>Ga0247831_1000009_pt1 | contig 336461 bp, 296 predicted proteins | sample LaCruzMarch2015__9_FD_192406 | JGI IMG/M metagenome (GOLD analysis project Ga0247831, IMG submission 192406) | Freshwater microbial communities from meromictic Lake La Cruz, Castile-La Mancha, Spain - LaCruzMarch2015_1m | ecosystem: Environmental > Aquatic > Freshwater > Lake | place: Spain... | reverse complement strand
CTAGCACCCGAAAGCAGCCCTGAGCCGCCGATTTCGGCACGCGACAGGTTCAGCTCGAGTTCGCCGCCGTTGCCGATTGCAAAGCCCGACAGATCGGCCTGCAGCCAGTCAGAACTGATCTGATTGGCAACGCCGTTGGCGATCTTGAGCTTGCCACCCTTGCCGCCGGTGACCACCTGCCGGCGGTTGATCGAGCCGCCACCGCCCACATCCAGCGAGCTGCCCGCCTCCAGCCGCGTCTGAAATTCAGGGTCGTCGATCTGGATGGTGATGTTGCCGCCGTTGATGGCCGACGTGGTGGTGCTGCCGTCGGCGCTCAGCCGCCCCGAAGGCAGCGGGTCGCCCACGAAATCGCCGGTGCGGCTGGCGTTGCTGATCCAGACACCCGCTGTCGACAACTCGGCCCCCCGACGCACAGTCACCCGCTCTGTGGTGGTGCCCAGTTCGGGCGTGATGAACTCTGTCTGGGGCAGCGTCGGGCGGATCAGCAGCGTGCCAGCCGGCAGGCGAATGTCGCCGGCGATGTCGATCTGTGGCGAGCGCAGCGTGAGCTTGCCACCCACATCCGACACCAGGCTCACATTCGCGGGCACTTCGATGCGGCCATCGATGTTCAGCTCGACCTCGCCAAAGCCGGTCTCGACCCGACCATCAGCGCTCTGGCTGGCCTTGCCGAACAACTGCTCGGATGCCAGATTGAGCACGTCGCGCTGTGCGTCGCTCAACTCAGAAGACGACGAAAAGCCGGCGCCCAGCGTGTCGGCCACTTGCTGACGCAGCATCAGGTTGCCAATGCGCTGGGACGTGCTGAAACTCTTGGTGGACGGCACGTATTCGCCAATGGTCAGCTTGGCGCCCAGGGGTGCTTTGCTCAGCTGGCGCGGGCCCACCGTGACGCCGCCTTTCAAGGTGCCGTCCAGCACCAGGCCGGCGGCTGAGTTGATGTTGATAGAGCCGCCCGCCAGACCCTGAACGTAGGCCGGGTTGTAGACCCGCGCCAGCCCCAGCGGGTCGATCAAGCGGTCGGTCTGTCCCCAGCGCTCGTAGTTTTTCTCGTAGTAACCCAGCAGCGTGGTGTAGGTGCGTTGCTCGGGTGCGGTCGAGATGTTGTAGACCTTGTTGTCGGCACCCAGCAGCTGCGAGGTCGACACAAAGCCGCCGTCATAGCGGTAGCCACCGCCCGAAGCGTCGAGCAGCGAGCCAGTGCGCTGTATCACCGAGCCGCTGGAGCCGATCTGCAACTCGCCACCCACAGCCGCTTTTTCAGCCACGGTGCGCGGCACGATGGCGCGGTAGCCGTCAAGTGACAGGATGTTGTTGCCCTCGCGCAGATCCACCATGACGGTGGCACCCTTGATGAAGCTGTTTTTCTGGTTGGGAGAATTCTTCAGCTCGTTGGACGTGACGCGCAGCGTCTGCAGGTTTTTCTGGTAATCGACATCGGCCCAGGCACCGGCCACGCTGGTCACACTGCCTTCTGCCAGGTAAACCCGTGCGCCTGTGGCGTCGGTGGTGTCAGACGCATTGAGCGCGATGCGCCCGCCGGCCACCTGAATGGTGCCCGCGCTCTCGATGGTGCGGCCCACCACATCGATCACCCCGCGGTTGGCCACATAGCTGTCGCTGTCGGCCACCGTGGACTTGTCGGCGGTGTCTGGCATCACCTCGGTCGTGCTGCCTTGCTTGAACGACACGGTGCCCGACTGCGCGCTGTCCTTGGTACGCGCTTTCAGATAGATCGAGCCGTTGGTTTGCACCGCGGTCTTGGCCGAGATGCGCCCTTCCTGGTTGATGGCCAGTGCGGCCAGCGTCACGTTGCCACGATCGGCGCTGATGCTGCCGGCGTTGCGGATCAGGCTGCTGAGGTTCACGCCCGGACCGTCGGCGGCGGCCTCGACCTCGACGCGGTAACCGCGCAGGGTCAGGTCGTTGGGATCGTCGTTGAGCGCGAGGTAGGCCTTGGCGCCAGCGGCCAAAATCACCTGCCCGTCCGGCGAGCTGATCAGGCTGCTCTGGTTGTTGATGCTGGGCGCAAACACCATGATGGCGCCGCCGGCATTCGCATTGATGGTGGGCGCTGGCGCGTCGGCTGGCCCGTGCTCGCCGATGCCCACCTTGGCCGGCAGGCTGCCATCGGCACGCAGCGACATGAACGCTCCGCTGTCGTCATAGGCCCCTTCAAAGGCCGGCGTGGTGAGCCCGCCCTTTGACAACGGTTGGCCCGCCAGGTAGTCGGCATTCGACATCTTCAGGTTCAGGGTCGCCGCGATCAGGGACTGCGTGTTGATCTGCGCGCCGCGGTCGAACAAGATGCCGTTCTGATTGATCAGCAGCACCTGACCGTTGGCCGTGAGCTTGCCCTGGATGATGCTGGGGTCAGCGCTGTAGATGCGATTGAGTGCCGAGGCGGTGCTGTTGGGCTGCCTGAATATCACCTCGCTGTCGCGGCTGATGTTGAAGGACTTCCAGTCGATGATGGCCCGCTGCGTGGCCTGGTCCACCGTCAGCACCGATCGAGCGCCTGCGGCCGGCGTGGTGATCACGGCCCGCCCGCCCACCACGGCACGCGGCACGGGCAAGGTGCGCGCGGGCAGCACGGTGCCAGCGGCCTGCGCCTGCGAGTCGCCGGGCGCGCTCAGACCCAGCAAGCCCAGTGCAGCCAGCACCCACACGCTGCAGCTGTTTTGCCAACGGGCGGCATGGCGGGCGACAGCGGCAAGACGAATGCGGGAAATACGGTTTTTCATGGGGCGGCACGCGACAAAACAAACAGGCCAAGCCGGTCGAAATCCGCCCAGCCACTGGAAGCCGATTCTCAAGATCGAAGATGACAAATGCCCCCCGCGGACATGGCTCGAACGGGCCACCCCACTGACACGAATATGTCAAATACCAAAGCGCCTGCCGCGGTCATACGCACGTCGCGCCCCATCGATATAACGCGGCATTTCCACGCAAATTCACCACAGGCGTTCGCCGCCTATCCTCGCCATGATGGACATCGCCCAGACCCTCACCACCGAGGCACCCACTGCGCTGCAGCTCGCGCTGCTGACGCACAACGCCCGAACCTGGAGCGACGAGGAAGCCAGCCTGCGCGCCGCACTGGCGCGCGATCCCCGTCGCTCCCATGCGCTGCGCAGCCTGGGCCTGATCGCCTCGGGCCGGGGCTTTGTGGCCGAGTCGGTGCTGTGGTTTCGCGCTGCGCTCGAAGCCGACCCGACAGCCCCGCAGGCTTGCACCGATCTTGGCATCGCGCTGCGTCAGCAGGGCATGGCCGAAGAGTCGGTGTGGTATTTCGAACGGGCGGCCCAACTGGCACCCGACGACGCTGCGCTTCAACTGCGGGCTTTGCTCAGCCGCGCCACGCGGCTCGATGAACAAGGCCGCAGCGCCGAGGCCCTGGCCGCCTTCGAGGCGGCCACCCAGCGTCATCCCGATTCGGCCGACGCCTGGGCCGCACTGGGCCAGATTCAGCGCTTTGTCAACCAGCTCGATTCGGCAGCGGTCAGCTTTCAGCGTGCGCTGCAGATCGAACCGGAGCGGCTCGAGTTGATCGACCTGTTCGCCACAACCTTGCGCGAGCTGCAACGCCACGGCGATGCCGCAGTCGTGCTCGATCACCTTCTGCGGCTCGATCCCGAGCGCCCTGAACTGCCCGGCCGTTTGATGCACAACAAGCTCGATGCCGTCGACTGGACGGCCCTGGATCAGCTCAACCAGCACATCGAAGCGGCCATCAATCACAACGAGCTCGCCGCCAGGCCCTTCATTCTGCTGGCTTGCTCCAATGCGCCCGAGCTGCAATTGCGCTGCGCCAGACAGCACGCCGTCCGCATCACGCCACAAAGCCAGCAGATCCTGCCGAACCTTGTGGTCGGCGGCGGCGAACGGCTGCGCATCGGCTATGTCTCAGGCGAGTTCCGACACCACGCGGTGGCCGTGTTGCTGACCGGCGTGCTCGAACACCATGACCGCTCGCGCTTCGAGATCGTCGCCTTTGACACGGCGGCTGGCGACGCCAGTGCGCTGCGCCGGCGGATCGAGGCTGCGGTCGATGTCGTTGCGCTGCGGGGTCTGGATACCGCGGCAGCCATCGATGCGGTGCGCTCGCGTCACATCGACATCCTGGTCGACCTCAACGGCTTCTCGGGCGCTGCGCGCCACGACCTGTTTGCGGGCCGGGCCGCACCCATCCAGGTCAACTACCTCGGCTACCCGGGTACCACGGGTCTTGATGCCATCGATTACATCTTGGCGGACCGCATCGTCATACCGCCGTCAGCACACGCCCATTACAGCGAGCAGGTGGTGTACCTGCCCGACTGCTACCAGCCCAACGACACGCAGCGGGTGATTGCCACCGAACCCAGCCGCCGCAGCCAGATCGGCGTGCCCGACGATGCCTTCGTCTTTTGCTGCATGAACCATGTGTTCAAGGTGCTGCCGGCCATGTTCGACATCTGGATGCGGCTGCTGCAGCAGGTTTCGGGCAGCGTGCTCATGCTCTACAGCGACAACTTGGAAACCCAGGACAACCTGCGCGCAGAGGCCGCAGCCCGCGGCGTCGAGCCCGAGCGGCTGATCTTTGGCGGCCCGATGGGCGCTGACCACCACCTGGCCCGGCTGCGCCTGTGCGACCTGTTTCTCGACAGCTGGCCCTACAACGCGCACACCTCGGGCAGCGATGCGCTGTGGGCCGGCCTGCCGGTGCTCAGCTGCACCGGCGACACCTTTGCCAGTCGGGTGGGGTCGAGCCTGCTGCACGCGGTGGGCCTGCCCGAACTCGCCACCGATTCCTTCGCGGCGTACGAAGCGATGGCGCTGCGCCTGGCCACCGAGCCCGCGCTGCTGGCCGACGTGCGGCAACGGCTGGCTGCCAACCGCGACGGCGCACCGCTGTTTGACATCGAGCGCTACACACGCAACCTCGAGGCGGCCTACACGAGCATGGCAGCTCGCGCACGCGAGGGGCTGGCTCCAGCACCTTTCAGCGTGGCGCTGCCTGCTTGAGCAGGCCACCCCAGCGCGAAAGAACCCCCACTCATGAAAAAGCGATCCACCGCCTCGGCGCGGACTGCGGCAGTCAAGCAGATAGGGGCGAGCAAGGCCCAGGCGCTCGCGCTGGTCGAGCGGGCCCGCGCCTTGCGGCATCAAGGCCGGCAAGACGAAGCCGCCGCGCAGTTCGAACGGGCAGCCCAACTCGACCCCGGCAATCGCGAACTGCAGCTCATGGCGCAGTTGCAACGCGCCTGTGCGCTCGACGAGCAGGGTCGATTCGAAGAAGCGCTGAAGGTCTACCAGAGCTGCACCGAGCAGCATCCTGAATCCGCTGACGCATGGGCTTCGCTGGGCGTCTTGCAGCGCCACCTGGGCCATCTCGAAGCGGCAGCGGCCAGCCTGTCGCGGGCCTTGCAAATCGAGCCGAGCCGGCCCGACGTGATCGAGCAATTCGGCATGTCGCTGCAAGATCAGCGCCGGCACGAGGATGCCTCGCTGGCCTTCGAACGGCTGCTGCAGCTGGACCCCGAGCGACCGCTGACGGCCGGCCGGCTGATGCACGTCAAGATGCTGGGCGCCGACTGGACCGCACTGGGTGCGCTGTATCAGCGCATCGCCACCGACATCGCGGCCGGCCGCTTGGCGGCAGAGCCGTTTGGACTGCAGGGCTACTGTCCGGCGCCCCAGTTGCTGCGAATGGCCGCACAGAAGTACGCTGGCACCTATGTGCCGTCACGCGCGGACGAATGGCCGCCCGCGCGCGTGGGTACGGGCCCGAAGATACGCGTGGGCTACGTGGCGGGCGAATTCCGCAACCAGGCCACCTCGATTTTGCTGACCGAAGCGCTCGAATGTCATGACCGCTCGAAGTTCGAGGTGTTCGCCTTCGATAACGGCTGGGGCGATCAAAGCGCCCTGCGCCGGCGCATCGAGGCCGCCACCCAGGTGGTGCCGATCCGCTGGCTCGACCACCGCTCGGCGGTCACCGCGGTCAGGGATCGCGGCATCGACATCCTGGTCAACCTCAATGGCTACTTCGGGCGGGCGCGCCACCACCTGTTTGCAGCGCGGCCGGCTGCGGTGCAAGTCAACTACCTGGGTTTTCCGGGCACCACCGGCATGCCCTTCATCGACTACCTGATTGCCGACGATGTGGTGATCCCACCCGCCGCCCATGCCCACTACACCGAGAAGGTGGTGTACCTGCCCGACTCGTACCAGCCCAACGACTCGCAGCGTCAGGTGGCGGCGATCCCGGCCACGCGCACCGAGGCGGGCCTGCCGGACGATGCCTTTGTGTTTTCCTGCATGAACAACGTCTACAAGATCATGCCGGTGGTGTTTGATGTGTGGATGCGGCTGCTGCAGCGCGTGCCCGGCAGCGTGCTCATGCTGTACAGCAACACGCCAGAGACCCAGGACAACCTGCGCCACGAAGCAGCGGCGCGCCGGGTCGATCCGTCGCGCCTCATCTTTGGCCCGCCGCTGCCCAACGATCAGCACCTGGCGCGACTGCGGCTGTGCGATTTGTTTCTGGACACACTGCCCTACAACGCCCACACCACCGGCAGCGATGCGCTGTGGGCCGGCCTGCCGGTGCTCACCTGCATGGGGCAGACCTTCCCAAGCCGGGTGGGCGCCAGCCTGCTCCAAGCCGTCGGGCTGCCCGAGCTCATCACGCCATCACTGGCCGATTACGAGGCGCTGGCCATTCGACTGGCCACCGAGCCGGGTTTGCTGAGCGCCTTGCGCCAGAAACTGAGCACCCAGTTGCGCAGCGCGCCGCTGTACGACACCCCCCGCTACACCGGGCATCTTGAAGCCGCCTACAGCCACATGGTTGAGCGCGCCCGCCAAGGCTTGCCCCCAGCGGCGTTTGCAATTTCCCCGCAGATATAGAAAAAGCCAGCGTCCTTGTGAGACGCTGGCTTTGCGTATCGCCGTGATCTGAACCACCGCCTCACGGCGGTGGTGCGTCATGCGAAATCAGAACGCTGCTGCCTTGCCATTTTGGCAGTTGTTCAGGTCGGTACCGCCGACCAGACGCGACCATGGGTTGCGGCCGGAAGCGCCGGTGTAATCAGCGGCTGGCGTTGGTGACACGAGGTTGTCCAGCGCCATCAGGCCGGATGGACCGAAGGTCTGGTTGCCGGCGTTGATCTGTGCGATGGTCACTGGGTCGGCAAAGGCAGCCTTGAATGCCGTGATGAAGTCGGCGTAACCCGGCGCCGCTGCGGTCGGCGAGGTCGCACCAATGCGGGTGTTCAGCGAAGCGTCGGTGTACTGGGTGTACAAGCCGGCAGCGACGTTGGCGTGCGTGGGTGCAACACCGTTGATCTTCACGAAACGCAATTTGCCACCTGCAACCTGCTTGTACTCAGTTGAAACCACCCCCACCGCGCCGCGTCCACCGTCGTTGTGCTTGTTCAAGCAAGCCAGCACTTGACCGCTACCGCTGCCGTTCACAACGATGTTGCTACCGTCGCAGAGCGTGTTGGCGACGGTGTTGTTGAGTGCTTCGAGGCCGCTCACGAACGGCTCAACGCTTTCACCGCACTGGCGGGCATTCGGGGTGCCATTGATTGTGCGGGCCACGACGGCTTCAAACGACTTTTGCGTGCCTGAGGTGTCGACACGACGAGCGACATAGATCAGGTCGTCAGCAGCATTGACTTCAACGCCCGTCAGGCCAGCCCAGGTCTGGCCTTCTTGGGTGTACATCGAGCTGATTTGCGCATTGGACAGCGAGGGCATATCGGCTTCGGTCAAGCCACCGACCGTCTTGCCTTGTGCCGCTTGCAGCGCTTCGTAGGCCACCTTGGTGACAGGCAGCCCGAAGATCACCGAGGCAAGGCCAGCCGCGTTGAGGTTGTTGTAGGTCGAAGGGGCGCCGAAGAACTGCGGCTCGACGTCCGAGATACCGATGTAGGACAAGGCGTTGGTCGTCACGCTCGAAGAAGCGGCGGTGCAGCTGAAGGCCTGATACGTCGACAGGTTGGTCGCAGTGCCGTCGGCGTCAATGGTCGCGGAACCGGCTGTGCAGGCGGTGGCCAGCTTGGTCAGGTCCATGAACGGAATGGCAGTGGCATTGTTCACAAAGCCGACACCCGAACCCGAACCACCCACCGAGTACTTGTAGACCGCCAGCTTGGTCGTGCCAGCACGCGGAGTGAACTTCGTGGTGTCTGCAGTGCAGAAGTACACGAAGTTGTTGCTGATCGTGTAGGAGGTCATCGTGCCGGCCGAGCACAGGCGCAGGGTCGCAGCCAGCAGACCCGGGTCTTGCGCTGTCGCACCTGAAATGCGGATGTTCGTGGTGTCACCCGAGAATTCGCTGGCGTTGGTGTACGAGGTGGCCAACAAGGCGTGGGCTGGCGAGGCTGCAATGCCGAACACGGTGGCAACGCCCAGAGCAATTTTGTTCAGTTTCATGATGGATCCTTGGTTGAGATTGAGGTTGACGAGAAAGGTCTAGCAAAAAAGCACCCGCCTGAATCAAAGGCTGGACGGGTGAAGAGAAAAAACACGGTTGATCCAGGCGGTGTGGCTGTCAGCCCTGGGCCGCAGCCTTGCGGCGGCGAATCGCACCACCCATGGCCAGCAAGCCGGAACCCAGCAGCCAGGCAGCCGCTGGCACGGGAACGGCGGACACCTCAGGACCAGCCAAGCTGTACGAGAAGTCGCCGTTGGAGGCCAGCGTCACGGTGGCGTAGCCAGTGGCGTTGCCGAACTGCGTGGCGTCGGCGGCGATCGTTGTGGAACCGGTGCCGGTCGAGCGAGAGAAGTAAAACAGGCTGGCGGCCTGATCCAGCAAAGCCAAACCGTCGCCACCCAGGTTGAAGTTGTTCGTCCACGCGACGGGGACGCTGGAACCCGTCGAAGACAGGGCGCCGTTGGTGCCGGTGGCGTAAACCGTGGCCAGGCCACCTGCGTTGCCACTGGCGATGTAGCCGTCGAGGTTGCCGTTGGTGGCCGTCTCGCTGGCGTTGGCCGACGACGTGATGAAGCGCTTGCGGTTCGTAGCGACGGAGCCATTGTTGTCGACGGCACTCAGGAACCAGCGCACGTCTGATGTGGTCTGGCCGGACAGCCAGCTGCTGAACGAAGCATCGCCAAAGCTGGCGGTCACGGTCTTGTCGATCGTCAGGCCAGCAGCTGGAGTCTTGTCGCCGGTGACAGCGCCGTCACCCGACAGCGTGGTCACGCTGCTGGGCAGAAAGCTGTTGAGCAGGTAGCCAGTGTCACGCATGTACCAAACGTTGGTGACCGCGTTGAACGCCGTCAGAACCAGACTGCCGTTTTGGCCCATCGTGGTCGGTGTTGCGTTGGCTGCACCAGCAGCCGACACCATCGCCGCAGCGACAGCAATCATCTTGAGGTTGAATTTCATGTGAGGTTTTCCTGGGTTAGGTTGGGTAAATCGCTACTTCTCGGCCCTGTTTGCTGCTCTTGGTCCCGAGGGGCCGTGGGGCCTCTCGATTGGCGTGCTTCAGGACTCATTGGCACCGACCGTGAGACCTTCAAAAGGCCCCCAGCCGACTGCGTCACTGTAGAAATTTCGTGTGTCGCCCTAACGGGCGTCGAGCGCGATTTGTCTGGCTACTTCAGGCCAGTTCGTGTGACAGAGCTGTCACACAGCGCTCACCAACCTGCACCCAGGCGCGTTCGAGCAGGCGCTCGAACTCTTTGGTGAAACCAGCTTCGTCAAACAGCGCGCTCGCGGCGATCGCCGTGCGTGCCTGCTCTCGCCATTGGGCGAGTGCATCGACGTCACCCGCGAGGCGGGTGATGGTGCTCACGTAGTCGTCATCGGTGTCGGTGACCCAGTCGGGCCGGCCGATGGCGTTCAAGATGGACGCCCCCATGCGAGAGGTGTGGGTGCGCCCGCGCAGCGTCACCACCGGCACACCCATCCACAGGGCTTCGCAGGTGGTGGTGGCACCGTTGTACGGAAACGGGTCGAGCGCGATGTCGACGTCGTTGTACATGAGCAAGTGGCTGGCCTTTTTGGCCGCCCAGGGCTGCAGCGTCAGCCGCTCAGCCGCCACGCCGCGCTCGGCCATGAACTGCTCGATGTTGCGGCGGTTGGACTCCTGCGCCATCGACTGCGACTTGAGCAGCAATCGCGAGCCGGGCACGCCCACCATGATGCGCGCCCACAACTCCAGCGTGTGGTCGGTCACCTTGGCGATGTTGTTGAACGAGCCGAAGGTGATGTGGCCGGCCTTGAGCACTGGCGGCGCGTCTATGGTCGGGTTTTCATCAGGGCGGTAGCAGAACATCGAGCGCGACAGGCACAGCGGCTGCTCTGACGGGTGCGCGGGCATGTCGCCCGGATCGATCACCCCATCGGTGATGCGAAAGTCGATCGCCGGCACACCGGTGAGCGTGGGGTAGCCCAGATAGTTCAGCTGCACCGGTGCGCAGCGGCGGGCAAACATCGTCGAGCGCGAATTCGAGGTCAGCCCCGCCAGATCGATGAGCAGATGGATACCGTCGTCGATGATGCGCTGGCGCAGGTGGGCATCGGACAAACCTTCGCACTCGACCCAGTGGTCGGCGTAGGTCTTCATGCGCGCCGTCACCTCGTCGCCGAACGCCAGGTTGTGATAGCAGGTGACCTCGAAGCGGCGCTTGTCGATGTGATCGAGCACCGGCCCGATGAAGTAAGACACCGAGTGCCGCACGAAGTCGCCCGACACAAACCCCACCCTCAACCGCTCGTCGGGCGCCACCGGCTGCCACGGCGGCTCGGGCTGATCGGGCGGCTCGAGTTGCTGGCCAAACTCGGCATGGATGCCCAGCACGTCGTGCGGGTCTTCGTGCAGGTAGTTGCTGCCCAGCAGCGCGGTCGAATAGGTGTTGGCCTTGCGGTTCGAAAGCTCGATGGCCCGCGTGCAGTAGTCCATCGCCTCGACCATGCGGCGCGCTTGCATCAGCGTGCTGCCGACCTGGATCAGCGCGTGCGGATCCAGGTCCATGTCGGCGGCCTTTTGCGCCCAGGGCAGCGCGCGGTCGATGTGGCCGTCACGCGTGAGGATGGCGGCCAACGAGCGCATCACCGCCGCATGGGGCGCATTGCGGTCCAGCCATTTTTCATACAGCTCGCAAGCCAGCGTCGCGCTGCCCATGGTGCGAAGCACGTGGCCCATGTGCAGGCAGGCGTCCACATCGGTGGGGTCCAGCGTCAGCGCGCGATTGAAGGCCTCGGCCGACTCGAGACGCCGCCGCGCACGCATGAGCAAAACGCCCACATTGCGCGCCAGCACGGCATCGCGCGGGTTGAGCGCGGCAGCGCGCTGCTGCGCTTCGATGACCTCATCGCTGGGGGTGTCGTCGCTGCCGGCTTCGGCCTCGAGGTAGGAGCGCAGCAGCACCGCATTGGCCCGGTTGGCCAGCGCGGGCGCGAACTTCGGGTCGCGCGCGAGCACTTCGTCGTACAGCGCGATGGCACCTTCGGCATCGCCGCGCGCCTTCAACACGATGCCCAGACTCACCTTGGCCTCAAGGTAGCCGGGCTGCAGCGCGAGCGCGGCGCGATAGGCGGCTTCAGCTGCGTCGATGTCGTTGGCAGCCTTGTGCGCGCGGCCCAGGGTGAACTGGTAGCGCGCATCGTCGGGCCGCAGTCGCGCCGCCTGTTGCGCGTGGTCCAGCGCGGCCTCGGTTTGCTTGCGCATTTGCGCCGAGATGGACAGCAGATAGTGCGCTTCGGGCCGTGTCTGCTCGTCGGCCAGCAGTTTTTGCAGCATGGCCCCCGCTGTGGCGTGTTGGCCCGCGGCGATCAGTTGCTGTGCTTGCGCCAGCATCACCCCCGCACCGCTGGAATGGCGAGACTTGGCCACCGGGGCGCCTTGGGTGTCAGAACTCGATCACGCCGCTGGCGTGCAGGCGCGCTGCGCCCTTGGTGGTCTGGCCTTCGGACGTCAATGGCCAGCCCAGATCCAGCGACACGCTGGCATAGCGTTTGGCCTGCAGGCGCAGGCCCAGGCCCACGCTGGCCAGATTGAAGTGGCTTTGCTGACCGGGCAGCGGATCGTTCAGGTACAGCCCTGCCCCGTCGGCAAACGCAAAGGTTTGCAGGTTGGCCAGCCAGCCTAGCCGCTCGGGCCACAGGTTGGCGCTGCGCAACTCGACCGAGGCGCGAACGCCCTTGTCGCCCACGGCGGTCGATTCAAGGTAGCCGCGCACGCTGTCCACGCCGCCAGCCACGAACTGCTCGTTGCTGATCAGAGCCTGATCGGTCAACTGGCCTTCAATCAAACCGTACAGCACCAGGCCATTGCTCAGGTTTTGCGTGCGGGCGAGGTTGAGCTTGAGGATGGTGAAGTTGCTTTGCGCCTTGTAGCGCTTGTCTTCAAACTGCGACTCTTCACTGGCCACGCCGCGCAGCGCAAAGGTCACGCCGCCGCCGGCCTGCCAGATGCCCTGCTTGTCGGTGTTGGTGGCCGAATAACCCACGTTGAACGGCAGGTAGTGAATGGGCGTGTTGAAGCCCTGGTTGGCGCCCACCGAGACGCTTTCAGAGAAGTCTTTGTAGTCGGCGCCCACGATGACGTTGTGGCTGAGGCTGCTCGTGCCATCGAGCGGGATGATGCCGCGCGCGCCGTAGATGTTGCCCTTGCCGAACACCGTGGTGCCACCGACACCGGCCACGGTGTTGCTGTTGGACCGAATGGCCGACAGCACCACCAGCCCGTTGCCCGCCGGTATGGTGTAGCTGCCCGAATACACCTTGACCTGGCTGGTGTCCTCAGGCGACACCTGCACCTGCACGCCGATGCTGTGCTCGAGCTGCCAAAGGTTGTCGTAGCGCATCGAGGCCAGCAAACGGCTCGAGGTGGTATCGGGGCTGTGGTTGTTGTTGAGCTCAAGGCTGCCGTGCAGCGGACGCTGGTCTTCAACCATCAGATCGACTTCGGTGGTGCCGGGCTCTTTGCCGGGGCGCAGCATGGGCGACACGCCACGGTCGAGTGAGCGATTGACCGTGGCCAGCTGGGTCGAGACTTCCTTGAAGTTGGGCACCGTGCCCTCGGCCAGCGCGGGCACTTTTTCAAGGATGCGGCCCTGTGAGTAGTAGCGCGCACCGACCACCCGCAGGCGCGACACCGGCGCCTCTACCACCTGCAGCGTCACCACGCCGTTAGTGATGCGCTGCTCGGGCGTGTCGACCACCACCGTGCCAAAGCCGGCCTTGCGGTAGGCGGCTTCGAGAGACTGCCGAGCCGACTCGACATCGTCAACGCTGCGCTTTTCGCCCATGAAGGGGTATACCGAGCGCTCGATGGGCTCGGCCGGCAGCACCGTGTTGCCCTCGACGCGAAATTCAAGGATGTCAAAGCGCGGGCCGGCGGGCTCGGCGGGCGGCGCGTTTTGGGCCCAGGCGCCTGCCGACATCAACGCGGCCACAAGCATTGCCCCCAGAGGGCGCGAAAACAAGACTGAAAACATGCGGCGACTGAACAAGGCGAATGAAACGTTGAAGGGGCTTCGGCTCGACGCGCAGGGACCGCACGCAGCGAAGCGCGGATTGTTCCGACGCAACATGACAGAAGGTCGAGGATCGAAAACGACCCATTCGCCAGCTTTCACCACGCGACCTTCGGACTGGCCGTCTACTCCCACTGGCATGGGCGGTTGTCGATGAAACACACCAGCCGCCGCTCGGGTGCGCTGGCCTGGGCGGCGGGCTGCGACGGCTGGGGCGCGACTTCGGTGAGGGCGGGCGGCAGCGGGGCAGGCTTGCCCGGCGCTGCATCGGTATGCGTCAGGCCCGATGCCAGAGCCGGATCGGCACCGACGTCCTGCGCTGCCAACGCTGACGCTGCGCTGGGCGCCACGAAGCGCCATTGCCGGTACGAATTGATACCGGCGGGCGGCGCGAAATCAGGGGTGACGACCTTGCGCACGAAGGGGGTGCGCGCGGACAGGCTGTGCACGCCCACGATGGCGCCATCGGCCTGACGGATCAGACCCCAACGGCTGTCACCCGTCATCGGGTCGACGTACAAACGCCGCAGGTGGTGCCGGGGCACCCCACTGCGGTCGTCGCGCAGCAGTTCTTCCAAGCTGCGCGGGTACGGGTGCAGCGGATCAACCGAGTGCTTTCGATAGCGCTCGATCGCATCCGCGAACTGCCGGCCCGCAAAGACGAGCTCACGCTCATTGTCGCGCCGCTGCGTGGTGCTCCACACCGCGCTGGCCATGGCCGCAGCCATGCCCATGATCGCGATGAGGAACATCACACCGAGGTAGGTGAACCCCCGGCTGTGGCCGCGGCGCGACGCTGCCAATTACTTGGCAGTGCGGCGACGCACAAAGGTGCCAAACGCCAGCAAGCCGGAACCCAGCAGCCAGGCAGCCGCTGGCACGGGAACGGCGGACACCTCAGGACCAGCCAAGCTGTACGAGAAGTCACCGTTGGAGGCCAGCGTCACGGTGGCGTAGCCAGTGGCGTTGCCGAACTGCGTGGCGTCGGCGGCGTCCGTTGTGGAACCGGTGGCGGTCGAGCGAGAGAAGTAAAACAGGCTGGCGGCCTGATCCAGCAAAGCCAAACCGTCGTCACCCAGGTTGAAGTTGTTCTTCCACGCGACGGGGACGATGGAACCCGTTGAAGACAGGGCGCCGTTGGTGCCGGTGGCGTAAACCGTGGCCAGGCCACCTGCGTTGCCACTGGCGATGTAGCCGTCGAGGTTGCCGTTGGTGGCCGTCTCGCTGGCGTTGGCCGACGACGTGATGAAGCGCTTGCGGTTCGTAGCGACGGAGCCATTGTTGTCGACGGCACTCAGGAACCAGCGCACGTCTGATGTGGTCTGGCCGGACAGCCAGCTGCTGAACGAAGCATCGCCAAAGCTGGCGGTCACGGTCTTGTCGATCGTCAGGCCAGCAGCTGGAGTCTTGTCGCCGGTGACAGCGCCGTCACCCGACAGCGTGGTCACGCTGCTGGGCAGAAAGCTGTTGAGCAGGTAGCCAGTGTCACGCATGTACCAAACGTTGGTGACCGCGTTGAACGCCGTCAGAACCAGACTGCCGTTTTGGCCCATCGTGGTCGGTGTTGCGTTGGCTGCACCAGCAGCCGACACCATCGCCGCAGCGACAGCGATCATCTTGAGATTGAATTTCATGGGAATTTCCTTTCAGAGGGTTTGCGAAAAATGGCCTTGGGAAGAGCCTGGGGGATGAACACTCCGCGGCACTGGAACCACGGAAGAGAGGGAAAACTTGTCAAACAGAACCTTCTTGGCGATGAGAGGATGTTGCCGTGGCGTCATGACGGCACCACTAAGCTACCAAGGCGTTGAATAGCCCGAAGTAGCCAGTCCGGGATCAGTGGATGCGGATGTGTTGGCGGCCTGGCGACCAAGGCTGTCGCCGCGCAAGGTCGTCAGGCGCGAGCCGGCCAGGCCCAAAACACCCAGCACGAACAGCCACGTAGCACCCGACAGCGGCTGCGGCGATGGCGTGGCGGCGGGAGCAAAGGCCAGCGGTGTGAGGGTCGTCGCCGCCATGGCGCCGTCTTGCGAAGTGGCTGCGGACACCAGATTCCACAGCGCAGCATCGGCAGCGTTTGGCGACACCTGCGGCAGCGGGTTGCCCAGCGACTGGCTCAGCTGAACGATCAGCCCATCGCTGCTGCCACCGGAGGCGGTCACCGCCGAGCACAGGGTGGGCGAGCACAGCGCCACGGCAGCAGCTGCGGCGATCAGGATTTTTTTCACAAAGGACATGAGGTTCTCCTTGGGGTATCAATTCAGATTCAGACGGCGAGCGCGGCGCGGTCCCCGCGGCGGCGGCGCATGAAGGCGCCCATGGCCAGCACGCCAGAGCCCATCAACCAGGCCGAAGCCGGCACCGGCACGGCGGACACATCAGGGGTGGGCGCGTAGCTGTAGTTCACCTTGAAGTCGAAGCCGGCCAGCGAAATCGCCTTGTTGGGCGTGCCGTTCAAGCGGAACAGCCCGGTGACGCTGGCGGTCTCGTCGCCCAGAAACAGCGCCATGCTTTGGGTGGCGTCGATCCGCTTGGTCATGTGAATGTCGAAATCGCTCGAGCCGGTGACGGGGGTGATGGTGGTGGCCCACCCGTAACGATCCGTCACGTCAATCACCACAAGGCGCGGATCGATCAGCGACAGCAAGCTGCCAAGGCTCGAAGAGGCCGAGCCGATGGCCCGCGCATCGAGCGTCAACTCGACGCTTTGCAGCTGGCCCATGCCGGCGTCGAACAGATCCACCGGAAACAACACCGTGGAGCGGGTCGGGCCCTCAAAGTGGTAGTCGTAGGTCGTGACCATGGCGGCGTGCGCTACGCCGCACCACGACATGGCGGCAGCGGCAATCAGGGCAAGGATTTTGAGTTTCATGGTGACCTCTGGCGTTCAGTCGTTCACCACGGCGGCGATGGCACCGTGGTCGAACAGGGGTGTGCAGCTGCAGTGGCGCAGCGCATCAGGGAATTCGGGCGGGCGACCCCGAAGGGCCGCCGGCCGCCTTGCGGCGGTGTGTGTCATGACATCAACGACGTCGGTGGCACTGGCGTGACCGAAGGGTCAGCCGGCGTCGCCGCGGGGTTGGTGTCTGCGTGGCCTTCGAGATAGGCCTCGATGCGCTTGCGCTTGTTGCCGCTTGCGCCGACACGAGCCACCAGTGCTTCTTCCAGGAGCGAGATCGCTTCCTGGTTGACCGACCGGCGGTTCTCGAATGCCTCACGGCCGATCAATTCCTTGATCACGCTCGGCATCTTTTTGATGAACAGATCTACATCCACAGTGGGACCTCCAATTCAACAGGTTGATAAAAGACTCCAAACTGGAGCCACGACTCTTGCAAAATATCACCAAAACAGTGATGTGCAGATGTTGAATTGGTGCCATGACGCCACCAAGAAGCAAATGAAATGGAAACTAGTCCGAAGTGGCTAGTCCGGTACCAGGGCTGGCAGTGCGTCAGGGGCTGGCAATGGCTGGTGGCGAGCAGCGTGTCGTCACCAAACGTCGCAAGAATTCAAGGTCTGACGCCACTGGAGAGCACGCCGCATGCTGATCGCCGAACGCGCCGAACGCGCCACCCAGTGGGCCAGGCAAGTCACCCGCCGACCCAGCACTTTTTTGTTTGTGCCTTCGCACGAGAACCAGGGGCTGAACTACTTCCAGCCCGAGTTCGCGCAGGAGCTCGCGCAGCTGAAAGTGGGTTCTTTTTCATGCCGCGCCGAGCAAGACACTCAGCCTGTGGATTTGCTGATCTGCACCGCCCATGGCAGCGACCTGTCGCCGCAGCTGTGGTCGGCGCATCAGCAACTGGGCCCTCAGTGCATGGTGGCCACCTGGTTCTGGGACAACCATCTCGCGCAGATGTCCAACCTGCGCACCGCGCTGGCGTCAGACTTTGTGTTTGCAAGCCACGCCTACGCGGCCGCGGGGCTGCTCAATCCGCTGGCGCCCTATGGCGCGCACGTGGCGGCCTGCTCGGCGCAGTGGACGCGCGAGCAAGCGATGCGCGGCTTTGAGGCCGCAGCCACTCGGCCGCGCAGCGACCGCCTGCTGGTGAACTACGTGGCCTACCCGTCTGCCAGCCGCACGCCGCTGCTGAACGCCCTGCAAGCGGCGAACGCGCCGGAACTTGACGTGTTGCTGATGCAGCCGCATGACCGCTCGCGCTACTTTTCGCTGAGTCCGTCAGAGCGCTTTGCGGAATGGGCGCAGCACAAAGCCGCCTTGATCCTGCCCATCGACAAGGACCTGTCAACGCGGTTGTTCGACGCGCTGCTGTGCGTTCAGGTGCCGGTGCTCTTGCGTGACAGCGTGGCCGATCTGGATCAGGTGATCACGCCGGCCGATCAACAAGCTCTGGGCTTCGTGCAGATCGACGCCGCCGATGTACCGAGCATTCGTGCCGGTGCGGTACGGGCCGCGCGACTTTGGGATGAACAAGGCTTGGCCGGAGCGCGACGCAGGCACGAGTACGTGCTGGGTTCGCACATGCTGACCTCACGCATCGAGGTCATCTTGAAGTGCCTGTGGGCACTGGGCACCGGCGAGGCTGGGGTGGCACACGTGCCAAGTGCCGGTGCGCTGGCCCTGCAACCGGCTGCGGCGCTGGGCCGCTGACCGGCCCCCTGCCCTCAGTCTGTGCTCAAGACCCCAAGGCTCATCGCTCGGGTGATGGCGTGGGTGCGGGTGTTGGAGCCCAGTTTGCGCAAGATGGCCTGGATGTGGTTTTTGATGGTCCAGGGGCTGCAGCCCAGCATCTCGGCAATCTGGTGATTGGTCTTGCCGGCCTTGATGAGGTTGAGGATCTGCAGTTGCCGTGGCGTCACGACCAAGGGTCCGCGCTGGCCGCTGGCGGCCACGCCCGAGTCGCGCTCGGTGACCAGCACGCGCAAGAAGGCGTTGTTCAGGTGGGGCAGCAGCAAGTCGATGAGACGGTTCAGCCGCTGATCGAGCGGCACCGACAGGCGAGCGAACACGTAGTAAGCCTCGCACTTGCCACGTGCGCCCATGAGCAGTTGGGCGGCCAGGTTCTTCATCTCGTTGTCGCTGACCAGCGCGAGCAGCTCGGGGTCGTCGTCACGACCGCTTTCCTCGGGGCAAAAGATGGTGTTGGCGCGGGTGGCCTCGTTGGCGGCCAGCAGCCGCGGCATCAACCCTGAGATGGGGTCGGCCACTTTGTCGAAATGCTCCTGGCGAAAGTAGCGGCTGGCGCTGAAGCGATGAATCGACATGCCGTGGCTGGTGCCTTCGTCCACACCGCAGATCAGGATCTCGTGCGGGATCAACGACTGCAGCGAGCTTTGGCTCCACACAAAAAACTGTTGGCGGCTCATCACATCGAGCGATGCCTCGACGGCGTCAGCAAAACGCACGCGGTCGTCTTCGTCGAGCCTGAATGGTTGATTCACGTGGGGAACGCCCTCAGCACACTGACCGGGCCGAGGCAATACGCACACGACCACTGAAAACTCGCAACAGCCAATACCTTAGCCAGCGAAGGTGACAGTTTGCTGATCGGACCAGCCCATTCGGACCATGAATCACCAGCTTTCATAGGCCTCGCCGTCAATGCTGTTGCCGGGTGCGCCGCTGCGCACGTCGTAGACGCCTTCGCGCGTTTCGACATCAGGCGGCGGCACGATCACCCAGGTGGTGGCGCTGTCGGTGATGGGGTCGGGCGGCACACGGCGCAGATAGCGTTTTTCGGCCAACTCTTCGAGCGTGAGCGGATAGCGGCCGCGATCGGCAAAGAACTTGTCGATGGCGTCTCGCATGATGGACAGGTCTTGCTTGAGCACCGCCTCGCGGCTGCGCTCGACGCTGTGAAAGTAGCGCGGCAGCGCCAGCGTCATCAGGCTGGCGATGATGGCCATCACCACCATCAGCTCCATGAGCGTGAAGCCCCGCCGGCGCGCACGGCCGGCCATGGCTGCTGTTGGGTGTGCGCGCATCACCATTCCGAATACGGCCGCCCGCCGATGCTGATCGCCGTGGAGCGCGAATACACGTCAAACACGTCGCGACCCGGCTGCGGGTTGTCGGCTTCGCTGTCGTAGCTGCGCAGGCCCCAGGTCTGCTCGGGCGGCAAGGCCGGGTCTGCCATGGGATCGCGTGGCAGGCGGCGCAGGAAGTAGAGCTTTTTCTCGCCCTTGGGATCGGTGATGTCGGCTACGCCCTGATAAAGCGACTCGAGATCGGGCGGATAGCCCGAATCGCCGACCATCTTCTTCACCTTGTTGGTGTCGGCGGCGAGCTTGTAGGCGTCGATCGCCTCGCGGATCTGGCGCAGCGCGCCGCGCAGTTCTTGCTCGTGGGTGCGCTTGACGGCCAGATCGGCAAAGGTCATGGCACCACCGGCCAGCATGGCCAGGATGGCCACGGTGATGAGCAGCTCGATGAGGGTGAAGCCGCGCTCACGAGGCGCGTGAGCGCGCTCCCATGGACGAGCAGCACACGCGAGGTTCACTGGGCGAACTCGGGCTCGGACTCAGGCTGGGAGCCGCCTTGGCCTGAGCGACCACCTCGCGGTGGCGATCCCGCCATCTTGCCGCCGCTTTGGAGGCTCAGCCGCGGTGCGCCCACGCTCTTTTCGGTGCCACCGGCCATTTCGCTGCGCGAAGCAGCCGATGGATCGAGGTTGCGAACGATGCGCGGGGTGATCAGCAGCACGATTTCGGTCTTGTTGCGGTCGCTGCTCTCGCTGGAGAACAGCCGGCCGACCACCGGCAGGTCAATCAGCCATGGCAGGCCCACCGCGGCCTTGCGGTCCTCGTCGCTGATCAGGCCGGCCAGCGCCTGGGTTTCGCCGTCTTTCAGGCGCAGTTCGGTCACCGCATTGCGCGAGCCGATCTGGTAGGTGAGCGTGCCCGAGCGGCTGCGCACTTCCTTGACGATGTTGCTGACCTCGAGCGCGACCTTGACGCCGACTTCGCTGTTGAGGAAGACATTGGGCTCGACGTCGAGCTTCAGGCCCACATCGAGATAGCTCACCGACTCGGAGGTGCCCACATTGGCGGTTTGCGTGCTGGTGATGACCGGCACGCGGTCGCCGATCATGATCTTGGCCTTCTCGCGGTTTTTCACGCGGATGCGCGGGTTGGCCAGAATGTTGGTGTCGCCGTTTTGCGCACGTATGTTGATCGACGGGTTGTCGACCCCGATGTTGCTGCTGTTGGTGTTGAGCAGTTTTTCGAGCGTGAGCTGGGTCGAGGTGAGCGTGTTGTTCTGGACCGTCGTGTTGCCGGTGGCCGAGGTGACCACGGTGTCGGGGTTTTGCACGATGTTGAGCACGGTGAACTTGCCCGGCGGGTCGACGCCGAGCTCCATCAGGCGCGATCGCTTGACCTCGAGCACCTCGACGTCCAGCACCACTTCGGGTTCGGCCAGGTCCTGCGCGGCGATGAGCTTTTCGGCCAGGTGGATGGCGTTGGCCGTGTCGCGCATGGTGATGGTGTTGAGCTTCTCGTCGGCGTGCATGTCCTTGGTCTTGAGCACCGTCTTGAGCATGGCGGCGATGTTCTTGGCCTCGGCGTTGGCCAGGTAGAAGGTCTTGACGCTGAGCTCGAGGTAGTCCTTTTGCTTGTCGGGCGTGTTGGGATAGACCAGCACGGTGTTGTCGTTGAGCGTCTTGCGCTCGAGCTGGTTGGTGATGGTGAGCACACCGATCACGTCTTCGACGCTCAGGTTCGAGATCGACAGCGTGACCTTGATGTCGGGCTTGACATCGCGGTCGAAGACGAAATTGATGCCGGTGCTGCGCGACAGCGCGTCGAACACCGCCTTCAGGTTGGCGTCGCGAAAGTCGAGCGTCACCGGCTTGCGCAGCTTGGCCTTCAAGGCCGGCGTCTCGGAATCGGGCAGCAGCTTGGCCGCCGCGAGCTGGTCGTCGAGCTGGCGTTTGAGCAGCTGGGCACGGGTGTTGGCGGGGTTTTCTGCGAGCACCTGGCGCAAGAGTTGTCCCGCGTCATCGCGACGCCCCTGGGCCAGGGCCAGCTCGGCCTGCTCCAAACGTTGCTGCTGACGGCGCAGCAGCGCAACGGCGTCGATGCCGGTGCGGGCGCGGTTGTTGGCCGGGTCGAGCGCGAGCGCGCGCTGGTAGCTGGCCTCGGCGTCGTCGAGTTGATAGGCATCGCGCGCGGCGTCGGCCTCTTTGATGTATTTGCGGGTCAGGGCTTCGCGCTGACGAACCGCCAGCACGCGGTACTCGGTGTTGTCGGGCTCGAGCGTCAGGGCCTTGTCGATTTGCGCCAGCCCGGCTTCGGACTGCCCCTGGTCGATCAGCTTCTGACCGCTGCGCACCAGATCGCTGCCCGGCGCGCAAGCCGCCAGCAACAAGGTGATGGCAAGCCAGCAGGCCGTGGCGGCCCGGGAAAAGGTGCGTGAATCGCGGCGGGTGGTCATGGTGTGTTCCCGAGTCGCACCACCTGGGCTTGCTTGAGGGGAAGGAAGGTGAGATTCATCTGTTCGCCCGTCATGTGGTCGACGCGGTACACCGAATCGACGGTGTCGCCGGCCTTGATCGAGAGCACGCGGTTGCCCTGCATGAAAAACGCGGTGAGCACACCGTCTTCAAGCAACTTGCCCATGTATTCATACGGAAACGGCGGCGCCACCGGAGCAGGTGCTGCCTCTGGCGGCGGCGCGGGTGGCGGCGGCGGAGCCCAACTGGTGGCGTTGAACAGCCCCGGCGGCGGTGGTTGATCGACGCTGTCGGTGTCTTGCAGCGCGTGCTGCCTGTCGTCGAGCCGGTCCAGCCGCAGCGAGGCGCTGGCTGCGGCGGCCTTGCCCGACGTGCGCGAGCCGGACGGTGCGGTGGCGCGCTTGGCTGGCGCAGGCACGACAACGTCTGCATCGCCGTCATCGCCCGACAGCGCGATGACGCGTTCGGCAATCAGCGCACCGCCGATCAAAACGATCGCGATGGAGATGCGCTTGCGCATGGGGGTCATGGCGGCCATGGTTTTCAGCGCACCGGTCGGCTGGACGGCGCAGCCGCCACCACGCGCGGCAGCGGCTGCGGCTTGGCCACGAACAGCACAAAGCGCAACTGGGCCTCGAGCACCGGTGATTTGGCGTCGCTGCGGCGCACGTTGAGCTCTTCCATGGCCAGGCCGGGAAGCTCGCGCATGGCTTCGCGGATGAAGCCGCGCAGCGCGCGGTAGTCGGCCTTGACCGGCAGCACGATGGAATAGCGCGCGAGCAGCCCCGAAGGCTCGATGCTGAACTTGAGCTCGGCCTGGTTGAGCTGCACGCCTTGGCGCTTGGCGGCCGCGTTCAGCGCGCCCACCGCGCCCGCCATCTCGGCTTCAGAGGGAAAACGCTGCAAAAACACGGCCAGCTGCTGCGCCGGCGTGGTCTGCACCGGCGCGGGATGGGCCGAGTTGGCGGCAATGCGCTGCTCGAGCGCGGTGTTGTCTTCGAGCAGCCGGTGGGTCTCGGCGCGCTGCGGCGCGATGCCGCCCAGCACCATGGTCACGCACACCACCAGCAGCGCCACCGCCACCCAACCCGGCAGGCCGGCACCGCGCCACAGGCGGCTGAGGTTCCAGAGATGGCGCTTCATGGCACGGGCCTCCACACGGCCGCCAGGGTGAACGACAGCACCGGCTGGCCATCGCGCACCACGGTGTTGTAGCCCTGGAGGTGCACTTCGCCGAGCAGCGACTGCGCGCCCATGCGATCGACATAGGCCAGCAACTCGTTGAGGTCACGTGCTTCACCGGTCAGGCGCAAGGTGCGGTCGCGCGCATTGGGCGTGAGCGCCAGCGCACCCAAGCCGCCGGGATCGGCGTCTTCAATGGCGTCGAACAGACGCTCCCAGGGCACCACGAGTTCTTCGATGACGAGGTTGGCGCGCTGGATGTCGGCCGTGGTCTGCGCATCGGCGGGCGGCACCGTGCGCGGGCCGCTCGCGCGCAGCCGCTCACGAAGCAAATCGTGGCGAGCCTGCGTGGCTTCGAGCCGCTCGGACACGACAGACTGCAATTGGCCCAGCACCACCACGCACACCACCATCAGCGCCAGCGCGGCCCAGCACCAGCGGCGCCAGCGGTACACCGGCGGCGCCACGAAATCGAGGTGCAGCGGCGGCGCGCTCATGCGGCTTCTTCCTCGTCCAGCGGCATGTCTGACGGGCCTGGCATGGCGATGAACTGCCAGTGCGAATTGGCGCGCCATGCATAGGCCTTGGTCTGGGCCATGCCACCCGGTGTGCACACCACGTAAACCGCACAGCGCGGCTGCTCGATGCCCAAGGTGAACCACTCGCGATCGAGCAGGCGCACCAGATCGCCGTCGCCGGTGGGCACACGCCGCACATGCAGCGGCTCGCCTGAGTTCATCAGCAGCGCGGTCGTCCACGGGCCTTCGATGCACACGAACCAGAACCATCCCGGCTCGATGTCATCGCACACGCGGTTGTAGGCGTGCATGAGCGAAGGCTGCACGCTGGCCAGCTTGAGCCCGCGCGACTGCGCGAGCGCGGCCAGACGGTCGATCAAGCTGGCATCGAGCGCGCAGGCCAGTGACGCACAACCGTAGCGCGGGGCGTGTTCGCGCACCAGCCAGCCCAAGGCGATGTCGCCATAGGCCTCGCGAAACGACTGCTCGGCCAGCAACTGGCGCTGCGCTGGAGCGGCGAGCTCATCGATCCAGGGCACGATGCGGTAGCGAACGCCCTCGCCTGCCACCACGCACTCGAGCTGCGTGCCGCGCCGCAGTTGGCGGCCGTCAAGGTCGGCTTCGAGCGCGGCGATCAGGGTGTCGATCGGCGACGAGTCGGCCCCGTGCAGCGTGGCTGCATCGCCCACGCGAAGGCTGAGCCGATCAGGCGACCAGCGTGACACGGTTGATCTCATCGAGTGTGGTCAGGCCGTCAAGGAACAACTCGACCGCCGCATCGCGCAAGAAGCGCGTGCCGTTGCGCCGCGCGGCTTCCTTGATCTGGCGAACCGGAGCGCGCGCCACGATCAGCTCGCGCAGCGCGTCATCGAGCATGAGCAGCTCGCCCACGGCCTTGCGGCCCTTGAAGCCGGTGCCGCGGCACTTGCCGCAGCCGTGGCTGGCGCGCAGCACGCGGCCTTCGACGCGGGCCGGATCGATCAGCGACTCCCGCAGCGCGGCTTCGGTGACCGAGACGATGTCGCTGCAATGCACGCAGTTCACGCGCACCAGCCGCTGCGCCAGCACGCCGGTGAGCGCCGAGACGAAGCTGTACGGATCGACATCCATGTGGGTGAAGCGGCCGATCACGTCGAACACGTTGTTGGCGTGCACGGTGGACAACACCAGGTGGCCGGTGAGCGCGGCCTGGATGGCGATCTGCGCGGTCTCGGGGTCGCGGATCTCGCCGACCATGATGCGGTCGGGGTCGTGGCGCAAGATGGAACGCAGGCCGCGCGCGAAGGTGAGGCCCTTTTTCTCGTTGACCGGAATCTGCAGCACACCGGGCAGCTGGTATTCGACCGGGTCTTCGATGGTGATGATCTTGTCGTGGCCGTGGTTGATCTCGGAGATGGCCGCGTACAGGGTGGTGGTCTTGCCGCTGCCTGTGGGGCCGGTGACCAGCAGCAATCCGTAGGGGTCACGCGACATGCGCCGAAAGGTCACCAGCGTGGCCTCATCGAAGCCCAGCACGTCAAGCCGCAGACCTGAGACCTGATCGGCCAATGAGCGCTTGTCGAGCACGCGCACGACAGCGTCTTCGCCGTGGATGCTGGGCATGATGGACACGCGAAAGTCGATCTCGCGACCGAGTGCGCGCACCCGAAAGCGGCCGTCTTGCGGCACGCGGCGCTCGGCGATGTCGAGCTCGGACATCACCTTCAGGCGCGACAGCACCTGCTCGGCGATCTCGCGGCCTTCGATGGAGCCGACCTGCGTGAGCGTGCCGTCGAGGCGGTACTTGATGACCAGGCCGCTCAAGTGCGATTCGACGTGGATGTCGCTCACGCCGCTCTTGAGCGCGTCGTACAGCGTCGAGTGCACCAGCTTGACGACCACGCTGGTGCCTTCACCGATGGAGCGGATCGACAGGTCTTCAAGATCGGTGGCGCCGGAGTCGCTCTGCCCTGCCGTGGGCATCGCGGTGTCGATGGCGCGCATCGAGTCTTCGTGGCGCGCCAGTACCGCAGCGATGTCGTCGGCGCTGGCCAGGCCCAGCTCGTGCGGCGCGCGCAGATGCTCCACAGCCCAGGCCTGCAGCGCGTCGTCGAAAGGATCGCCGGTGACCACGAAGATCACGCCCTCGTCGCGCAAGGCCAGGCAGGCACGGCGGGCGCACTCGGCGTAGTCGATCAGATCAAAAGCCGGAGCCAGGCTCGCGAGCGCAGCGTTGTCGAACACGCGGTGGTGCAGCAACTGGCCGAGCACGCGGGCCAGTGCATCGGCCGGCACCGACAGCTGCTCTTCAAGCACCGAGGGCACGCTGCGCTGCTCGCTGGCCGCGCGCTGGCGGGCGGCGCGCACGACTTCAGGTGTGAGCAACCGCGTCGACACCTCGTCTTGCACCGCCTGTTCGTTGAGCGCGTTCATTGGATGCTGCCCGCCAGCTCGAAGATGGGCGCGTACATCAGCAGCACCACCACCCCGATCACCACGCCCATCACGATCATCAGCAGCGGCTCGAACAGGCGGATGAACCACTCGATGGATTGCGAGATGTCTTCTTCATGGAATCCTGCGGTGCGCTCGAGCATCTCGCCCATCTGGCCGGTGCGCTCGGCCACGCGCAGCAAGCGCAGCGACACCGCGGTGGTCAGGCCGTGTGTTTCGAACGCCGCAGAAATGGAGCGGCCCTCGCCGATGTCACGCCGCGCCGCAGCCAGCGACGGATGCAGCGAAATCGGCAGCAGACCAACCACCATGTCGAGCGCGGTGACGATGGGTATGCCGGCTTGTTGCAGCATTCCCAGCGCGCGGTAAAAGCGCGCCAGCTGGTACACGCGAACCACTTCGCCGATTTGCGGCAGCCGCTGGATCTGGCGCGCCAGGGCCAGGCGAACCTGTGGCCGGTTGAGGGCATAGACCAGCCCCACCACCAGCACAACACCGCCGGCCAACAGCTGCAGCCCGTGGGCATGCGCGAACTGGCCCCACTCCAGCAGCAGCCGCGACATCAGCGGAATGCGATCGCCCATGTCCTGGAACACCTGGCTGAAGCGTGGCACCACATAAAGCAGCAAGAAGGCGATCACCAGCGTGCCCACGCCGAGGATCATGGCCGGGTAGATGGCCGCGCCGACGATGCGTTTGCGCATCTGGTCGGACTGCGCGCGGTAGACGATGAAGCGCTCGATGGCTTCGGTGAGCGCGCCGGTGCGCTCGTTGGCGCGCACGCTGGCCACGTACAGCGGCGGGAACACGGCGGGCTGCGCTTCAAGTGCGGTCGAGAAGGCCTTGCCTTCCTTGAGCTGGTCATGCAGCTTGACCAGCACCTGCTTGGCATCGGCGCGCGTTTCGCGATCGGCCAGGGTCTCGATGGCCTCGACCACCGACAGGCCCGCCTTCAGCAAGATGAGCAGGCTCTGGTTGAAGTGCAGCAGCGGAAATGGCGCCGAGCGGTTGAAGCTGAAGCGCGAGTTGCCTGACGCCGGCTGCACGGCCAACACCGCATAGCCGCGCGACTCGGCCTGCCTGCGCGCGTCGGCACCATCAGCGGCATCGACGGTGATCGAGACCGGCTGCATCCGGTGTATGGCCTTGACGGCGTATTGCATGCGGCTGCCGTGTTAGCGCGCTGGGATCACCAGTTGGTGATGTCGGCATCCAACCCATCGCCGCCGGGACGACCGTCGCGTCCGGTAGAGCTGATGTCGAACTCACCATGCTCACCCGGAGCAACGTAGATGTAGGCGTTGCCCCAAGGGTCGGCGGGCAAGGCTTTTTCGAGATAAGGGCCATCCCACTTGTTGACGCTGGATGGTTTGGCCAGCAGGGCTTGCAGACCCTGCTCGGTGCTGGGCAAGGTGCCCACGTCAAGGCGGTATTGCTGCAGCGCCTTTTCGAAACCGACGATCTGGGCGCGAGCGGTCTTGACTTCTGACTTGCCGACCTGCGAAAAGTACTTCGGGCCGACATAGGCAGCGAGCAGGCCGATGATGACCATCACCACCAGCAACTCGAGCAGCGTGAAGCCGCGACGCAGGCGCAAAGACATCATGGGAGATTAACTCTCGGCTCGTTCAGGGAACGGCGATGTTGCCCAGTGAATGTGACGTCGTGGTGAAGTGGCACCACCTTGGTGGTAGCCGGCGCAAGCGGTGCGCGCGCGGGGTGCGGACTCAGCCGGTCACTGTGCCGGATCGGCGCTGCTGGCAGGCACGCCGACAGCATCGGTCGCGGCCGACATCACCACCTCAGATGCCGCACGGGCCGCGGCCAGAACACCAGCCTGAGCGTGGTGCGGATCGACCAGCAACACCAGCGCGTCGTCCAATCGGTTGAAGATCGCTTTGGCGTCGAGCGTGCACTCGGCATACAGGCGGCCGGCTGCGCCAAGGCGGCTGCGCCACTGGGGGTCGTTGGCCATGTTGACGATGGCCTGAGCCATCACCTCGGCGTTTTCAGGTTCGATCACCAAGCCGCAACCGGTGACCACATGGGCCATTTCAGAGCTTGGCAGACCGGCGGCGATTACAGGCCGGCCGCTGGCCAGCATGCCCACCAGCTTGGATGGCATCACCAGATCGGCCGCACCGCGCAGCTGTGGCAGCAGGTGAATGTCGGCCATGTTGAGCAGGCCGTTGACCCGGGCTGCAGGCAGCAGGTTCATGAAGCGCACATTGCCCAGACCCTGAGCCATGGACTCGAGCGGCTCGCGCATCTCGCCGTTGCCGCAGATCACGAACACGAAACGCGGATCGTGCGCCAGACGGCGGGCAGCATCGACAAGCACCTCAAGACCGGGCTTGCGATTGAGCGTGCCGGAGAACAGGCAAACCAGTTGGTCGTCAGCGATGGAAAGCGATTGCCGCAAGGCAGCGGCGTCAGGCGTGGGGTGGATGCTGGACACGTCGATCCAGTTGGGCACCATGTCTGTCTTGGACGAAGCCACACCCTTGCTGCCCAGCAAGCGCTGCATGCGGTTCGAGATGGTGGACACCACATCAAAGCGGCTCAGGATGCGCGCCTCAAGGAATCTGGCCGCGCGGCGCAGCAGGGGCTGCTTGAGCATGCCGAGCTCGAAAGCGGCATCCACTTCAAAGTCTTGAACGTGCAACCAAGCCTTGGCGCCCGACAGGCGCGCTGCCAGCCAGGCCGCCGGTGCGCAGAAGAAAGCAGGCGCCACCACAAACACCACCTGCGGCTGCCAGCCCACCAGCTTGAGCGTCATCCAGGCGCTGCTCAGGGCGAAGCTGGCCAGATGCAGCATGCGGTTGAGGCCGCCCAGGCGCTTCGGGATCCACACCGGACAACGGTGGACGGTGAGCCCGGGCATCGGCTGCTCGGTGACGAATTTGCGGCCCGAATAACCGTCAGCCAACTGCCAAGCCGGGTAGTAAGGAGGTGCGCACACGACCGACACCTCGTGGCCGCGCGCCACCAGGCCTTCAGCCATTTCGCCCGAGTACTTACCGATGCCGGTCAGCTCAGGACTGAAATTCATGCTCACGAGAACGATCTTCAAAGCGAACTCACCCCCCCCATCTGGGGGATATGTTCGTCTTGCGGCATGACGCTGCCATGTCGCCTTGACCGGTCCGAACGGATCAGTCGGCGGCGGCTCAAGACCTCACTCGTGAAAGTCGAAAGTGGGGAATCCGGCCGTCTTCAGCATGCCGTCGCGGCGAGCTGAGGTGAAGTCGGCGACGGCCATCTCGCGCACCAGCGTGCGGAAATCGGTGGTCGGCACCCAGCCGAGCTTGCGCTTGGCCTTGGACGGATCGCCCAGCAGGGTCTCGACTTCGGTCGGCCGGTAGTAGCGCGGGTCAACCCTGAGCACCACGTCGCCCTTGCGGCAGGCCAGCGGCGCGCCCAAAAGGCCGGAGTCGACCGCCGAGACCACGCCGATCTCATCCACGCCGCTGCCGCTGAACTCGAGCGTGATGCCCAGCTCAGCCGCGGCAAATTCGGCGAACTGGCGCACGCTGTGCTGCACGCCGGTGGCGATCACGAAGTCTTCGGCTTGCTCTTGCTGAAGCATCAGCCACTGCATCTCGACATAGTCCTTGGCATGACCCCAGTCGCGCAGCGCGTCCATGTTGCCGAGGTACAGGCAGTCCTGCAGCCCCAGCGCGATGCGTGCCAGCGCACGGGTGATCTTGCGGGTGACGAAGGTTTCGCCGCGCAGCGGGCTTTCATGGTTGAACAGCACGCCGTTGCAGGCGTACATGCCATAGGCCTCGCGGTAGTTCACCGTGATCCAGTAGGCGTAGAGCTTGGCCACCGCGTAGGGGCTGCGCGGATAGAACGGCGTGGTTTCCTTTTGGGGGATTTCCTGCACCAGACCATAGAGCTCGCTGGTGCTGGCCTGGTAGAAGCGTGTCTTCTTTTCGAGACCGAGCAGCCGCATGGCTTCCAGGATGCGCAGGGTGCCGATGCCGTCGGCATTGGCGGTGTACTCGGGCATCTCGAACGACACGCCCACATGGCTCATGGCCGCAAGGTTGTAGATCTCGTCGGGCTGCACCTGCTGAATGATGCGCGTGAGGTTGGTGCTGTCGGTCAGGTCGCCGTAATGCAGGATGAAGCGCTGGTGATCAACGTGCGGGTCTTCGTACAGGTGATCGACGCGCTCGGTGTTGAACAGCGACGAACGGCGCTTGAGGCCATGCACCTTATAGCCCTTGGACAGCAGCAGCTCGCTCAGATAGGCGCCATCCTGGCCGGTCACACCGGTGATCAGGGCTTTTTTGACGGGTGCAGCAGATTCGTTGTGTGACATGAGGGTGGGCTTTGATGGCCTTGCAAGACGCGGTGGTCGGCGACCTTAGCGCGTGTCGGTGACAGCCCCGTGGCGCCGCAGCGGCGCGCTTGACAGTCAACGTGTCACACGCCGCTGCTACGGTGGAAAGTTGTTCTTCACCGATTCGAACCATGAGCCTGCTGCGGCCTGTGTAGCGAACCCGTCGACAGCCTGGCACCGGCATGCTTTTCAATTCACCTGAGTTCATCTTCGGTTTCGTGCCGCTGACGCTGCTGGGATTTTTTCTGCTGGCGCGGTTCAGCCATGTCTGGGCGCTGGGCTGGCTGACGCTGGCGTCTCTGGTGTTTTATGGATGGTGGAACCCGCTGTGGCTGCCGCTGATGCTGGCTTCGATGGGCTTCAATTACCTGGCCGGCCGGTCGATTGCGGCTCGGGTGCAGGCTGAAGATGCCTCTTCAGACGCGCCAGCCGGCGAGCCCTCGTCGACAGGGTCGGGCTGGTCGAGCCGATCGCTGCTGATTGCGGCGATCGCCGCCAACATCGCGCTGCTGGTGTACTTCAAGTACGCCGCGTTTGCGCTCAACAGCGTGGCGGCCCTGATGGGTTCAGACACGCACATGCCGGCTGGCGAACTGCCGCTGGGCATTTCGTTTTTCACCTTCACGCAAATTGCGTTTCTGGTCGATGTGCAGCAGCGCCGTGCGGCGGAGTTCGACCCGCTTCGGTACGGCCTGTTCGTGACCTATTTTCCGCACCTGATCGCTGGACCGATCCTGCATCACAAGGAAATGATGCCGCAGTTCGCCCGGGCGGACATCTTCAGGTTCAGCGCCGATCGGCTGGCCGACGGCAGCGTGATGTTCATCCTGGGGCTGTTCAAAAAGGTGGTGCTGGCCGACATGTTTGGCGGCTACGCGGGGCCGGCCTTTGCAGCGGCGGCCACCCACGAGCTGACGTTTTTTGAAGCCTGGGGCGCGGCGCTGTCGTACACGCTGCAGATCTACTTTGACTTTTCGGGCTACTGCGACATGGCCATCGGGCTGGCGCTGATGATTGGCGTGCAGCTGCCCATGAACTTTCATTCGCCCTACAAGGCGCGCAACATCGCCGACTTCTGGCGCCGCTGGCACATGACGCTGTCGCGCTTCTTGCGCGACTACCTCTACATACCGCTGGGCGGCAATCGCCTGGGGCTGCCGCGGCAGCAGTTCAACCTGATGGTCACGATGCTGCTGGGCGGGTTGTGGCACGGCGCGGGCTGGACCTTTGTGATCTGGGGCGGCTTGCACGGGCTGTATCTGATGGTCTATCACGCCTGGCGCCGGGGTCTGGGCGCGCTGGGCTGGGGCGCGCCACCGGCTGCCATGCGCTGGCTAAGCGCCCCGCTCGCCTGGCTGCTCACCTTTTTGGCGGTGGTGGTGGCCTGGGTGTTCTTTCGCGCGCCCGACCTGGACGCGGCGCTGTCGATGCTGCGCGGCATGGCCGGTGTCAACGGCGCGCTGCTGCCCGATCAGATCATCCAGTTCGTGCCGCCGCTGGCGCATCTGGCCGATGGCCTGGGCAAGGTGCCGTATCTGGGCGACGCCAGCGTGATGGGCTGCGTCGAGATGTTCTTGATGCTGGGCGTGGGCATGGCGCTCGTGCTGGCCACGCCCACGGTGCCCGAGTTGCGCAACCGCTGGCGCTATGCGCTGGTGGTGCCGTGCGCCGCGCTGGCGCTGCAGCGGGTGCTCTACGGGCGTGCGTCCGAGTTTTTGTACTTCCAGTTTTGATGCGGTGCCGGCCATGAAAAAGCTCGCCACGCTGATCGCTGCACTGGTCGCTTCAATTGGGCTTTATCTGGCGACCTTCTCGGTGGTGAACCGCCCGCTCACCGTGGGTGGCGTGTGGAACACCGTTCAGCAAAAAATCAGCTATGCCCAATCGCTGGGCCACCCCAAGCTGGCGATCTGGGCTGGCAGCAACGGGCGTTACAGCCACCGGTGCCAGTACTTCACCGAGGCCACCGGCCTGCCCTGCATCAACCTGTCGATGGCCGTGGGCATCGGCATCGACTTTCAACTCCTGATGTTCGAGCCGCTGCTCCAAAAGGGCGATGTGCTCTACGTACCGCTTGAATACAACCAGTACGCCATCGAACGCGACGAGATGGAAGGCGGCGCAGAGAACATCGCGCTGGTGCAGCAAGCCCATGACCTGCTGTGGTCGATGGGCCTGGCCCGAACGGCCCGCGCCTGGGGCTACTTTGATCTGCCCTTTCTCATTCACGGGGTCATCGAATCCGTCCTGAACAGCAAAGGCTTTCAGCGCCGCGAAGGTGTCGACACCATGACGGCCCAAGGCGACCAACGCAGCCACACCGCCGAGCTCGGCCTGCCCTACCGCCAGTTGCTGCAAGGCTCACGTTTCGATCCACCGAAGATCCCTGAGCAATCACGTGCACTGAGCGTGCTCGGCGACTTTCTGGACCGCATGCACGCGCGCGGCGTGCGCGTGATCGGAGGGCTGCCCACCACGCCAGATGGAATGCCGATCAATGAGCAAGTCATTGCCAGGCTGCGGGGCTTTTATCGGCAACACGGGCATGACTTTTTGGTGCTGCCCAATCATTCTGAATATCCGCTGGATTGCTTCTTTGATTCGACGTATCACCTCAACGAGGCCTGTCAGATCGAACACTCCAAGCTTGTCGGGAAGGCCATCTCTGAACAGACAGCGCTCGCCTCGGATCGGACGCAGAAATGACCCGCCCCGTGCTGATTCAGATCGTCCCGCCCGGCCAGGGCGGCGTGCGCGACTACCTCGAATGCCTCAAGTCGCAGTGGACTCAGGCTGGCATCGAGTCCCACGTGATCGAGTTGTCGCAGGCCTCGGTGGCCAGCCAGAGCCTGCTGGATCGTGTCTTGACGTGGGCCGACAACTCTGTGCGACCAGACCCGCAGGCAACGTTCTCGCTGCTGATCCACTTCTCGGGCTACGGCTATGAGCGCCGGGGCCTGTGCTTCTGGCTACTTCGCGAAGTAGAGCAGGCGAAAGCGCGGCTGGGCGATCGGCTGCGTGTGGTCACCATGTTTCATGAGCTGTTCGCATCCGGCCCGCCCTGGGGCTCGGCCTTCTGGTTGTCGCCCTTGCAGGCGCGCATTGCACGAAGGCTGGCTCGCATGAGCGATGCAATCTGGACGAATACCGAGTTGCATGGTCGCTGGCTGCGCGAGCAAGTGGGGCCGTCGACGCCGATCACGGTGCAGCCGGTGTTCTCCACGGTAGGCGAGCCTGAACACCGCGCACCCACGTCGGGGCGCGAGCCGTCGCTGGTGGTCTTTGGTTCGCCTTCGACGCGCCGACGGGCGCTGGACGCCCTGCCGCCCTGCGTCGAAGCCCTCAAGCGACAGGGCATCAGCGAAATCCTCGAAGTCGGCTCGGGCGAGGCATCGCCATGGACTGCCGCGGGGTTGAAGCCGCGTTTTATGGGTCGCATGGAACAGCCCGATTTGCGCGCACTTCTTGAGCGCTCGGCGTACGGCTTGATCGAGTACCCGCCGAAGTACCTGGGCAAGTCCACCGTGTTTGCCGCTTACGCCGCGCACGGCTGCGTGTCGATCAACGTGGCGCACGCCGCTGATGATTCCGACGGACTTCAAGCCGGCAAGCACTTTGTGAGCCTGTCGCGCGACGCAGCCATACCGAACAGTGAGCACTCCCGCGAGGCGATGGCCACCGCAGCCCGCGCCTGGTACGAGCCGAATTCCCTGCCCCGACAGGCCAAGGCATTCGCCGTGTCCTGCGGCATCCCACCCACACAAAGGCCTGACCGTGACTGACCCACAAACCAACCCGCGCCGCGCCCTGATCTGCGGCATCAGCGGCCAGGACGGCGCCTACCTTGCACGCTGGTTGCTCGAGTGCGGCTACGAGGTCTGGGGCAGCTCACGCGACGTCGGCGGCGCGGGCTTCGCCAATTTGCGCCGCCTTGGCGTGCATGACCGTGTGCGGCTGCTGTCGATGGCACCCGAGGATTTCCGCAGTGTCTTCGTGGCGCTGCGCGCGGCCAACCCCGACGAGGTGTACTACTTGGCGGGCCAGTCTTCGGTGGGCTTGTCGTTCGAGCTTCCGGCCGAGACGCTGCAAAGCGTGGTCCTGGGCACCTTGAACATGCTGGAAGCTTGCCGCCTGATGGAGCGGCCGGTGCGGCTGTATCACGCGGGATCAAGCGAATGCTTCGGCGACGCCAACGGCGAGCCGGCCAATGAGAAAACACCGTTTCGTCCGCGCAGCCCCTATGCGGTGGCCAAGGCATCAGCCTTCTGGCTGGTCGACAACTACCGCGAGGCTTATGGCCTGCATGCGTGCAGCGGCATTTTGTTCAACCATGAATCGCCACTGCGCCCGAGCCGCTTCGTCACGCAGAAGATCATCGGTACCGCCTGGCGGATTGCCAACGGCTCCACCGAGCGCTTGCAGCTGGGCCGGCTTGACATCGCGCGCGATTGGGGCTGGGCGCCCGAGTACGTGGTGGCCATGCACCGCATGCTGCAGCAGGACACACCGCGCGACTACGTCATCGCCACCGGCCACACCCACACGTTGGCGCAATTTGTGGAGACGGCATTCGGCCAGCTGGGGCTCAACTGGCAAGACCACGTCGAGCAACGGCAGGAACTGATGCGGCCCAACGAACTGACCGTCAGCCGGGCCGACCCGAGCCTGGCCGCAGCCCATCTGCAATGGCAAGCCACGAGCAGCATGACGCAGGTGGTGTCGAAAATGATGGATGCCCTGCGGGCGACCACACCGCCGCAGTGAGCTGCGGCGACCGGTCCGGTCGGACCGCCGCTTACTGCAGCGAAATGTGATCCGGCATGCTGACCGGTGCAATCCAGTCGGTCGGGGTCTCGGCCTTGTCGCCCAGGCTCACCAGTTCTTCGATGACGGCACGGGCACAGGCCAGAGCGTCCATGGCGTTTTGCATGCTGGTGATGTCGACGGCAAGCGGTTGCGCGCGAAGTTGCCGCTCCAGCCATTCGAGCTGGGCGGTCACAAAGCGAAACTCTTGGTACGAAGTCATGCCGTTGGCCCTTCCAGAGACAGGCACTACAGCCCGTCTCCAACCGTCATCTGAATCTTGATTTTGCCTAGGCTTGATGAAAACACGGCGCCAGACAAGGCGTATTTACTAGTCCGTTCGGATCATCCCCAGCTTCCCATGATGCGAACGGGCTAGACCCAGGCGGGCTTTGGCACGATGAACTGTCTTGCTTGCTGCCTAACATCCCGTGACAGACAGCACAACATGAGCACAGTCCTGACTTCGTCCAGACCCGCGCCGGCGAATGTTCGCGAGGCACACGCCCGCGGCTTGCTGACGGGATCGGGTGCGAGCGAGCAGCCCGACTATCGGGCCGACATCGAGGGCCTGCGCGGTGTGGCCGTGCTGTCGTTGCTGGCGGTGCACCTGTTTCCGCAATGGGCGCAGGCAGGCTTCATCGGTGCCGACATGTTCTTCGTGATCTCGGGGTTCCTCGTGACGAGGAGCCTGCTCAAGGCCCACGATGCACGCTCGTTGAGCATCTCGGGCTTCTATTCAAACCGTCTGCGGCGCATCGTTCCTGCCCTGGGCACCGTGCTTTTGCTCACGCTGGTGTTCAGCGTGCTTTTCACTTATCCGAGCGCCGCGCGAGAGATCGCCTCAAGCGTCTTGAACGGGTCGCTCTTCATCTCGAACATCGCGTTGTGGCAAGACGCTGTGCAGCTGAGCCGGCCGGTCGACATGGGCCCGCTCGCTCATCTGTGGTGGCTGGGCGTTGAGGCCCAGTTCTGTCTTGTGTGGCCTGTGGTCGTGGCGTTGGTGCTCAGGCACCGTCGGTGGACGCTGCAAGTCATCGCCGCCCTGGTGATCCTGTCGTTCTCGTTGAATGTGTTGCTGGCCGCTTCGACCGCCTCACCTCACATGCTGCTGCCGTTCACACGAGTGTGGGAGCCCATGCTTGGCGGCTTGCTGGCGTTTGTGATGCACGACTCGGGCACACAGCGTTGGGCTGCCCTGCCCTCGCAGCGGGCTCGCGATACGCTGGCTTATGCCGGCGTGGCCTTGCTGGCTGCGGCGGTGCTGCTCATCGACCGGGCGGCCAACCTGCCTGCGAGCTGGGCACTGGTGATCACGCTGGGCACCATGGCGCTGCTGGCCGCCGGGCCGCACGGCTGGGTCAATCGCGTGCTGCTGTCGAACTCGGTGCTGCGCTTTTACGGTGCGATCAGTTTTCCGCTGTACCTGTGGCACTGGCCGCTGCTGTGCTTTCCTGCGGTGCTGGGCATTCCGATGTCGCAGGAGTTGCGCGTGATCATCCTCACGGCCAGCGTGGTGCTGGCGTCGCTCACGCATGAACTGGTCGACAGGCGAGCGCAAAAAGCCGCACACCAGCGCGGGCTGCCCCTGTCGGCGCTGGCATGGCTGGCGGCGCTGGCGCTGTGTGGCTGGTATGTGGTGACCACCGACGGGCTGATGGCGAGTTTTCCGCAAGACATGCAGAGAGCGCCCTTATGAGACGATGTGCGCAGGCCGCCTGGCCGTTCAGCAACCGTGCGCGAGTCGGCGTATCTCGCTGGCCAAAATGGTCGCCAACACCGCGTTGCCCTCGATGCTTGGATGGACCCCATCTTTGTAAAGCGCTGGCTTCCATTGAGGCATGGCGGCCAGGTCGATGAGCACCACGCCATGGCGAGCCGCCACGCGCTGCACTTCAGCCCGATCGGGCAACCACTCTTTACCGGCCCGCGCCATCTCAAGCTGATTCAAGTCGGGATACAAGAAGATCAGGCCTGCGGGACGGCGGCCGCTGGCCTGTGTCAGGCGCTCGAGCATGGCTTCGAACTCGGCGAAATACGGCGCCTCATCGCTCGGGGCTTTCACCTCGAACCGGGCCGCGGTCGGGAAACGCTGATCGAGCGCCTTGCCCACCACATAGCCGGTGAGCCACAGCGGCCGCTCCAACGGGTGAAGGGTCGGTCGCGACCACTTGGCCAACCCGCCCATCTGGTGGGCCATGTATTCCCACACAAAGAAGTCGGCGCCCGCCACAACGTCAGTTCGGCGATCCAAGTAGCGAAACTCGTTGACGGTGGCCCAGCCGCCTGCGGCCACCGGCCACACCGAGCACGACGCGCTCAGTTTTGACTGCATGAGGGGCGCGAGCTTGTCGGGCTGGTTGTAAGCATTGCCACCCAGCACGATGCTGTTGCCCAACAGCAAAACATCGGTGCGGTCGCTGGCCTGCCATGGCGTGGCCACGCCCATGCTGCGGTCGTTGAACACCCACTCGTTGCGATCCAAAAAGCGCCCCGCTTGATCGGGCTTGGGGATGTAGCCAAAGTGGTCGTCCTTCAGGTAGGTCGGAAACTCCCCCAGACCCGCCACACGCAGTCCCAATTCCGTCAATCCCAGCAAGGCGACCAGCCCCAGGGCCACGCGGACCCAGCGGGTGCGGCGAACGTTGCTTCTGGTCATTTCAGCCATGCCACGAGCCTGCGCTCGATGTAGACATTGAACGCCAGCGCCGCAGCGATGCTGACAACGAACGACAGCACCAACGCCAGCGTGGCGCCCACAATACCTTGCAAGCCCGCCAGCATCAGCAGCTTGCACACCAGGCTGATGATCGGAAAGTGCAGCAGGTACAACGCGTACGACGCATCGCTCAGCCGCTGCACCCAGGCGCTTGAGCTGCGCTGCGCTCGCGCCTCCTCGGCGTTGACCAAACACACCAGAATCACACCGGCCAGGCCCACGGACAGCAAGCCCGAGTGGGGCCAGACCCACTGCCCATCAGACAGCTGCGGCATGAGAGCAATGGCCACATAGCCCGCCAGCGCCAGCCACATGATGGGCCTCGCCGCGGGCAAAGCCGGCAGTCTTCTCACGGCCCAGGCCGCCGCCACACCCACCACGAAATAAGCCATCGGCAGCCCGCTCAGAAAGTCGCGGTAAGGCCCGCACCCACCCGAGGCGCAGTCGGCCGCATTGATCACGAGCAGCACGCTGATCGTGGCCCCCAGCACCCGGCTGGCAATCCAGGCGCCAAGCACCAGATAGAACACGATCTCATAGTGCATGGTCCAGGCCACGATGAGCAAAGGCGCCCCGTGAGGGCCCCCAGCACCATGCGATTGAGGGATCAGCAGCAGCATCTTCAGGACCGACCAGATGTCGCCGGGCACATCAGCCGGGAACACCATCGAAGCGAGGAAGACCATCAGCAACACGACCCAGTAGGTTGGAAACACCCGCACGAACCGCCGCCACAGGTAGGGCCGGCACTTGTCGATCTGGCCGATGTACTTGCCGTAAGCCAGCTTCATCACGAAGCCGCTGAGCACAAAGAAAAACGCCACGCGGTTGCCGCCAAAACCCAACAGGTGCTCAAACGTGGCGATAGCAAAATACTTGTCGAGCGCGATCGTGCCGCCCGCGTGATAGCCCAGCACCAAAAGCGCCAGCACCACGCGAACCACGTTCAGCGACGCATAGGGCGCGCGGCGCCCCGACGCCACAGCCGCCGGCTGCAGTTGGCCTGGTGATGAAGTGCTCGTGGCGGACATGGGTCTCGTCATTTCAACCACGCAACCAGCCTGCGCTCGATGTACGCATGGAACACCAGCGCGGCGACGATGCTGACCACGAATGACAGCACAAACGCCAGCGTCGCCCCCACCGCGGCTGGCAACCCAGCCAGCACCACAAGCTTGCACAGCAAGCTGATGATCGGAAAGTGCAGCAGGTACAGCGCATACGACGACTCGCTCAGCCGCTGCACCCACACCGTGGGGCTGCGCTGCGCTCGAGCATCCTCGGCGTTGACCAGGCACACCAGGATCACGCCGGCCAGGCCGACGCACAGCAAACCCGACTGGAGCCATGTCCACTGCCCATCGGACACAGGCCGCACGAATGCAACGGCCAGGTAGCCCGCCAGCGCCAGCCACATGATCGGCATCGCCGCGGGCAAGCGGGGCAACCTTTGGGCGACCCAGGCCGCCACCACGCCCACCAAAAAGTAAACCATGGGCAGCGCGCTCAGGAACTCCCGGTAAGGCCCGCACTCGCCCGATGCGCAGTCTGCCGCGTTCAGCACCAACAGCAAGCTGATGGCCGCGCCGAGCGCTCGACTGGCGATCCACGCCCCAAACACCAGATAAAAAACGACCTCGAACTGCAGCGTCCAGGCCACAACGATCAACGGCGAGCCGGGCGGGCCGCCTGCGCCCTGCGATTGCGGGATCAGCAGCAGCATCTTCAAAATGGACCACACGTCGCCCGGCACATCGGCCGGAACAACCAGCGAGGCGAGCAGCACCATCAGCAGCACGGCCCAGAAGGTCGGGAACACCCGCACAAAGCGCCGCCAGAAGTAGGGCTTGCACTGGTCGAGTTGGCCGATGTGTTTGCCGTGGGCCAACTGCATCACAAAGCCGCTCAGCACAAAAAACAGGGCGACCGCGGGGCCACCCACAAAGCCCAGCAGGTGGTCAAACGCGGAGACCGAAAAATACTTTTCGAGCGCCACAGTGCCGCCCGCGTGATAGCCCAGCACCAAAAGCGCCAGCACCACTCGAACCACATTCAGCGATTCATAGGGTGCGTGGCGCGGCGTGGCCGTATCAGCCGTTTTGTGCGTTTGACTCATGTCGTCACCACAGGAACGAAGATGCGGCATGGGCGCTTGGCACCGCACAGCCGCTTCGCAGCCTCAGCCCGCAGCGGTCTCCTCACGAAACATCAGACAGTCGTACTCCATCGGCATTCCCTGGTCGTCGCAAACGGCGGGGAACAGGCCCGCCACACGGAAACCGGCGGACTCGTACACCGCCAGACTTTCCAGCCACCCCGGCATGCCGTCGTAGATTGAACGAAGCGACACCTCAGCCTGCAGCATCACCACCGAATCGAGGACGCCCTGCATGCCCTTGAAGACCTGCAAATCAAAGCCCTGGGTGTCGAGCTTCACGAACAACCTGCGCCCCGCCGCATTCGCGACCACGTCTTCCAGCGCCTCGTCCATGCGCCTGACCCGCACCGTCTCGCAAGCACTCGGCGCGGACCGCTCACCAAACGTGGCGTGGCTGAGTGCACTCGGCGAAAGAAAGGAATTCAACACCGACAGCGGTGCGATCTTCAGCTCAAGCTCGTCTTCCTGAGCACCCAGAGCCATGTTCTGGACATGCCACAAGGGGTCGGATGCAGCAGCTTCGCGCAACTTTTCGAAGGGGCCGGAAGATGGCTCGAACGAGATCAGTTCTCCGGCGTACTTTCGCCGGATGGCGCACCCGAACTGCCCCACATTGGCTCCGACGTCGATGACGAGATCGACCGCCTTGCGCTGCATCAGGTTGTGCCGCTGAACCTCGAGGCTGAACCACGCTTCATGCAGCAAGGCCGTGGGCGTGGCGGCGTAGGCGTTCTCGCCAACACGCATCACCTCCCATGACAGGCCGCGACGGATCGCCCCCTGGAGCAGGCTTCTCAAGATGGACATCGCTGTCTCCCGGTTGTTGATGTGGTGACTTCGGGTTGCTTCACTGGGCCACGCGCCGAAAAATAGATGCCAAGCGACCGCAGTTGACAGCCTCATCGCATTCGTCGGCCACGAAGCGCCGGCCCGCAACCGACAGGCGCTCGCGCAAGGCCGGGTCATCACGCAAGGTCTCGATCGCAGAGCACAGCTGCCCCAGATCGCCAGCCCGCACTGTCAGCCCCGTCACCCCATGCTGCACCAGTTCGGGCACGGCCAGCACATCGCTGCCGATGCACGGCAGGCCCGCGGCCATCGCCTCGACATAGACCAGACCGAATGCATCTTCGTAGGTGGGCATGACGAACACATCGGCATCGGCGTACAGCTGCTGCAGCGTGGCCGATGTGGGGCCCAGGCCCTTGTGAAGTTGCAGCCCGTCGATCTGAGGCAAGGCACCGATGCCATTGCTCACCACGTCGAGCACGCAACTGCCTTGCAAATGATCGCGAAACACAGACACCAGGTCATGCCCGCCCTTGCGCTCGAAGTCATTTCCCACGAAAAGCAGTCTGAGCTTGCCAGGTGGCAGATCCAGCCGACGTGGCGGCAAGGCACGGCTGGACACGCCGGGGCGCACCACACACACCCGGTTTGGATCAATGCCGTAATCGTCAATCACCGATGCGCGGGCGGTCTCGGACCAGCACACGATGTGCGACGCCGCCAAAAAGCAATCGCGTTCAAGTTGGATGATGGGACGGTAGGTCCGCTGGGCCGGCGCACGGTGCAAACGGGCCAGCAGTGCGCTCGTGCAGTCGAGCGAGACAACCGATGGCACCGAGCGAAGCAGGTCTGCCGACAGCAGCGCGATCGACTGCGTGTGAACATGAACCACATCCGGCCTGTTGGCAGCCAGTCGGCGCTTGAGCCATCGCCGCAGGAACAGCGACGAGGCCAGTTCGGTTCGCAGGCGGTTGTAGTCCCAGTCGAGTTCCGAGCGCCACCCCGTGCGCAGCGTCAGCAGCCGGTAGGCCACGCGCCCGAGCAGATCGGATCGATTGGCCTGCGGCAGGTGGATCGACTCGAAGCGAACGCCAGGTTCGTCCTGCTCGAATGCACGCTCAAGCCCGAGTTGATAGGAGGCGTGCCCCATGATGAAGCAGTTGATGCTGAGCACCTTCAGCGGCATGGCTGGTGCAGCAGTCACGACGGCACCTGCGCCGCTTCGGCCGACTTCGACAAGCCAAGCACCGACTCATAGATCTCCAGATAGCGCTCGATCGCCTGACCGGTATCGAAGCGCCGCGTCCACGCCACCCCCATCGCACGCGCCTTGTCGCGCTCGCCCTCGGGTCGATCAAGCACCTGACACAGCAGCGCTGCGCCCTGCTCGGCCCATGCAGGCAAGTCATCGCGCGAGGCGAGCCTTGGCAGGTAGTGCGCATGAGGCCCGCCGACCTCATTCATCGGTGCTTCGCCAGTGGTGATGACCGGGCAGCCGCAGGCCAGACCTTCAGCAATTGGCCAGCCGAAGCCCTCGGCCAGGCTTGGGAAAAGCAGCGCGCCCGCCACGCTGTAGAGGGCTTCGAGCACCGCGTTGTCTATGCCGCGCACAAATCGCACGCTTCCCGAAGCGGGTACCGCATCCAAAAACGGCTGCAGTTCAGGGCCAGGCGGCGGGCTCACCATCCACAAGGGCAGCGCGGGTTCGCCGGCCGCCTCGCGGCGCTGCACGTACCGGGCATACAGCGCCAGCACACCCGCTGAGTTTTTGTACCACTGGCCACCGCCCACGTGCAGCAGCAGGCCACGCTCTGGCACATGCTGACCAGCGGCAGCCAGTCTTTGCAAGGCAAGATCACGCGGCAGTGCCGCGTAGGGGTAGTTCTGTCCCAGATAAACCACCTCGGACGTCTGCGGCTTGAATCCGCCAAAACGGTGCAGGTCGTCGCGAGACTTTTCTGAGATAGAGATGAAGTGGCGCCCTTGTCGAAACCCCGCGCGGATGTAGCGCTGGTAAATCCGGCCGGTCCAGGATGTGGGGTTCTCGGGTATGAGCCCCAGCGCCGAACGCAGTGCCAGCAGATCAAGGCAGTGCACCACGTGCGCACGCTTGCTCACCAGCGGCACCCATGGCCCCAGAGCCTGATCGCAAAACACATACAGCGTGTCAGACGGGTCCGCAGTAATCGCACGCCGCTGCTCGCCCGGAAAAAGGATGAACTGGTCAACGTAACCCGCCCACTTGGCCAGCCGAGCCAGGCCCGGCCAGCCCGCGGTGCTGGCCCAGCGGTGCACACGCGGTGTCGGCTTGCGCACCTGAACGCGGTGGCCACGCGCGACAAAAGCATCGGACATCATGCCCACCAGCCGCATCTGGCTTTGCGAACCCATCCAGTCAGGATGGGTGTAGAGCACCAGGTTCATGCCGCCAGCGCAGCCGCAGATCGCCGATTCAACAGTGAACGCTCGCGCACCGATGAGGCCACGAACAAGGCGTTGCAGTAAATCGAGGTCTCCTCGAAGAAGTGCAGCGGATAGGTTTCGTACAGGCCGAGAAAGCGGTAACCGTGGCCGGACATGAGCTCCAGCACCGACAGAAATGGCGTGTGCTGTCGGTCATCGGCCAAAAGGCCCACCTCGGTGAAAACGTAGCCTATGCGCTGCTGCTCCAGCAGCTTGGTGGCACCGCGCAGCACCTCAAGGTCGTAGCCCTCGGTGTCGGTTTTCAGCACGTCCACGAAATCGATTCCGGCGCTGGCGCAATAGTTGTCAAGCGTGTCAATCTCGATGCTCTCGGCCGGCAGGCCATCGCCTGGAGCGATGTGGCCTGTGAGCGAGCTCATCTGCGATTCCCGGTTGGGTTGCACCAGCACACGGCCCGGCGCCGAGCCCATGGCCTTGGGCACGACCGTCACGCGCGCATTTCCTGCCGTGGCACTCCGAAGGGCTTGCAGCGGCAGCGCGAAAGGCTCGAAGGCATGGATTCGGGCGTCGGCAAAAGCCTCGCTCAGCGCAGCGACCGTTTGACCCACATTGGCACCCACGTCAAGGCAGACCGGCGCCGGCCCCAAGGCTGCGGCGCGCTGCATGTCGAGCAGCCAGTTGACGCCAGTGGGCAAAGAGTCGCGACTGAACAAATAGCCGCCCAAGTTTTCTACGCTTTTTTTCAGAAATGTTTTCATGACTTTCGGGCCCCTCGGTAGTTGAATGACTTTCTGTTTGAGCTCAACGATTGGGCTGGGTCAACCTGGTCGATGAATCGCTGACCCCAATGCGATGCACAGGCCGTGAAGGTCGGGCGTCATGGCTTGTGCTGGGCCCTGGCAAGCAGGAACGTGGCGTCGACTCGCGCTTTTGCCAGCGTCGCGTACGTGATCCGATAGCTTCCTGGAAAGCCGTAGCGCAACACGTTTTTCAACAAGGAAAACAGCATGCGCGCTGTGTCAGTCGCAATGCCCAACCAGGTCAAGGACTCGACCAGCTTTGGATGCAGGCTCAAAAGATGGGCGTACGAAGCGGTGTGCTTGCGAAAAAACGCCAGCTCACGCATCGGGCGATAGGGGTGACACACGCTGGCTGCGGGGGCGAAGACGGGCCTGAACCCTTCGCTCTCTAGCCTGAGCCGGAAATCGACATCCTCAAGTGCCGGGTAAGGGAAGGATTCACAAAACCCTTCGAGGCGTTTGAAAAGATCAGCGGTGATGGCCATGTTGCAAGACCACAGGTGGCCGCCGGTTTCATTGACCGGAGACTCTTCGGCGTACGTTTTTCTGGGTCGATCGGCACGGGTCCTGCCTTCGAACAGTTGCTGATCAGGGTGCGATGCAAACGCGCTCAGATAACCCTGGAGCCAACCCTCATCGGCAATGCAGTCGTCGTCCATGAACACCAGCCAACGGCCCGTGGCCAGTGCGGCCCCGCAGTTGCGATTGCTGGCGGGGCCGCGTTGGGGACCGCGCACATAGCGGACATTCTTGAAGCTGGTTTCAACGAGATGCTTTGACTGTTCGTCGCGGCTGTCATCGGTGACGACGACGTCGATCACAGCCTGCCCCACCGCAAGACGGGCGCGCTCGACAGACGCCAGACATTCGCGCAGCAAATCGGGGCGTTGGTAGGTCGGGATGACAACGGTTGCAATCGCATTCATGGGCGCAGGCACCTGTTCACGCTGGTGGGTCATGACGAACTGACCGTCAGCCAATGGGGTTTGGGGCAAGCCTTCAGCGAGCGGTAAAAGGCTTCCAGTTGGGCGCCGACCTCGGCCCAGCGCATGCGCTGGACACGTTGGTATCCAGTCTGCGCAATGCGCACTCGAAGTGCTTCATCGATCAACAGCCTGTCCACCGCTTGAACGTAGGAATCGGCAGCGTAGTCAGCCACGATCAGCGCCTCTTCGTCAGCCACCAAGCTGGCGGCAAAACCGGTCTTCGAGGCCACGACCGCGCAACCGCAGGCCATGGCCTCGCTCACCACCAGTCCGAAGCTTTCCGAGTAGGACGGCATCAGCAGCACGGCAAGTTGGCGGTACCAGTCGCGCAGCTCAAGCTTGTCGGCGATGAAGGGCGTCACGTGAACGCGATCAGCGACGTCCGCTGGAAACACGGCTTCCACTCTGAAGGCCTCACCCACACCCGCCAGTCGGACCTGAAGCTCCGGGTGTCGCCGCAACAAGGCGGTGCAGGTCTGTGCGACCAGGTCAACGCCCTTTCGCGCGAACCAACCGCCGCAGTAGCCCACGGTCATGGCACGTTTCGGCTCGAACACGACATCGCGGAACACCGCTGGGACCGGGGTTTCAAGTGACAGCAGGCGATCGTCTGGCTGATATCTCATGGACTTTGCGAAGTCGAACTCAATCTCGCTCACGACCACCACCGCATCCACGCGGGTGAACGCCTGTCGGATGAGCATGTGAGCACGCGGCTGGTACCAGCGGCGGGGCAGTCCACTGTGCGTGTCGGTGCCGAAATTGGCCACCAGCTCCTGACTGATGCGCGTCTCAAGACCGTTCGAGTGGTGAACCAGAACCGAGCGTGTTCGCAGCACCCGCAGCGTCAGCACGGTCAGCCACGACTCGCCGCCGTAAAGCTCCACCAGGTCGTACTGGCGGCCACGCAGGTGTCGCGACGCAAAGGCGGCCATGCCGATTGCCAACCTCCATGCCCGCGCAGACTTCAACCAGGCAAGGCACTCGAAGGATTCGGGGCCGAAGCAGGTCACGTCATGACCACTCTCACGCAGTTCACGGACGTAGCCCGTCACCACGTAGCCCGAACCCTGCGATTCGACCACCGGACAGTTGCTCAGGACGAGAATCTTCATGGGGTTTGGATCAGCTTCGTGGCCAGCAGGATGCACAACCACAGCATCACGAGAGGCGCAAGGCTACTGTCAGTGAGTGACAACCCGGTGTAGGGCTGCGACATGCCCAGATTCATCCGTGCTTCATGCCAGCGCACTAGTCTCGGCACATCAACCACCTGGGCTGTTTGCGGCATCGATGAAGGACTGAACGGCTCACATGAAGCGCAACCCACGGGTACTGGTACTCAACAACTATTCGCTCGAACGGGTCTGGCAGGAGGTCCGGCGCGGCGACACGCCCGATCACCACCTCTACGGCGTGAATCACCTCGCCAACATGGGCCATGACATCCGGATCGTGTCCGGCTCGGCCTCGAGGGCGATTGCACTGCTGACCCGATGGCTCGCGGCAACGCGGTTTCCGGTGCCTTTCGGTGCCTTGGATCGGCAGTGGGCCGCGATCCGCGAACTCCATGAGGCCGACGTCATCTATGCGCCCTGCGGCGATGAGCTGACCTCGCTGGCGTATCTGCGCGCCGTGGGTTTGTTGAAAACCCCGCTTGTGAGCGTTCAGCATCACCTGCCGAACAAGGGCCGTCTGGCATGGTTGCGTGAGCCCTTCTTGCACTGGCATGTGCGGGGCATGGATGCGATGCCGGCGCTCAGCGGCCAGGTGTCTGCGGACATCAACCGACGTTGCTCGCCAGGCCAACCCAAGTCCTCGGCGATTTTCTGGGGGCCAGACGCCAGCTTTTATCCGCGCAGCGATGGGCCTGGCCATGGCGTGCTGTCGGCGGGACGCACGGCTCGGGACTTCATGACGCTGGGTCTGGGTGCCTCGCGAACGGGTGCGTTGACCCGGATGGTGTGCCTGAAGGCCGACCTCAAACCGCAGTTCGAGTCGTTCGGCAAGAACGTGCACATCCAGTCACCAGAAGAAGGCCAAGTATTCACCTACCCCCAGATGATGCAGGCCCACCTTGAGGCGCGGGTGCTGGCCATCCCGCTGTTCGAGTCCAAGGGCTCACTGGCCGGACTGACCAGCCTGGTCGATGCGATGGCGCTGGGCAAGCCGGTGATCATGACCCGCAACCCCTACATTGATCTGGACGTCGAGGCCTGCGGCATCGGCAAGTGGGTGGACCCCGGCGATGTGGATGGTTGGGCCCAGGCCATAGCCTGGTTTGAGAGCCACCCCGCCGAAAGCCACGAGATGGGCCAACGTGCTCGGGCCTTGGTCGATGAGCAGGGCTACAACTCGTCGAGCTTCGCGTTGCGCATACACCGGCTCATCGAGACTGCTGGATCTTCATGACGACAAAACCGATCGACAGCAGCGCCATCACCACCGCTGACGTCGTGCTAAGCATCAGGTTGCCGAGCACGGTGGAAACGTCAAACACCCACACCGAAATGACCAGGGCCGCCACGTTGACGGGTATGGCAACCCTCGCCGGAAAAAACCAGCCGCGCGCGGCGCCGATACCGTAAGCCGTGCCGCCCCAGGCTGTGAAACACGACGCCAGCACCATCCACACCAACTCAGCCTCAAGGTGGCTGTACTTCGGGCCCAGGATCCACAGCAGGATCTGCGGGCACAGCGTTGCCAGCGCTACCAGCACCAGCGTGAGCAGGCCGAAAAATCCGTTGACCGCGATGAAGCCCTTGACCATGTCACGCGCGTGCTCGAAGCGGGCAAAGTAAGGTTGCACAACCGCCACGAACACCGACCCGATGATGGTGAAGAACACCGCCAATCGACCCAGGGCCCCCACCTCGGCCAGCTTGTCTGCCGAGCCCAGCACGCTGATGAGCCAGATCGTCAACTGACCGCTGACGCTTTGATAAATGCCCAGCGGGGCCTGCTGCCTGACCATGCGGGCGAGCGTCCCGGAAAACTCGCCTGTGCTTTCGACCGGCAGCCCGAGGTCGGCCACGAGATGGCGTTTCAGCATCCACCATGCCAGGCCCGCTGCCATCGCATTGATGATGATGGCCACCGGCGCAGTGAGCAGCACTGTGGAAGCCACCGCCACCATCAACAGCTTGATGAGGTTGACCCCGACGTCCAGTCTTTGCAGCATCTGAACATCGCCGCGCAATCGCACCACCGCCAGCGATCTGTTGCTGCTCAACTGCAAGGCCGTCACGGCCACCACCAGCAGCACCAAGACGGCAGCTGACGCGGCGCTCAAGCCTTGGTGCATCAACATGAACATGAAGGCCGGCAGCAGCAATAACGCCACCCAAGCCAGCCTGCGCTGCAGACGCTCGGCGTCTGCCAGCACGCACCGAAGTTGCCCAGGATTCGAATGCCACGGACCACCGGCTGCGCCGACGGCGGTCATCAAGCCCAGATCAAGCAGTGCCGTGGCCAGCCCGATCATGGTCAGCACCAGCGTGTAGTGCCCGTAGTCGGTCTGGGTCATTGAGCGCAGGATCAACAAGCCCGCGGCAAACCCCAAGGCCTGAACGAGAACCTGAGCCGAAGCAAAGCGGGTCAGCTTGCCCAACCTCGCCATGCTTCTGGGGCTGAGGGACAAGGCCACAGCTACTGCGGTTTCTCGAGCAGCTTGGCATCAACCAGCATGCGAAACCACAGCACCTGGAAGAACGCATAGAAAAAGCCGGCGCGGCCGTCGAGAAAACCACCTTGCAGCACGTAGCGGTAGATGAAGAGCAGGAACACGCGCAGCACCGGCGGTGCCTTGTAGTACTGGCCCTTGTACAGGCGGCGGCGCTCGCGCGGGTCGTTCGACAGCCGGGCCTGAATCTGGCCGGCAGCCGCGCCGTGCGGGCGCAGCAGCTCAGCGGCTTCCATGTCGCTCCAGCGGTTGTGGCGCGCGGTCCATTCGGTCAGGCTGCCCACGTTCATGTCGTGCAGCACGCCGCGCAGCCGCACACCGGGGCGATCGGACACGAAGTGCTGGTCGTACAGACGGTCTTCGCAGCGCGCGGTGCCGGTCTTGAACAAGCGCAAATGGAAGTTGTCGTTGCCGCCAAAGCGCAGCGCCTTTCCCATGAAGTAGGTGCGCCGCCTGAAGATGAAGCCGGTGGCCTCGCCCGGCGCGGCCAGCACGCGGCGGATATCGGCAATGGCCACGTCGTCGAGCACCTCGTCGGCGTCAAGGTGCAACTGCCAGTGGCTGCGTGCGCCGAACTCGTCGATGGCCCAGTTGCGCTGATCGGCGTAGTGCTTGAACGGGCGGTTCACCACCTCGCAGCCCAAACGCGTTGCAATCGCCACGGTGTCGTCGCTGGAACCCGAATCGACAATGAACACCGATCGGCTGACCTCAAGCGCTGCCCGCAAGGTGCGCTCGATGACGCTGGCCGAATTGAAGGTGAGCACGATCACGCCCAGCGCCGTCGTTGAAGGCGGCACGCTGGACACGGACTCAGTGGGCACCATGGTGCAGCGATCAACCCAGGATCAATTGACGGAAATACGCGATGGTCGGCGCCAGCCCGTCTTCGAGCGAGACCTGGGGCTCCCAGCCCAGGCGCGACTTGGCGATGGTGATGTCGGGGCGGCGCTGTTTGGGGTCGTCGCTGGGCAGCGGCTTGAAGATGAGCTTGGACCTGCTTTGCGTCAGGCGCAAAACCGTCTCGGCCAACTGCAGCATCGAATACTCGCCGGGGTTGCCGATGTTGACCGGGCCGGTCAGTTCGGCATCGCTGGCCATCATGCGCACGATCACCTCGACCAGGTCATCCACGTAGCAGAAGCTGCGCGTTTGCTCGCCGCTGCCGAAGATGGTGATGTCTTCGCCACGCAGCGCCTGCACGATGAAGTTGGACACCACGCGGCCGTCGTTGGGGTGCATGCGCGGACCGTAGGTGTTGAAGATGCGCACCACCTTGATCTCGAGCGCGTGCTGGCGGTGGTAATCAAAAAACAGCGTCTCGGCGCAGCGCTTGCCTTCGTCGTAGCAGGCGCGAATGCCGATCGGGTTGACGTTGCCCCAGTAGTCCTCGGTCTGCGGGTGGATGGCTGGGTCGCCATAGACCTCGCTGGTCGAGGCCTGCAAGATGCGCGCACCCACCCGCTTGGCCAGGCCCAGCATGTTGATCGCGCCGTGCACGCTGGTCTTGGTGGTTTGCACCGGGTCGTGCTGGTAGTGCACCGGTGATGCCGGGCAGGCCAGGTTGTAGATCTGCCCCACTTCCACGTACAGCGGGAAGGTCACGTCATGCCGCTGGAACTCGAAGTACTCCGAACCCAGCAGATGGCGGATGTTGTTGCGGCTGCCTGTGTACAGGTTGTCGATGCACAGCACATCGCGCCGGTCCTTGACCAGTCGGTCGCACAGATGCGAACCAAGGAAGCCGGCGCCGCCGGTGACCATCACGGTGTCATTCATGGAGTTGCTTTCTGCAGGGTTGCTAAATAGGAGAGGATCAGCGTGGAAGTCATGAGGGTGGCATGTTCAGCCGCAACAGCGGTTGACGACCCGTGCGCACCGGACGGGTCGAAGATCGGCGCACGGGCGCCGTGGCCATATTCGACGGCATTTTTGTGCCGCGCTGGCCACGGGGCATGCCCGCTTCACGCGCAGCGGCAATGCACAAACCCGTGAACAGCCAGGCATAGGCATTGATGGTGCCGTTGCCCGTGATCTGCCCCGCAAAGATCGTGACGCCTGCATAGGCGTAGAGCATCACCGGCAGCGGGTCGGCACTGCGCCGCGTGGCCTTGAGTGCTTCAAGTCCGAGCCACACGACGAAGGCCATGCGAAACACGATGTAGCCCATCCCGAAGATCGGTCCGAGGTCGACCATCTGGCGCGACAGGTCGGCCTCGACCAGCCAACCTACCTGGATGCCGTCGACCTCGGCCTTGAGGATGATGCTGGCGTTGCCACCGTAGCCGATGCCGTAGCCCAGGATAGGCACTTCGTCGAGAAGCCGCACGAAGTCGACCATGCCCCGGAGCGCGCGAAACAGGATGCCTGCATCGCCGCCCTCAACGCCGGCGGCCGCATTCCAGCGCGACATGAAGGTGGCAAAGCCATCCGGAAAAATGATGGGGTACAGGATCCCCGCTGCGACGACCAGACCTGCGGGCAAAAACACCGCCTTGGCCTTGAGCGCAGCATTCTTCGACACCAGCGCCACGCTGATGGCTGCCAGGCCGACGATGGCGCAATGGACCATCGCCCCGCGGCTACCGCTGAGCGCCAGACAGGTCAGCACGCCGCAGGCCGTCACCGCAAAGAAGACCACGCCCGATTGCTTTCTGGGCAGCAGCAACATGGCCAGCAGCAGCGCAAACGCACTGGCAATGAACTGCTGCTGTCCGGCTGGCGACGTGAAGGTGCCGGTGGTGCGGATGCGGTCGACCGTGATGCCCACGCTCTTGAACTGCAGGGCCTGATCTTCGGCCACGCCCACGTTGATGGGGGCATTGGGCGGCGAGGCGAACTGCGCCAGCACCAGAACCCCGATGGGAACCGCCAGCAGCAGCGTGACGCGCGCGAACAGCAGCAGATCGGCGCGACGGAACTGCGCGCCGATCAGGAAGGCCAGCGGCACGTAAAAAAAGTAAGCACGCCAGCCATAGACACCCAGCAGCAGCCGGATGTTGTCCACGCCGAACGCGCCTATTTGCATGAAAAGCAACAGCACACCCAACACGCACATGAACAGGCTGAGCGCGAAGAACCCCCGCTTGGGGGGCCACAGCGCGAACCGCGTGGCAAGGATGTAGACGTAGATCAGGAACGGGTCACGAATGAAAAAGATGTACTGGCCGAACTGCGGCGCGATGTACTTGCGGATCGCGCCTTCGAAGATGGCCAGCAGATAGATCGCAAGCACCGCCCAGACCAGGCGCTTGCGCGCACGCTCGCGCGCCGGGCTCATCAAAGCCGCATCGCCAGTGGGGGCGAAGGTGGCCGCGGCCACGCGCCTGTCAGACAGCTCGCGGGGCGCTCTGCGGGGTGCTGCTTCGGCAAGCATCGGCCAAGACTTGAAGGTAATCGCGGGCCACCCGGTCGCGGGTGTGGCGCTGGAGATGGATGGCGCTGGCAGCGCGCAAGCGATTGAGCAGCGCGGTGTCGTCGAGCAGTTCTTCGATGGCCTGGGCCAGAGCCCGGCTGTCGCCGAGCTCGAACACCACACCAGCTGCCCCAGCCGCATCAGGCAGGCCGCCACTGCGCGAGACCAGCGGCACGCAGCCGCAGGCCATGGCTTCGAGCGCCACCACGCCAAAAGGCTCTTGCCAGACCGACGGCACCACCAGCACCTGGTGCTCGGTCAGGGCGGCCACCAGATCGCCACCCGTTCGCCGGCCGGCGAAATGAACCTGGCTGCTGATGCCCAGAGCGTCGACCTGACGGCGCAGCGCCGGCAGCTCAGGCCCCTCGCCAATCACTGTGAGTCCCACCCGCCGGCCTCGCGTGGCCAGCAAACCCAAGGCGTCGAGCAACACATCCACGCCCTTGTCGCTGACCAGTCGGCCCACGAACACCAGTTCGCGCGAGCGCTCGATGCTTTCGATGCGCACAAACACATCGTCGGCATAGGGGTTGGGCACGATGGTGCAGTCGACCGGCAGGCTCTCGGCCACGGCGTGGCTCACGGCGATGTTGCTGGCGTGGCGGATGGCCCAACGCTTGACGCCTGCGGCCATGCCGGTGGCGGGGATCCAGGTGTGGTGGGCCACCACCCAGGGGCGGCGCAGCAGCCACTGGGGCCAGGCGAACTTCAGGCTGATGTTGTTGTGGAAGACCACTTGAGCCCAGCGAACCAGCTCGAACATCCGCGCGGCCGAGGGTTGGCGCACCACCTCGAAACCCTCGGCGTCGGGCTGGCTGCCAGGCGTTTGCGTCACCACAATCACGCGGTGCCCCATGCGGTGAAAGCACTCGGCCAGCAGCGCCGACACGGTCTCGATGCCGCCCACCGAAGGGCGAAAGGGGACCGAACACAAGAGGATGTTCATGCGGTCAAACCGGTCCGCTCCTGGTGGGTCAACTCTCGCGTTCATCGACTGCGGTCAAACCCGTATTGGTGATCGGAACCGGAAAATGTATCCAGCGAATGTTTCGGTAGCGAGTCAGGGCCGCGTCTTGAGGCGGGTGCGGGGGGCTCGAGAGCGGTCATAAAGCGGCCCTAGGATGATTTGCATGACACCACGAGACACCCCACGAACGGTCGTGGTCAACTTCAATTCGCCCGAGCTCAATCAACTGGCCTTGGCCTTGGTGAAACAAGCCGCCCTGGCAGCCCATGTGCGCCCCTATGTGAACAAGGGCAGAACGTGGGAGCGGGTGGTCAGTGCCTTGCCGATGGCCGGCAACATCTACAAGAGCACGCTCGGGCGGCGCACGGTGGCCGACCCGCGGCTGGCCGCCCTCACCCATGAGGCTGGCGTGCTGCCCGACATCCTGGCGGCAGCCGTCGGGCGCATCAAGCTGCTGCCGCCTGACGTGCGGCACCGCTGGGCCAACCGGCTTTACATGTCGTTGCGCAACGGGGTGACGCGTGAGTCCTGCCGGCACCTTGGCGACGCGCCGTGCCTGGTGGGCTACGAAGGCTTTGCCCTGCCCGCGTTCGAGGCGGCACGCTCGCGCGGCCACTGCCGGCTGGTGCTGAACTACCCCGTGGCCCATCACCGACAGCGGCGCCGCGTGCGGCTCGATGAGATCGCGCGCGAACCCGACTTCGCCGTCACCTGGCCCGACTTTGACGACTGGCCGGCTGGGCATGAAGAGCGCCTTGACGAGGAGATTCGCCTGGCCGATGCGGTGCTGGTGGGCTCGACCTATGCGGCGGACAGCTTCGTGGCCGAGGGCGTGCCCCGCTCGAAGATGCATGTGGTGCCTTACGGCGTGGATCTGCAGACCTTCGCGCCGGGGCCCTCGCTGCGCGCGGCCGACGACACCACCTTCAGGGCCATCTACGCCGGCCAGCTCACGCAGCGCAAGGGCATCGCCCAACTGCTGCGCGGCTACCAGCAGTTCGCGCGCAGCGACACGCAGCTCACGCTGGTGGGCAGCATCGTGGGCAGCGATGCGCCGCTGCAGCCGTTCGCCAATTTGTTCGAGCATGTGCCGCACCAGACCCGCCCAGCGCTGGCGCAGCGCTATCGATCGTCGGATGTGTTCGTCTTTCCCACGCTGATCGAAGGCATGCCGCTGGTGGTGCTGGAAGCCATGGCCTGCGGGCTGCCGGTGATCGTCACAGCCAACGGCCCAGGCGATCTGGTGCGTGATGGCATCGACGGCTTCATCATCCCCGAGCGCGACCCGCAAGCGGTGTGCGACGCACTGGATCGCCTCTACCGCGACCCGGAATTGCGCCAGCAAATGGGGCGCAGTGCCGCGGCCCGGGCACTCGAATTCAGCTGGGACGCCTACGCCACCAAGGCGCTGCGGGTGCTGGCAGGAGGCGGCTGATGCGCGGCATGGCCGGGCGCTGGTTCAGGCGGGTGCTGCTGATCGCCCTGCCCTGTGGGGTGCTTGGCGCCTTGGCAGTTTCGCCAGCGGCCGCCGCCGCCGGCGAAACCCTGGCCGCGCTCGCACCGCCTGCCGCGCGAGCGACCACCTTGACCTTCACGCTGCCACGACAAGCCACCACCAGCGCGGGCATCTACGACCTGCGGGGGCGCTTGCTGCGCACGCTGTGGCGTGCAGAAGCGTTGCCTGCGGGCGTGCACCGACAGATGTGGGATGGCCGCGACGATCTGGGCCAGCCGGTCGCTGACGCCGACGTCGAATTCAGGCTCATCCACCACCGCATCAGCCACGTTTGGGAAGGCGTGATCGGCAACAGCAGCACCGGCTTGGGCGTCAACTTGCACAAGGCATTTGGTCAGCCCACCGGTTTGTCGATGCAAGCGGGTCGCGGCTTTTATTCGGTGGGTTACAACGAGATGCAACAAGGCATCCACGGCTTCGAGTTGTCGGCGCCGGGCCGCAACACCCGACCCATTGCCTGGAAAGACCCCTTCACTGGGCTGGCCATGATCGCCGTCGACGGAAACCGTCTCTATTGGGCCAACGCGGGCGGGCTTTCCAAGACCAGTTTTGTGGGCGCGTTCGAGATCGACTCGGGCCGACATGTCGTGTTTGCGTCTGGCAAACCGGTTTGCCTGAATGTGCGCGCACCGAGCACCGTGTGTTACGAAGACCAGAACTATCCCAGCGTGATCGATCAGGAAAGCGCTGCTGCCGATGCGCCCTCTGGGCTGGCGGTTCAGCGTCAGGGCCGGCTGCTGGCCGTGTCCCACCCAGGGCTGAACAAGGTCCGGCTGTTCGACAAGACCAGCGGCGCGTGGCTCAAGGAGTTCGCGGTGGCGCTGAACCTTGGCGCGCTCAATCAACTGGCGATGTCCCCGGCGGGTGATCTGTGGGTGATCTCGGGCTCGAAGGTGCTGCGTTACACGGACCTGTCAGGAACGCCGAGGCTGGCCGCCACCATTTCTGATCTGGACAAGCCCCTGGCCATCGCCACCGCCGAAAGCGGCGTGGAAGACATCTGGATCGCCGACGGCCGTGCCAGCCAGCAAGTGCTCAGGTTCGACCGTGACGGACAACAGCTCGCTGCCATCGGCGTCAAAGGTGGCTACGACAACGACCCGCGCGTGGCAGCTGACCGCCTGTGTTTCCGCTCTGCCGAGGGCAAGGAACAAACCGCCCTCGGCGTGACTGCCGACGGCTCGGTCTGGGTGGTCGATCGCTGCCACAACCGCCTGCTGCGCTTCCCGCCAAGTGCATCTGATTCCGCACGCAGCGATGCACAAATCGCCTACCTGCCCGCCGTCTACACCGCCACCGTCGACCACGGCAACCCACAGCGGGTGTTTGCCAACTTCCTCGAGTTCGAGGTCGAGCGACATGCGCCTTTGGTGGCGGGTAAGTCATGGAAGCTGGTACGCAACTGGCTGATCGGAATGCCAGCCTCGCTGCGCGACGACCGTGCCGCCAATCGCGGATTCGGCGGTTTCACCTCGGTGGAAACGCTTGCCAATGGCCGCACCTACGGTTTGATAAGCGCCCAATCGCGCCAGGTCATCGTCGAACTGCCGGCCTCTGGGCCCTTGCGGGTGATCAAGACGCTGGCGCAGCCCATGCCCGGGGCCACGGCCAAGGTGCTGTACGACAACGGCGACCTCGGCTACTCGCTCAGCGGGCCGAACAGCCAGACCGTGCTGCGCCAGCCCATCAAGGGCTTTGACGCGTCGGGCGATCCGGTGTGGTCCAGCGAGCCGGTGAAGCTGGCCAGCGTGCCCAAGCTGGAAGGCTCGCCGCACTACCGAAATGCCTTCAGCGGGATGCCGCCGCGCTTTCCGCTCACCGAGTCGGGCCACGTGGTGTTTTTCGATCAGTCGGTGGTCGGCAACGAGGGCTTTCACCTTGGCGCGGCCAAGGCGGGATCCGACCAGTGGTTGTGGCAGGCCAGCCCCACCGGCGCGCTCGATGGCAAGGGTAGCTTCCAGACCAAGCAGATCGACAAGTCGCTGCAGTACGGCGGCAATGCGGTGTGGGCGAGCGGCCGACACATCGTCTATGGCTTCCACGGTGAGTTCTACAAGGACATGAAAACCGGCGGCGTCGGCCAGGCCAACCAGTTCATGCACTTCGATGAGAGCGGGCTGTTCATCGGGCAGTTCGGGCAGCCTTCGACACGACCGGCGCCACCTGATATGGCCGGGCTGAGCGGCAATGCCTTCAGCCCCACGCTGGTCCGCGACGGACCGCGGCTGTACCTGTATCACAACGATGAATCGACCCACGGCGGCGTGCACCGCTGGCGCATCGACGGCTGGGACGACATCGGCGACGTGCGTGAGCGTGTGTCGGTCGGCCAGACCGCGGGCAAGGCCACATCGATGGCGATCGCCCAACCGAGATAACCGGATAGGTGTTCAAAAAACCCCAGGGTCTGATGCCCGGTGGGCTCAAACAGGGTTTGCAGGCGCCAACGGGTGATGGCGCCTTCGCAGCATGCGCGCCGGTGCTCCGGCGTAGACCGTCCACGGCTGCAGATCGCGGGTGGCCACGCTGGCCAGACCGAGCACCGCGCCCTCGCCCACCGTGACGCCGGCACAGACCACTGCGCGCGCGCAGATCCATGCATAAGGACCGATGGTGATGGGGCTGCTCACCATCGGAAAAGCCGGGTCGTCGATGTCGTGCGTGGCCCCGCACAGGTACGCGTCTTGTGACACCACGCAGTGCGACCCCAGCCGAATCGGCGCCGGGTTGTAGATGACCGCGCCATCGGCAATGCCGACCGCGTCTTCGCAAATCAGGTTCCAGGGCGCCCAGATCCTGGCGCCGGCATACACATGACAGTCGGGCCCCAGCGTGGCGCCGCACAGCCGCAGCACCATCGCGCGCCACGCATGACATGGTCGCGGCGAATAGCGCACCAGCAGCAGGTTCACCACGCCCCACAGCGCACGCGCCAGCCGGTTGCGCAGAGGCAGGCTGGGTCCCAGATAGGAATTGGTGGGCGGCAAGGGATCGGTCATAGGGAGCGATGCGCACCATATGTCACCCATGTGTCCGGGCATTGACATGCGGTGTCATCGACACGCGGGCGTGTGTGACCGCAACACGCCTGTGCCGCTGGGCCATGTCGATGTCACAAACGCCCGCTAGCCTCGCTCATCCCTTTGATCGGCTTGCGCCCCACCTGCATGACCACTGCCACAGCCCAGCCCTTGCCACCGGTGTGGCGAGTCCCCGTCGCTCAGTGGGTGGTCTCCGCCCTTGTGGCAGCCGCGCTGATCGCCGCGTTCTTCCCCGGCCTGGAATTCATGGTGGCCAACTGGGAGCAGGTCGAGGAATACAGCTACGGCTATTTCATTCCGGTGATCTCGGCCTTCCTCATCTGGCAGCGCAGCGACCGCTTGCGCGAGGCCGAATTGCGCGGCTCCTGGACGGGTCTGTTTGCCGTCGTGCTGGGCATGTTGATGGGTGTGGTGGGCGACTTGAGCGCCATTCGCATCATCGGCCAGTACGGCTTTGTCATCGCGCTCGTTGGCTTGGCGGTGGGCTTCATCGGCTGGCGCGGCGTGCGCATCATCGCGATGCCGCTGCTGGTGCTGCTGTTCATGATCCCGATGCCGCAGTTTCTGCTGCGCGAGCTGTCTCAGCAGCTGCAACTGGTGTCGTCGCAGATCGGCGTCGAGCTCATCCGGCTGTTCGGCATCAGCGTGTTCCTTGAAGGCAACGTGATCGACCTGGGCGCCTACAAGCTGCAGGTGGTCGATGCCTGCAGCGGTCTGCGCTACCTGTTTCCCTTGATGGTGCTGGGCTTTCTGGCGGCCTACTTTTTTCAGGGCGCCTTGTGGAAGCGGGCCTTGATCCTGATTTCAACGATTCCGCTGACCATCGTCATCAACAGCCTGCGCATCGGGCTCATCGGTGTGACCGTCGAGTACTGGGGGCCCTCCATGGCCGAGGGCCTGGTGCACGACTTCGAAGGCTGGTTCATGTTCATGGTGTGCATCGCACTGCTCATCGGCGAGATGAGCGTGCTCGCGCGCATTGGCAGCAAGCCGCAGTCGCTGCGTGCGGTGTTCGGCCTGGAATACCCCGAGCCCGTGCCCGTGGGCACGCCCATTCGCTACAACCGCTTCCCGATGCCGATGGTGGTCGGTGGCTTGCTGCTGCTGGCTGTCGCTGCAACCACGCTGTGGGGCCCGCTGAACCAGCAGATCAAGCCGCAACGCAAGCAGTACACGCAGTTTCCGCTGCAGCTGCCGGGGGGCTGGGCAGGTCGTCAGGACAGCATCGACAAGGACATCCTGCTCACGCTGGCCGTCGACGATTACTTCATCGCCAACTACACCCGCGGCAACAGCCCCTGGGTCAACTTCTACAGCGCCTACTACGACAGCCAGAGCAGCGGCGCCTCTTCGCATTCACCGCGCACCTGCATCCCGGGCGGCGGCTGGAAGCTCGATCGCATCGACGAACACACGGTGGACATCGCCGCGGCAAACGGTCTGCCTGCGAGCAGCCTCAAGGTCAACCGCACGGTGATCCAAAAGGGAGAAGACCGCCAGCTGGTGTACTACTGGTTTGACCAGCGCGGGCGCAACCTCACCGACGAGCTCGAGGTCAAGTGGTACATCCTCCACGACGCCATCACGCGCAGCCGCACCGACGGCGCGCTGATGCGTCTGGTCACCGCGGTCTCGCCAAATGAAGACATCGCCGACGCCAACAGGCGCCTGGCTGATTTCATCGGCGAGGTGTCTCCACTGCTGCCAGAGTACGTTCCACGATGAAACACTCATCCACGCGTGAAGGCCCCATCTACGTCGCAGGCCACCGCGGCCTGGTCGGCTCGGCCGTCATGCGGCATCTGCGCCGGCTCGGGCAAACCGACATCGTCACCGCCTCGAGCCGCGAGGTCGACCTGACCAAGCGCGACGACGTTGAAAACTTCTTCAGACGGCACCGGCCTTCGCAGGTGGTGCTGGCCGCGGCCAAGGTCGGTGGCATCCTGGCCAACGCCGAGCGGCCGGCCGATTTCATCCGCGAGAACCTGGCCATTCAAAGCCACGTGATCGACGCGTGCCACCGGCGTGGCGTGCGCAAGCTGGTGTTCCTCGGCTCGAGCTGCATCTACCCCAAGTTCGCACCGCAGCCCATTGCCGAAAGCGCGCTGCTCAGCGGCTTGCTCGAGCCCACCAACGAGGCCTATGCGATCGCCAAGATCGCCGGCATCAAGATGTGCTCAGCCTACAACCGACAGTACGGCACCAACTTTCTGAGCCTGATGCCCACCAACCTGTACGGGCCCGGCGACAACTACGACCCTCGCAAGTCGCACGTGCTGCCGGCGCTGATCCGCAAGGTGCATGAAGCCAAAGTCGAAGGCCGAGACGAAATCGTCGTGTGGGGCACCGGAACGCCCCGTCGCGAACTGATGCACGCAGACGATCTTGCTTCGGCGTGCGTGTTCGCACTCGACAAGCTCAACGCCAGCGACATCGGTGAGTGCATCAACGTGGGCACCGGCATCGACCACACCATCCGCGAGATCGCTGAAATCGTGATGCGCGTGGTGGGCTACACGGGCCGCATCGCCTACGACACCGACAAGCCCGATGGCACGCCGCGCAAGGTGCTCGATGTGTCAGCCCTGCGCGATCTGGGCTGGAGCGCGCAGATTCCGCTCGAAGAAGGCATCGCCGATGCCTACCGAGATTTTCTTGATCGCCATGGCGACCAGGACAAAAAAGCCACCTAGAACCCGAGTCCCATTCCATGACCCTGAACCATGCTCTGAAAACCACGGCGGTGTGCCTTGCGCTGTCGTGCCTCGTCGCTTGCACCAGCAAGGCAGACCGTCTGCAGCAAAGCCTTGAAAAAGGCTCGATGTACGTCAAGCAAGCCGAGTGGGACAAGGCCAACGTCGAAGTGCGCAACGCGCTGCAGATCGACCCGAAGAACGCCGAGGCCTACTACATCTCCGGTCAGGTGGCTGAAGCCAAGCGCGAGATCCAGCGCGCCTACGGCAGCTTTTCCAAGGCGGTCGAGCTCAAGCCCGATTTCCTTGACGCGAAGGTGGCTCTCGGACGCATCTACCTGCTGGCCGGCGACACCGAAAAAGCCGACAAGGAAATCTCCGCAGTGCTCGCCGCCAACCCAACGAGCGTGGGCGCGCTCACCATCAAGGCCGCCCTCACGGCACGCCAGGGCGACGTGCCGGGTGCCATCGAGATGGCGCGCAAACTGCTCACGGGCGCCAAGCCGGTGCCCACCGATGTCAGCATGCTGCTCGCAGGCCTGTACAACAGCCAAGGTCGCGCAGCCGAGGCGCTCAACGTGATCGATGCGGCGCTGGCCGAGACCCCGAAAAACCTGGGCCTGCTCGAAGTCGCCGCGCAGATCACGGCGTCTGATGCCGACCCCGCCGTGCAGGCCAAGGCTGCAGGCTACTTCCGTCGTGCCACCGAGGTCGCGCCGAAGAACAATCAGTTGTGGAACGCATGGGCCGTCTATCAGGTGCGCCGCAAGGACCTCAACAGCGCCGAAGCGGTGCTGCGCGAGGCCATCAAGTCACAGCCCGATGACAGCGAGCGCACTTTGGCGTTGCTTGAATTCCTGAGCGTCACGCGCGGACGCGACGTGGCCGAAAAAGAATTCCTCGCTGTCCTTGAGGCCAAGCCCAAGGACACCACGGTGCGCTTCGGCCTGGTCAGGCTGTACCAGAACTCGAACCGCGCAGACGACGCGCGCCGCGAGCTCTTGCAGATCGTCGAGATCGCCCAGAAAGAACCCGCTGGCCTGGCGGCACGCGACCAGTTGGCGGCCGACGCGCTGTCGCGCCGCCAGACCGAAGAGGCCCGCAAGCTGATCGACGAGGTGCTGGCCGCCAACCCGCGCGACAACGCCGCCTTGCTGATGCGCGCGCGGATCCTGCTGGCCGAGGGCAATGCCACCAGCGCCATCATCGATTTGCGCAGCGTGATGCGCGATCAGCCAGGCTCGCCCGAGGTGGCTGGCCTGCTCGCGCAGGCGCACCGACAAGCCGGCGAGCCGCAGCTTGCGCGCGAAGTGCTGATGGACGCCCTGAAAGCCAAGCCCGACAACGCCAACCTGATGCTGCTGGTGGCCGCCGACATGGCCGATGCCAAGGACTACAAGGCCGCTGGCGCCGAAATCGACAAGGCCCTCAAGGCTGCGCCGCAAGACCTGCGCGCCTGGGACATGAAGGCCGAACTGGCACTGGCGCGCAAACAGCCCGATGAGGCCGAGAAGGTCTTTGCGTCGCTGAAAACGCAGTTCCCGAAGAACCCGGCGGGCTGGCTTCGGCTGGGCAAGTTGTACGGCGAGCAAAAGAAGTACGACGCCGCGCTGAAGGAGTACGACGCGGCGGCCAAGCTGGCACCCGATGCCGCTGAGCCTGCGCTGTACGGCATCGGCATCCTGATCACGCAACGCCGCTTTGACGACGCCAACGCGCGCATCGACGAGATGGCCAAGCGCGATCCCAAGAACGTGCTGCCTTATCAGCTGCGTGGCGAAGTTGCTCTGGCCCGCGGCGATGCGCCGGCGGCCGAATCGGCCTACCGCAAGATGGTCGAGTTCGCGCCCACCGTGCCAGCGGGTTACTTGGGTCTGGCGCGCATCAAGACCCAGCGCAACGCGATCGACGATGCGATTGCCGCGCTGCAAGAAGGCGAGCGCGCCATTCCTGACAACAACTCGCTGACCGCCGCGCGCGCTGAACTGCTGTCACGCGTTGGCCGCACCGACGACTCGATCGCCGCTTACGAGACGCTGGTCAAGCGGGCCCCCGATGACGAGGTCTTTGCCAACAACCTGGCCTACCAGCTCATTGAATCCAAGGGCGATAAGGCCAGCCTGGAGCGTGCGCTGGCGCTGACGACGCGCTTCAAGAGCTCCAGCAACCCCGGCTACCTCGACACGCTGGGCTGGGCCCACTACAAGCTGGGTCAGTACGCCGAAGCCGCGCCGGTGCTTGAGCGTTCGGTTCAATTGGCGCCCGACGCACCGCTGCTGCAGTTGCATCTGGGCATGGCGCTTTACAAATCGGGCAACACGGCCAAGGGCCAGGAGCTGGTCAACAAGGCGCTGGGCAGCAATGCCAAGTTGCCTGGGGCTGACGAAGCCCGCAAGCTGATCTCACAGGGTTGAGGTCACTGCCAACCAGGGCGTTCGGGGCTGCGGCCTCCGACGCCTTGGGGCCACGCGACTTCAGGCGAAGAGCCGACGGCGCGTGATGAAAACCAGCGCGCCAAGCCCGCCCAGCATCAAGGCCCAGGTATCGAGCTCGGGCACGGGGGCAGCCGGGGCGGCCACTTGAGCCAAGGCCTGCGCCTTGTGATGCTCGTCAGCAGCCTGCTCAGCGTCGTGCCCCAGGGCAAAGGCTTCAGGCTGAGACGCCGAGGCGGCGACCAGCAGCAAGGGCGCTTGAACCTGTTGGGGCGGCGACAAGGGCACGATTTCGGCCGCACAAAGCGCCGGGGCACTCGAGGCGAGCAACACGGCCAAGGCCGCGAATTTCGACAGGGCAAGAGGTGTAGGAATCACATTAGGGATGTTGCCCTGTGGATGTGACGGCACGTCGACCATGGCGCACGAAAGACACGGTCTGTTCGGATTGATCCGAAATAGCCAGTCGACATCCGCTGAGCGTCACATTCGCCGGCTACGGTGATCCAACACCATGAATGAAGCCCCCGCGCCAAACCCGGTTTCGGCTGTCGAATCGCCCGCGCCAGCGCGCCACACGGTGTGGCGATTGCTGGGCTTCGTCGCGCTTTTCATGGGGTTTCAGGCCATGTGGGAAGCAGCACGCGGCAGCTGGGTCGAGCGGCTGTGGGTTCATGACCTGACCGTGCGCAGCGCCACCGCACTGATCAACCTCATCACCCCCAAGGCCAGCGCCGTGGCCGAAGGCGCACGCATCGTCGCGCCCGCCGGCGGTTTGAACGTGAAGTTCGGCTGCGAAGGCACCGACGTGGTCTTCATGCTGGGCGCTGCATTCATCGTCTTTGCCATGCCGTGGCGTGCGCGGCTGCTGGGCATCGTGGTGGGATGCGTGTGGGTGCTGGCGCTGAATCAGGCCCGAATCCTGGCGCTGTTCTATGCGTTTCGCTCGGACCGCGAGCTGTTCGAACTGCTGCACAACACCGCCGCGCCGCTGCTCATGATCGTGTTGACCGGGCTGTTTTTTCATGTGTGGCTGCAGCGCACCAAGCCCGGCGACGCATGAGCCGCGGCGGTTTTTCGGCATCGCACCCACCACGCGGCGCCAGCGCGGCCAGCTTGCTCTGGCGGCTGCCACTGGCCACCGCCGTGGTGCTGCTGGCAGCGCACCTGTGGTCCCACGAACTGCTGGTGCAGCTCAAGCCTGCGCTGTCCTGGGCTTTGGAGACAGCGGCCGGCGATTTCGCGGTGCTTCAGTTCGATTTTGCGAAAGACCGCGGAGCCGATTCGCTGGTCGCGCTGGCACAACTCAAGCGCACCCTGATGTTTGGCAGCACGGCCGTGGTGCCCGATGGGGTTTCGGTCATGGCGGTGGGTTCAGCCACCGGCAACGTGCTGCAGCCCATGCTGGTGGCGCTGGTGTTGATGCTCGCCTGGCCGTCTTACCTGCTGGAGATGGCCGTGCGTCTGGCCATCGGCACCGTGCTGCAAGCCGGGGTGCTGCTGATCAACACGCCGCTGTCGATGGCCGCCTGGCTGTGGTTTGCCCAGCTGCAAAGACACGGGCCAGACCAGTGGTCGGCGCTGGTGTGGTGGAACATCTTTCTCAATGGAGGCGGGCGGCTGGTGCTGGGCCTGATCAGCGCGGTGCTGGCCATTGCGATCGCGCGTCGCTGGGCCGCACGCGCCAAGCGCTCTCGGAACGTCTCAGCCGGCTGAGGTCGTGCTGGGCGCCTTGCCTGCGTTGCTGAGGTGGTCCAGTTCCAGCATGACAGCCTGAGCGCGCTTGAGCGAGGCCATCGCCGCTTCAAGCCGCTGAGTCTCTTCTGATGGGGGCATGTCGCGCAGATAGGCCTCCAGCCACGCAAGTTGCTGGGCGATGAAGGAGAAATCCTGGCTGTCGGACATCTGGGGGCGGTGAATGTTTCGAGGTGAATTGGCGCAGCAACCACATCAAGCAATCTTACATTCTCCGGCCCGGAGATGACAGTTTGTCACTCAAACCGTACCTTTAGGCCGAGCCGAAGCAGCCATGCGCAGGCTCACGCCACGAGCTTGTGGTCGCTGATACTGGTGACTCATGGCCATGCTTCACCTCCACTTCAGCAACCGGTTTGACACCCTCACGCAAGCGCTGCTGCGCCAACTGGCAGGCGCTCGTGGCGATGTGTTCGCGGCCGATCAGCTCATCGTGCCCAGCGCGGCGGTGCGCCGTGCGCTGACGCTGGCCATCGCCGACCACGACGGCGTCTTCGCGAATGTGCAGTTCGACTTTCTGGCGCGCTGGCTGTGGCAGCAGGTCGGACGCGTGGTGCCCGACGTGGCCGCCGAGTCGCCGTTCGTGCCGGCCGTGCTGGCCTGGCGCCTGTACGGCGCGCTGGGTGATGCCGCGCTGGTCCATGCCCACCCGCGGCTGGCCGGCTATCTGAGCAGCGCCGATGACGTGATGCGCTTCGAGCTCGCGCAGCGTGTGGCCGGCCTGATCGATCAGTACACCACCTACCGGCCCGAGTGGCTCGACGCCTGGCTTCAGGGCCGCAGCGCCCTCCCGGCCAAGACAGACGCGTCGGCCCTGGCCGACGAGGCCTGGCAGGCCGCGCTGTGGCGGCGCATCAGCACCGAGCTGGGCGTGAGCGCTCAGCACCCGGCGAAACGGTTCACCGACACGCTGCAGCGTCTGGGCCCGTCCGGGGCCATGCAAGCCGGGCTGCCGGCGTGCGCGCACGTCTTCGCGTTGTCGACCATGCCGCCGCAGCACATCGAGCTGCTCAAGGCGATCGCCAGCGTGAGCGAGGTGCATGTTTACGTGCTCAACCCCTGCGAGGCCTACTGGTTCGAGCTGATCGACCGGCGCCGCCTGAGTTACCTGGCCGCGCGCGGGTTGGCCGACGGCCATGAAGAAGGCAACCGCCTGCTCGCCGCCTGGGGCCGAAAGACGCAGTCGCACATCGATGGGCTGGTCGAGGCCATGGGCAGCGGCACCACCGACGACGGCGATTTCGTGCCCCACGGCGGCGAGACGCTGCTCGCCCGGCTGCAAGACACCATCCTCGCGCTGGAGCCGCTCGAGCCCGGTTCGGTGGCCATTGCCGACGACAACCGCAGCCTTGAAGTGCATGTGTGCCACTCGCTCACGCGTGAGCTCGAGGTGCTGCAAGACCACCTGCTGGGGCTGTTTGCACAGGCAGCTGCGCGGGATGAGGTGCTCAAGCCTTCGAGCATCCTCGTGGTCACGCCCGACCTGGAGGCCGCCGCGCCCTTGATCGACGCGGTGTTCGGCACCGCACCGAAAGACCGCCACCTGCCGCACACCATCACCGGGCGTGCGCGCAGCAGCGTCAATGCACCGGCGCGCGCGCTGCTCGCGCTGCTGTCGCTGGCCGGCTCGCGCTTTGCCGCGAGCGCGGTGTTCGGCGTGCTGCAGCAAGCCATCGTGGCGCGACGCTTTGGCCTCGACGACGCCGCGCTGCAACAGGTGCACGACTGGATGCTGGCCTCGGGCATGCGCTGGGCGATCGACGCCGACCACCGCGCAAACTTTCACGTGCCGGCCGACGCACGCCACACGCTGGCCGATGGCATGGACCGGCTGTTTCTGGGCTATGCGCTGCCGTCGGATGTGGCCGAGCCCTTCGACGGTGCGCTGCCGTGTGGTGACGCCGAGGGCTCGAGCGCCGTCGCTCTGGGCGCCTTCTGGCGCTACACCGAGGCGCTGCAGCAACTGCACCGCTCGGTGGACGTGGCGCAGCTGCCTGACGTGTGGTCCGCGTTGCTGCTCGAGGCCATCGACACCTTCATGCAGGCGAAGGACAACGAGCTCGACGACCAGCGCGAGCTGCAAGACGCGGTGCGCGAGTTGGCCGACAGCATGCGGCGCGGCGGCATCGAACAACCCGTGCCGCTCGCCGTGGTTCGCGCCGCGCTCGAGCAGTTGCTCGACGACCCGGCGCGCGGCGGCGTGCCCAGCGGCGGCATCACCTTCTCGTCGATGAGCAGCTTGCACACGGTGCCGTTTGACGTGGTGTGCGCCATCGGCCTGAACGACGGCGCTTTTCCAAGCACCAGCCGCCCGAGCGAATTCGACCTGATGGCCATCGCGCCACAACGCGGCGACCGCCAGCGCCGCGAAGACGAACGCAACCTGTTCCTTGACTTGCTGCTGTCGGCGCGACACAGCCTGTACCTGAGTTACACCGGGCGCAGCGTGCGCGACAACTCGCCGCTGCCGCCGTCGGTGCTGGTGTCCGAGCTGCTTGAAGTCGCCGTGCCCGCGATGGCCGACGACCCCGGCTCGCCCGACTCGCTGGCGCGCGCGCGGCGACGGCTGGTGGTCGAACACCCGCTGCAGCCTTTTTCGCTGGAAGCCTTCACAGCCGGTGGCGACGTGCGGCTGCGCAGCTTCAACCGCGAGCTGGCCGAGGCGCTGCGTCAGGCTGCGCAAGCGCCGCTGGAGTTGCCGCAGCCTGTGTCCTCGGTCGCTGACGATGACCGCGCCGATGACGACGCCGACCCAAGCGATGGCGCGATCGACGGCGACGGTGATGACGACGACGCCTCGCCCGACCCGCAGCGCCCGTTCTTCAACGTCAACGCCCCGCTGGCCGCACCCGGTCCCGAGTGGCGCGAGGTGTCGATCGCGCAGCTGGTCGAGTTCTTCCGCAACCCGTGCCGCTACCTGCTCAAGCACCGCCTGGGCATCGCCCTGCAGCGCGACGAAGACGAGTTGCAAGACGACGAGCCCTTCGTGGCCGAGTGGTCGGCCAGCACCAAGCTCGCCCAGCGGCTGCTGCCGCGCGCGCTGCAAGGCATCGGCGCGGCCGAATTGCGCGGGCTGGCCGCCGCAGGTACTGAGCTGCCTGGCGGTGCGATGGGCGCGCAGTTGCTCGAGCGCACGCTCGAATCGATGACCTCGTTTGCGGCCCGCGTGGTCCAGGCCACCGCCGAGCCCTGCCTGCCGGCGCATCACGCGCGGATCGACCTCGACCTGGGCGGCGAGGCCTGGCGCTTGAGCGCCGGCTTTGCCGATCTGCGGCCCTCGGGTCTGGTGCGCTGGCGCTGCGACGAGCGGCGCGCCGCCGACGTGCTCGAAGCCTGGCTGCACCACCTGGCGCTGTGCGCCGACACGCCGGCGGGTGTGCAGCCGCGCACACGCTGGCTCGCCAAATTTGACGAGCTGCGCTTTGCGGCGCCAGCCGATCCGCGTGGCCTGTTGCGATCGCTGATCGGGATCTACCGCGACGGCCTGAGCAAGCCTGTGCACTTTTTTCCCAAGGCGGCGTGGGCTTTGAAGGAACCTGGCGGCAGCTTGGCCAAGGCCCGCAGCAAATGGGTGGCCGCGCACCACAGCGGCCACGGCGAAGAAACCGACGCGGCCTATCGGCTGGCGCTGCGCGGGTGCGGTGATCCGCTGGATGATCAGTTCAAGACGCTGGCCGATGCGGTGTTCGGCCCGGTGGTGGCCAACCTCCACGCCGAGGGCGTCGTGCCGTGACCCAGCCGCTGAACGTCTTCACCTGCCCGCTCGGTGGCATCCGCCTGATCGAGGCGTCGGCCGGCACCGGCAAGACCTGGAACATCTGCGCGCTGTACCTGCGGCTGCTGCTCGAGCGGCAGCTCGATGTGCAGCAGATTTTGGTGGTCACCTTCACCAAGGCGGCCACGGCCGAGCTGCGCGACCGCATCCGAGGCCGCATCGTGCAAACGCTGGACGAGCTGCGCGCACCGGGCACCGCGGCCGCATCGGGCGATCCTTTCGTGGGCCAGTTGCTCGCCAACCTGCGCAGCGTTCACGCGCTGGACGACAAGGCGATGCGCCTGCGGCTCGACGCCGCACTCCAGGCCTTTGACGAGGCATCGATCTTCACCATCCACAGCTTTTGCCAGCGCGCGCTGGGCGATGCGCCCTTCACCGCCGGCGTGCCCATGAAGCTCGAGGCGATGCAAGACGACAGCGAGCTCGTCATGGAAGTGGTGCATGACTTCTGGCGCCGCCACGTGGCGGCAGACACGGTCTCAGCGGCTCTGGTTGCCCACCTGCTCAGCCGCAAGGACACGCCAGACCGATTCGCCAAGCTGCTCAAGCGGCAACTGGCCAAGCCCTTGTCCAAATTGATCTGGCCGCCGGCACTGAACACCACAGCGGCGGTCGACATCACGGCGTTGAGCGCCGTGCGTGCTCAAGCGCGGGCGTCGTGGCTGCAAGAGCGCGAGGTGATCCTGGGCTGGATCGACGCGGCGCGGCCGTTCATGCACAAGAGCCACTTCAACCCAAAGGCTGTCGCTACGGCGGCGGCGAGCTGGGACCAGATGCTGGCCAGCGCCGACCCGCTTGCGGCACCGACCAAGTTGGAGAAGCTCAACCTGTTCACTGAGAAGCGCCTAGTGCCCACCGGTCGAAACGTACTCCCGGCGCATCACCCGTTCTTCGCCCTCGCCGAACAGGTGCTCGCCCTGCGCCAAGCCGCCGACACCGCACTCGACTTGGACCGCCTGCGCCTGCTGCGCACGCTGCTCAGCGACGGCCCTGCCGCGCTGCGTCTGCTCAAGCGCGACCGCCGCGTGATCGCCTTCGACGACATGCTCTACAACCTGCACGAGCGGCTGACGTCGAAAGACAGCCCCGACCTGGCCGCCACGCTGAAAGCGCGCTTCCCGGCCGCGCTGATCGACGAGTTTCAAGACACCGATCCACTGCAGTTCGCCGTGTTCAAAACGCTCTATGGCGATGGAGGCTCGCCGCTGTTCCTGGTGGGCGACCCCAAGCAGGCGATCTACAGCTTTCGCAACGCCGACCTGCCGACCTACCTGCATGCGCGCGCGGGGGCTGCGCAGGTCTACACGCTGAGCGAGAACCAGCGCTCGACCGCACCGCTGCTGCGCGGCCTGAACGCGCTGTTTGAGCGTAACGACCGGGCCTTCATGCGCGCGGGTCTGGTCTACCAACCGGTGGCTTGCGGTGCCAAGAAGCGCCATGCGCTGATCGATGCCACCGAGCCGCGCGCGCCGCTGCAGCTGTGGTCGCTGCCGCAAGACGAGGCCGGCCATCCGTGTTCGAAGCCGCAAGCCATGCAGGCCGCGATGGAAGCCTGCGCCGGCGAGATCGCCCGGCTGATCGGCGCGGCGCAGCAAGGGGACATCACGCTGGCTGGACGCGCGCTCGCGGCCGGCGACATCGCGGTGCTGGTGCGCAGCCACGCGCACGGCAGCCAGATGCGCCGCGCGCTGGCAACGCTGGGCGTGGGCAGCGTGGAGCTGTCCCAAGCCAGCGTGTTTGCAAGCCACGACGCCGAAGAACTCGAGCGCGTGCTGGCCGCCATCCTCGAGCCCACCCGCGAACGCTTGCTGCGCGCGGCGCTGGCCACCGAGCTGCTGGGGCGTGACGCGGCGGCCATCGAGGCGATCTCGGGCAACGAGCTTGAGTTGTTGGCGCTGATCAAGCGCTGCACCGATCACCGCGAGCTGTGGCTCAAGCGCGGCGTGGGCGTGATGCTCAGGCGCTGGATGATCGACGAGCGCGTGAGCGAACGGCTGCTGGCGCGCGCCGACGGCGAGCGGCGCATGACCAACCTGCTGCACCTGTGCGAATGCCTGCACGAAGCCTCGCAGGGCCCGAATGGCCACGCCTCGCCCGAAGCGCTGCTGCGCTGGCTGCAAAACCAGCGCACGCAAGGCCGGCGCGACGAGGCCACGCAGCTGCGGCTGGAATCCGACCGCAACCTGGTGCAGATCGTCACCGTGCACAAGGCCAAGGGGCTGGAGTACCCGATCGTGTTCTGCCCCGCGCTGTGGGACGGCCGCCCGCCTGGTTTTTCCAGCGGGCTCGATGGCAAGGAGTACCACGACGAACTGGACCAGTCGGTGGTCGACTTCCGCCCCGACTTCGACAAGTCGGTGGACTCAGGCGGCGTCATCAAGCAAGGGCTGGCCATCGAGACCGCCGCCGAAACCCTGCGCCTGATCTACGTGGCGCTCACACGCGCGGTGCAGCGCTGCTATCTGGTGGTGGGCTCGTACACCAGCAAAGGCACGTCCGCCACCGAGGCCAACCACAGCTTGCTCAACTGGCTGGCGGCGGGTCAGGGCCACGAGCCCGAGGCCTGGTTGAAAGCCAAACCGTCATCGGCCGAGATCGCCGCCGCGTGGTCGCAACTGGCCGCCGATCACGCGCCAGACATCGACCTGTCGCCGCTGCCCATCGCGCCGTTCGCACCGCTCGCGCTGCAGCGTCCTGCCCCTGACACGCTGGCTGCGCTGGACCCGCCAGACAACATCCCCAAGGCTTGGCGCATCGGCAGTTACAGCAGCCTGGCCCACGGCACGCAGCACGAAGGTGCGGCCGTCGACCATGACCTGCGTGCGGGCGAGACAACGCCCCCGCCGACAGCGCTGCCGGTGGCCGCACCGTTCAACGCGGCAGACGACGACATCCTGCGTTTCCCCCGAGGGCCGGTGGCCGGCGAATGCATGCACACCGTGTTCGAGCGCGCCGACTTCACCAAAGCGCAGACCTGGGGCGGCGCCATCGCCACCGGCTTGCGGCTGCATCCGCAAAGCCTGCGCCCCGGTCAGATCAACGGTGACGCGGCCACGCTGCTGCCGGCCATGCTCGGCCGCATGCTGGTCGACGTGCTGCACACGCCGCTGCCCGGCGGCTTCACGCTGGCCGACGTGCCGCTGCAGCGCCGGCTGGTCGAGCTCGAGTTCAGCCTGCCCACTGCACACCTGAGCGCAGGCGATCTGGCTGCCGCCATGCGCGCCCATGGCTACCCGGTGCCAGCGCTCGAGTTCGGCTCGCTCGAGGGCTACCTGCGCGGCTTCATCGATCTGGTGTTCGAGCACGAGGGGCGCTTTTACGTGCTCGACTGGAAATCCAATCACCTAGGCGACGGGCCTGATCAGTACGGCCAGACCCACCTGATGGCCGCCATGACAGTCAACGGCTACCACCTGCAGTACCTGCTCTACACGGTGGCGGTGCACCGTTACTTGCAGCAGCGCATGGCCGGCTATCGGTACGACACGCACTTCGGCGGCGTGCTGTACCTGTTCGTGCGCGGCGTGCGCCCCGGCTGGCGCGATGCCGCTGGCGAGGCCACCGGCGTGTACGCCCACAAGCCGTCGCTGCAAATGGTCGAACGCCTGTCGGCCCTGCTGTGATCGACCCAACCCAGCGCATGAACACTTCGCCATCCACACCCCACTCAGGCGCCGAGCAACTCGCGCAAGGCTTTGCGCTGCACGTCGAGCAGTGGCCGCGGCGGCAAGGCTGCGACGCCGCGACGATCGATACGCTGCGCCACGCGGCTCGGGCGGTGAGCCTGGCCACCAGCGACGGCCATGTGTGCGTCGCGCTGGCTGACGTGGCCGCCTCGATGGCCGGCGCCACCGGCGTCGATGCGCTGCGCTCGGCGCTGCGGGGCTCGGGCGTGGTGGGCACGCCAGCGGCGCCGGGTTCGCTGCCGCTGATCCTTGATGAGCAGGACCGGCTTTACCTGCACCGCTACTTCAACTATGAGCAGCGCCTGGCACGCCGGCTGATGCGCGCGGCCAGCGCGCCGCCGTCCGCGGTGAGCGTGCTGGCGCGCGCGCAGTTGAACGCGCTGTTCGAGACCAACGCACAGCGCACCCACGGCGCAGTCGACTGGCAAAAGTTGGCTGCCGCATTGGCCTTGCGCCAGCACCTCACCGTCATCAGCGGCGGCCCGGGCACCGGCAAGACGACCACCTTGGTCAATCTGCTGGCCTGCCTGATCGCGCAAGACCCCGGCTGCCGCATCGCGCTGGCCGCGCCCACCGGCAAGGCGGCCGCGCGCATGCTCGAAGCGCTGCGAGCGCGCGCCGAACACCTGCCGGATCACATCCGCGACCGGCTGCCCACCGCGTCTTTCACCATCCACCGGCTGCTCGGGGTAACGCCGGCGGGTGGGTTCGTGCACCATGCCGGCAAGCCGCTGGCCATCGACGCGCTGGTGGTCGACGAGGCCTCGATGCTCGATCTGTCGCTGGCCACGCAGTTGCTTGAAGCGGTGCCCGACAGCGCTCGCATCATCTTGCTGGGCGACAAGGATCAGCTCTCGGCGGTCGAATCGGGCGCAGTGTTTTCTGAGTTGAGCGCCGACCCGGGTTTGAGCGACGCCTGCCGCAGCGATTTGGCCGACTGGTGCGGCCTGGGCATCGATCTGATCACGCCACCCGCAGCCAGCCAGCCCAGCGCGCTGCAAGACACAGCCGTGTGGTTCAACCAGAACTTCCGCTTCGCCGCCGACTCGGGCATCGGTCGGCTGGCTGGTGATATCAACCGCTCGCGCGCCGATGAGGCCATCGGCTGGCTGCGAGAGGGACTAGACGATTCAGTGCGCTGGCTCGAAGACAGCGGCGCAGCACCCGGCGAGCCCACGCTGCAGCACCTGTCGAATGGCTACGCGCCCTACCTTGAGGCGGTGCGCCGAGACCCCACCGACCATGCGGCCATCGCCAGTGCCTTCGATGCCTTCCGGGTGCTGTGCGCCGTGCGCGAAGGCCCGCGCGGCGTGCTCGCCATCAACGAGCTGATGACACGGCAGGCCCGCGAGCACCTGGGCCTGGCACCGGCAGGCGGCCGTGATGGCGCCTCGGCGTGGTACCCGGGTCGCCCGGTGATGGTGTTGCGCAACGACCCGCTGCTCAAGCTGTTCAACGGCGACATCGGCATCGCGCTGCCGGCGGCCGGCGGCGCGGGGGCCAATGAATCTGGCTCAACGAATGAGCTGCTGGTGTGGTTCCCCGAAGCCGGCGGCGGCTTTCGTGCGGTGGCGCCGGTGCGTCTGCCCGCGCACCAGACGGCCTACGCGATGACGGTGCACAAGGCGCAGGGGTCGGAATTCAACGACGTGCTGGTGCTGTTGCCCGGCCAACGCAGCCGCGTCGTCACCCGCGAGCTGCTTTACACCGCGGTGACGCGGGCGCGCCAGCGCGTGGCCATCGCCTCCAGTGCCGAGGTGCTGCGGGCTGCCATCGAGTCATCCACCGAGCGCCACGGCGGGCTGTTGTCGCGCCTGATCGAGGCGGCCCCACCGGCGAACTGATTCAGCGCGTCTGGCAGCGGCTGATCAAGACGGCGGGTTCCAGCGCATCCAGACCCAGACGCACAGGCTGGTGCCCACGGCCCAAAGCATCCAGACCTCGGACACCGCATACGGAAAAATCATCAGCGCGAAGCCGGTCCAGATCAGGCTGGATTGCTCGGTCTTGCGACCTCGGCGAAAGCTGATGTAGCCCAAGATGCCAAACAGGATCGAGCCCACGATGTACCAGACACCGGGCTTGACCAAGCCGAGAGATTCAAGTGAGTTCAGTGCTTCCATGCGCCCGATGTTAGTGGGGGTTCATCGCCGCCGTCGCGACGCCTAAACTCCACCGCCCGCGGCCAGACCGCGACATCCGATCCCGTCAAAGCGAAGGAGCCTCAGACATGGGCGCGCAGTGGAAAGCAAAGCACAAGGACCTGGCCTCCAACGCCAAGGGCCGGCTGTTCGGCAAGCTGTCCAAGGACATCATGATCGCCGCACGGCACGGGGCCGACCCGGCGGCGAATTCACATTTGCGGCTGGTCATCGAGCAGGCCCGAAAGGTCTCGATGCCCAAGGAGACGCTGGAGCGCGCCATCAAGAAGGGCGCCGGGCTGACCGGTGAGACGGTGCACTTCGAGCACGCCATCTACGAAGGCTTCGCGCCGCACCGCGTGCCGGTGATGGTCGAGTGCCTGACCGACAACGTGAACCGCGCCGCCTCGGAAATGCGCGTGCTGTTTCGCAAGGGACAACTGGGCACCTCGGGTTCGGTGTCGTGGGACTTCGAACACCTGGGACTGATCGAAGCCGAAGCCGCTCAAGCAGGCGCCGACCCCGAAATGGCGGCCATCGAGGCCGGTGCGCAAGACATTGATTTGTCAGACCCGAGCGCGCCGGTGTTCCTCACCGACCCCACCGACCTCGATCTGGTCAGCCGTGCGCTGCCGGCGCAAGGCTTCACGGTGTTGTCGGCCAAGCTCGGCTACCGACCGAAGAACCCCATCGACCCGGCCAGCCTGAGCGCAGAGCAGCTCGATGAAGTCGAAGCCTTTCTGGCCGCGCTCGACGCCAGCGAAGACGTGCAGACCGTGTTTGCGGGTTTGCAGGGCTGAGCGAGAACGACCCGCTCCCGATCAGTAGATGCCTGTGAGCAGATAGACGCCAATCACCACGAACACCGCCAGCGTCTTCAGGCAGGTGATGGCAAAGATGTCGCGATAGGCCTGTCGGTGCGTCAGGCCCGACACGGCCAGCAAGGTGATCACCGCGCCGTTGTGCGGCAAGGTGTCCATGCCGCCGCTGGCCATGGCAGCCACGCGGTGCAGCACTTCCAGCGGAATGTTGGCCGCATGCGCAGCCTGTATGAACTGATCGGCCATGGCCGCCAGGGCGATGCTCATGCCGCCTGAGGCCGAGCCGGTGATGCCGGCCAGTGCCGTGACGGTGACGGCGGTGTTGACCAGCGGGTTGGGGATGTTGCGCAGCGCCTCGTGCACCGCGATGAAACCCGGCAGGGCTGCGATCACTGCGCCAAAACCGTATTCGGATGCGGTGTTCATGACGGCCAGCAGCGAGCCGCCGACCGCCGCCTTGCTGCCTTCGGTGAACGCCAACGCCACACGTCGCCATGCACACACCAGCACGGTGGCGATGCCGGCCAGCAAGGCAGCTTCCACCGCCCACACGCCCACCATCGGTCCCACATCGACGCTCACCGCGTGCGCCATGCCGGGCAGCTCAACCGTGGCGGTCTTGCCATAGAACATCGGAATCCAGCCGGTGAACAGCTTGTTCATCACCACCACCACCAACAGCGGTGCCACCGCCAGCCACGCCTGGGGCGCAGCGCCCACCTCGGCCAGCGGCGTGGGTTCGTTGAGCACATGGTTGCCGTAGCCCTCACCGGCAGCCGCTGCGCTGCGCCGGCGCCACTCGAGGTAGCTCATGCCCACCGCGAAGATGAACACGCCGCCGATCAAACCCATCCAGGGCGCCGCCCAGGTCGTGGTGCCGAAGAAGGTGGTCGGGATGATGTTCTGGATCTGCGGGGTGCCGGGCAGGCTGTCCATCGTGAAGCTGAAGGCCCCCAGCGCGATGGTGCCCGGGATCAGCCGCTTGGGAATGTCGAGCTGACGGAACAACTCTGCTGCCAACGGATAGACGGCGAAGACCACAACGAAGAGCGACACACCGCCATAGGTGAGCAAGGCGCACACCAGCACGATGGACAGCATGGCCCGCTGGCGCCCCAGCAACGACACCGACGCCCTCACCGCCGCCTTGGCATAGCCCGAGATCTCGATCAGCTTGCCAAACAGCGCGCCGAGGATGAACGCCGGAAAGTAGACCTTGATGAACTGCGCCACCTTGTCCATGAACACGCCGGCGTACACGGGTGCGACCATCGCCGGTTCGGTCAGCAGCACCGCGAGCAACGCTGCCAGCGGCGCAAACAGGATGACGCTGTGGCCACGATAGGCGACGAATATCAGCAGGCCGAGGGCCAACAAGACGATCAGAAACGACATCGGTGAATCCCTCTAGGAAGGGGGATTCTTGCCGACACCTGGCGCAGCCGCGCCCCTGCCATCAGCCCTCGACCCTAGAACGGACGGCCGATGAAGAAATAGAAGTTGGCCGTGCCGTCGGTCGAGCGTCCGTAGCCCAGATAGGCCGGGCCCAGCGGGCTGTCTGCGGCGAAGAACAGGCTGCCGGATTTCAGCGTGTCGCTCGGATTGCCAGCGACCAGCGGGTTGTCCACGCGGCCGACTTCCAGCGAAACACCGGCATACATGCCTTCGAGCAGCGTGCCGCGCATGACGCGGTGGTAATAGACCACGCGGCCAAACAGCAGGTCACCGCCCAGCAACTGACCCGACGCGTAACCGGACTGCTGCAGGAAGCCACCCCACTGGAACTGGTCATAGCCTGGCAAATCATGCGAGCCGATCTTTCCGCCGGCTTTCAGCCCCACGTTGAGGGTGTGCTCGCCCAGCGAATACACGCCGTTGATGTCAGCGTCCCACTTGGTGTAGACCGCTTCGGCGCCCAGGGCCTTGTTCGAGTCGTAGACCCTTGCGCCAGCACGCCAGCCTTCGCGCGGAAAGTGCAGGCTGTCGAGTTGATCGAGCGACAGTTTGAGCGTGTAGGCCCCCTGGCCGATGCTGTCGTTGTTGGGTGCCAAATAAGCAGCCCCAATGGACAGGTCCGGTTTCATGGTGCCAGTCACCACACCCAGCCTGATTTCGCCGTACTGACCCAGTTGAGAGCCCAGATCGACTCCGGCCAGCGCATAGGTCAGGTCATAGCTGCCGATTTGATCTTCCCCCTGGAACAGCGGCACCCCTCTGCGTTCGAGTGCCGCATGCGGCGCCACAAAAAACGGGCCGTCGGCTTCGAAGGGCTGATACAGCTCGGTGATCACGCCGGCGGTGGGCCCGATCTGCGCATCGGTGCGCCATTCGGCGCCCAGCGAGTTGATCCACTTCTTGCGGTAGCTGACGAGCAGGTTGAACAGCGCATCGCCATCGAAATTGGTGGTCAGCCCGAGGCCCAGGCGTATGGTGTCCAGGCCCCAGGTTTTTTCCACCGCATCAACCGCCAGGATGCGCCGATTCTGTTCTTCAAGAAAACTGTAGTTCACGTGCTCGAAGTCGCCGGTGCCGAAGATGCGCCGCATGTCGGCATCGAGCTTCTTTTGATCGATGGGCTGGCCGGCTTCGGTGTCCATCGCGGCGCGCACGGTGGCCGGGTTGACGCTGTGCAATCCCGCGATGCGGACTTCGTCGACCGGCCGCAGGTCGGTCTCGACCTTGGCTTGCTGGCGCTTTCGCAGCGCGGCGTACTCGGCCGGCGGCAACGACAGCTGTGAAAGCCGCTCGCCCATCTTGCGAGCGGCCTCTTCGCCCAGCGGGCTGATCTTGGGAAGGTTGTCGAAGTCACCGGTCGTGTAGTCGCCCAGTTCTGGCGAAATCAGGATGTCGGTGGGTTTCAACGAGGCCAGCGAGGCCTGCACGTTCTGCTCGGTCAGGATGCTCAGCATCTGACCGGTGATGCCCATGATGCCGTTCAAGTCCTCGCGCTTGAGCAGCGGTGTGCCCACGTTCACCGCGATGACGATGTCGGCACCCATGGCTCGCGCCGCATCGACTGGCAGATTGCTGGTGAGCATGCCGTCGACGAGCATCATGCCGCCGAACTCGGCGGGCGCCACCGCGCCGGGCACCGACATGCTGGCTCGCATCACGTTGGCCAGCTCGCCGTCTTTGAACACCACCGCCTTGCCTGTGACCAGATCGGTCGCCACGCCACGAAACGGGATCGGCAGATCATCGAAGTGGTAGTAGCCCTTGGCCTTGGACAGCTGGCGCAACACCGTCTCAAGTTGCACTCCACTGACCAGACCCTTGGACAAGGTCAGCGAGCCCTTTCCGACACCGATCTCCGGGCCGATGAAGTCGCGGTAGTCGTCTTGCTTCCTGCGCCACCCCAGATCCTGTCGCGGCGGGTCTTCCTTGAACAGCAGTTCCACCGAGATGGTCTGGTTGATGGTCTCCATTTCGGCCACCGTGGTGCCCGTGGCGTAGGCGGCACCCACCAGCGAGCCCATGCTGGTGCCGGCAATGCAGTCGATCGGCACGCGGTATTCCTCGAGCACCTTGAGCACGCCCACGTGGGCCGCGCCGCGCGCACCGCCACCCGACAGCACCAGGCAGATCTTCGCTCGCTTGGCGGTGGCCTGCGGCTTGGCCGATTCAGCCGCCTGCGCTGGCAGCGCTACCACACTCAGCCCTGCAACCATGGCGGCCGAGGCCACCATCGCCACCGTCTCGCGGCGCACCCTGATCCACATCTTTCGTCCCTTCATGGCGAGGCCGCGCTCGCCGCACTGCCCACCGGCTCGGCACGAATGAGTCTGGAGAAGTCGGCACTCTGATCGGCCGCCTGAGCGCGCGCGTTCACGTGGGCACGCCGCTGGATGTCGTCAAAGGGCTGGTCAGCCGGGCCGATGGCGCCGTGTTCGTACAGGTACTCGGGCACATGACCGCTGGCCAGGATCTTCCAGCTGAAAGGCAGATGGCCCGGATTGATGCGGCTGAGCTGCCAGATGCTGGTGGTGCAATTGCTGGTGAGCGTGTTGTAGAAAACCGGCTGGTCTTTCAGCGCATTGATCTCGCGCATGTACTCAAGGAACAGCCGCTTGGCGCCTTCCTTGGGCATGGCGGTGCGGTAGACGTAGACATCTTCCGGCGGATCACGGCGGTAGTTGCTGCGCAGGCGAATCAAATCGCGCTCGTCGCCCACCACGTAGTTCAACTCGTATTGGCGAAAGAAGCCCTTGAAGGTGGAATAAGCCTCGCCTTTTTCCTTGCGGCTTTCGATCGAAATCGCCACGTGTTCACCATCGGAAAAGGCAAAACTGAGAAAAACGTGCGCGATGTGCGGGCCCATCCAGTACACCGCCACCAGATCAACGCCTTCGATCTGGCCAAGGTCGTAGCGCTTGTCGTAGTAAGACGGCGTGTAGTCGAACTCGCTGCGGTAGTCGAAGTTGCGCATGTTGTGCACGGTGACCATGTCGCCTTCGATGGTGGCACCGGCCAGCACTGCGGCATCCGGTTGCCAATCGCGGTCGTTGGACGGCTCCAGGCTGAACAACCAGACCGTCAATGCAAGCAAGCCCAAGCCCAGCAACCAGCCGACCCAGCGAAACACGCGCCACAGCACCTTGCTCACCGCCATGTCGGCACCCGCATGAGTGTCCTCAATCCATCGAGTCGGTTCATCGCCATCCTTGAAACCACTGGCTTGGCAGGCGCACTTCATCGGACCAAAGCACCCCCCCGTTGGGCGCGGATCATCCCATCAATTGGTGCGAAAACCATGACAAAGCGATCGCAGTATTCACAAACTTCGCAGGCAGTTTCGCCGTTGAAACGTGCGGTGCAAACCCCGACCGGTGCGTCACTGAATTGGGTTACAACCTGCGTACTTCAATCTAACCGCATCGAATCAGTTTGCGTCTTTTTGGCTTGAAGTCTTAGCCGCTCCGGCCCACGAAAAGCAGCCGGGCGTTCATGTTTCCAACCCACTCCATCTTCCAATGAATAAACCCACTCAAATGAATACCGGCACGCCGCGAAGCGCGTTGGCTGCTGTTGCCCTCATGGGCGTGATCGGCTTCTCATCGCAAGCCTTGGCTGCCGGTGGCGGAGCGGCGGTGTCAGACCCGGGCGCCAAAGAGGGCAAGCACTTCGATTCAAAAGGCAAGATGCCTTCGAAGTTCACCATCGAGTTGCAAAACGGCTTGAGAAAGTCGCTGCCCTTCGAAGACAAGCGCGATTTTGAAGAAGCCAAGAAAGGTTTCATCGCCGCGCCCAAGTACACCAAGATCATGGCCGACGCGGGCAACGTGGCCTGGGACATGGGCAGCTACGACTTTTTGCTCATGGGCAAGGATTTCGACAGCGTTCACCCATCGCTGCAGCGCCAAGCCATCCTGAACATGGCCTATGGCCTGTATGAAGTCGTTCCGGGCAAGATCTACCAGGTGCGAGGCTATGACCTCGCCAACATCAGCTTCATCAAGAGCAACACCGGCTGGATCGTCTTCGACCCGCTGACCTCCAAGGAAACCGCCAAGGCGGCGCTCGACTTCATCAACGAGCAGTTGGGCAAGCGCCCGGTGGTCGGAGTGGTGTTCTCTCACTCGCATGCCGACCACTTCGGTGGGGTGCGCGGTGTGGTGGACGAAGCCGATGTGCGCAGCGGCAAGGTGCCGGTGATCGCACCGGCTGGCTTCATGGAGCACGCGGTGGCCGAAAACGTGCTGGCCGGCAATGCCATGACGCGGCGCATGTTCTTCCAGTACGGCGTCCTGCTGCCACGCAGCCCCTTCGGCCACGTGGACCAGTCGATCGGCAAAAACACCGCCTCGGGAAATCTGGGTTTGATCGAGCCTTCGAGGTATGTGTCTAAGGACTACGAGGAAATCACCGTCGACGGCGTTCGCATGGAATTCCAGAACACGCCAGGCACCGAAGCTCCGTCAGAAATGAACACCTGGTTTCCGGACCTGAAGGCGTTCTGGGCGGCAGAAAACATCACCGGCACCATCCACAACATCTACACCCTGCGCGGCGCGCTCGTGCGTGATGCGCTGGCGTGGTCCAAGCACATCAACACCGCGCTTTACCGCTACGGGTCGCAAGCCGAGTACATGTTTGCCTCGCATTCCTGGCCGCGTTTCGGCACCGACCGCATCCAGGAGATCATGCGCACCCAGCGTGATGCCTATGCACACCTGAACAACGAGGTGCTGCACCTGGCCAACCAGGGCGTGACCATCAACGAAGTGCAAAACGTCTACAAGCAGCCTGACAGCCTCAAACAGCAATGGGCCGCGCACAGCTACCACGGCTCTGAGGAACACAACAGCCGAGCCGTCATCAACAGGTACCTCGGCTACTGGGACGCCAACCCGGCGACGCTGATGCCCCTGTCACCACGCGACTCTGCGCCGCTGTATGTGGAGATGATGGGTGGCTCGAAGAAGATCCTTGCCAAGGGCAAGCAACTCAATGACCAGGGCAAGTACCGCGAGGCCATGGAACTGCTCAACAAGCTGGTCTATGCCGAGCCAACCAACACCGCGGCCAAGGATTTGCTGGCGGACTCGTTCGAGCAATTCGGCTACCAAAAGGAAAGCCCAAGCGTTCGCAACAGCTTCCTGGGCGCGGCCTATGAACTGCGCCATGGCATTCCGCAGGGCTCGCCGCCCAAGTCCAGCGGGCCGGACATGATTCGAGGCATGTCCACCGAGCTGTGGCTGAACTTTCTGGGCATCAGCATGGACAGCAAGAAAGCTGCTGGCATGAAGTTCGTGATCAACCTGGTCACCCCGGACAACGGGGAGTTCTTCGCGGTGGAAATGAGCAACTCGGCGCTGACCAACATCAAGGGCAGCAAGGCCGCAAAGCCTGACCTGACGGTCACCGTCAACCGCAGCGACCTTGAAAAGGTCATGGGCGGCACCGCCACCTTCGACAAGCTGTTGGCTGAGGGCAAGGCCAAGTTCGAGGGTGATCGCAAGCCGTTCGATCAGCTGCGCAGCACGCTCACGCGCTTCACCATGGACTTCGAGCTGATGCCCGGCACCAAGCCAGCCAAGCCTGCAGCCCCCGCCCCGGCGAAAGATCCGATGTCGGTGGACAACCCACCCGCTTCAACCGGCGGCTGAAAACTCGCTCGACACCCTACTTCCAATGCAAAGGAAAACACACATGAAGCTATCGATGCGCTTGTCAAGCCTGTCCCTGAGTCTGTTGCTCGCCAACGGCGCGGCTTGGGCTGCAGACCAGACGGTCTACTCCGGTTTTCTGGGCGACGCCTACCCGAAGATGACCGAGGCGAAATCGCCGTCAGGTCAAAAGGTCAAACGCTGGCTGGAACCCGAAGTCACGGCGGCCAACTACGACGCGCTGATGATCGAAAAGACGGCGCTGTTTCCTGAGCCCGTGGGCACCGACCAGATGTCGGTGACCACGCTCAAGGAGATCAGCGCCTACATGGACGAAGCCCTCAAGCGGGAGCTCGCGGATGTCGTGACTCTCGTCGACAAGCCCGGACCACGCACGCTGAAGATGCGCGTGGCGATCACCGCTGCGGCTGGCAAGGACATGGGGCTCAAGCCCTACCAGTACCTGCCAGTCGCCTTCGTGCTGACGGCAGGTCAGACCACGAAGAAGGCCACCCTGGCCATCGAGTACGAAGTGCAGGATGCGACCACGGGCAAGGTGATGGGTGCCGGCATGCGCGAAAGCGCCGGCAAGGACATCAAGTCCATGAAGGACAAGCTGACGCTTGAACACATCAAGCCAGCGGTCGATCTGTGGGCCAAGGACGCACGGGCGTTCGTGGCTGCAGGCAACTTCAAGAAGTGATCGACGACGACGCGAGCCATCGCTCGCGTCGTCATCCGACCACACAAGGAACTTTCGTCATGACACCTCGCCTTTCAATGCAGTCCGCGATGAGCGGCACCATCGCCGCCATGCTGCTGGCCGTCGTCGGCTTCGCCTGCCCGCTGGTGGCCCAAGCCGCCGAGCCCAGCCTCGAGCAGGAATCCCGAGCCGCGCTGAAATCCCTGTATGAGGGCTCACCCGTCGCGCGCTCTGTTGGCAAGGACGCCAAGGCGATCCTGGTCTTCCCTAACGTGACCAAGGCCGGCTTCATCGTCGGCGGACAAGCTGGCAACGGCGTGCTGCTGGTCAACGACAAGGTGGCCGACCACTACAACACCGCCGCGGTTTCGGTGGGCATGCAAGCCGGTGTGCAGTCGTTTGGCTACACGCTGTTTTTCATGAGCGACAAGGTGCTCAAGGAATTCCGCGAGAGCAAGAACTTCCAGATCGGTGTCGGCCCGACCATCGTGGTCGTCGATGCCGGAGCGGGCAAGGACCTGAGCACGCTGACCGCCAAGTCCGACGTTTACGCCATGATCTTCGACCAGAAAGGTCTGATGGCAGGCGTGGGCGTGCAGGGCTCGAAGATCACCAAGCTCGACCGCTGAGCAGGCATGGAAGCACGCGGCTCACAGCAGCAACCGGCTGCCACAAGCGCACTCTGGCTGCTCGCGATCTGCTCGTGTTTCGTGATGGGCCCGGCCCGCGCAGACGAGAGCGTCGAACTGGCGAAAAAGCTTGCCAACCCGGTTGCGAACCTCATCAGCGTGCCGATCAAGCTGGACTGGGACACAGGGATCGGGTCGAACAACGCGGACCAGTACAACTTCGTCATCCAACCGGTGATCCCCTTCTCGCTGAATTCGGACTGGTCGCTCATCTCGCGCACGATCGCCCCGTTCATCGAGGCCAAGGCACCGCAGCCGGGTCTGAGCGATGAGTCCGGTCTGGGTGACATCACGCAGAGCTTTTTCTTTTCGCCCAAGGCGCCGACCGCGGGGGGCTGGATCTTGGGCGCCGGTCCGGTGCTGCTGCTGCCCACGGCCACCAACGACCGGCTCAGCGGCGAGAAGTGGGGGCTCGGCCCGACAGTCGTGATGCTCAAGCAAGACAGCGGCTGGACCTATGGGATGCTGGCCAACCACATCTGGTCGGTGGCCGGCAGCGACAGCCGAAGCGACATCAGCAACACCTTCCTGCAACCCTTCCTGTCGTTCACCACCAAACAGGCCACCACCTACAGCGTGAACACGGAGTCGACCTACAACTGGCAAGAAAGCCAGTGGACGGTGCCGATCAATGTGCAGTTGAGCCAACTCACCCGGCTCAGTGGCCAGCCCGTGAGTTTCGCGGTAGGCACGCGCTTTTACGCCGAGCGACCCGCGGGCGGCCCCGACTGGGGACTGCGCTTCACGGTGACGCTGCTGTTCCCGAAGTGATGTAACCAACCAGATGCGGCGTCGGTCCTGCCGCGATCACGATCGCGGCGAAGGCAGCCACTGAGCGGGCCGGGCCGCACCGGATCAAAACGCGAAGCCCAGTCCCAAATAGATGCCCTGGGTCCTGGCGTCGTAGACGAACTGGTCTTTGTCGTAGTCGATCTTGAGAACGCGGTATCCGAACTTGCCCGTCATCGACTTCGAGAACTGGTAATTGGCACCGGCAATCGCCTGCCATGTGAAGTCAGACCCGCCGCCACCGGCATCGAGGTAGCCTATGAGCGACCAGCCCTCGGCAATCGGCTGCTGCACCCTCACACCGACATAGGCGTCGGTCCACGATTTTTCGGCGCTGCGCGAGACGGTCCCCGCCACACCTTGTCCGCCAGACGCAAACAGGCTGGCGCCAATGGTGGCATCGGCGTCGATGTTCACGTAGCGCAAGCCGCCGACCGCATCCACCAGGGTTGGGCCCTGCGACAACCGGTAGGTCACGGCAGCCGCCACGACGGTTTCCTTGATGGTGATGTCGGCGTTGGCCTTGCGTGTCACGCCCAACGACCCGGTGGTGCTGGATGTCGCCGACTCGCTGACCTTGAGGTACTGGGCATCGAACAGAAATCCCCAGCGCTGCCTGCGCGCTTCGAGGCTGCCCATCGCTGCGAAGTCGAGCACATCGAAGACGTCTGAAAAGCTCATGTCGACGCTGGTCTGCGGCAACCTTCCCGCCTTGACATCGCCCTTGATGCCGGCCAGCCAGGCATAGGGTGTGACCTCAAACGTCCAGCCGGGTTCTTCGATGGGCGCGGTGGGGGTGACGCTCTCGGCCACAGCTGAGGTGGTTTGTGCCATGGCAGGCGCGGCACAGGCTGCGGCAAGGCACGCGCCCAGCGACATGGCCCTGAAAAGTTCTTGCGGCCCGATGGCCAAGTGGCTGCATGGTTTCAAGTTCGTCTTCTCACGGTTGACGGTTTCTCCATCCTGAGCGAGCACGATGGACAAGAGCAGTCAGGCCAACATGGCCTGACCAGGAGCAAAGCGACGGAGATCAGAACACGCTCTTGAAAAACCAGAACAGCAAGCCCGACAGCAGCACCGAGGCCGGCAGCGTCAGCACCCAGGCCAGCGCGATGCTGCGAACCGTGTCCTTGTTCAGACCCGAGCCGCTGGCCGCCATGGTGCCGGCCACGCCCGAGGACAGCACATGGGTGGTCGACACCGGCAGTCCGAGCACATCAGCCACACCGATGGTGACGGCGGCCACCGACTCGGCCGCTGCGCCCTGACCGTAGGTGAGGTGGGTCTTGCCGATCTTTTCGCCCACGGTCTTCACGATGCGCTTCCAGCCGACCATGGTGCCCAGACCGAGCGCGATGGCCACGCCCACCTTGACCCACAGCGGAATGAAGCGCGTGGCGTCATCGACCGCCTTGTGATACGCCACCACCGCCTTCAGCTCATCGTCGGTCACCTTGAGCTGCTTTTTCTTGTCGATGAGCTTGAGCGCCTCGCCGATCAGGTACATGTCATTGCGCAGGTTCGACACCATCGCCGTGGGCACCTCCTTCAGGGTCTTGTAGCTCTCGACGTCCTTGAGCATGCTGGTGACCATGCCACTCAGGGCCACGGTGGTGACATCGGTGTAGGTCTTCTCACGCACTGCCTCCTTGACGGCTTCGCGGGGGTCTGCCACCGTCACGCCGGGCTTGGTGTAGGTCTTGAGCACGGCTTCCATTTGAACCGAGGCCGTGCGGAACTGGTCCAGCTTGGCGGCGTCGGGCGTGCGGTTGAGCGCGAAGGCGGTGGGCACGATGCCCACCAGGATCAGCATGATCAGGCCCATGCCCTTTTGCCCGTCGTTCGAGCCGTGCGCAAAGCTCACGCCAGTGCACGTGCCGATGAGCAAAGCGCGTATCCAGAACGGCGGCGGCGCATTGCCCTTGGGCGGCTCGTACAGCGCCTTGGTGCGCACCAGCGCGCGCATGGCCAGATAAAGCAGCGCCGCGGCCACAAAGCCGAAGACCGGCGAGATCAGCAGCGCCAGACCGATTTCCTTGACCTTGCCCAGATCAACGCCACTGGTGGCTGCGCCACCAGCCAGCAACTGGTTGGCCAGACCCACACCCACGATCGAGCCGATCAGCGTGTGCGAGCTTGACGACGGCAGACCCAGCCACCAGGTGCCCAGGTTCCAGATGATGGCGGCCAGCAGCAAGGCGAACACCATGGCCAGACCGGCAGACGAATTGACCTGCAAGATCAGCTCGACCGGCAGCAGCGAAACAATGCCCCAGGCCACCGCGCCGCTGGCGGCCATGACCCCCAGGAAGTTGAAGAAGCCCGACCACACCACCGCCGCATGCGCCGGCATCGAATGCGTGTAGATGACGGTGGCGACCGCGTTGGCGGTGTCGTGAAAACCGTTGACGAACTCGAAGCCCAATGCGGCAAACAGCGCCAGTATCAGCAGCATCCAGGGCACCGCTTGGGCATCGCCAATGTCAGCCATCAGCGAGTAAATCACGTAGCCTGCTCCGAGCGTGAGCAAAGTAACAAAGACAACAGGACCCCAAATTCCTGTGGGATTACCCGATTCAAGCGGGTTGATGGGTTGGGCTGGATTTGCTGAGCTCATGGCCAGTTCCGGTAGTTGGTCGCGAGACGATGCTCTTTCGAGGTGACACGGGGTTGACAAAGCCGAAAAATTGAACTTTTCAAGCAGAGCAAATGTAGCCGCTCAGCGCGACGCGATTGAATCCACCAAAGCCTCGATGTCGTTCACCGAGTCCACCAGGTTCACGTCAAAGTCCAACGCTGAAAAATCAACCGAGAATTCTGTCTCGAGATAAACCACCAGATTCATCATCGAAAACGAATCGAGCCGCCCGCTCAGAAACAGCGACTCTTCGTCTGCGAAGTCGTGCGGGTCTCCATGCTTGTCGAGTGCCGTTCTGAGGTACTCGCGCAGCTTGCTCTTGGCTTGGGTGTGCATCAGATGAATCCAAAAAGGCTGACCAGAAAAGACGTGCGCTCGCCCAGCGTGTGGTCGCGCGAGGCGTCGCCAAAAATGTGAAGGCAGGTCACGAACCACCAAACAAAGCAGAAAGAATAAATCCGCCCGGCCAGCGTCGCCGAAGGCCGATGGCCCAGATTGGCCCGCAGCTGTGACAACCCCACACCCGTGGCCAGCACCGCGCTGTAAACGAGGTAGCTGCTGAAGGTTTCGAGAGCCGCGCCGAGCCCCAGCGTGCTGATCAGGTCGATGTCGCGCACAAAGTGCCACAAGGCATTGCCCACGCCGGCGGCCATGAAGGTGGCAAAAAACATGCGAAGCCGCTGGTGGTTGCGAAACACCTTGAAAAACGTGGGCACAAAGAAGAAATCAACCAGCAGTTCCTTGAAGTAATAGTGAAAGCGGTTGAAGTAGTCCATCAGCGTGCGCGATTCCAGCGGGCGCCACGAGCCGCGCGGCAATCGATAGCCCGCCAGCCGCGCGATGCCAATGAACAAATGCGCCCACATGGCAATCTGCAGCGACAGCTTGGCCATCGACAAGATGAGCGCGGCCCAGGCCGTGGACAGCGCATAAGGCTGACCCGCCACGAACGCATCGATGGCATCACCGAGCCGGGGGATTTGCAGCGTGTCGTTGAACAGCCAAATCAATGCATCACGCAAGGCGAACAGCGCGTTGGCCCACAGCAGCAGCTTCACCGCCTTGAGCTGGGTGACGGCCAGTTCGGCGGGGGTCTTTGAAAGTGACTTGCGCAAGAAGGCCGCGCCCTTGCCGAAGGGCAGATAGCTCGGGCTCCAGAACGGTCGCAGCGTGCCCAGTTGCGTGAGCGCCGAATTGGGGTCTCGCGATCGCTGATCGACGATTGCGTAGGGCAAAAACCAGATGTAAGGCGTGAGCACGAACACCGCCGACCACAGCATGGCGCGCGGCAAGCCGGCAACGCCACTCAGGCTGGCCACGCCACACAGCAAGGCCTCGAGCGCCAGCAGCGTGACCAGCGGCCGCCGCGCCAGCATCGACTGCGGCTTTCGGCGCACCCATTGCAGCGCCACGACCGAGCCCAGCAGCACCAGCAGCAACCATCCGATGGCCAGCGGAATCGCCGCCGCATCGGGCAACTGCTCCTGATGAAGCACGGCGGTGATCCGATCGAGCGTGTCGTTGCCGCCCAACCCGGTCTCCAGGAAAGCCATCAGCCAGGTGGCTGAAAACAAGATGGCCGCGCGCGCGTTCGTCCAGATCACGGCCGACATCGCTGCAGCCACTGCAAGCACCGCCTGCCAGGTGCCGAGATGCCCAGCGATCGCCAGCAACGCGATCAGCGCGATGGCCAGTTGCCCGAGCGGCGTTTGCGCGCGCTCGATGAAGGCCTCGCGCTCGTCGATGGCCAGAAAGCGGCGCAGCCTGCTGGTGTCCGATGACCTGCTGGCACCCGCTGCTGACGGCGTCATGCCGCTTGCGCTTCGAGCCAGCCGCGCAGCGCCCGCCTGTCAACCTTGCCACTGGCGTTGATCGGCATGTCTTCGAGCGCGATCACCCGGCTGGGCAGCATGTAGGCCGGCAGACGCAACCTGAGCGCACTGACGACAGCCGCCTCATCGACCACTGCCGCGCCAACGAAGGTGACGATGCCGCCGGCCACACCGCTGTCCATCGGCCAGGCGACCGCGCTGGCCAGCGCGTGGCCACTGACCTCGCGCAGATGCGCATCGATTTCCTCGAGCTCGACGCGGTGGCCCAGCACCTTGATCTGGTTGTCGATGCGCCCCAGGCAATGAAAGACACCCGACGCATCGCGCATGCCGAGATCGCCCGATCGATACCAGCGCTTGCCGTTGATGACCGGAAAACGCGCTGCGGTCAGCTCGGGCGCGCCCAGATAACCCTGGGCCAGCTGAACGCCGCAGATGACCAGCTCGCCGGGCGAGCCGTCGGGCAGCGGCTGGTCGTGCTCATCGATGACCATGAGTTCGTGGTTCGCAAACGGCACGCCGATGGCCACGACGTCACGCCCGGGCGACAGCAGCAGCGGTGTGGTCACCGGCTGCGCGGTGCAAAAGACCGTCGCCTCGGTGGGGCCGTAAAGCGCAGCGATGGCGCTGTTCGGCGAGGCCATCTGCCAGGCCTTGACGATGCCTTCGGGCACCGGCTCTCCACCAAAGATCGTCAGGCGCAGATCGGGCAGGCTGGCGGGCGCCAAGGCCTTGATCTGGCCCAGCATGCCGGCCAGCGATGGCACCGAGGTCCACAACGTCAGCCGCGACTCGCGCGCAAACTTGACCGCGCCCATGACCATGGTGGCCGGCAGGATGTGCAAAGAAGCACCCGCCTGCCAGGTGGAAAACATGTTGTGCACCGACAAGTCGAAGCCCAGCTCGCAGGCCTCAAGCGCGCGGTCGCTGCTCGTGAGGCTGAATCTCTCGACCACCGTCGAGACATAGTGGCGAACCGCCGCCAGACTGATCATCACGCCCTTGGGCACGCCGGTCGTGCCCGAGGTGAAGATGATGTAGCCGGTGTCCGATGCGGCCATCGGCGCCGGCTGCGAGGGTGTGACCCTGTCGAGCGACGCCATGTTGATGATTTCGACGCGGCCCGCACCGGCTTCGATCGGCCTGCTTCCGGCGTGGACGATCAGCGCAGGACAGCGCGCCAGCAGTCGTTCGCTGAGCAGCATCGCACCCGCGTCGTCGGTGACGATGGCCGAGAAATCGCACTGCTCCAACAGGTTCAGCAGCCGCTCTTGCGGCAGCTTCAGACCGAGCGGCACATAGGTCGCCCCTGACCAGCACGCACCCAGCGTGGCAACACAGGCATCGATGCCGCGCGAGGCGAGGATTCCAACGCGTGGTGGCTGAGCGCCGTGGGTCGTGGGGGTGGCTCGACTGGCAAGACAGGCCCCGATTCGCGCCGAGCGCTCGGCCAGTTCGCCATAGGTCAGCGTGCGCCCTTGGCAGGCGAGCGCGAGTGCATCGGGGGTGATCAGGCTGTGGCGGTAAACGGCTGAGGCAAGGTTGAAATTCGTCTTCATGCAAAGGGGCGCCAGTGACGCCGCGAACGGGAGCTGTGAGCGTTTGCGCCGGGGTTTCGGCTGCTCAAGGCGGATTATTCTCAGGGCGATTGATGGCACGACGCTGCTGCGGAGGGCGATGGCATCGCCACCACCGCGATCTGATTTTTCAAGCCACCCCAACGGAGCGACCCAGGCCATGCAAATCAACGCAACGCGCGCAGGCGAGCTGCTGACCCTTCGATTGGCCGGAAGGCTCGATGGCACGACAGCCAAGGCGCTGGAACCCGAGCTCCAGCTCGAGGGCGTTCAACAACTCGTGCTGGACCTCGACGCGTGCACCTTCATCTCCAGCGCCGGACTGCGCGAGGTGCTGCGCTCGCAAAAGCAACTGTCCACGCTCGGCGGCACCATGGTGCTGACCCACGTGTCGCGCAGCATTCAAGAGGTGCTTGACGTCACCGGACTGTCCCGGCTGGTGCAGTGCAAGCCCAAGCTGCGGCAGATTTCCATCGAGGGGCTCGAATTTCTGTCCGAGGGCGTGTGCGGCGAGTGCTTTCGGCTGGGCGAGGAAACCATCGTCAAGCTCTACCGCGAAGGCATCGCACCCGAGATCGCCGAGAAGGAAAAAGAGTTCGCGAAGGCGGCCTTCGTGTCGGGCATACCCACAGCCATCTCGTATGACGTGGTGGCTTGCGGCAATCGCACGGGTGTGGTCTACGAAATGCTCGACGCCACGCTGTTCAGCGCGGTCATCAAAAACGATCTGGCCCACATCGAGCAACACGCCCAGACGCTCGCGCAGATCGCCATGAACTTTCACGCGACCGTGGCCGACCCCAAGGTGTTTCCCGACATCAAGGAAAGCTTCAGGGGCTACATCGACCAGATGGGCTTCTTCATGTCGGCCGACGAGATTGCCTTCTTGCACCGCAAGCTGCAATCCATACCCGACGCCGAGACCTGCATCCACTGCGACTTGCACACCAGCAACATCATGATCCGCGCCGGCGAGCCCGTGGTCATCGACATGGGCGATGTGTCCCGCGGCCATTACCTGTTCGACATCGGACTGATGGCGACCATCTACGGCGTGCCCGAACTCGGGATCTGCGAGATGGCCACCAAGCTGCCCAGCGATGAAGGCGTGCGCTTGTACGACCACTTCATCCGCCACTACTTCGCGCACAAGACGGCCGACGAGCTCGAGTTCTTCCAGCGCAATGTGCACTTCCTGGCTTCGCTGCGGCTGATCTACGCCATCACCTTCGCGCCCCGGCTCAAGCAGCAACTGGCCGCGTCGATCCGCAAGGTGCTGCTGCCGAAGATCATGGCCAGCGATGCGGCGCCTTGACATCGTCAGCCACCACAACGCAAAACGGGAGCCTAGGCTCCCGTTTTCATTCGCGTTCAGTGCTCAAGCCAGCCTGGCTTTGCGGCGTTTGACCACTGCCCCCATCAAACCCAGGCCCGCCAGCAACATGGCGTAGGTTTCGGGTTCAGGAATTGGTGCCAACGGCACATGCCCGACAAAGGGCACGTCATTGATCTGCACACCGCTGGCCCAATTGTTCACCACCACTTGCCCTAGCACCACGCCAGAGCCGCCGCTGCCCACCGATGCGAACGGCGCCAAGATACTGGCGGCCACCCAACCCAATTGAAGCGTGGTGGCCTCGGGCAGGTTGAACAGCACCCGGTTGTTGAAATTGGTAAACCCGTGGTTGCCGAAGTTCACCGTGCTGCCCAGCACATTGATGATCACCGTGCCGCTGTCGCCGAGACCGTTGATTTGCATGTTTTGCAAGGCCTGCGCAGAGGTGATGTCAAATACATTGATGCCGTTGGCGTTGCTGGCATTGAACATCAGCGTGCTCCAGGAATCGACCGCCGAAGCCGCTGCCAGACCGTCAAGCCGGGTGGACAGGCTGGTCAGGCTGGTCCGCAAGGCGTCGAAATCCACGCCCTGGCTGAAGCTGCCGCTGCCCTTGAGCAGTTGATGCGAGTACCAGTCTTTGTACCCGGTGGTGTTGCCCCAGACCGTCACCGTGTTGCTGCTGCCGCCGGAGATGCCGTCTTTGGCATCAAGGTTGCCGCCCACAGCCACATTGCCGTTGAAGGAGCCGCTGTAGTTGCTCACGAGATTGCCACCCACCGACGTATCACCGGAAATGCTGCCGCTGGAGAAGCTCAGATTGCCACGCACGGTCAGCGCGGTGCCCGCCAACTTGTGGTCATTGATGGAGTAGCCGCCTTTGATATTGGCGTTGCCACCGACCGCCACCCGGCCTTCCACGTCTGATGAAGTCGGCTCGAAGTTCTCAAACACCAGCAGGTTCAGGCTCGGGTCCAAGCTCAGTGCGTTGGTGCTGGCCATGCCAGAACCGGTGCCCAGCAACAGGGACAGCGCGCAAAATGTGACGCGAAACGAGGCGGTGTTGAGTGATTTCATGGCGGTACCTCTTGGGTCAGACATCAGGATTTGAGTGTGTTGGCCCCGGGGTTACCTGTAAATAGCCACTGCGCTGAGTTTTCGTGTGAAGCTTCTCAGAATGGTCACCTTTGCAGCAATCAACGCACACACAAGCCCGGTCGCGTCACGCGCCGCAGACCCCTCTCGAGCGTTGGCGACACGCTGAACGCCACGGTCATCAGAAACGATCTGGCCGATGTGCCCCAACATCCGCAAGGTGCTGCTGCTGAAGATCATGGCCAGCGATGCGGCGCCTTGAAATCGTCAGCCACCACTCAGCCTTCGCACCATGGACATCACCTCAGAACGAACCGAACAACGCCTGACCCTGACGCTTTGCGGCAGGCTTGATGCGACGAGCGCGCCAACGCTTGAAGCGGCACTTCAGCTCGAGGGCATCCGCGAGCTCGTGATGGACCTGCAGGCTTGCGACTTCATCTCGAGCGCCGGACTCAGGGGCATCTTGCGAGCACTCAAGGACACCGCCAAGGTCAACGCCAGCTTGGTGCTGGTCGGCGCGCAGCCGAATGTGATGAGCGTGCTCGAAGTAACGGGCTTGACCCGGCTGGTCACGGTCAAACCCAAGGCACGCGAGATTTCGATCGAGGGCCTTGAATTCATCTCGGCCGGCATGTGCGGGCAGTGCTTTCGCATTGACCGCGAAACCATCGTCAAGCTGTACAACGAAGGCGTCGAGCCGCGCATCGCCGAGCAGGAAAAAGAGTTTGCGAAAGCCGCCTTCGTGCTGGGCATACCGACGGCGATCTCGTATGACGTCGTGGCCTGCGGCAACCGCACGGGCGTGGTCTACGAGATGCTCGACGCGCAGCTTTTCAGCCAGCTGATCCGCGAAAATCCGCAAGCGGTCGATGCCCACGCCAAGACCTTGGCCGACGTGGCGCGGATGATCCACACCACCCCCGGCGACCCGACGCTGTTTCCCGACATCAAGCAAAAGCTCAGTGGCGCCATCCGGCAGATGGACTTCTTTTTGTCGGCACCAGAAATCGACATCCTGCTGGCCAAGCTCGAGTCCATTCCCGACGCCGACACCTGCGTTCATTTCGACCTGCACACCAGCAACATCATGATGCGCGAGGGCGAGCCGGTGCTCATCGACATGGGCGACATGTCGATTGGCAGCTACCTGTTTGATGTGGGGCTGCTGTGCTGCGTCTACGGCCTGCCCGAACTCGGCAGCTCCGAGGTGGTGACGAAGATTCCGAACGACACCGGCGCCAAGCTGTGGCAAGGGTTCATCAAGTACTACTTTGCCGACAAGCCGCCTGAGGAATTCGAGTTCTTCCAGCGCAACATGCACTTCTTGGCGTCGCTGCGGCTCATCTACACGATCACCGCCGTGCCGCCATCCAAAGACCTGCTGGTCAGCCTGATCAAAGACAAGCTGCTGGCGAAGATGCTGGCTTGAAAGCCGCCGCGCTGCGTGACAGCGGCGCGCCCCACAGCCATCTTCAGGCGCCGCCCCACGCGTAGAAGTCGATGCTGCACACCTCCTCGAACCCGAGCTTGGCGCAGATTGGTGCAGACGTGCTGCGATCACCTTGCAACACCGCTGTGTCTTTGCCCATGGCACGCGCATCGGCCAGCCGTGCGGCCATCGTCGCCGTGTAGATGCGGTGGCCACGGTGCTCGGTCAGGGTGGCAGCACCTTGCATCACCGCGATGCTGCTGCCGGCCAATCAGGTCGGTCAGCACCGGTCCGGCCTGTTCGATCACCTTGCTGAATCCGGCGGCTTCAAGCCGGCTCACCAGATCCACAGGCAAGGCCGGAAGCCACCTGCGTGTCAGGCGACACGAGGGATCGACCCCCTTCGCCGAAGGAGGTCGTATGGCGCGAGAGCGCTTCGCGGTGAGGTCAGGTGGCCGCTGGTGCCGCGGTTGGGAACAAAACCCTCGACGGCTGGGTGCCGTCGGACTTGCGGCGCTTACGGCCGCTTGCTGTCTTGCGAACTTGCTTGGCAGACAGGGTTCTCTTGCCAACGCGCTTCTTCTTTGCCAGTGCCATGTCATTCCTCCAAAGTAAAGAGGCAGAGGATACCCGCGGCGCGGGCGTCCACGTGCTGGAAGGCGCGCCAGGCGCGCAAGAGCAAGCGCTGACGGGGGACGAGCGCCTAGGCGGGCCGGAGCTTGGCCAGCAACGCCTGGGCAACAGGCTCGGACGAGGCCGGGTTCTGGCCGGTGATCAAAAGGCCATCGACCACGACATGGGGCTGCCAGTCAGCCGCCCTGGAAAACTGGCCGCCGTGTTCCTTGAGCATGTCTTCGACCAGGAACGGCACGATCTGGGTCAGCCCGACGGCTTCTTCTTCGGTGTTGGTGAAGCCGGTGACGTTCTTGCCCTTCACCAGCGACTGTCCGCCGGGCGCGCGCGCATGTCGAAGCACACCTGGCGCGTGGCACACCGCCGCGACCGGTTTGCCGGCAGCGATCATCGAGCCGATCAGGGCGATCGACGCGGCGTCTTCGGCCAGGTCCCACAAAGGACCATGGCCGCCGGGATAGAACACGGCGTCGAAATCGGTCGCCTTCAGCGTTCCCAGCTTCACCGTGGCGGCCAGCGCCGAAAGCGCAGCGCTATCGGCCTTGAAGCGGCGCGTGGCATCGGTCTGCGACGCCACGTCGTCGCTCTTGGGGTCGAGCGGCGGCTGTCCGCCCAGCGGCGAGGCCAAGGTGAGCCTGGCGCCCGCGTCCTTGAACACGTAGTACGGCGCTGCGAACTCTTCGAGCCAGAAGCCGGTCTTGTGGCCGGTGTTGCCGAGTTGGTCGTGCGAGGTGAGGACCATCAGGATGTTCATGGGATTGCGCCTGTGTGAAGTGGTCAAGGACGATGAAGCGATGCATTTTGATGCGCTTGCTCAGCAGCCGCGCTGCGGGCACGCCACGATGACACGCTCGGCGAACGCGCTCTGTTCGCTGTTGCACGCCCAGGGGGATCGGGCCAAAGCCCAGTCGATTCGTGTGTGCAGGCTCGGTGCAACTCAGCCATCGCATCGTGATGGCGACGGTGACATGCAGCCCGCCGTGGCACGGGCCCAGACGAAAAAAAGCCCTTCACGGGGAAGGGCTCGGTCTGGCTGGAGGAGGCGAAGGGATTCGAACCCTTGATGGAGTTTTAAGCCCCATACTCCCTTAGCAGGGGAGCACCTTCGGCCACTCGGTCACGCCTCCAAGCCAACCCGGATTATGCCGCAGTGGCCGCGAGCGGAGCATCCAATCCGAAAGCCTTGTGCAGCGAGCGCACGGCCAATTCCATGTATTTCTCGTCGATCACCACGCTGGTCTTGATCTCGCTGGTGGTGATCATCTGGATGTTGATGCCCTCGTCGCTCAGGGTGCCGAACATCTTGCTGGCCACGCCCACGTGCGATCGCATGCCGATGCCCACGATGCTGACCTTGCAGATCTTGGGGTCGCCCGCTACCGTGGCCGCACCCACCTTGGGCAGCACCACGTTTTGCAGCAATTCGATGGTGCGCGCGTATTCGTTGCGGTGTACGGTGAACGAGAAGTCGGTCTTGCCGTCGTGCGACATGTTCTGGATGATCACGTCGACATCGATGTTGGCCTCGGCCACCGGCCCAAGGATCTGGTACGCGATGCCCGGCTTGTCGGGCACACCGATCAGGCTGACCTTGGCTTCGTCGCGATTGAAGGCGATGCCCGAAACGACGGCTTGTTCCATTTTTACGTCCTCTTCGAAAGTGATCAGCGTGCCCGACCGGGCCTCTTCTGTGATGTCGATGTCCCACGGCGTGAAGCTCGACAGCACACGCAGCGGCACGCGGTACTTGCCGGCAAACTCGACCGAGCGGATCTGCAGCACCTTGGAGCCCAGGCTGGCCATCTCGAGCATTTCCTCGAAGCTGATGGTGTGCAGGCGACGGGCCTCGGGAACGATGCGCGGGTCGGTGGTGTACACGCCATCGACGTCGGTGTAGATCAGGCACTCATCGGCCTTGAGGGCTGCAGCCACGGCCACCGCCGAGGTGTCCGAGCCACCGCGGCCCAGCGTGGTGATGTTCTGATGCTCGTCCACGCCCTGAAAGCCGGTGATCACGACCACCTTGCCGGCGGCCAGATCGGCACGCACGCGCTGGTCGTCAATGCTCTGGATGCGCGCCTTGGTGAAGGACGAATCGGTCTTGATGGGCACTTGCCAGCCCGAGTAGCTCACGGCCTGAAGGCCTTCGGCCTGCAAGGCGATGGCCAGCAGACCGACCGACACCTGCTCGCCGGTGCAGGCGATCATGTCGAGTTCGCGCAGCAACTCGGGCGAGCTGCCGCTGGGCGAGAGTTCCTTGGCCAGGCCGAGCAGGCGGTTGGTTTCACCGCTCATCGCCGAAGGCACGACAACCATCTGGTGACCGGCACGCGACCACTTGGCCACGCGCTTGGCGACATTGCGGATGCGCTCGGTCGAGCCCATCGAGGTGCCGCCGTATTTGTGAACTGTGAGAGCCATAGAGGTGGAGTGTTTGAGGCAGCCCACGATTTTAGGGCTGCGCAGGCTCCCAGGCCAGCACCACCTGCGCCTGTCCGGGCAAGCCGATGACACGCGCGTCGATGCCCAAACCCGGCACGAACACGAGCTGCCCGCCGCTGTAGATGAGCGGGCCGCAACGCTGCCAGGCCGGCAGATCGGCGGCCTGAAACTGCTTTTTCAGGCTGCGCGCCGGACGCCCAAGGCCGGCTTGAAATTGCTCGCCCCCCGAGCGTTCTCGCAGTTCAAGCCGCGCCAGCCACGCCAACGGCACACCGCCGTGCGGCACCCGCATCACCCGCAGCACCCCACCCCACCCTGCCAGCCGATAGCTGCCGGCGCGACGCAACTGCAAGCTGGTCTCGCGCTCATGAACCTTGGGCAAAGCAGCGCGCGCCTTGGGCACAACCGTCAGACGTCCTCGACGGCGATGCAAGGTGGCGCCGTTCATCGGCCATGACGCGGTGCCGCTGGCCTGCAACTCCTGGCCCAGCCGCTCAATGAGCGAAGCTGGCGCAGGGGTGCCGCTTTGCTGCCGCAGCCAAGCGCGCAAGGCATTCACGCGGCGCGCTGGCGACAGCTCGAAAAGCCCGTCGATGCGCAAACCTGCGGCATCGATGCGCGTGGCCAGATCGCCAGCGGCCAGCTCGTCCAGACAGTCTTGCGCCTGCTGCGCCCAGGTGGCAGCGGCGGCCAGTGCCGGTTCGGCATCGGCAAAGGCCTCTTCGAGCGCAGGCCACACGCGCTGGCGCAGCCGGTTGCGCGCGTAGCGTTCGTCGGTGTTGCTGTCGTCATCGACATGGGCAATGCGGTGTTGCTGCACATAAGCCTCGATGGCGCTGCGCGGCTTTTCCAACCAAGGACGCATCCACACCAGGCCCTCGCGCTCGATCTGGCGAGGCATGCCTGCCAGACCCGCCACGCCAGCCGAGCGCAAGGCTTGCAGCAGCAAGGTCTCGGCCTGATCGCGTCGGTGATGGGCCAGCAGCACCACGCTGGCGCCATGCTCCACTGCCATGGTGCGCAGCGCGGCATAGCGCTCGCGCCGCGCCCACGCCTCGATGCTGTCGCCGGTCTGGGGCCGGGTGCTCAGGCGCGACGAAGCGAACCGCACCGCAAGACCCTGAGCCGCCCAAGACGCGCATTGGTCGGCGCAAAAACGCTCCCATTCGCCAGCATGCGCGCTGAGCCCGTGATTGACGTGCAGCGCCACCACCTCGCAACCTGACGTCTGGGCCGACATCAAGGTGGCGTGCAACAAGGCGGCTGAATCACGGCCGCCGCTGTAGGCCAAAGCCACCACCTTTTTCGCATCCATGGCATTCACAGCAGCTTGCATCGGCAGTTTTCGTGATCGCTGATCTGGGTCTGAGATGGGGACTCGGCGCTCTTGGGAAAAACGGCTCACTACACTCCCGAAGGCGCCAATTGGAGATTCACATTGGCGCTCAACCCAACCACTGGAGTCCATTCATGCGTTCTACCCCCAAGCCGATTCTCTGCGCTGCCGCCTTGCTGGCAGTGACCGCCACCTTCGCTCCGTCCGCATGGGCCAGCAGCGCCATGGACAAGCAGATCGATGAAAAATTCGCAGCCGCTGACGTCAACCGCGACGGCAAGCTCACGCTCGAGGAAGCCAAGGCCGGCATGCCACGCGTGGCGAAAAACTTCGACAAGATCGATGCCGACAAGAAAGGCTACGTCACCGCCGACCAGATCAAGGCCATGGCCGACAAGATGTAAGCCAGACCCTGCAAGCGATACCCAGAGCCTGACTGCCGCTCAATCGGCGGCAGGCTTGGCAGGCGGTTTGCCGCGGGATCGAAACCCTTCGACCACCACATAGAACACCGGCACAAAAGACACCGCCAGCAGCGTCGACGCCAGCATGCCGCTGAACACGGTCAGGCCGATTGAATGGCGTGCCGCAGCACCCGCGCCTTCGGCCAGCACCAGTGGCAGCACTCCCAGGATGAAGGCGAACGAGGTCATCAAAATGGGCCTGAATCGTCGGCGTGATCCCTCGATGGCCGATGCGACCAGATCGCCGCCCTTGTGGCGCAACTCCTCGGCCGCTTCCACGATCAGGATGGCGTTCTTGGCCGACAGCGCGATCAGCAGCACCAGCCCGATCTGAACGTAGATGTTGTTGGGCAGTCCGGTGATGGTCAGCGCCAGCGCGGTGCCCACCAGCGACAAGGGCACGGCCATCAACACCGGCACCGGCAGAGACCACGATTCGTACTGACCGGCCAACACCAGATACACCAGCAACAGCGCCAGGCCGAACACCAGTCCGAGCGTGCCACCGACCAGCCGCTGCTGGTACGACAGCCCGGTCCACTCGTAGCGCACGCCCGCAGGCAGCACCTTGGCGGCCAGCTCTTCCATGGCGTCGAGCGCCTCGCCCGAGCTGTAGCCAGCGGCGGCGGCACCGATGACCGGTGCGGTCGGCATCAGGTTGTACTGAGCCGCAATCGCCGGGCCGGTGGTATCGGAAATGTCGATGAAGCTGCTGATGGGCACCATCACGTTGGAGCGGCTGAGCACCGAGATGTCGCCCACTTTCAAGACGTCGGCGCGGTACTTGGGGTCGGCCTGCACATAGACGGTGAAGTTCTGCCCGTACAGCGAAAACAAGTTGACATAGGTGGAGCCGAGGTAGCTTTGGATCGCGCTGTAGGCGTCTCCCACCGACACGCCCACGCTTTCGGCGCGTGCGCGGTTGAGCCGGATCTCGATTTGCGGCACGCCGGCGCGCAACGAGGTGAAGGCGTGGTCGATGCGCGGATCGGCCTCGGCGGCCTTGATCATGAGGTCGGCCGCCTCGCCGAGCTTCTTGAAATCGCCACTTCCGTCGACCAGCTCGAGCTGCATCTGAAAGCCGCTTGAAATGCCCAGCCCGTTGATGGCCGGCGGGATCAGCACGCGACCGCCCGCTTCGGGCCACTGCGCCATCATCTGGGTGAGCTGGGCCTGGATGCTGGCCAGGTCTTCTTCTTTGCCGCGATCTTTCCAGTCCTTGAGCATCACGTAGACCAGACCGCCGTTGGACAAGGTCGCATTGCTCGACAGCATCGAGTCGCCGTCGAAGGGCGACACGCCACCGAAGCTGATCGCGTGCAGCACGCCCGGCACCTTCAGGGTGGCATCGACCACCTCCTTGAGCACCTGCTGGGTGCGCTCGAAGGCCGCGGCGTCGGGCAACTGCACGGCCACCACCACATAGCCCTGGTCTTCGACCGGCAGGAAGTCGGTGGGCACGCGGCTGAAGCCGTAACCGGCCACAACGATCAAGACGATGCCCAGCGCCGTCGCACTCAGCCGCCTGCGCAGCAGCGCGCCAATCAAGCGCAGGTAAGCCGCCTCGGTCTGGGCAAACACGCGGTTGAACCCGCGCGAGAACGCGTTGGGCTTGCGGCTGGCGTCTTGTGCGCGCAGGTACTGTGCCGACTGGGTGGGCTTGAGCGTGATCGCGTTGATGCCCGAGAGCAGCGCGGTCGCGGCAATCACCAATGCGAACTGGCGGTACATCTGCCCGGTGATGCCCGAGATGAAGGCCGCGGGCAGGAACACTGCGATCAGCACCAGCGTGATGCCGATGATGGGGCCCATCAACTCGCCCATCGCGTCGATGGCCGCCTGTCTGGGGCTTTGCCCCTGCTCGATGTGCTGGGCCACGCTCTCGACGACCACGATGGCGTCATCGACCACGATGCCGATGCACAGCACCAGCGCAAACAGCGTCAGGAAATTCACGCTGAACCCGAGCACGGCCATCGCCGCGAAAGAGCCAATGATGGTGATGGGCACGGTGGTAGCCGGCACCATGGTGGCGCGCCAGTTCTGCAGAAACACCAGGATGACGATGAGCACCAGCACGCCGGCTTCAATCAGCGTTTGGTAGATCTCGTGGATCGACGACTTGACGAACACCGTGGTGTCGAAAGGCACGTCATAGGCCATGCCTTGGGGGAAGTCCTTGGCCGCGCGGTCAAGCACGTCACGCACGGCCTTGGAGGTGTCCAGTGCATTGGCCGACGGCAGCTGATAAATGGTGATGCCGGCTGACGGTTTGTTGTCGAAGTGGAAGTCCTGGTTGTAGTCGACGCTGCCCAGTTCCAGCCGCGCGACGTCTTTCAGCCGCGTGATGCTGCCGTCGGAGGCGGTGAGCAAGATCAGCTTGCCGAAGTCCTCGGGGCTGGTCATCGGGCTGTCCACGGTCACCGTGAGTTGCTGCTGCTGGCCGGTCGGCGTGGGCGGCATGCCGATCTGACCGGCGCTGATGCTCTGGTTTTGCTGGCTGATGATGTTGACGACGCTGGCTGGATCGAGCCCGCGCTGGCGCATCTGCGCGGTGTCGAGCCACACGCGCATGGAGTAGTCGCCCACGCCGAACACCTTGACGTCGGCCACACCGGGCAGTCGGGCCAGCCGGTCACGCAACTGCAAGCTGGCGTAGTTGCTGAGAAACAGCGAGTCGTGCTGCTTTTGCGACGACGTCAGCGTGATGATCTGCAAGATCGCGGTGGACTTCTTGAGGGTCGACACGCCTTGCTGCTGCACCGCATCGGGCAGCGTGGGCATGGCGATGTTGACGCGGTTTTGCACGGCCACTTGCGCCTGATCGGCATCGGTGCCCACCGCGAAACTCACGGTCAGCGAGTAGTCGCCGCTGTTGGAGGCGTACGACTGCATGTACAGCATGCCTTCGACGCCATTGACCTGCTGCTCGATGACGCGCGCGACCTGCTGCTGCACCGCCGCGGCACTGGCACCCGGATAGCTGGTGGTGACCTGGATGGTAGGCGGCGTCAGCGCGGGGTACTGCTCCACCGGCAGGTTGATCACCGCCACGGCGCCCAGCACCAGCATCAGGATGGCGCCCACATTGGCCAGCACCGGCCGCTCGATGAAAAACTTGGCGATCAACTCGATGCTCCCTGTTTGTCTGCCGGCTCAGTCAGCGCGATGCCGGCATCGGGCACCGCACCTCGCCGTGCCTGCAGCCAGCATTGAAGTTTTCCGATGAGCACAAAAAACACCGGCACGAAAGCCACCGCCAGCACTGTCGAAGCGAGCATCCCCGAAAACACCGTGACGCCGATCGACTTGCGCGCCGAAGCACCGGCACCGCTGGCGGCGATCAAGGGCACCACGCCGAGGATGAAGGCAAACGAGGTCATCAAGATGGGGCGGAACCTGCGCCGCGTGCCCTCGAGTGCCGCGTTTTCCAGGCCCATGCCGCCCGATCGGAACAGCTCATTGGCCACCTCGACGATGAGGATGGCGTTCTTGGCCGACATCGCAATCAGCAGCACCAGACCGATTTGCACATAGATGTTGTTGGGCAGACCCACCGCGAGCAGCAAAGCCACCGTGCCGACCAGCGACAAGGGCACGGCCAGCAACACCGGCACCGGCGTCAGCCACGACTCGTACTGCCCAGCCAGCACCAGATAGACGAGCAGCAGTGCCAGCGCGAACACCAGACCCACCGCGCCACCGACGAGCTTTTCCTGATACGACATGCCGGCCCACTCGTAACCCACGCCAGGCGGCAGCAGCCGCCCAGCCAGCTCTTCAAGCAAAGCCAAGGCTTCTCCTGAGCTGTGGCCGTTGGCCGCAGCGCCGTTGATCACGGCCGTGGGCATCAGGTTGAATTGCTGGGCAACCGCCGGCCCGGTGACCGGGGTGAAGTCCATGAAGGCGCTGAGCGGGACCATCGCGCCCGAACTGCTGCGCACCGTCAAGCGGCCCACGGCGTCCAGATCGCGCCGGAACTTGTCATCGGCTTGCAGGTAGACCGCAAAGTTCTGCCCGAACTTGGGGAACTGGTTGACGTAAGACGCGCCGAGATAGCTTTCGATCGCGCTGTAGGCCGCACCCACGGACACCCCGAGCGTCTCGGCGCGCGCCGCGTTGAGCGACAGGCGCACCTGAGGCACGGACACCCGCAACGAGGTGAACGCCAGCATGATGCGCTCGTCGGCACTCGCCGCATCAACCACGGCCTGGGTGGCCCGCTCGAGCTTGCGGTAGTCGTTGCTGCCATCGGTCAGCTGCACCTGCATCTGGAACCCGCCGGACAAGCCCAGCCCGGGAATCGGCGGCGGCACCAGCACCTTGGCGCTGACGCCGGGGATCTCGTTCATCGCCTTGCTGAGGTTTTCGTACAGGCTCAGCAAGTCCTGACCGGGTCCGCGTTTGGACCAATCCACCAGCGTCAGGTAGACCAGCCCCGCGCTGGACACGCTGGCGTTGGCGTCCAGCGGTGAAACACCGCCGATGGTGAGCGCGTGCTCGACGCCGGGCACCGCGCGGCTCTTGTCAGCGATCTCGCGCAACACCTCATCGGTGCGCTGCAGCGAGGCGGCGTCGGGCAATTGCACCGCGATCAGCATGTAGCCCTGATCCTCGGTGGGGATGAAGCCCGTGGGCACCCGCATGAAGCCGAAGATCGCAGCGCCGATCAAGACAAACGCGACGAAGGCGCTGAGCCAGCAGTGCCGGATCATGCGCGCGGCCAGGCGAATGTAGACATCCTCGAAGCGACCGAGAAGGCGATTGAACACGCGTGAGAACCACCCAGGCTTGTGATGGGGATCGGGCGCGCGCAGATACCGGGCCGACTGCGTGGGCTTCAAGGTGATCGCGTTGATGCCCGAGAGGATGGCGGTGGCGGCGATGACCAGCGCGAACTGTCGGTACATCTGCCCGGTGATGCCGGGAATGAACGCCGCCGGCAGGAACACCGAGGCCAGCACCAGCGTGATGCCGATGATCGGGCCGATCAGCTCGCGCATGGCCTCGATCGCGGCCTCTTTGCCCGTCTTGCCGCGCTCGAGGTGCTGGGCCACGCCTTCGACCACCACGATCGCGTCGTCGACCACGATGCCGATGCACAGCACCAGGGCGAACAGCGTGAGCAGGTTGATGGAAAAGCCCAGTGCGGCCATCGCCGCGAAGGCCCCGATGATGGTGATGGGCACGGTGGTGGCGGGCACCGCCATGGCTCGCCAGTTCTGCAGGAACACCAGAATCACCACCAGCACGAGCGCGCCAGCCTCGAACAGCGTGTGATAGACCTCATCGATGGATGCGGTGACAAACTTGGTGGTGTCGAGCGGGATCGTGTAGCCCACCCCGGGCGGGAAATCAGCGGCCAGGCGCTCCATCTCCTCGCGCACGGCGTTCGCCGTGTCGAGCGCGTTGGCGTCGGGCAGCTGATAAATCGCGATGCCCGCTGCCGGGCGGTTGTCGAGATGGAAGGTCTGGCTGTAGTTGGCACTGCCCAGCTCGATGCGCGCCACGTCACGCAGCCGAGTGGTGCTGCCGTCTGATGCGGTGGCCACGATCAGATCGCCAAAGTCTTCGGGGTTGGTCAGCGAGCCGTCGACATTGATCGTGAGTTGCTGCTGCTGACCGGCGGGTGCCGGCGGCATGCCGGTCTGCCCCGCGGTGACCGTCTGGTTCTGCTGGCTGATGACGTTGGAGATATCAGACGGGTTCAAGCCGCGCTGGCTCATCTGCGCGGCGTCGAGCCACACGCGCATGGCGTACTGGCCAATGCCGAACACGGTGACATCGGACACGCCGGGCAGTCGCGCCAGACGGTCGTGCAGGTGCAAGGTGGTGTAGTTGCTCAGGAAAAGACCGTCGAACTTCGGGTTGGTCGACGTCAGCGTCACGATCTGCAAGATGGCGGTCGACTTCTTCTTGGTCACCACGCCTTGCTGCTGAACCGACGACGGCAGCTTGGGCGTGGCGATCGCCACCCTGTTTTGCACCGCCACTTGCGCCTGATCGGTGTTGGTTCCCACCGCAAAGGTCACGGTCAGCGAATAGCGACCGTCATTGGACGAGTTGGATTGCATGTAGATCATGCCCTCCACCCCATTGACCTGCTGCTCGATCGTGCGCGCCACCTGCTGCTGCACCGTGAGCGCATTGGCCCCCGGGTAGCTGGTGGTGACCTGGATGGTCGGTGGCGTGAGCTGCGGGTACTGAGCGACCGGCAGGTTGACCAGCGACACCGCGCCCAAAAGCAGCATCAGCAGCGCCAGCACGTTGGCGAGGATGGGCCGATCGATGAAGAAGCGGGCGATCATCGACGCGCTCCGGCTCCCTGCGGGAACCCTGCCCGATTCATCCGGGTTGACCTGGGTCGACGACCTCAACGGCTTGGCCATCGGTCAGCCGGTTGGCGCCCTTGTCGACCACCCGCTCGCCGGCAGCCAGACCGCTGGTCACTTCCTTTTGCTCGCCGGGCAGCAACACGGTGGTGACGTTCTTGCGGTGCGCACGCCCGTCGGTGCCGACCACAAAGACGTACTCGCCTTGCTGGTCGGACAGGACCAGCTCACGCGGCAGCGACAGCGCATCACGCTCGGCGCCCTTTTCGATGGTCAGCTTCGAATAAAAGCCTGGGACCAGATGCAGATCGCGGTTGTCGAATCGGCCGCGAACCTGCACCGTGCCGCTGGTCTGATTCACCTGGTGGTCGATGAAATCGAGCACGCCTGGCTCGCCGTCGCCGCTTTCGCCTTGCAGCCGCGCGAACACCTTCGCAAAGGAACCATCGGCACCTGGCGTGGGAGCACCACCGCGACGCATGCGAATCGCCTCGCGCTCACCGATCGAGGCGTAGACATAGGCCGGCGAAACTTTCATCAGCGTGGCCAGCAAGGTGCCGCCCTGGGTGGCACCCACGTAGTTGCCGGCATCGACCTGGGTGCGGCTGATGACGCCGTCGAACGGCGCCCTGACTTCGGTGTAGTCGAGGTTGATCTGGGCCAGTTGCACGCTGGCCACCGCCTGCTTCAGGTTGGCCAGCGAGGTCTCGACATTGGCCTGCGAATTGGCGTTTTCCGCCAGCAGCTCGGTCTGGCGCTTGTAGTCGGCCTGGCACTTGTCGAGGTTGGCCTGACTGCTCAGCAGATTCGCCTTGTACTGGCCTTGATCAATGAGAAACAGCAACTGGCCGGCCTTGACGCGCTCGCCTTCACGAAAGCCGATCTTTTGCAGCGTGCCGGCGACCACGGCCACCAGGTTCACCGTCTTCGATGCCGACACCGAGCCATCCAGTTCGACCACGTCGCGGATGCGTTTGCTTGCCAGCGTTTGCACCGTCACCGGCATCACCGCCGGGGGCCCTTGCATGACGGGGCCCGGCTTGCCGCAGCCGGCCAAAGAAACAAGCACGGCCACAGCCATGAACGCTGCGGCGAGGGGTCTGAGGTTTACAGATGTCATTGCGGTACTCCCTGGCTGTCGGGGCGCGGGATGACAGGCTCCCAGCCCCCTCCGATCGCAACGAACAGGTTGATGTAGGCCTGAAGCACCCCGCCCTGAGCCTGAACCAGCGCGTCGGAGGTGTTGGCGCGGGTCTGCTCGGCAGAGCTGACGGTGGTGTAGTCGACCTGGCCGGCGCGGTACTGGTCCATCGCCAGCCGGGTGGCGCGCTGTGCCGCGGCATCGGCCAAGGTGAGGTGCTCGACCTGACCCTTTTGACCGACCACCGACGACAGGCCGTCTTCGACACCCTGCTGCGCGGACAGCACCAGATTCTGGTAATTCAGGACCGCCTGGCGAAACAGGCTGTCTTGAATCTGCACCTGGCTTTTGAGCACACCCCGATCGAAGATCGGCAGGCTCAGCCCCGCGCCGTATTGCAGCGAGCGGCTGTCCCAGTTGAACATGTTGCCGGTGGTGGTGTAGCCCAGCGAGCCGGTGAGCGTGAAGGTGGGATAAAGAGCGGCCTCGGCCACGCCAATACGCTGCGACTGCGATACCGCGGTGTACTCGGCCTGCAGCAGATCCGGCCGACGCCTGAGCAGATCTCGTGGTGCACCGATGGGCAGGGCCGCCGGCACCGAGGGCAAACCGGTCAACGCAGGCTTGTTGCGTGCGAAGTAATCCGGCGTTTCGCCCACCAGCACGCTCAGCGCATGCTGGTACTGCTCGAGCGACTGACGCAGGGCCGGCAGTTGCGAGAGGGTCTGTTCATATTGCGACTGTGCCTGCTGGTAGTCCAGTTCCGACGTGGCGCCCAGCCGCCACTTGACCTCGGCGATGCGCTTGTTTTCCTTTTGCTGAGCCAGATTCTTCTCGGCAACCTCGATGCGCCGCTCCATCATCCGCACGTTGCAGTAGGCGCCGGCCACGCTGGCCTCCAGAGAAATGCGCGCTGCGGCAAAACCGGCCTTGCTGCTTTGTAAGGCGGCCAAGTCGCTGGCCGTCGTGCGGCGCAAGCGGCCCCAGAAGTCGAGCTCCCATGACGCCTGACCTGCGAGCTGTTTGGTGGTGATGGTGCTGGTGGCGCCTTGGTTGGGGCCTTCGTAGTAGCTTTCCTTGTTGCGGTTGCTGCCCGAGCTCAGCGTGACCGATGGCAGTTGATTGCCCTGGTCGGCTCGCAGCTGGCTTTGCGCCTGGGTGACGGTTTCGAGCGTGCTGCGCAAGGTGGGGCTGTTGAGCCTGGCCTGCCCGATGAGTTCGACCAGCACCGGATCCCCAAAGCGGGACCAGAACACGTCAGAGCTCACGTCCTCAGTGGGCGTGGGCACCACGCTGAGCGCCTGGATCCAGTCGGACTGCACCTGGCTCGGGGGCTGGACGAAATCAGGGCCGACCATGGCACAGCCGCCAACACAGGCCGCAAGCAACAGCACGCCAATGCGAACCATCGGCCTGACTGCCAAGCCCGAAGAGTGAGACCCGTTCAAAAACCCCACCCCTAGCGGTCGGTGGTGTCGGTGAAGCGGCCGTAGCTTTGCAGTCGCTCATAGCGACGATTGAGCAACTCCTTGGTGCTCAGATCGCTGACCTGGCGCAGTGCGTCGCTGAGCGCGCGCTTGAGTTGCGCGGCCATCTGCTTGATGTCGCGGTGCCCGCCGCCAACCGGTTCATTGACGATCTTGTCGACCAGCCCCAAAGCCTTGAGCCGCAGCGCGGTGATGCCAAGAGCTTCAGCGGCATCCGATGCGCGCTCGGAGGTTTTCCACAGAATCGACGCACAACCCTCGGGAGAAATCACCGAATAGATCGAGTACTGCAGCATCAGCAACTGGTCGCCCACGCTGATGGCCAGGGCGCCGCCCGAGCCGCCCTCTCCGATGATGGTGACGATGATGGGCACTTCGAGTTGGGCCATCTCGAAGATGTTGCGACCGATGGCTTCGGACTGGCCGCGCTCTTCGGCACCGATGCCGGGATAAGCACCGGGCGTGTCAACGAAGGTGAAGATCGGCAGGTCGAATTTTTCGGCCAGCTTCATCAGCCGCAGCGCCTTGCGGTAGCCCTCAGGACGCGACATGCCGAAGTTGCGCTGCCCACGCTCACGGGTGTCGCGGCCCTTCTGGTGACCGAGCACCATGCAGGCCTGGCCGTTGAAGCGCGCCAATCCACCTACGATGGACTGGTCGTCGGCGAAATGCCGATCGCCGTGCAGTTCCTGGAATTCGGTGAATATCTCGTTGACGTAATCCAGCGTGTAGGGCCGCTGCGGATGGCGCGCAATCTGCGTGACCTGCCAGGGCGTCAGGCTCGAATAGATGTCCTTGGTGAGCTGAAGGCTCTTCTTGCTGAGCCGCTCGATTTCGTCGGAGATGTCGACGGCGGACTCGTTTTGCACGTACCGCAACTCTTCGATCTTCGTCTCGAGCTCGGCCACGGATTGCTCAAAATCGAGAAAGTGTTTTTTGCTCATGTGTGTGTCACGCGTCCTTGGGTGCGGCCGTGCAGCCACCTCGTGGAACTGTCTTCAATAGTCTACGGGCACGGGATCGAGGCTGCGCCAGATGAACCAGGTCGCCACGGTTCGATACGGCGACCACGCATCTGCCACCTCGCGTGCTTCTGCACGAGACACCGGCTCACCGCTGAAGTAGTTGACGCTGATGCCCTTGATGAGGCCCACGTCGTCCAGTGGCAGCACATCGGGGCGCATCAGGTGAAAGATCAGGAACATCTCAGCGGTCCAGCGGCCGATGCCACGAATTTCGACCAGTTGCCGGATGACGGACTCATCGTCCATGGCTGACCAATCGGCTTCGCGCACACCGCCTGCGGCAAAGTGACGCGCCAGTTCCTGCAGATACTCGACCTTGCGCACCGACAAGCCCGCCGAACGCATGTCGCTGGTGGATATGCGCATCAGCCCTTCGGGACTCAGCTGCCTCGAACCCTCAGGCATCAACAACACAAATCGGTCCCAGACCGTCTGCGCGGCCTTGACTGAAATCTGCTGCCCGACGATGGAACGCGCCAGCGTGGTGAAGGCATCCCCTCGACATTGCAGCCGACTGGGGCCGCAGCTCGGAATGAGCTTGCGCATCACCCGATCGCGCTTGGCCAGATGGCCGCAGGCCTGGTCCCAGAAATCGGGCGCAGATGCGACCAGACCGGTCATGCCTTGACCCAGGTCGTGCCTTGAGCGGAGTCCTGAAGCAGGACCGACTGCGCGGCCAGTTCCTTGCGAATCTGGTCGGCGAGTGCGAAGTCGCGTGCCGCCTTGGCCGCGTTGCGCTGCGCGATGAGCTCTTCGATTCGTGATTCGTCCAGCCCGCTGCCTGACTGCAGATAAGCGCGCGCGGGCTGCTGCAGCAGTCCCAGCGTCGCACCCAGCGACTTGAGCAGGACAGCGGCTTGCGTGGAATGGGTGCGGTTGACCTCGCCGGCCAGATCGAACAACACCGCCACCGCGCCCGGCGTGTTGAAGTCCTCGTTCATTTCGCTTCGAAACTGGGCCGCCTGCGCTTGCGACCAGTCGATGTCCTGAGGCGCCTCGTCGGCCATCTCGACGCTGGCCAGCGCGGTGTAGATGCGCCGCAAGGACTGACGCGCATCGTCAAGATTGGCATCGCTGAAATTGAACGGGCTGCGGTAGTGCGTGCGCAGCATGAAAAAGCGAACCGTTTCGCCGTCGTAGCGCTTGAGCACATCGCGGATGGTGAAAAAGTTGCCCAGCGACTTCGACATCTTCTCGTTGTCGACGTTGAGAAAGCCGTTGTGCATCCAGGTGTTGACAAAGGGTCGCCCCGTTGCGCCTTCGGTCTGGGCGATCTCGTTTTCATGGTGCGGGAACTGAAGGTCGAGTCCGCCGCCATGAATGTCGAAATGCTCGCCAAGCAAGGCGCAGCCCATGGCCGAGCACTCGATGTGCCAACCCGGCCGACCGCGGCCGAACTCGCTGTCCCACTTGGCGTCATCGGGCTCGCTGGGCTTGGCGGACTTCCACAGCACGAAGTCCAGCGGGTCTTCCTTGCCTTCATCCACCGCAACCCGCTCGCCTGCGCGCAGCTGATCGAGCGACTTGCCGGACAGCCGGCCGTAGGCAGGGAACTTGCGCACCGCGTAGTTCACATCGCCATTGACCGCGCGATAGGCCAGCCCTTTGGACTCGAGCTTGGCAATCATGGCCAGCATCTCGCCAACATGGTCGGTGGCGCGCGGCTCGTGGGTCGGCGGCAAGATGCCCAGCGCGGCCACGTCTTCGTGCATCGCGAGAGTCATCTCTTCGGTGAGCTGGCGTATGGTGATGTTGCGCTCGACGGCACGCTTGATGATCTTGTCGTCGATGTCGGTGATGTTGCGCACGTAGGTCACCTCGTACCCCAACACGCGCAGCCAGCGGCACACCACATCAAAAGCCATCATGAAGCGCGCGTGGCCCACGTGGCAAAGGTCGTAGATCGTCATGCCGCACACATACATGCGCACCTTGCTTGAATCGATCGGGGTGAAGATTTCGACTTCGCGGGTCAGCGAATTGAAGATGCGCAGCGTCATGAACGGGGTCTGGTGGGAGCCGCCCCGAAAGGACTGGCACACGATGTTCGAGGAGGAGACTGAGGGCGTTCGCGAGTCAATCAGGCACCGGCTCAAAAGCCAGCAGCACCAATGACCGGACCGCGAGGCGGCGAATGTCGCACACCTACAATCCTGAGCAAATCCAGTATAGCGGCGGGTGCCTACAGACCATCAAGCCGGTAGCCAACACACCCACACGACGCACCCGCACGAAATTCTCCATGCCTGCTTGCCGCCTTGCCATCGCCGCGTTTTTGTTGACACTTCTCACGTGGGGCGCGGCCCTGCCGGCGCGAGCCAGTGAGGCATCAGACATCAATCAGATGTTCCGCGCGGGACAGCAAAAAGAGGCCCTCGCCCGGCTCGATGTGTTGCTGGCCAACCCCAAGGCCACGCCGGACCTGCGCTTTCTCAAGGGCCTGTTGCTGGTCGAATTGCGTCGCACCAGCGAGGCGGTGACCATCTTTCAGAATCTCACCGAAGAGTACCCTGAGCTCCCGGAGCCGTACAACAACCTGGCGGTGCTTTACGCCGCTTCGGGCGAGTTCGAGAAGGCTCGTGCTGCGCTTGAAGGCGCCATCCGCGCCAACCCCGGCATGGCGGTGGCCTATCAAAACCTCGGCGATGTCTATGCGCAGTTGGCGCGACAGTCCTATCAAAAGGCACTGAAGCTCGACCCGGGCAGCGCAGGCGTGCCAGCCCGGTTGTCGGTGCTGCGCGAGCTGACCGAATCGCTCAATCGCAAGCCTGCGCCCTGATCCGCGCGCGCTCAGTATCAAAACCTACGGAGTCACAGCCATGAGCATTCAATCCATCGCACGCATCGTCGCCATCACGATGGCCCTCACGGGTGCTTGCTCTGCGGGGTTCGCACAAAAGGTGGCCATGTCCACCAGCATGGGCGACATCGTGATCGAGCTCGATGCCGCCAAGGCACCCAAGACGGTGGAGAACTTCGTCCAGTACGTCAATGCGGGCCAGTACAACGGGACCGTGTTTCACCGCGTCATCGAAAACTTCATGATCCAAGGCGGCGGCTTCACGCCAGACATGAAAGAAAAGGCCACCCGCGCGCCCATCGGTCTGGAAAGCAAGAACGGGCTGAACAATGTGCGCGGCTCGGTGGCCATGGCCCGCACCATGGATCCCAATTCGGCCACGGGCCAGTTCTTCATCAACGTGAAGGACAACAGTTTCCTCAACGCAGCCAACGCGCCTGATGGCAATGGCTACACGGTGTTTGGCAAGGTGGTCTCTGGCATGGATGTGGTCGACAAGATCCGCACGGTCAAGACCGGAAACAAAGGCAACTTCCAGGACGTGCCCGTGGACCCGGTGGTGATCACCAAGGCCGTCGTCATCAAGCCCTGAAGCCGAGCGCTTCGTCACCCACACCCTTCTTTCATCACCCATCCCACAAGATTCATCATGAGCAAAAACGTTGAACTGCACACCTCCCTCGGTCTGGTCCTGATCGAACTTGACGACGTCAAGGCGCCGTTGAGCACCGCCAACTTTCTGTCTTACGTGGCAAGTGGCCATTACGACGGCACCGTGTTTCACCGCGTCATCAAGGGATTCATGATCCAGGGCGGCGGATTTGAAGTCGGCATGAAGCAAAAGCCAACCCAAGAGCCCATCGCGAACGAGGCCGGCAACGGCTTGAAGAATCAGCGCTACACCCTGGCCATGGCCCGCACCTCGGATCCACATTCAGCCACGGCGCAGTTTTTCATCAACGCCAATGACAACGAGTTCCTGAACTTCAAGGGCGAGACGCAAAGCGGTTGGGGCTACGCCGTGTTTGGCAAGGTCATTGGTGGCACCGAAGTGGTCGATGCGATCGAAGGCGTGAAGACCGGCCGTAAAGGTTTCCATGACGACGTTCCCAACGACGACGTCGTGATCATCAAGGCCGTGGCGGTTTGAGGTGATGGCAGCCGAGAGCCTGACCGCCCTGCCCACCTTTTGGGAGGTCGAGGCATCCGCCGAGTGGACGACGATTGAATTCATCAGCGATCTGCATCTGGATGAAGGAACGCCCAAGACATTCGAGGCGCTTGAGCGCTACCTGAATAACACCCAGGCAGATGCGGTCTACATCCTGGGTGATCTCTTTGAAGTCTGGGTGGGAGACGATTCGCGACACGAAGGTTTCGAGGCTCGCTGCGTCGACTTGCTGAGCGAGGCCGCCTCGCGATTCAAGATGGGCTTCATGGCGGGCAACCGCGACTTTCTGGTCGGCGTTGAGATGCTGAAGTCCTGCGGCCTGATGGCGCTGTCGGATCCGACCGTGATGATCGCCTTTGATCAGCGGGTGATGCTGACCCACGGGGATGCGCTTTGCATCTCCGATGTCGACTATCAAAGGTTTCGCGCGCAGGTGCGCAATCCCGCCTGGCGTGAGAACTTTTTGGCCCGACCGCTGGACGAGCGCCGCAAGGCGGCTCGCCACATCCGTGAAGAAAGCGAGCGCCGAAAGCGCGAGCAGTCAGCCGGCGAGTATTTCGACGTCGACACGGCGACGGCGGTGCGATGGATGCACGAGGCTGGCACGCCGGTGATGATTCACGGCCACACCCACATGCCGGGCACCAACGAACTCGCGCCAGGATTCACTCGGCACGTGCTCAGCGACTGGGACGCCGACCATGCCACGCCACCACGCATTCAGGTGCTGCGCTGGCAGCGTGATGGCCTGACAAGAATCACCCCGCAATGAACTGTGGCCGCAAGCTGAAACAGCTTGCGGCCACAGTCTCACGCACTTTCCTGCAAATCAAACCGTCGTTGCCGGCTCAGCCTTGGGCTTGTCGCTGCGCTTGGGCGGCTGGATGTCCAGAAGCGTCTTGCCTTCGGCGTCAACGTCCACCGTCAAACGACCACCGTCGACCAGTCGGCCGAACAAGAGCTCATCGGCCAGCGCGCGCCGGATGGTGTCCTGAATGAGACGCTGCATCGGACGAGCGCCCATCAGCGGATCGAAACCGGTCTTTGCCAGATGCTTGCGCAGCTCGTCGGTGAAGGCGACTTCGACCTTCTTCTCGGCCAGCTGGGCCTCGAGCTGCAACAAGAACTTGTCAACGACACGCAAGATGACGTCCTCATCGAGCGAACGGAAACTCACGACCGCATCGAGCCGGTTGCGGAATTCCGGGGTGAACATTCGCTTGACATCGGCCATCTCGTCACCCTGCTCGCGGGCCGTGGTGAAACCGATCGTCGACTTGTTCATCGTCTCGGCACCGGCATTGGTGGTCATGACGATGATCACGTTGCGGAAGTCGGCCTTCCTGCCGTTGTTGTCGGTCAAGGTGCCGTGATCCATGACTTGCAACAGCACGTTGAAGACATCGGGATGCGCTTTTTCGATCTCATCGAGCAGCAACACGCAGTGCGGCTTCTTGGTGACCGCCTCGGTCAGCAGGCCGCCTTGATCGAAGCCAACATAACCCGGAGGCGCACCGATCAAACGGCTGACCGCATGGCGCTCCATGTACTCACTCATGTCGAAGCGAATCAACTCGATGCCCAGCACGTAGGCGAGTTGCTTGGCGACTTCGGTCTTGCCCACGCCCGTAGGCCCGGAAAACAGGAATGAGCCGATCGGCTTGTCGGGCTTGCCCAAACCCGATCGCGCCATCTTGATCGCTGAGGAAAGCGCCTCAATCGAAGGGTCCTGTCCGAACACCACGCTCTTGAGATCACGATCCAGACTCTTGAGCTTGGAGCGGTCATCGTTGGACACGCTGGCTGGCGGAATGCGGGCGATCTTCGCGACGATCTCTTCGACCTCATTGCGGGTGATGGTCTTTTTCTGCTTGCTCTTGGGCAAGATTCGCTGGGCAGCGCCGGCCTCGTCAATCACGTCGATCGCCTTGTCAGGCAAGTGACGGTCGTTGATGAATTTCGCCGACAGCTCTGCTGCTGCCTGCAACGCCCCCAGCGCGTACTTGACGCTGTGATGCTCTTCAAAACGAGACTTGAGGCCTTTGAGAATTTCCACCGTCTGTTCGACCGACGGCTCGGCCACATCGATCTTCTGGAAGCGGCGCGACAACGCAGCGTCCTTTTCGAAGATTCCGCGGTACTCGCTGAAGGTCGTGGCCCCGATGCACTTCATGGTTCCGGAGCTCAGCGCTGGCTTGAGCAGATTGCTCGCGTCCAGCGTGCCACCAGATGCCGCACCAGCGCCGATCAAGGTGTGGATTTCGTCAATGAACAACACGGCGTGAGTTTGTTCCTTGAGCGTCTTCAAAACGCTCTTGAGACGCTGCTCGAAATCACCGCGGTACTTGGTGCCGGCCAGCAACGCGCCCATGTCCAGCGAATAAACAGTCGCGTTGGCGAGCACCTCGGGCACGTCGCCTTCGGTGATGCGCCACGCCAGTCCTTCGGCGATCGCGGTCTTGCCAACGCCAGCCTCGCCCACGAGCAAGGGGTTGTTCTTGCGTCGCCGGCACAGGATCTGGATGACACGCTCGACCTCGAGTTCTCGGCCGATCAGCGGATCGATCTTTCCTTCGCGCGCGAGCTGATTCAGGTTTTGCGTGAACTGGTCAAGCGCATTGCCCTTGCCATCGGCCTCGTCCTTGTCGCCATCGGAACTGGAGGCCACGCCCTCGGTAGGCTTGGCGGCTTCGGGCGGCTCCGACTTCTTGATGCCGTGCGCGATGAAATTCACGACATCCAGCCTCGTCACGCCTTGCTGGTGGAGGTAGTACACAGCGTGCGAATCTTTCTCGCCAAAGATCGCCACGAGCACATTGGCGCCTGTGACCTCTTTCTTGCCGCTGCCGGTGGATTGCACGTGCATGATGGCGCGCTGAATCACCCGCTGAAAACCCAGGGTGGGCTGGGTATCCACCTCGTCCACACCGCCCACGGTAGGGGTGTTTTCCTTGATGAACTGCGCGAGGCTCTTGCGCAAATCATCGCTGTTGGCAGAACAAGCTCGCAAAACTTCTGCGGCCGAGGGGTTGTCCAGCAATGCCATGAGCAGGTGCTCGACAGTGATGAATTCATGGCGTTGCTGGCGCGCCTCGACAAACGCCATGTGCAGACTGACTTCAAGTTCCTGCGCGATCATGCGGCCTCCATAATGCATTGCAACGGGTGGCCACCGCGCCTTGCGGCGGCCAGAACCAACTCAACCTTGGTCGCGGCGACGTCCTTGGAGAACACGCCGCATACCCCTCGCCCATCATGATGAATCCTCAACATGATCTGGGTCGCGCTCTCAATGTCGCGATTGAAATACTCCTGCAAAACCATCACCACAAACTCCATCGGGGTGTAGTCGTCGTTGAGCAGGATCACTTGGTACATGCGCGGCGGATCGACCTTCACCACTTGGCGGTCAACCACAGCCACGCCCGGATTTACCTCTGTGGGAGTCCCCGGAACGGACGGAATTGGTACAGGTTTTTCAGTGGCCATGATTCATTCTATCGACATGAAAGCCCTCACAAGGGCCGGAATGGTCTTGACCGCCCAACAGCTCAGCGCTGTGCACGATCGAGCGGCTTCGGACATTCGGTTTGACTCGCATTCGACACGATTTATCCCGCCAAGTTGACACTCTAATGTGTCTCGTTCGCTTGACACTTGAGCCCAAGCAGTCAGAGAATCGTGCCCATGTTTTTACGGGTTTTAACCTTCGAGGTCACATCATGGCTAAAGGCACCGTCAAGTGGTTCAACGACGCCAAAGGGTTCGGATTCATCGAGCCTGAAGGCGGTGGAATGGACGTATTCGCGCACTTCTCGGCCATCCAGATGGAAGGCTTCAAGACACTGAAGCAAGGCGGCAAGGTGACCTATGAATTGGTGCAGGGCCCCAAGGGGCAACTCGCTCAGGACATCGTCGCAGTTGACGTAAAGGTGGTCGTAGAGTCGACTTCCGAAGCTCAAGTCTGAACCCAGCCATGCGAAGGCCTGTGTTTCGAGGCCTTGATAAAAAACCCGCCGGATGGCGGGTTTTTTTCGAGCCCAAACACTCGAGCACTGATCACATGTGGTCGATCATCACCTGACCAAACCCTGAGCAAGACACTTGGGTGGCACCGTCCATGAGCCTGGCGAAGTCATAGGTGACCTTCTTCGACAGGATGGATTTCTTCATGGAGCTGATGATCAGGTCAGCGGCCTCGAACCAGCCCATGTGTCGCAGCATCATCTCGGCCGACAGGATTTCAGAACCCGGGTTGACGTAGTCCTTGCCGGCATATTTCGGCGCGGTTCCGTGGGTGGCTTCGAACATGGCGACCGAGTCGCTCAGATTGGCACCCGGTGCGATACCGATGCCACCAACCTGAGCGGCCAGTGCGTCTGACACGTAGTCGCCGTTGAGGTTGAGCGTGGCGATGACCGAGTACTCAGCGGGGCGCAGGAGGATCTGCTGCAAGAACGCATCGGCGATCACGTCCTTGACGATGATGTCGTTGCCCGACTTCGGGTTCTTGAACTTGCACCATGGGCCGCCATCGATGAGCTGGGCGCCAAACTCGGTTTGCGCGAGGTTGTAGCCCCAGTCACGGAAGCCGCCCTCGGTGAACTTCATGATGTTGCCCTTGTGCACCAAGGTGACAGACGACTTGTCGTTGTCGATGGCGTACTGGATCGCCTTGCGAACCAGGCGCTCGGTGCCTTCTCTGGACACTGGCTTGATGCCGATGCCCGAGGTGTCGGGGAAACGGATCTTCTTGACGCCGAAATCATCCTGAAGGATCTTGATCAGGCGCTTGGCCTTCTCGCTTTGCGCCTCGAATTCGATGCCTGCATAGATGTCTTCGGAGTTCTCGCGGAAGATCACCATATTGGTCTTTTCCGGCTCTTTCACCGGCGAAGGCACGCCCGTGAAATACTGGATCGGACGCAGGCAGACGTAGAGGTCGAGTTCCTGACGCAGCGCCACATTCAGTGAGCGGATGCCGCCGCCGACAGGCGTCGTGAGCGGCCCCTTGATCGACACCACATAGTCCTTCAGCACATCCAGAGTCTCGGCCGGCAGCCACACGTCCGGGCCGTAAATGCGGGTCGACTTCTCGCCTGCATAGATCTCCATCCAGCGGATTTGCTTCTTGCCAGAGTAGGCCTTGGCCACGGCTGCATCAACCACCTTGATCATCACTGGCGTGATGTCAAAACCCGTTCCGTCGCCCTCGATGTAGGGAATGATCGGGTGGTCCGGAACATTCAGCGAGAAATCAGCGTTGACAGTGATCTTCTCGCCGTTTTGGGGTACTTTGATGTGTTGGTACATGTGCTTTCAGCTCCGGAAACATTGAGGCGGATGCCATACAAAGACTGCTTGACTTCGGGGGCAATTCTAGTTCAGCGACATGGCACGAAGGCATCGCTAGATGCCCCTACGATGTGACGAATCTTGGACTCCATAGACCGCTGCGAGCCAACCAAAATCGACATGCGAATCATGGCCATTCGAACACCCAAACCGCTCCTGTGGTTCGTCATCGCGCTCGCATCCATGGGCTGCCAGGCGCAATCCCAGAATCTGCCCCGGATCACGCTGAATGCGGGGATTCACAACATCAGCGCTGAAGTCGCGCAGTCACCGCAAGAGCGCGCCACCGGGCTGATGTTTCGGCAAAGCATGCCGTCCAATCAGGGCATGCTGTTCGTGTTTGAGCGAGCCGAGCAGCAGTGCTTCTGGATGAAAAACACCCTCATCCCGCTGGATATCGCATTCGTGGCCGACGACGGCACCATCGTCAACATCGAACACATGAAGCCGCAAAGCCTCGACAACCACTGCTCGTCCAAGCCCGTGCGCATGGTTCTGGAGATGAACGATGGCTGGTTCGCCAAAAAAGGCGTCTCGCCGGGTTCGAAGCTCACGGGCAAACCGTTTACGCATTGATCGCCCGCAGCCACCATGAAAAAACCGGCCCTCAGGCCGGTTTTTTTGCATGGGCGAAAAATGCCGATCAGGCGAAGTTGGCTTCCGCGAAATCCCAGTTGACCAGCGAGGTCAGGAAGGTCTCGACCCACTTCGGCCGCATGTTGCGGTAGTCGATGTAGTAAGCGTGCTCCCACACGTCGATGGTGAGCAAGGCCTTGTCGGCAGAGGTCAGTGGCGTGCCGGCTGCGCCGGTGTTCACGATGTCCACCGATCCATCGGCCCTCTTCACCAGCCAGGTCCAGCCCGAGCCAAAGTTGCCCACGGCGCTTTTGGTGAAAGCTTCCTTGAAGGCGGCATAACTGCCGAACTTCGCATTGATGGCCGCTGCCAGCGCGCCCTTGGGTTCTGCACCACCGGCAGGCTTCATGCAGTTCCAGAAGAAGGTGTGGTTCCAGACCTGAGCCGCGTTGTTGTAGACACCGCCCGAAGACTTCCTGACGATGTCTTCCAGACTCAGCGACTCGAACTCGGTGCCCTTTTGCAGGTTGTTCAGGTTGACCACATAGGCGTTGTGATGCTTGCCGTGGTGGTATTCGAGCGTTTCCTGGCTCAGGTGCGGGGCCAGGGCACCAATCGCGTAAGGCAATGCGGGCAGGGTGTGTTCCATGTTCGTCCTTTGGGTGAGGTTCAAGTGGTTGAAAAACGCTTCAAATCGATTGTAGGCAGCGACCGCGATCAGTCGCGCTGGACAACGCCGGTGACATGGGCTTCGATCTGCCCATCGGCCAGAACCGCACGCACGCTCTGTCCCACCGTCAATTGCCTCACCGAGGTCAGCGGCTGGGCTTCGACATCTGTCAGCCAGGCGTAGCCACGCCTGAGCACGACCTCGGGGTCCAGGCCGCACAGCCGCTCGCCAAGCCGATCAAGCCGGCGCCCTGCCGCCTGCAGCGAATTCATGTTGGCGCGCTGCAGCCCGGCGGCGCAGCCTTGAAGGTCTTGGCGCGCTGCCGTCACCACACGCTGCGCGGCCGCCGACAGCCGGTGCGCGTGCCTGTCGAGCACTGCGGTCTGCCTGCGCAGGGCCTCGGCCGGTCTGAGCAACTTCACGGCCACCCTGTCGGCGCGTTGCGCCTGGGTGTCGATCGCCTGATGCATGCGCCTGCGCATCGCCACCGCAGCGCGGGTCAGATCGCCCTCGGCATCTCGCGTGGAGCGCGCGCAAAGTTCAGCAGCCGCGGTCGGTGTGGGCGCGCGCAGATCGGCGGCAAAGTCCACCAGCGTGACGTCGGTCTCGTGGCCGACCCCGCTGATGACGGGAATCGGCGAAGCCACCACCGCGCGCACGACACGCTCGTCATTGAAGGCCCAGAGGTCTTGCATCGACCCCCCGCCTCGGCAGATCAGCAGCGTGTCCACCTCGCGCCGCAGGCCCGCCCTTGCCATGGCCGCCACCAGCGCTTCGGGCGCCTGATCGCCCTGGACGATCGACGCATAGATGATCAACTCCACATGAGGCACCCGACGCGCAAACGTCGACACCACATCGTGCAAGGCAGCTGCATCCAGCGAAGTGACCACACCGACTCGCCGCGGCCAGAGCGTGATCGGGCGTTTGCGGTCGCTGTCGAAAAGCCCCTGGCGCTCAAGCCTTTGCTTGAGCAGCAGGAACTGCTCGTAAAGCGCGCCCTCGCCGCTCAATTGCATGGACTCGACGATGAACTGCAACTCGCCTCGTGGCTCGTAGACCGCGAGTCGGCCGCGCAACTGGACCTGTTGGCCGTCGGCGGGAAGAAACTGCAGCAAGCTGCCGGCGCGCTTGAACATCGCGCAGCGCAGCGACGCCGACTCGCCATCAGCGTCCTTGAGCGTGAAATAACTGTGGCCGCTCGCAGCGCGCGAAAAGCCCGACAGCTCACCCGCTACCGTGCAAGCCGAAAAGCGCGCACTGAGCGCATCGCTGACCGCATGAACCAGGCCTGCGACGCTCCAGATCACACGCTGCGGCGGGGCCTCCAGGCGATCAATCAAGCGCCAGCCCAGCATCCATGCGACTCGACAACTCCACAGCCGCGTCAGACAACGCGAAACGCCCAGCACGCGGCGTCACGGAATTGACAAGCACGTTCAAGCTGTTGATTCGCATGGTCTTATTGCTGCCACCGGATTGGGCAATTTGTTGCGAGCCCTGTGAAATTGCCGCTTCCGGGCCGTCGCGATGGACTTGCCCACAAAGTTATCAACAGAAACTGTGCATATCCGAAAGGGCTCGAAGTTCATGGTTCGCATGATTTGAAGCGAGCCATAATCTTTGCGGAAGTAGCCCCCATAGACAACGCCACGGCACGGAAAATCACCACGTGTTTTCGATCATACAAGCCGCTGGCTGGCCGATTTGGCCCTTGATTTTTTGCTCGGTGGCAGCCCTCACGCTGATCATTGAACGCCTGTCCAGCCTGCGAACATCGAAGGTGGCGCCGCCCCAATTGCTAGACGAGGTGGTGTCAGTGACCCGGGCGCGATTGCCGTCGGCTGATGTGGTCAACAAGCTGGCCGACAACTCGGTGCTCGGATCGGTGCTGGCCAGCGGACTGCGTGCGGTGATCGCCGAACCGCAGATCAGCGAAGCAGCACTTCGCGACGTGTTCGAGTCGGCCGGGCGCGCCGCAGTTCATCGCCTCGAGCGCTACCTCAACGCGCTGGGCACCATCGCCTCGACGGCGCCGCTGCTCGGTTTGCTGGGCACGGTGATCGGAATGATCGAGATCTTCGGCTCCCAGGCGCCATCGGGCGGCAGCAACCCGGCGCTGCTGGCGCATGGTATCTCGATAGCGCTGTACAACACCGCCTTCGGGCTGATGGTGGCCATCCCTTCGCTGATGACCTACCGGCACTTCAGGGGGCGCGTGGACAGCTACACGCTCGACATGGAGCAGGCGTGCGATCGCCTCACACCCCACCTGATGCGCTTTGCAGCGCCCCGCTCGGCCAGTTGAACTTCCGATGGCGATGAACTTTCGCAAGGCTCGCCCTGAAGAGCCCGAGATCAACCTGATCCCGTTCATCGACGTGCTGCTGGTGGTGCTGATTTTCCTGATGCTGTCGACCACCTACGCGAAATTCACCGAACTGCAGGTGACACTGCCGACCGCCGACGCCGACGCCAGCCGTGAGCGTCCGCGGGAGATCACGGTCGCCGTGTCGGCCGACGGTCGCTATTCGGTCAACGGCGCGGCCGTCGATGGCCGCAGCGTGGAGCTGCTCACCATGGCGCTGAGTCGGGCGGCCGAGGGCCGAAACGACATGCCGATCATCGTGTCAGCCGACGCCACCTCGGCCCATCAGAGCGTGATCAACGTGATGGATGCTGCCCGACGGGCCGGTTTGGCGCGCATCACCTTCGCGGCTCAGCGCACAGCGCCCGGTGGCGCTCGGTGATCCGGCAGTCGGATCGGCCCACTGCGGCGTTTCCAGCGGGGCAAGACACCGCGCCCGGCAGCAACACCAGGCGCTGACGCCGTGCGACATGCGATCTGACATCGAAGACCAGCTGCAACGAGCCTGGCTCGGTCGCGGCCCCTTGGCCATCGTGTTGTGGCCACTGGCCTGCGTGTTCGCAGCGATCACCGGTGTGCGGCGTTGGCTGTACCGCCATCAGTGGCTCAAGCCGCAGTCCTTGCCGGTACCGGTTGTCGTGGTGGGTAACCTGATCGCAGGCGGTGCCGGCAAGACACCCACGGTGATGGCGGTGGCCCGCTGGCTGCAGGCCGAGGGCTGGACGCCGGCCATCATTTCGCGCGGCCATGGCCGCTCTGATGAAGTCGCGCCAACGATGGAAGTCCTGCCGGACAGCACCGCGGTTGAGGCGGGCGACGAGCCGCTGCTGCTGCGCCTGCGAACGGGCCTGCCGGTGTTTGTCGGAGCCCAGCGTGTCGCGGTGGCGCGGCAAGCGCTGGCCGCGCATCCACAAACCAACATCCTCATCAGCGACGACGGCCTGCAGCACCTGCGGCTGCCCCGCACCGCGCAGGTCATCGTGTTCGACGAGCGCGGCGCGGGCAACGGTTGGTTGCTGCCAGCCGGCCCGCTGCGCGAGACGCTTTCCGAGCAGCCACTGGCGCGCAGCGTGGTGCTTTACAACGCGCCGGCTGCCTCCACGCCGTGGCCGGGTCACCTCGCCAGGCGCCAGCTGACGGGTCTGGTTGACCTGACCAGTTGGTGGGCAGGTCGCAGTGCGACGATGGGCACGCTGCACGCACTGGCCGCCAGCGGTGCGACGCTGACGGCCGCTGCCGGTCTGGCACATCCGCAACGTTTTTTCGACATGCTGAGCGCCGCCGGGCTGCACTTCACGCCACTGCCGCTGCCCGACCACCACGGCTACGCGACGCCCCCCTGGTCCGATCAAACCGAGCACGTCATCGTCACCGAGAAGGACGCGGTCAAGCTCAGGCCAGAACTCTGGGCACAGGCCGGCAGCAAGACCCGCATCTGGGTGGCCCCGCTAGACTTTGAATGCGACGCCGCCTTCCTTGGCGAACTGCGCGCGCTGCTTCCCCCTTCCCCTTCGATCAGGAATGCCCATGGATACCCGACTGCTTAACCTGCTGGTGTGCCCGATTTGCAAGGGCCCGCTCGAGCACTGGCGCCCCCCGGCGCAAGATCGCCACGAACTGGTCTGCCATGCCGACCGGCTGGCGTTTCCGATTCGCGACGGCATTCCCTTGATGCTGGAAAGCGAAGCACGCGCCATCAGCGGCGAGGCACCCTCTCCACCGGCATTCAGCGATCTGGGGCACGGCGATCCGGCCGATCCCGCGTGAGCTTCTCGGTTTTGATCCCGGCGCGGCTGGCTTCGAGCCGACTGCCACGCAAGCCCCTGGCCGACATCGCTGGCTTGCCCATGGTCGTGCGAGTGGCCCGTCAGGCGCAGAGGTCAGGGGCGACGCAAATCGTGGTGGCTGCCGACGACGCCGAAATCGTGCAGGCCTGCACCGCCCACGGTGTGGCTGCCGTGCTCACCCGGGTCGATCACGCCACCGGCAGCGACCGCCTGGCCGAAGCCTGTGAACGACTGGGACTCGACGGCGACGATGTGGTGGTCAATGTGCAAGGCGACGAGCCGCTGATCGAACCCGCGCTGATCAACGCAGTCGCTGCGATGCTGATCGCGCGTGCCGACTGCGTGATGGCCACGGCCGCGCACGCGGTGTGCGACGCCACCGAGCTGGCCAACCCGAATGTGGTCAAGGTGGTGTGTGATCGCAAAGACCGGGCGCTTTATTTTTCGCGCGCGCCGATCCCCTGGTGGAGAGATGGCAGCACCGCCGGATCGCCTGGCATAGGCAGCGTCGCACCGTTGCGGCACATCGGCATCTATGCCTTTCGGGCGGGCTTCCTGCGGCGCTTTCCGATGCTCGAAGCCAGCCCGCTGGAGGCGGTTGAATCGCTCGAGCAATTGCGCGTGCTGTGGCACGGCGAGCGCATCGCGGTGCATCGCAGTGAAGCACCTTCGGGCATCGGTGTGGACACCGCTGAAGACCTGGCGCGAGTGCGTCAGATGCTGGTTTAGAAGCCTCGCTTCACCCTGGGGGGCCATGCTATTCTGGCCAACCCCCCGCGGAGCGAACTCCGCATATCAACCACGAGACACAGAAGGACACCGATGAGACTGATCCTGTTGGGAGCACCTGGCGCGGGCAAAGGAACCCAAGCCTCATTCATCTGCCAGAAGTTCGGCATCCCCCAGATTTCCACCGGCGACATGCTGCGTGCCGCGGTCAAGGCTGGAACCCCGCTGGGCATCGCGGCCAAGAAGGTGATGGACTCGGGCGGCCTGGTCGGCGACGACATCATCATCGGGCTGGTCAAGGAGCGTCTGGCACAGGCCGATTGCGCCAACGGCTTCCTCTTCGATGGCTTCCCACGCACCATCGTGCAGGCCGATGCCATGAAGACGGCAGGCGTCAATCTCGACATCGTGCTCGAGATCGATGTGCCCGACGAGGCCATCATCGAACGCATGAGCGGACGCCGTGTGCACATGGCGTCGGGTCGCACCTATCACGTGAAGTTCAATCCGCCCAAGGTCGAAGGCATTGACGATGCGACAGGCGAAGCCCTGGTGCAGCGCGACGACGACAAGGAAGAGACCGTTCGCAAGCGTCTGGATGTCTACCAAAAGCAGACCCGTCCGCTGGTGGGCTACTACTCGGACTGGTCTTCGTCAGGCGATCCGATCGCTCCGCGCTATCGCATGATCAGCGGCACCGGCAGCGTCGACGAGATCACCGCTCGCGCGCTTCAAGCACTGGCTTGACAGCCGTTCGACCACGCGGCTGATCGCCTGGCCTGGGCAACGCAGCAGGTCCTGCTCTCAGGAACCAAACCGCTCGTTGCCCGCCATCCCGATCTGGGTCACGCCCAGGCGTTGCGCCGCAGCCAGCACTCGGGCCACCGCCCCGTAGGGGGCTGCGCCGTCGGGCCTGAGTTGCAACTCGGGTGGGATGGCCTCAATGGCAGCCTGCCTGAGCTTGGCCTCGAGCGTCGCCTGATCGCTCACCACCACGTCGTTCCACAGCACGCTGCCATCGGCGTTGATCTTCACAGTCACCACCACCGGTGGCTGCTCGGGCGGCGGCGCCTTGCCTTGCGGCAGGTTCAGGTTGACTGCGTGCAACTGCACCGGGATCGTGATGATCAGCATGATGATCAGCACCAGCATCACGTCGATCAGTGGGGTGGTGTTGATGTCCATCATCACCTCGGGTTCGCGCTCGCCGTCCGAGCCCAGATTCATCGCCATGGCCGTCAATTCCTGGCCGGTGGCTGGGTGACGAAGCTGACCTTCTGGATGCCTGCTTGCTGGCAAGCCAGCACCACCCGGCCCACCGCCTCGTAGCGCGTGGTTTCGTCGCCGCGCACGTGCACTTCAGGCTGCGGTTGGCGCTCACCGAGCTGCGCCAGCCGAGCCGCCAAGGTGGCGGCATCGGCCAGCCGCTGCGCGTTCCAGTAAACGACGCCCTCGCGGTCGACCGAAATCTCGATGTTGTCCGGGCGGGTCTGCCGCGGCCGGTTGGTTTCCTTGGGCAGCGACACCGCCACCGTCTGCGTGACCACCGGGATGGTGATCAGGAAGATGATCAACAGCACCAGCATCACATCCACCAGCGGCGTGGTGTTGATGCTGGAGATGACGCCCGCGTCGTCATCGGCCGAGTGAAACTGCAAGGCCATGGGTCTGCTCGCGGCGCTCAGCGCGCACCCTTGCTCATGAGCACGGCGTGAACGTCAGCAGCGAAGCTGCGCACCGCTTCCATCGTGACCTTGTTCAGGCGTGCCAGCGCGTTGTAGCCCAGCACGGCAGGCACCGCCACCGCCAGGCCGATGGCCGTCATGATGAGGGCCTCACCGACCGGGCCGGCCACCTTGTCGATGCTCGCCTGACCGGCAATGCCGATGGCCGTGAGCGCGTGATAGATGCCCCACACCGTGCCAAACAGCCCGATGAAAGGCGCGGTGGATCCCACGGTGGCCAGCAGCGCCAGGCCTTCGTTCAGCCGGGACTGCACCTGCTCGACGCTGCGCTGCACGCTCATGGTGAGCCAGTCGCCGCGGTCGACGCTGGCCATCAAGGTGCCGGCCTGTCGCTCGCTGGCGCTCAGGCCGGCCTCGGCCACGAAGCGAAATGCGCTGCCTTCACGCAGGCCCTGCGAGAGCTGATGCACGGTCACCGCACCGGCAAACATGGCCTGTGCCTGACGCGCATCGGCGCGAAGCCTGAGGCTCGCGCGCAGCCGGGTGATCAAGATGTACCAACTGCCCATGCTCATCAGCACCAGGATGATCAACGTGGAGCGGGCCACGAAGTCGCCCTGCTCCCACAAGGCACCCAGCCCATAGGGGTTGGCCACCTCGGGCGGCGACACGGGGGCGATGGTCACGTCGGTGCCCGGCACGGCGACCGCTTCGACAGTCGCCGCATGCGCCTGCTGAGCGGGCGTCGTGAACAGTGCGACGAGCAAGGCCATGGTCAGCATCAGCGTGGTTCGCGCCATGCGCCGTGCAGCGGTATCGATCATCTTGAACATGGGGCTCCAGGTCTGGCTGAGGTCATCGAATATCAAAGTAGAACTCCTGTCGGATCTGCAGGTCATCACCGGCGCACACATAGCCTTCTTTCATCGTCGTCTCGATGGACTGCACGAAAGCGCGCAACACGCGCCGGTCGGTCACGCCCTTGAGCGTGTTGCGCTCCACATCCACCTGCACCACCCGCCCTGCCCTGACGGTGCCGATCACGAAGACGCTGCCGCGCACCTCGGTCGACACACTGGGCGCCAGTGGCGGTGGCGTGCGGCTGCAAGCGATGCCAGCGGCCACCGGCCCGACCGGTTTGGGCGGCTCAACCACGGCGGGTGGCGATTCTCGAGGCGATGCAACTGCGACGCCGGGCGCAGTATCCGCTGGCGTCACCTGCGTCGTGGGTGTAGCCACGGGCCTGACCGGCGACGGCAGCGGTGTCACGCTCTCGATCTTCTTCGGGGTCGCGGCGATGGCACGCGGTGCCTCGACACGCTTGGGCTTGGTGGGTTCGGGCTTGGGCGGCGGCTTGGGCTGCGGCTTGGGCTGCGGCTCGGGCGGCTTCACCTCTTCGATGAGACGGGTCTCGACCAGCACGCCCACCTCGTCGACCACCTTGCGCGCCAAGCCCGTCACCAGCGCCCAGCCGAGCAGCAGGTGAAACAGCAGCACCACCGACAAGCCCATCCAGCGGCGGCGCGTGTGATCTTGCCCCGTTGAAAAATCCATCCAATCCAAGCCCGTGGGTCACCCAGCCTTTGAGGCTAACAAAAAGCGGTGCGGCTCAGAAGCGATAGATGAGATTGACGTACACGGTGCGCCCGCGCGGGTCGTAGTAGCGATCGTCGTAGCCCACCTGGAAGCCCTGATTGGCACCGCCCACAGCGATCGAGCGCGGCGGGTCGGTGTCAAAGACGTTGAGCACGCCGATGTTCAGATCGAAGCTGCCCAGCAACTGCCAGCGGCTTTGCCAGTCGACGCTGAGGTAGTCGCTCACGCTGCGCTGCAGCGAGTCCACGGCGTCGCCGATCGATCCGTCGGCATTGACGATATTGATGTTGGCCAGCCCGGCGGCCGCCACGTCGTAGTCCGCATAGCCCGACTTGTAGTTCAACACCGCGGTGTGCAGCCAGGCGCCGATGGCCAGCGTGTTGACCCAGCGCGCCTGCCAGCGGAACGTGACCGCGCCGTTGTCGCCCACTCGACCGAGGCTCGATGAATACGCGCCGTCCTCGATGGTCTGGTAACTGTCGCGCAGCATCCAGGTGGCGTTGAGCTGCGAGGTGAGTTGCACGCCGGCGGCCACGCGGGTGCGCCCGGTCACATCGAAGTCGATGCCGGTGCGCCACTCCTTGCCCTGGTTCACATTGGGTTGATACAGCGCGAGCAGCGTCTGACCGGTGGCTGAACTGACTGCGGTGGTGAAACTGCTGGCGTAGCGCGTGTAGTCGCCGAGGATGGCGTTCTGGTCGATCTGGCCGATGGCGTCGCGGATGCCCACCGTCCACCAATCGGCGCCGAAAGAAAACTGCGGCGTCGGCTCGAGCCGCACACCGAGCGTGGCCTGCGTCGAGCGCTCGGGCTTGAGCTCGGCGTTGCCCGAGGCGATCACGTCGAGCTGCCCGCTGAGGCACTGCGCGCCCAGCGAGCCGGCCACCTGATCCAGCGTGACACCGCTCGCATCCGGCGCGTCGCATTCGACGATGCCGCCGGTGACGCCATAGTTCTGGCGCTGCGCCTTCACCTGAAACACCGACGGCGCCTTGTAGCCGGTGCCCACCGAGCCGCGCACCAGCACGCCGGGCTGGGGCTGCCAGCGGCCCGACAACTTGGCGTTGGTGGTGCTGCCAAAGTCCGAGTAGTGGTCGTGCCGCAGCCCTGCGGTGAGCTCGACGCCCTTGGCAATCGGCGCCACCAGCTCGATGAAAGCGCCATAGATCTGCCGCGATGCGTCCAGCGGCACCTCATTGACGTCGGCACCGAACAGGCTGTCGCCGCCCAGGCCTTGCGCCAGGTCGCTGGGCTGGTAGTTGTAGTGCTCGTTGAACGCGCTCACGCCGCTGCCCAGTTGCAGCGGGCCAGCAGCCAGCGGCATCAGCTCGGTGCTGACGCGCGCCTCCAGGCCATCGAGCGTCGACTTGCCGCCGTTCCAGTAGCCGCTGTACGCAGCACCGGCAATGGCCGCTTGCGCCGCCGGCGTTTGCTGCCCCGGCAGCGCGAACGGATTGACCACCGTGTTGAGCGCGTTGAGCACACGGCTGTTGTAGCCATAGCCATCGGCCAGGTTGCCGCGCACCACGCTTTGCGAGTGGGTGTAGGCCACGTTGTAGTCCCACGCCGCGAGCACGCCCTCGAATCCGAGCACCATGTGCAGCGCCTCGGCGCGGTCGTCGTTGGTGCGCTGGCCCAGATCGCTGAAGCGGTAGCTGGCCAGCACACCCAGGTCACCCAGCGCGGGATCGGCGTTGCTGTAGCCGCCGGCGGCCACGGCCTGGCCGAAGTACGGCGAACCCGGCGCGATCACCAGCTCGCTCGGCGTTTGTGAAATGGTCGAGACGGACTTGCTGCGCGAGAACACCACATCGCCAAACAACTTCGCGCGGCCATCGAGCTGGCGGTCGAACGAGAGCGTGATGCCTTGGCGCTGCCGCTCGGGGTAGATCTCGACGTTGCTCGCGTAGTCGTAGGTGCACGCCGTGCCGTCGACGAAGTGGCTCGCGGGGCAGCTGCCGTTGGCCTGCAAATAGGGGTTGTAGGCGTTACCGGCTTCGTCGTAGACATTGGCCGGAATGCTGCGGTACGAGGCGGTCTGGAATCGATACTTCTGCCCGCCCTCGGTGAAATAGAACTGGCCGCTGCGCGCGAACTTGCGCTCGGTGGCCGCCAGCGAGGTGCGCCGGTCGGCACTGGCCGAGATCACCACGCTGTAGTCGTCGGGATCGCCAAACCCCTTGGTCACGCTGACGTGGCTCTCGCGCGCGCCGCCGCGCGGAAACGACACCCCGGCGCTCGCCTCGCCTTGCGTGCCGCTGCGGCGGGTGATGAAGTTGATCACGCCGGCAATCGCATCCGAGCCGTACAGCGCCGAAGCGCCATCGGTGAGCAACTCGATGCGCTCGATGGCGGCAATCGGAATGCTGTTGAGGTCGATGGCGTTGTTGGACCCGGTGAGCGACTGCCCGCCAAACGCCGACAGGCGCCGGCCGTTGAGCAGCACCAGCGTGCGCGTCTCGCCCACGTTGTGGATCGACGCGCCGGCAAAGCCGAAGCTCTCCAGTCCCACCGCGGACGACTCGCTTGTGCCACCCATCACGGCCGGCAGGTTCCTCACCAGATCAACGGTGGAGGTGTAGCCGCTGCGCTCGATCGCCTCGCGCCGGATGATCTGCACCGGCAGTGCCGACTCGGCATCGATGCGGCGCACCGACGAGCCGGTGATCTCGACGCGCTCGAGCGTTTGCTGTGCCCAGGCCGGCCAGCACGCGGCCACACCGATCAAGACCCAGATCCAGCGGCGCGCCACGACGAAGTGAAACGATCTGGTCATGGTGCCTCCTGGGACGGTTGGGGGGTCTCTTACATCAGTTGCGGCACCGCTGCCAGCAGATCACGGGTGTAGCGCTCTTGGGGATGGGACAGCAGTTCGCCGGTCGCTGCCGACTCGACGATGCGACCGCGGTGCATCACCGCCACGCGGTCGGCGATGTAGGACACCACGCCGAGGTGGTGGGTGATGAACAGATACGACAGCCCCAGCTCGGCCTGCAGCTCCAGCAGCAGGTTGAGGATTTGCGCCTGCACCGACACATCGAGCGCCGAGGTCGGCTCGTCGCACACGATCAGCCGGGGCTCGACCGCCAGCGCGCGCGCAATCGCGATGCGCTGGCGCTGCCCGCCCGAGAACTCATGCGGGTGACGCTGCAGCGCATCGGCACGCAGACCCACGCGCTCGATCAGCGCTTCGAGCCGCGCGCGACGCGCTGGGGCATCGAACTCGGGGCGCAGCGTCAGCAGCCCTTCTTCGAGCACGTCGTACACCCGCATGCGCGGATTGAGCGACGCATACGGATCCTGAAAAATCATCTGCACCGAGCGCCGGGCCAGCCGCAGCGGCTCGCCTTGCAGCTTGAACAGATCGCGCCCTTCGAGCATCGCGCTGCCTTCGATCACCGCCGTGCCGCGCAGCAACTGCACGATGGCCTTGCCCAGCGTGGTCTTGCCGCAGCCCGACTCGCCCACCAGCGCCAGCGTGCTGCCGCGCGGGATGCTGATCGACACATCCGACACCGCCACCGAATGTGCTTTCACGCGCTGCAGCAAACCGCTGCGAATGGGGAACTTGACGCTCAACGACTGCACATCGAGCAGCAGCGTGTCCTGATCGGCTCGCACCTCGCGCGGGCTGGCCGGCGATGCAGCCACCGACGCAGGCCGTGACGGCGCAGTTGCATCGACGACGGCGCCGTCGTGCGGCGCGTGCAACCAGCATCGAACCTCGCGCGGCGCGCCGGCGCCATCAGCGAGCAGCGGCATCAGCGACGGCGCTTCAGCGCGGCAGCGATCGAACGCGCGGTCGCAGCGCGGCGCGAAGCGGCAGCCTGCGAAGACCTGCGACATCGAAGGCACGGTGCCGGTGATCGCAGCCAGCGGCACACCGCGCTTTTCAAAGGTGGGCAGCGACTGCAGCAGCAGCCGCGCGTAGGGGTGTGCGGGCGCGGCAAAGAATTCAGCGGCCGAGGCCACCTCGACGATCTGCCCCGCGTACATCAGCGCCACGCGCTGCGCCATGCCCGAGACCACCGCCAGATCGTGGGTGATGAGCAGCATGCCCATGCCCTGCTCGCGCTGCAGGTCTTTGAGCAACTCGAGGATCTGGGCCTGGATCGCCACATCGAGCGCCGTGGTCGGCTCGTCGGCCACCAGAAAGTCGGGCTCGGCGGCCAGCGCGATGGCGATCATCACCCGCTGCTTCTGGCCGCCGCTCAGGCGAAACGGGTAATCGTCGATGCGCCGCTCGGGCTCGGGAATGCCCACCCTGCCCAGCCATTCGATGGCCTTGGCGCGGGCGGGCGCACCGCGCAGTGGGGTGTGTGCCTCAATGGCCTCGACGATCTGCGCGCCGATGCGCATGACCGGGTTGAGGCTGGTGGCCGGCTCCTGAAAGATCATGCCCACCTTGCCGCCGCGCAGGCGGCGCATGGCCGACTCGGGCAGCGCCAGCGTGTCGTTCCCATCGACGTCAATGCGCCCGGCGCTCACGCGACCGGCGTCGGGCAGCAAGCGCATCAAGGCCAGCGCCGTCATGCTCTTGCCGCAACCCGACTCACCCACCAGCGCGAAGGTCTCGCCGCGCTCGATGGCCAGCGACAGTCCGTCGATCGCGCGCACCAAACCTGCATCGGCGTCGAACACCACTTCGAGTTTGTCGATCTTCAACATGGTGTTTTCAGTCCACGGTGGCGGCAGCCGCACGCGAGCGACGGGCACGGAACACCCGGGCGCGCGGGTCGAACGCATCGCGCACGCCATCGGCAAAGAAATTGGCCGCCAGCACCAGCGTGACCATGAAGCCGAACGCCGCCGCAAACGACCACCACACCACCGGGTCGCGGCTCATCTCGCTGCGCGCCAGATTGATCATGCCGCCGAAGCTGTTCATCGACGGATCGACGCCCACGCCCACATACGACAGCACCGCTTCGTACAGGATCAGCCCCGAGAACTCGAGCACCGTGGTGATCAGCACCAGGTGCATCACGTTGGGCATGAGGTGCCGCAAGATGATGCGCCACGGCCCCACGCCAAAGGCCACCGCCGCCTGCACGAACTCGAGCTCGCGCAGCTTCAAGGCCTCGGCGCGCAGCAGCCGGCACAGCCCCGCCCAGCCGGTCAGGCCCAGGATGGCGCACAGCAAGAACAGCTTCAGGTCGGCGCGCTCGGCGCCGGTCTCGAACAGCTCGGGGTGCTTGTCGAGGTAGACCTGAACCATCAGCACGCACGCGGCGATCAGCAGCACATTGGGCACCGACGACAGCACCGTGTAGAAGTACTGGATCGCCTCGTCGACCCAGCCCTTGAAGTAGCCGGCCATCAAGCCCAGCGCCATCGCCAGCGGCAGCGTGGCCAGCGTGGCCAGCGTGCCGATCACGAAGGCGGTGCGGATGCTCTTGAGCGCCTGGTAGAACACGTCGTTACCGGTGCGGTCGGTGCCCAGCAGGTGGTAGTCGTTCACCAACATCGCTGCCGGCCCGGCCAGCAGGCACAGCGCGAACAGCGTGAGCAAGCCGGCGCGCCAGCGCAGCACGGTCTCGTCATGCCACACCTGTGCGGCCGCCTCGCGCCAGCTCAGCCGATGACGTCGCGCCAGTGCGAACACGACAGCCGCCCACAGCAGCGCGCCGGCCAGCGCCCCGATCAGCAAGCCGCCCACCACCCGGGTGGTGATGTCGTTGGCCCATTCGGCGGCCGGATCCTTCAGGTGCACACCGGCATGCAGCAAACGCGGTGGCGCGCGGCGCACCTCGCCATCGATGCTGAGCGACTGCAAGGTGAAGCTTTGGTACGACAGCGGACGCGAATAGGTCGCCTCGCGCGATTCGATCAGGCCAGACAGCAGCGCGTCGAGCACCGACTGCGTGCGCGTGTCGTAGGCCACGGCCGTACCGGCCGCATCGGACGACGGCAGCGCGCGACGGAAATGCACGCTGTCGAGCAGCGTCACAACCAGGCACAGCCCCAGCACGATGGCCGAGGCAAACGCCGGCGCATCGCGAAACACGCGCGCCCAGCTCGCCTTGAGCGGCGCGCGCCGCTGCACGAAGCCGGCATAGACCAGCATCGCCACCACCAGCGCCCACATCACCGCATCGGTCCACAGCAAAACAAACTTGGGAAACATGGTGCTCACTCGCCTCGCATGTCAGGACAGCCGAACCCGCGGGTCGATCCAGGTGTAGGCGATGTCGATCGCGATGTAGCTCAGAACATAAAGCAGCGAGCCCAGAAACACCATCGTGCGAACCACCGCAAAGTCCTGATTCGAGATGGCGTCGATCACATAGGCGCCCAACCCCGGCAGCCCGAAGAAGCTCTCGAACACCAGACTGCCCAGGAAGACGTAGGGCAGGTAGCCGCCGGCACTGGTCACGATGGGGATCAGCGCATTGCGCAGCACGTGGCCGAACAGCACGCGCGGCTCGCCCAGGCCCTTGGCGCGGGCGGTGCGCACATAGTCGCGGCCCATTTCTTCCAGGAACATCGCGCGGTACAGCCGCGCTTCGCCGCCCAGCCGCGCGAGCAGCGACAGCGCAATCGGCAGCACCAGAAACTTCACCGCATCGAGCCCGCTCGCGTAGCCAGAAATCGGCGCCAGACCCAGCACGCGCGAGAAGAAGTACTGCCCGACGATGATGTAGAACAGGCTCGAGATCGACAGCATCACCACGCACAGCACCACGCCCCAGGCGTCAAAGCGGGTGTGTCTGAACATCACCAGCAGCAGCGCGAACGCGGTGCTCGCGATCACCTGCAAGATGAACAGCGGCAACGCGAGCTGCAGGCTGACTGCCATGCGCTCGCGCACCTGGTAGCCGATGTCGCCCGCGCTTTCCGAATCGGAGCGGCCGAAGTTGAGCGTGAACAGCGACACCGAGCGGTCCCAGAAGATGGTGTCGGTGTAGCGCTCGCTGCCTTCGCGCGCTTCGTTGACGTACAGCGGCTTGTCGTAGCCGCGCTCGGCCTTCCACTTGACGATCTGCGCTTGCGTCACGCGCTTGCCGCCGATGTTCAGCCGCGCCATGTCGTCTGGCGTGTTGACGGTGAAAAACAGGAAGAAGGTCGCCAGGTTGACGCCGATGAGGATCAGCACGCCATAGCCCAGACGCCGCACGATGGTGCTCAACATGTTGGGGCCCGCCTCATGGAATCACCCGCCCGTGCGCGTCGACGCGCTCGCGCCGACGCAAGCTGCGAACCGCCAGCCACACCACGCCACCCACCGCGCCAAACCCCAGCAGCAGCGGCCACCAGATCGGCCGGTTCCACTCGGCCTGGCGCGCCACCCGCGTGGCCGAGTCGATGCGGTAGTAGCGCGCCATGTCGCGCACCAGCACGGCCGGCTTGGCGTTGTGCACCCACGACTGGAACGCCCCCGACGAATACGGGAAATAGCCAAACGACCACGGCGCATCGCGCTGGGCGATGGCGGTCATCCGGTCGATCAGCGCTTGCTTGTCGGGGCCGTCTTCCACGTCCTTCAATCGGGCGAACAAGCCGTCGTACTCCTCATCGGCATAGTTCGAGGTGTTCTCGCCGTCAGAGGTCGATTTCGCGTTCGGCCCGTAGAGCAAGAACATGAAATTCTCGGCGTCGGGATAGTCGGCCAGCCAGCCGGCGGAATAGATCTGGTGCTTGCCCTGGCGCACCTTTTCCTGGAACTGGTTGTTGTCCGAGGCGCGCACTTCAAGCTGCACATCGATCTTGGCGAACTGCTTGACCATCCAGTCGATCTGCGAGCGCGACTCGGGCGTAGGCGCGCTGGACACGTCGTAGTTCAGCAGCAGCGGACGGCCGCTGCCCAGATCACGACCATCGGGGTAACCGGCTTCGACCATCAACTGCTTGGCCTCGGCAATCGAGCGGCGCTGCGGCTTGCCCGATTGCAGCGTGTGGGTGACCGGGTTGAGGCCTTCGGGCTGGCCGTGACGCGAGCCGAAGAGGCCTGCAGGCAGTGGGCTCATCGCGACCTCGCCCGCGTTTTTCGGAAAGATGCGGCTGTACTCCTCCCAGTCGACGGCAATCGAGATGGCCTGGCGCAGCTTGCGGTTGCGCTCATGCTGCTCAGGCGTGGCCCCGCGCCCGACGGTGGGATCGAGCATGTTGAAGCCCAGGTAGTTCACGCTGACGTCGGCGAACTTGGGCAGCTGGAAACCGCGCGCGATGTAGTCGCGGCGCACCTCGGGCGAGTCGTCCATCTCGACCAGAAATTCCATGCCGTCGTCAAACCGCTCGATGCGCGGAATGTCGTAGTAGCCCTGGCGGAACTTGGCGCGCAGCGGCACGCCTTCTTTTTCGATGGTCGACACCAGCGAGTCGATGAAGGGCATGGTCTTGCCGCAGTCGTCGAGCAAGCCGGCCTCCTTGTCGCCGGGCATGCCCTCGCACGGATACGGCTCGCCGCGGTAGTGGGGGTTGCGCTTCATGACCAGGCGGCGGTCCTGCACGTACTCGGCCATCATGTACGGGCCCGTGCCCACCGGCCATCGGTCGAGCGACAGGCCATGAAACGCCATGCCCGGCTGCGCGTAGAACGCATCGGCCTCCCACGGCAGCGGCGACAAAAAGGTCATCGCCATCCAGTAGTTCCACTGCGGGTACTTGCCCTTGATGCGGATGCGCAGCAGGTGTTTTTCGGGTGCGGTCGCGCCAGCCAGCGGCCAGCGCCTGAAGTCGAGGAAAGGCTTGTCGAGCGACGCCGGGCTGAGTCCCGCGCGCAGCTTGGCGTCCTCGGCCTTGATGGTCTCGCCGTATTCCTTCAGGCCCAGCACGTACTCGGCAAAGATGCCGTAAATCGGCGTGGTGATGCGGGTGGTGGCATGGCGCTTGATGGCGTAGACAAAGTCGTCGGCCACCAGTTCGCGGGTGCCCAATTGCTCGAACTGCCACGGCGAGCGGCGGTCGCCCAGCTCGCCCGGCTTCATCGAGTGGTAGGTGTGTCGCCCCTGCGCATCCACCGCAAACGCCGGGTGCGGCTGGAACAGGATGCCGGGCTTGATGGGCACGTCGTAGATGCTCTCGGCGATGTCGGCCGCCGGTGCGTCGGCCGGCAAGGGCTGCCCGTGCTTGTCGATGTAGCGCGGCGGCGCCACCGCCATCGCCGATTTGGGCACCAGCTCGAACGGCCGTTTCAGGTAGTGGTAGCCGTAGGGCGGCTCATAGATCTGATAGGTGTAGGCCGCCTCGTTGCTCCAGTACGAAGCGGTGGGATCCAGGTGCCGCGGCGAGCTGCCCGACACCGCCGAATACAGCGTGTTCGACGCCGCCGCACCATCGGGCAAGGGGTTGTTGTTGCAGCCGGCCAGCGCCACGCAGCACACACCGATCAGCAGCCACGCCAATCGTCGCCAGACGTGGTGCGCCATCTTGATCGCCTGCATCACGGCTTCAGCCACGGCCTGCACCCTCACCAGCCCAGCAAGACATCGCGGCCTTGCACCAGCAACTCCACCCGTGCGCCCACCGGCATCGTCACCTTGGTGGGCACATGACCGAAGGGCAGTCCGGTGAGGATGGGCGTCTTGATGACGCTGCGCAGATGGCTGACCATGGACTGCAGCGTGTAGCCGCGGTCCAGCGGCGACTTGCGAAAGTCGCTGAACTCGCCCAGCAGCACCGCCTTTTGCGCGTCGAGCACGCCGGCCTGATGCAGCTGCAGCAAGCTGCGCTCGATGCGGTACGGGTGCTCGTTGACGTCTTCAAGAAACAGCACACCGCCGCGGGTCACGGCCGCCTTGGGCCAATGCGGCGTGCCCAGCAGCGAATTGACCATGCACAGGTTGCCGCCCCACAGCGTGCCGCGCACCGCCAGGCCGTCAAAGCCCGGCTCGGTGCGAAAGCCCACCGCCTCGAGCGAGCCGTCCATCGCCTCGACGAAACACGGCTCGGTGATGTCGTCAACCGCCTCGCCGCCAAAGTCGCCGCAGGCCAGCGGCCCCGCCCAGGTCACCGCGCCCGCACCCTTGGCGTGGGCCAGCAAGCCAAGCTGCAGCGCCGTGAAATCGCTGTGACCCACCCAGCGGGTGCCGGCCTCGATGCTGCGGCTGATCGCCGCCCAGTCGATGCCACCCAGCAAGCGCGTGAGGCCATAGCCGCCACGGGTGGCCATCGCGATGTTGGGCGCGGCCGCGGCCACCCGGTGCAAGGCCGCCAGGCGGGTGGCATCGTCACCAGCGAAGCGCTGGTGCTTGGCCAGCGCCGAGGCATCGAGGGTCACCTCGAAACCCAGCGCGCCCAAACGCTTGGCCGCGCGGCGCAGCACCGGGGCCTGGGCGATCACCCCTGAGGGGCTGTAGATGTGAAGCGAGGTCATGGGCAATCAGACGGGCTCGGGCGGCATCGCGAGTTCAAACGCTTCGCCGGTGGGGATGTCTGCCGCATGGACGTTGAGCACGCCCTCGATGTCCGCGGGCAAGGCCGCTCGGCGCTGCCGGTACTGCTGCCGGCGTTCGGCAAAGAAGTCGCGCAGCACCCGGGCGCAATCGTCGGCCAGCAAGCCGCCGTGCAGCGCGGTGTGGTGGTTGAGCTGCGGCTGGGCGAACAGATCGACCACGGAACCCGCCGCACCGGTCTTGGGATCGAGCGCACCGAACACCACCCGCTTGAAACGCGCATGCATCAACGCCATTGCGCACATCGCGCAAGGCTCGAGCGTGACGAACAGCTCGCACTCGGGCAGGCGGTAGTTGCCCAGCAGCGTGGCCGCGTGGCGCAGGGCCACGATCTCGGCGTGCGCGGTGGGGTCGTGCTGCGTGATCGGTCGGTTGTAGCCGGTGGCGATCACCTGCCCCGCGCGCACGATCACCGCGCCCACCGGCACCTCGCCCACCAGCCACGCGTTGTGCGCCTGATCGAGCGCGATGCGCATGGCGGATTCGTCCTGGGGGGAAAACGCAAAGGTCATCGGCAATCGGTGGTTGAGTCAAGTGCCAAAGGGCGAGCCCGCAGCACATTCATGACACTGGCGCGGGCATTGTGTCAGGCACGCCCGAACGCTTTCCCGCCGTTCAACCCCCCAGGGCCGTGCTCTCCGCAACCCATGGCTCAAAGCCAGGAGATCCTCAGCCCGGCCAGCACGGCAGGGTTGATCGAGCGGGGCTCGGCCGGGTTCTTGTCCAGCGCCCAGGCCAAGGCAAAACGGGCAGACACCCGGGCGCCCAAGTCCAGCACCAAGCCCGTGCCGGCACTGGTCAGGTAGTGATCGGTGTTGGTGCCCTGCGAGTAGCCGTAGGGAAACGCCGCGCCGTGGTCGATGAACGCTATCACCTGCACCTGAGGGCGTATGCCCGTGCCCTGCTGTGGCGGTGGCGAATAGACCAGCGCTCGCAACTCGGCGCTGGCGGCGTAGCCGTTGCGTCCGGTCAGCAAGGCCTCGGAGTAGCCACGCACGCTGAACAGGCCGCCGGCCTGGAACTGTTCGCTCGAGGGCAGTTGCTCATCGAATGAATACTGCGCTCCCAAACGCGTGACCAGCTGGAAGACCTGGGACAGGCTGTCAACGCGCGATGCGTTGAGGCGGTAGTAGGTGAAGCTCGCGTCACCGCCCAGGGTCTTGGCTCCGAAGTTAAAGCTGTTGTCGAGCGTCCACGCGAGATCGTCGTAGTGCGCCTCGGCGCTCAGGCCCGTGGCCATCACCGTCAGGTCCTGTTCCTGCTGCGTGATGCCGCTGAACTGCGTCAGCGAGTTGCGCGACGAGATGCGTCCATAGGCGGCGAACTGACGGTTCAGGCTCACCGCGAAAGGCTGCGTGAGGCCGACGGTCACGTCATGCGATCGGCCGCTGATGTCCAGCGGCGCGAACGAGCCGTTGATCACATCGATGGTGCCGTGCGAGTACGACAGGTCCAGCCGCAGGTCGTCGCTGCTCACCGGGATCGAATAGCTGATGCCATAGCTTCGGGAACCATTCGTGCCGCCGACCGTGAGCATCAGGTTGTCACCGTAGCCCGCCAGCCCGTTGACCCCCAGGATCACGCCACCACGACCCAACCCGGTGGAGTAGCTGCCGGAGTTGTTGAAGAAGGTCGACAGGCTGTAGCGCGGTGGTTCAGCCACCTCGAGCGACAGATCGGTTTGGCCCGCCTCGGCGCCTGCTGCCAGGTTCGCACGCAGTTTGGCGTCGTACAGGGTGTTGAAGCGCACCAGGTCCTGCTCGAGCTGGTCCACCGACAGCAAGTCACCCGGCTTTTGATGGATGCGGTCCATCACGAAGCTCTTCTTCAACCACTTGTCGCCGCTGATGCTGATGCCGCCCAGGCGCGCTTCGACCAGCCGAATCTTCACCACGCCTGAGACTTCACCGGCGGGCTTCTCGCCAGGCAACGAGATGGCAGGCTGCGTCGGCGCCGGCTTGTTCAACTGCTGCTCACGCTTCAGGCGATCGATCCGATCGCGTTCGAAGCGTTGCTGAAGGCCGGCTGGGTCCGCTTGGGCGTAGGCCAGTGAGCTGAGCCCCAAGCCAAGGGCCAGTGCATTTGAATGAAATTTCATGAGAAAGGCCGGCTCTCGTTAAGGCTTTGGGAGATTGTCACTGCCGCTGTCATCAGCCGGCTTCGGGTTGAGACCCAACGCGTCAGGGTCGATCGAGACCAACCCCTGAATGAGGGGGTGCAGGCCATAAACTCACAGCCGGTTCGGCCTTCGAGCGGGGCCGGTCAAGCCGTGCGTACACCGCCGCGATTTCCCAACCTGATGGATGGAGCTCTCTGATGAACAAGACCCTCGTCGCGCTGTGTGCGCTGGTACTCGCGCTGGCTGGCTGCTCGAAATCAGCCGACTCCGGCGCGCCCGCAGCGGCGTCGCAATCGGCCACCGGCACCGTGGCCAAGGTGGTCAAGGTGGCGGTGTCGCCCACCTCGCCGCCCATGGTGTTCGAGCAAGACGGCAAGACGGTGGGTGCCGACATGGAGATCTTCGAGGGCTACTGCAAGGCGCGCGGCTGCACGCTGCAGATCACGCCTTACGACTGGCAGGGCATGCTCGGCGCAGTGTCGAGCGGCCAGGCCGACGTGGCGTTTTCGGGCATCAGCATCACCGACAAGCGCAAGGAGGTGATGGACTTCTCGCAGCCCTATTACGACAACGCCTGGCACCTGGTCAGTCTGACCAGCCGCAACCTCAAGATCACCGATCTGGCCGAGCTGAAGAAGTACTCGATCGGCTACCCGCGCGGCATGGCCTACAACGACCTGATCAAAAACGAACTCGAGCCCAAGGGCTACTACAGCCTTGACAAGGTCAAGCTCTACCCGAGCTACAACGAGGCGGTGGCCGATCTGCAAAACGGCAACCTCGATCTGGCCTTCATTGAAGAGCCGGTCTTCGCCGACTTCAAGTTCAAGAAGAAGCTGCCCATCGAGAGCAGCTACTCGTTCACCGGCTTCGACAAGCTGGGCTTCGCCTTTGCCAAGGGCTCGCCAATGCGCGACGACTTCGACAAGTACCTCGTCGAGCTGGGCCCCGAGAAGGTCAAGGCCATCCTCGACAAGTGGATGAAGTGATCCCGCGCGTCTGACTGCGCTTGCCGCACGGCATGGATTTCGCGGCCATCGTTGCGCAGCTGGCGCAAGGCGTGGCGTACACCGTGGTGGTGACGCTCTGTTGCGCGGCCACCGGCCTGCTCACCGGGTTGCTGGTGGCCGGCCTGTGGCGGCTGAACGTGCGCTGGCTGCGCTGGCTGCTCGATGTCTACACCTTTGTGCTGCGCGGCGTGCCGGTGCTGGTGCTGCTGTTTTTGGTGTACTTCGGGCTGCCCAGCGTGGGCCTGAAGGTGTCGCCGCTGATGGCCATGGTGCTCAGCCTCGGGCTGATGTCGGGCGCGTATCTGGCCGAGGTGTTTCGCGGCGCGCTCGACTCGGTTGAAGACGCCGAGATCGTGGCCGCCGAGGCCATGGGATTCAGCCGACTGCAGGTCATGGTGTGGATCGAGTTCCCGCAGATGCTGCGACTGGCGGTGCCGGGCATGGTCAACCAGTTCACGGTGGTGCTGAAGTACTCGCCCTTCGCCTACACCGTGGGCATCCCCGAGATCACCAAGCAGGCGATGTCGCTGGCGTCCACCACGCTGCGCGGCATCGAGATCTACCTGGCGGTGGGGCTGCTGTACTTCGCGATCTACCGCGTCTTGCTGATCGGTGTGCAGCTGATCGAGCGTCGCTTGCGCGTGCCCGGCCTGAGCGCGCAGTGATGCAGCGGCCACCACCCCTTTCCAGGAAATCCTTGTGGCGCTGATCGAATTGCAAGATGTCGTCAAGCGCTTCGACGAGCGCGCCGTGCTGGGCGGCGTCAACCTGGCGGTCAACGAAGGCGACGTCAAGGTGGTGATGGGCCCGTCGGGCTGCGGCAAGTCGACGCTTTTGCGCTGCATCAACCGGCTGGTCGAACCCACCTCGGGGTCGATACGTTTCCGCGGGCAAGAGATCACCGGCCCCGGCGTCGACGTGCGCACGCTGCGCCAGGGCATCGGCTTTGTGTTTCAGCAGTTCGCGCTGTACCGGCACCTGAGCGTGCTCGACAACGTCACGCTGGCCTTGCGCAAGCTGCGCGGCATGAGCCGCGTCGAGGCCGAAGCGCGCGCCATGCACGAGCTGAATCGGCTGGGGCTGAGCGCGCAGCGCGATCGATACCCGTCGCAGATCTCTGGCGGGCAAAAGCAGCGTGCGGCGATCGCGCGGGCGTTGGCCATGGACCCGGCTGTAGTGTTGTTCGATGAGCCGACCTCGGCACTCGACCCGCTGATGTCGCGCGAGGTGGCATCGGTCATCCAGATGCTGCATCGCGACAAGGTGACGATGCTGTGCGTCACGCATGACCTGAACCTGGCCAGCGAGATCGCCGAGCGGGTGGTGTTTCTCGATCAGGGCGTGGTGCGCGCCGAAGACACCATCGAGCAGTTGTCGCGCCACCACGAAGACGCGCGGGTGCGCGACTTTTTTCGCCGTGAGGGCGCTGCTCCGTGAACGAATGGGCCAGCTTCAGCCGCGACCTGATCGAGCAGTGGCCGCTGATCGTCAGCGGCTTGTGGCAAACGCTGCTGCTGGCCGCACTCATGAGCATCACCGGACTGCTCGGTGGCATCCTGGTGCTGTACCTCACGCTCAGCCCGAACGCCATGGTGCGCCGGATCACGCGGGGCTACATCTCGTTTTTCATCGGCATGCCGCTGATCGTGCTGCTGTTTCTCATGTACTACGGGCTGCCGCAGTGGGGCGTGAGGATCTCGCCTTTCATGGTGGCGTGGCTGGGCTTCACGCTCAATGTGGCGGCCTACAACGCGGCGTACCTGAGCACCGCGTGCAATGGGCTCGATCAGACCGAACTCGATGCCGCGCGCGCCCAAGGCTTCAGCCATGCGCAAGTCTTCGCTCTGATCACTCTGCCCCAGGTGTTGCGGCTGTCGGTGCCGGCGCTCACCAACCAGGTGATCCTCAACCTGAAGGACACCTCGGTGGCGTTCCTGATCCAGTACACCGAGTTCTTCGCGCGGGTGCAGGAACTCGCGTCGACCAACTTCCAGTTCTTCAAGGCCTATGCGTTTGCCGCGCTGGTCTATCTGGCGCTGGTGTCGGTCATCGTGATCGCCGCGCGGGCGCTCGAAAAACGAGTGATCATCCCGGGCGTTCGCCGCTAGTCGCTGGCAGCAGCATCGCCGCACCACCCGCTCAATCCGGAGACATGACATGGCACCCTCCCCCTTGATCGTCAGCCCCGCTGATCGCCCGCGCGCGCTCAACATCGCCGGCACCGCCATCACCATCTTGGCCTCGGGCGCGCAGACCGCGGGCTACGAGATCTTCCACACCACCGGCCCCGAGGGCACGGGCCCTGGCAATCACTCGCACCCGTGGGACGAGTCTTTCTACGTGATCAGCGGCCAACTCAGCTACGTGATCGACGGCACCGAGGGTGTCGCCGGGCCGGGCACCCTGGTGCATGTTCCGGGCGGCGCCACGCACTCCTACAAGTTCGGCCAGGGCGGCATCGAGATGATCTCGATGACCTCGCGCGAAGGCGCCTCGCGGATGTACGTCGACTTCGACCGCGAAGGCTCGTGGGGCAGCGCGGACCGCGCCAAGCTGGTCGCGCTGGCCGCCAAGCACGGTCAGGTGGTGGCGCCCACTACCGATTGACGTGGCAGGGCCGGCTCCTCTCGCAGCATTGCCGGCTTGACCGGTGCCGTCCCGCTTGAGAGGCGGTTCCAACTCTCACACCTTGGTCAAAACACCCGTATGCACGGCCACCCCTATCCCACCGTCATCGTCACCGGCGCGTCTTCAGGCGTGGGTCTGTCGGCACGTCTGATCACGCTGGGCACGGTGACGGCCAATTCCGAGGAGTTCGGCGGCCTGGGCTGAACGCGCCGCGCTTGGCGATCAGGTGCTGCGCTTGAAAGGCAGCGCTTGACCCAGCGCAAGGCCCTGTGCCAGCCTTCGCCCAGACTGCACGCGGATGTGCGTGGGCGATTCCACGGGATGCGAACTCAAGGTCACTACATGGAAATCACGGTTGCCGGGCCCGGATGCAGCAAGTGCCGCAGCACGGTGGGCATCATCGAGCGGGCGGCGCAAGACGCCGGCGTGGCCGTCAAGATCGTCAAGGTTGAAACGCGCGAGGAGATGCAGCACCTGGGCGTGCACGCCACTCCGGCCGTCATCATCGACGGCCACATCGTGCACAGCGGCGGGCTGCCTTCGCGCGAAGCGGTGCAAGGCTGGCTGAAGCCTCAGCCGATCGGCTTTTTGCGCCAGCCGACGCGGCATTTGTTTTTCACCGGCAAGGGCGGCGTGGGCAAGACCTCGCTGTCGAGCGCGGCCGCGCTGGCGCTGGCCGATGCCGGCAACAAGGTGCTGCTGGTGAGCACCGATGCGGCGTCCAACCTCGACGAGATGCTGGGCATCGAGCTGCGCAACACCGCCACGCCGGTGCCCGGTGTGCCCGGGCTGTCGGTGCTCAACATCGACCCCGACAACGCGGCCGAGTCGTACCGGCTGCGCGTGCTCGCGCAAATGGCCGCCGATGCCTCGGACACCGACCGCTCGACGGTGCGCGAGCAGCTGTCGGGAGCGTGCACGACCGAGATCGCGTCGTTCGATGAATTCGCCTCGCTGCTGGCGGACCCCACCCGTGGCTACGACCACATCGTGTTCGACACCGCGCCCACCGGCCACACGCTGCGATTGCTCAGCCTGCCCAAGGCGTGGAGCGGCTTTCTCGAAGGCAACGACCGGGGTGCCTCGTGCCTCGGCCCGCACTCGGGCCTGAAGATGCAAGAAGAGCGCTTCAAGGCGGCGCTCGCAGCGCTGAGCGATCCGGCGCAAACCACCGTGATCCTGGTCACCCGGCCGGACAAGGGCGCCATCGCCGAGGCCACGCGCACCGCCTGTGAACTGCACGAGCTCGGGTTGAACAACCAGCGTCTGGCCATCAACGGCGTGTTCCACGCCAGCGACCGCAGCGACGCCGTGGCCTGCGCCATCGAGGCGCTGGGGCAGCTCGCCATCGACGAAATGCCACCGTTGCTGCGCGCGCTGCCGCAAGACCGCGTGCCGCTGCGCGCGTTCGACACCGTGGGTCTGCCGGCGCTGCGCGCGCTGCTCGACTCCGCCGTGCCAGCCATCCCACCCACCCCCATCGCGGCGGTTGAAGCCGCACCTGCCTTGGCCGGGCTGGACGTGCTGGCCGACGAACTGGCCGGTGCTGAGCACGGGCTGATCATGGTCATGGGCAAGGGCGGCGTGGGCAAGACCACGGTGGCCGCCGCGCTCGCGCTCGGGCTCATTCAGCGCGGCAAGACGGTGCACCTGAGCACCACCGATCCGGCCGCCCACCTGGCCGGCACGCTCGAAGGCGAAGTGGCGGGCCTGCATGTGAGCCGCATCGACCCCAAGGTCGAGACCGAGCGCTACATAGCCAAGATCATGGCCGCCAAATCACCGGGCCTGAACGCGCAGGAGCGCGCGCTGCTGCTCGAGGACCTGCGCTCGCCGTGCACCGAGGAAGTCGCCGTCTTCCATGCGTTTTCGCGCATCGTGAGCGAAGCGCGCAGCGCCTTCGTGGTGCTCGACACCGCCCCCACCGGCCACTCGCTGTTGCTGATGGACGCCACGGGCGCCTACCACCGGCAAATGCTGCGCGAGTTCGAAGGCCGCAGCAACACGCGCGTCGTCACGCCGCTCATGCGCCTGCAAGACGCCAACTACACCCGCATCGTGCTGGTGACGCTGCCCGAGGTCACGCCGGTGTCGCAGGCCGCCGCGCTGCAAGAAGACCTGCGCCGCGCGCACATCGAGCCCTACGCCTGGGTGATCAACAAGAGCGTGCTGGCCGCCGGCACCCGCGACCGCCTGCTCGCCGCCCGACTGGCCGGCGAGCGCCAGCAGATCGAGCGCATCGGCGCCGGCCTGGCCCAACGCGTGTTCACCCTGCCCTGGCTGACCAGCCCGCCCATCGGATTGGCGGCGCTGTCGGCGCTGGTGAGGGCGCCGGAGGCGGTGGTGCACGCTTTCGATCCACTCACGGCAGAAACCCAGACCCCCAGCCAGATCACACCGTGACGCAGCGCTGGCGCAGCCGCAGCCCGCCGGTTTGATCTGGCTCACGCCGTGCCACCTCGAACCCCGTGAAGATGATCGCTTCACCATCAAGGGGAACCCCATGCTTCAAAACGTCGGCACCGTCGATCGCGTCATTCGCATTGCATTGGGCCTGGGCCTGATCGCTGCCACCGTTCTGGGCTACATCGGGCCCTGGGGCTGGATTGGCGTGGTGCCGCTGGCCACGGGCGTGTTTCGCTTTTGCCCGGCCTACCTGCCGTTTGGCCTGAGCAGTTGCGGCATGAAGCGCCCTGCCGGTAAACCGTAAGCCTTGGGCCTTCGACACACGAACCCGGTGTCCTTAATGCGCGGTTAAGGTCACTCGACCATCCTCGCTTCTCATGGGCTGGCGGTATTCGCCGAGCCCGCTGACATGAGGAGTGTTCATGGTTCCAGTGGTCATGTACTCGCGCGACGTCTCGCCGCCTGGCGGCTTTGAGGTTCACACGCCCGCGCCACCCCGGCTGTGCATCCATCCGCCCGGCGATGCACGCCGGCGCGAGGTAGAGGCCTTCATTCGACGCGTCTATGCCGAGCGCTATGGCGCCGACGTGTCGGGCTTTGCACCCATGCTGGTCAGCCTGCAAGACGACGACGGCATCGTGGCCGCCGCCGGCTACCGCAGCGCCGCGCAAGACCGGCTGTTCCTTGAGGGCTACTTCGATCAACCGATCGAGTCCCTGCTCAAGCCCCACACCGAGCAGCCGCTGTCACGCACCGACATCGTCGAAATCGGGCACCTGGCGTCGACGCGGGCCGGCGAGGGGCGGCGTCTGGTGCAGATGATCTCCGCGCACCTGGCCGAGCAGGGCTTCGACTGGGTGGTGTGCACGCTGACCGCCGAATTGCGGCATCTGTTCTTGCGCATCGGCATCACGCCGCTGGCGCTGGGTGCGGCCGACCCCGATGCACTGGGCCAGGATGTGGGGCGCTGGGGAAGTTATTACGACCACCATCCCGTCGTGCTGGCGAGCCCGTTGCAGCATGTGCTGCATCAACTGCGCCGCCGAAGCTCTGCCAGGTTGATGTGATGAGCCACCCAGGCCAAGAAAGGCGCCACAACCCGCGCTCGTCTGCCGTGGCGCTCGATGACGGCCGGCTGACCTGGACGCACAGCGAACTGCGCGCGCAGGTGAGCGCTTTTGCCGACCGTCTGCGCGCTCAGGGCTCGCGGGTCATGGCCACGCTGATGGACAACTCGGCGGCATGGGTGGTGGCCGACATGGCGGCAACGCAGGCCGGCGTGGTTCACGTGCCGCTGCCGCTCTTCTTCACGCCGCTGCAGATCGAGCATGCACTGGCTTCGGCCGGCGTCGATGCGCTGCTGACGCTGCCCACGGTGGCCGCACGCTGGCCCGGGCTGCCGCAGCATGCAATCGAAATGGCCGCAAGCGATCTGCTGCTGATCAGCCTGCCGGCCACGCCCGTGGCGATGCCGCCGCACACCGCCAAGATCACCTACACCTCGGGCACCACCGGCACGCCCAAGGGCGTGTGCCTGAGCGACGCCGCCATGCGCCGCGTGGTCGACAGCCTGGCGCGCACGACCGAGCCGCTGGGCATCCGTCGCCACCTGTGCGCCCTGCCCCTGGCCGTGCTGCTGGAAAACATCGCCGGTCTGCTGGCCCCACTGGCGGGCGGCGCCACCTGCATCGTGCTGCCGCTGGAGCAGATCGGCCTGAGCGGCTCGTCGCGCTTCGATGCGGCGCGGTTTCAAGCGGCGGTGGTGCTGCATCAGCCGCACAGCGTGATCGTGCTGCCGCAGATGTTGCGCAGCTGGGTCGAGCATCTGACGCAAACCGGCCAGCGCGCGCCAGCATCGCTGAAGCTCGTGGCCGTGGGCGGCGCGGCGGTCGGGCCGCGCGTGCTGCTGGCCGCACGCGAGCTCGGCATCCCGGCCTATGAGGGCTACGGCCTGTCCGAAGGGTCTTCGGTGCAAACGCTGAACCTGCCCGGCGCCGATCGCATCGGCTCGGCCGGCCGTGCACTCGGCCACAGCCGCGTGCGCGTGGCGGCCGACGGCGAAATCGAGGTCGCGGGCAGCTTGTTCAGCGGCTACCTGGGCGATGCCACACCGGTGCCCGAATGGTGGCCGAGCGGCGATCTGGGACACATCGATGCCGACGGCTTCGTGCACATCCGCGGTCGCAAGAAGCACGTGCTGATCACCGCCTTTGGGCGCAATGTGTCGGCCGAATGGGTCGAGCTGGCGGTGCGCGATCAGGGGCTGATCGCGCAGGCGGTGGTCTTCGGTGAGGCACAGCCCGCGCTCAGCGCAGTGATCTGGCCGATGCGTGCCGACGAGACCGATGCCGCGCTGCAGGCTTACATCGATGCGGCCAACGCCACGCTGCCCGACTACGCACGCGTGATGCGCTGGACGCGCGGTCGTGACGACTTCAACGCCGGCTCGGGCATGGCCACCACGAACGGGCGGCCCAGGCGCGAGGCGATCTGGCAGCGGCATGTCGATGCCCTGCTTTGCGCTGAAGCCGTGATCGCTGATTGAGCCCCCAACGCAACCCCACCCCATCACCACCACAGGAGACGCCCATGAGTTTTCATGCACGACTGCTTCAACAAACCGCCGACGCCCGCGCCGCCATGCTCACCGCACCCATCATCCACAGCGCGCTGCATGGCGACCTCACGCTGCCGAGCTATCTGGCCTTTCTGCGCGAGGCCTACCACCACGTGAAGCACACGGTGCCGCTGCTGGCCGCGTGCCGCGACGCGCTGCCCGAGCGCAACCACTGGATGAGCGTGGCGCTGGCCGAGTACATCGTCGAAGAGCAAGGCCATGACGAGTGGATCCTTGACGACATCCGCGCCTGCGGGGCCGATGCCGACGCGGTGCGCCGCGGCACGCCAGCACACGCCACCGAAGTGATGGTGGCCTATGCCTACGACACCATCGCGCGGCGCAACCCGCTGGGCTTTTTCGGCATGGTGCATGTGCTCGAGGGCACCAGCGTGGCGCTCGCGCTGAAGGCCGCGGATCAGATACAGAAGTCGCTCGGCTTGCCCGACAGCGCGTTCAGCTACCTGCGCTCGCACGGCACGCTAGATCAGCACCACACCGCCGAATTCGAACTGCTGATGGACAACATCGAAGACTTGGGAGACCAGGCCGACATCACGCATGCCGCGCGCGCTTTCTTCCGGCTGTACGGCGACGTCTTTCGCGGCATACCGTTGCCTGCGATGCCGCCACCGGTGGGCACCGCCAAACCACGGCCTGCCGCCCTGGCGGAGGCACAAGCATGAAGGCGCCACTGTCTCGCGTGGTGCTCACCGGAGCCACCGGTGGCATCGGACAGGCCATGGCCGCAGCGCTGCTGAGCGCTGGCGCGTCGGTGATGCTGGTCGGTCGATCGGCGGCCAGCCTGTCGGCCCAGGCCGACCGACTGCTGCAGACCATCCCGGCCGCCAAGGGCCATGTGGCATGGCATGACGCGGACATCACCGCGCCAGACGGTCTGGCGGGTCTGCGCGACGCCGCGTCGGCCTGGGGCGTCAACGTGTTGATCCACAACGCGGGCGTGTCGAGCTTCGGGCGGCTCGAGTCGGTGGAGCCCCACGACATGACGCAGGTGCTGCACACCAATCTGCTGGCACCCATGCTGCTGACGCAGGCCTTGCTGCCGCACCTGCTGCGGCAAGCCAGATCGCAGGTGATCTGCGTGGGCTCGACGCTGGGCAGCATCGGCCTGCCCGGATTCAGCGTGTATTGCGCCAGCAAGTTCGGCCTGCGCGGGTTTGCCGAATCGCTGCGCCGCGAGCTCACCGACACCCCGGTGCGGGTGCAGTACCTGGGCCCGCGCACCACGCGCACCAAGTTCAACTCGCAAGCCGTCAACGACTACAACCGCGCCACCGGCACCGCATCGGACGAGCCCGAGACGGTGGCCGCCGCCCTGGTTCGCATGCTCGAAGACGAATCCGCCTTGTCCCTGCTGGGCTTTCCCGAAAAGCTGGCCGCGCGGATCAATGGCTGCGCGCCCGCGCTGCTCGACGGCGCCTTCGTCAAGCACCGCCACCAACTGAGCGTGCCGGCTGCGCTGTGCAACCCGGCTTCCTGACACCGTTTTCTTCAAGGACACACCCCATGACACGCGAATTCAAATCCACCCCTGATCTGACCGCCCTGAACGCTCGCCGACGCCTGCTGCTCGCCATGGCAGCCGGCACGCTCACCGGCATCGCCACGATGCTGCCCGTGGCGGCCCACGCGGCCAGCGTCGAAGAATCGGTGGTCGAGCTACAGCACGACTGGGAGGTGATCAAGTACCAGACACCGGCTGCCGAACGCGAGGCGCGTTTCGAGGCGCTGGCCGCGAAGGCTCACCGCGTGAGCGAGAGCTTTGCCGGCCGCGCCGAGCCGCTGATCTGGGAGGGCATCATCGTGGCCTCGTGGGCCGGCGAAAAAGGCGGGCTCGGTGCGCTCAGCCTGGTCAAGCGCGCCAAGGCGCTCTACGAATCAGCCATCCAGATCGACGGCAGCGCGCTTGAAGGCTCGGCCTATGCCAGCCTGGGTGTTCTGTACTACCGGGTGCCCGGCTGGCCGCTGGGCTTTGGCGACAAGGACAAGGCGCGCGAGCTGCTGCAAAAGGCCCTCACGCTGAACTCGAAGGGCATCGACCCCAACTTCTTCTACGGCGAGCTGCTGTCCGAGACCAAGCAGCCCACCGAAGCGTTGACCTTTCTGGAACGCGCGCTGCAAGCCCCGCCGCGCCCGGGCCGCCAGATCTCCGACACCGGCCGACGCGAGGAAATCCGCGTGCTGATCGAGAAGATCAAGGCGCGCTGAGCGCGAGGCGCAGCACCTCGTTTTTCGCATCAGGCCTGCCGTCGAGGCCGCTGCCACAGCCATGTCGCCGAGCACGGCCATCGGGTAACCCCTGACCCGCAGGAGGGGTGACATCCGAAATAAATCGCGGCATAGCGCTTGTGCTAAGGGCAGAAACTGCCTCGGCTGACACTCAAGACAGAGACATCCGTCCTGTCACTTCCCTCGATCCACGGGACTTGAACCAACCGGGAGACAAACGATGCTTTTGACAAGATTGGCCCGTTTCGCGCGGCTCGTGCTGACGGGTACTGCCCTCGGATGGGCCGTTCATTTCGCTCACGCCGGCACCAATGATGCAGGATCGAGCAGTACCAAAGCTGCACCTGCCGATGGAAGAGCGGCCACCAATTCCAGGCCTGACTCAAGAGACGCCTCGCGCAACGGTGCAGGCAACTACCAACAGTCGGACAGCAGGGCGACGTCCAACGCCGACCGCAGGGGTAACAGCGGCCGGGCGCCGTCCAACTCCGCTGTGGCGGCCAATCCTGTGAAGGCCCACTCCGATGGTCAGGCCTCGAAGGACGAAGGCGCACGGGCGAATGGTGGTTCCCGATCGGGCGACTCCAAGACGGTCTCGAATCAAGGCAAGGCGCAATCTGAGAACCGCAGCGCCGGCCCTGGGAAGCTTTCAGACTCGAAGACAGATGGTGGCGGCAAGTACGCAGGCAAGAACGACTCGGGATCGGGCAGTACCAAAGGTGCGCCTGCCGATGGAAGAGCGGGCGCCGATTCCAAGACGGGGTCAAGAGACGTCCCCTCGCGCGGCGCAGGAAGTTTCCGGTATTCGGATGGCGCGCAGGTGACTAGCCACGGTGGCAAGGTTCAACCGGATGGCAGTATTTCTTACAGCAATGGCGCGCGGACCAGCCATGACTCCCAAACGGGCGACACCAAGCACGTCGGTCCCGATGGTCAGGTGCACATGTACAACCCCCGCACAGCCAAGGACCAGAGCCTCCCTTCATCGACGGGTTCAGGTGACGGCAAGAGAACGGATCCGGGCAAATTGACCGGCACCGACAAGCCCTCGGGCTCGAAGCAAGGAAGCGGCCTCGGCCCTGACAAGCCATCAGGCTCGAAGCAAGGAAGCGGCAGCAACGATGGCGGCAGGAATGACCGCGGACGCAACGACTCCGGCAAGAACGACAAGCCCGCGGACAAGCCCGACTCTGGCAAGAACGACAAGCCCGACAAGGCTGACAAACCCACGAAGGGCCGTACTGTGCAGGACGATCAGACCGGCGGCTCGACAGGACAGGTTCGCCCGAGCGGGTCAGACCGAGGAGGCAGCCAGGATGACTCCTCGGCCAAGGGCGCTCCGCGAACGCTGAACGGCAGCACAGGCCCCGGTGCTCGAACGGGGGGCGAGACGTCAACCGGCAACGCGTCGAGGTTGACGCTGCCCGCCAACGCGCCGGTGATCAACCCGGGCGACACCCCGGGTGGTGGCGCCAGAACGCCGATCGTCCCTGAAGGTGGAAAACGCTGAGCGTCGGGGTGATCTTCGAGTCCGGCACGGTTCTATTTTTTCTGAGGAAGGACACACCATGATGGATCTGCCGCAGTTTCCGCTGGATCGACTGCGATCGGTCTGGCTCACCCGAGCACCGGCCCTCGCCATCGGCGCGTGCTTGTTCGCGTTTGGGCCCGGCGTTCTGGCGCAGGCAGACTCGCGAATGCCTCCACGAAAATCGGGGCTGTGGGAAACCAGCACCTCCAGTGCTGATCGCGCGGCGCCGGGCATGAGCTTCCAGCAATGTGTCGATGCCAAGACCGAGGAAGACTCAAAAAACCAGTTCAGCAGGGACCCGAGCTCGCGGTGCATTACCAGCAACGTGCGGACCGGCGCCGGTACTTATGAGGCCGACTACATGTGCGATGGTCCGGCTGGCAAGACCAGCGGCCACATCAAAATGTCCGGCGACCGATCGACCCGCTACACCATGACGAACACCATGCGCCGCGATCCACCGCCGGCTTCGGGCCCGGCCGAGCAGACTGTGATCGTCACCGCCGTCTACAAGGGCGATTGCCCACCCGGCATGAGCCCCGGCCAGAGCAGCATGGCCGGCGTGCCGCTGCCAAAGGCCGGCGAGAAGATGTCACGCGAGCAGATCGAAAAAATGATGGAGCAGTTCAAACGCAGCAGTTCCGGCAACTGAACCGCCCCTTCACGCCAAGAGCCATCCCGATCGAGCACGCGCACGTGCTCGATCGGATCGCCTGACTCAAGCCCGGCGCACCACCACCTTCACGCCGCGGCCGTCGGCGCGTGCGCCGTACTCGACCGCCAGCGAATGGAGGTCGGCAATGCGCTGCACGATGGACACGCCCAGACCGCTGCCCACCTCGCTTTGGCCGTCGGCGCGACGGAATCGCTCGCCAAGGCTGGACAGCTGTTCGGCGCTCATGGGCTCGCCGTCGTTTTCGACTTCGAGCCGGTCTTCGAACAGACGCACGGTCACCAGCGAGCCTGATGGCGCGTAGCGTGAGGCGTTGTCGAGCAGGTTGCGCAACAGCACGGTCATGAGGTGTTCATCTCCGGCCACCGGCAGCACGTCGCTGGGCTCGCTCGGCCATTCGCAGGCCAGCTCAATGCTGCGTCGATCGGCGATCGGCAGGCAGTCGCTCATCGCCTGCTCGACCACCGCTTGCCACTGCACCTTGACGGTACGCGGCAGTCCCTGTTGCAGCTGCAGCGTGGCCTCGAGGCGCGACAGCGCCAGCATCTGCGTGACCAGCCGGTCCAGCCTGTCGACACTGGCGGTGAACTTGGCAGCGGTCTGGTTGCGCTCGGCATCGTTGGCGCAGCGGCGCAACACGTCCCACTGCGCACGCAGCGCGGCCAGCGGTGTGCGCAATTCGTGGGCCGCGTCGGCGGTGAAGCGGCGCTCACGCTCGAGCGTTTGTTCAATGCGCTCGAACAGCCCGTTCATGGCACCGACCAGCGGCTTCAACTCGGTGGGTGCGTGGTCGGCTTCGATATGTTGCAGACCGTTCGCGTCGCGCGCCGTCAATTCGGCCGTCAACTGGTTCAAAGGCGCCAGCGCGCGGCGCACCGCCCAGGTCATGGCCAGCAACAGCGCCGGCAACACCAGCAGCCAAGGGCCAAGCTGGCCCAGGCTCAGCGAATAGACCAGCTCATCGCGCTCCTCGGAGCGCTGCCCGGCGGCCACCAGCCACTCTCCCGAGGAAGACTGCAGGTAATAGGTGCGCCAGCGCTTGCCTTCGAGCTCCTGGTCCACGAAGCCGCCAGCGCCTTGCAGCCGTGGCAACTGCACGCCCTCGCGGTCGTTCATCACCAGAGCGCCGTTCGCGCCCCAGACGGCCAGCGCAAAGTCCATGGCATCGGACTCGCCACGCGCATCGCTCAGTGCGGGCAAGGGGTTGGGTCGCGCGGGAACGGTGCCGGGCAAGTCAGCGCGCAAGGTGGACTGCACCTGCCTGCTGAGCCGAATCATCTCGCTGTCGTAGAGCTCATTGACCTCGCGCCGGGTCTGATGGAACGAAAAGAACAGCGCCACGCCCCACACCAGCGGCGCGCAGATCAGCAAATAGATGAGCAGCCGCCGCTGCAAGCTCATGGGGTCAGGTCCTCGGCACCCAGCGCATAGCCCACGCCGCGCACGGTGCGCACGATGGCGGGGTCGATCTTGCGACGCAGGTGATGCACATGCACCTCGAGCGCGTTGCTGGCCGGGTCGCTGCCACTCCAGTCGTACATGGTTTGCTGCAAATGCGACTTCGACAGCACGCGCTGCGGGTTCTTGAGCAGTGCTTCGAGCAGCGACATCTCCAGGCCCGTGAGCTCCACGTTCACCTTCTTCCAGCGCACGATCTTGCGCGCCGGGTCGTATTCAAGGTCGCCGTGCTGCCAGATGGCCTGCGAGCGGCCCGACGACCTGCGCAACATCGCGCGCAGCCGCGCGGCGAGTTCGTCGATGGAGATCGGCTTGACAAGGTAATCGTCGGCACCGGCATCGAGCCCGGCGATGCGCATGTCAACGCCGTCGCGTGCGGTCAGGATGAGCACCGGCAGGCTGATGTCGCGTCCACGCCAGCGGCCCAGCCACACCATGCCGTCCGATCCCGGCAAGCCCAGATCCAGCACCACTGCGTCAAAGGGCGCGCTGGCCAGGGCGGCATCGGCCTGGGCGCCATCGCGAAACCAGTCGACCACGTGGCCGAGCTGGCGCAGGCCGCTCGACAGCGCCTCGCCCAGCGCGGCGTCGTCTTCGACGATCAGCAGGTGCATGGCAGGCGGCGGCCGGAGCGTTCAGGCATTGAGCAAATGCTCGACAAACCAGTCACGCGCCGGCGCGGCGGCCTCGTTGAAGTCCTTGATGTAGGCGTCGAAGTGGCCGCCCTTGAGCGTGACCAGCTTCTTCGGATGCAGCGCACGCTCGTAAGCGGCCAGCGCCTGATCGGCCACCGTGAGGTGGTCGGTGAGTGCCACCACCATGAGCAGCGGCGTCGGGCTGATGTGCGCGATGTGGGCGCCGGGTTCGTACTCGAGGAACATTTCCACCGAGCGCAGCGTGACCTCGTTTTTCCACGACGGTGCGCGCGACTGGCCGGTCTGCGTGAACCAGGTCCAGGAATCGGGCGTGGGCAGCGCGGCAGGATCGGCAGGGTTCTCGGCCACCACCGGCACCATCGCCGGCGGCTGGCCTGCATAGCGAGCGCGCCGGTCGGCATCGAACATGCCGCGAAAACCCGCAAAGTAGTCGGCACGGATGAGCCGCTGGCCGTTGGCGTGGCCGCTGATCAGCGGCACTTGCGACACCACGCACTTCACGCGCTTGTCGATCGCACCCACCACGAGCACGTGGCCGCCGCTGTAGCTCGAGCCCCAGATGCCGATGCGCGAGGCGTCGGTCTCGGGCAAGGTCTCGGCATAGGTGATGGCGTCGCGGTAGTCGCTGATCTGCTGGTGCGGATCGATCTCCTGGCGCGGCGTGCCGTCGCTGGCGCCGAAGTTGCGGTTGTCGAACACGATGGCCGCCAGCCCCGCGGCCGCGAAGGATTCGGCAAAGCGATCGAGGTACATCTCTTTCACGGCCGAGTAGCCGTGCGCCATCACGATGGTCGGGCACGGGCCCGAGCGCTGGTCGGGCAGGTAGTGCCAGCCCCGAAGGGTGACGCCGTCACCGGTCTTGAATTCGATGTCCTTGCGCATGGTGGCCTCGCTGTCGTGTGGGGTGGGGGTCACACGAGTTTAGGCGTGGGCCCTGCCCAACACGCGCCGTGCGAGCTCGGGCTGAACCCTGATCAACGAGCGGCCGCGTCGACCCAGCTGCCGCCCATGGCCATGTAGATCTTGACCACCGCAGACAGCGACTGACCCAGGTCCTGCGCGTAGGTGAGTTCGCCGGGCAGCAGCTGCTGCTGGGCGTAGAGCACCGAGAGGTAGTCGGTGTAGCCGCCGTCGTAGCGCAGGCTGGACAGCCGCACGGTGTCGGCCAGGGCATCCACGCGCAGCTTTTCGGCTGCCACCTGTTCGCTCAGCTGGATGCGACCGACGAGTGCGTTGTTGACGTCCGCCAACGCCGACTGCACCACCGACAGGTAGTTGAAGACGGCTGCTTTTTTCTGCGATTCAGCCTGATCGACCTGTCCGCTGATCGCACCACCGGTGAACAGCGGCCCGGAGATGCTGGCACCCACCGACGACGAGAAGGTGCCGCCAGAGATCAGGTTCGACAGCTGGCTGCTCGAGTTGCCCAGTGCGCCGGTGAGCGAAATGGTCGGAAAGTACTGCGCCTTGGCTGCACCGATCAGGGCGTTCGCCGAGATCAGTTGCTGCTCGGCCTGGGCGATGTCGGGGCGGCGCTCGAGCAACTGCGATGGCAGCCCGGTGGGTACCGTCGGCGCGGTCAATTCGGCCAGCGACTTGCCGCGCGTGATCGGTCCGGGGTTGCGGCCGAGCAGAGCCGACAGCGCGTTCTCGGTGACGGCGATGTTGTTTTCGATCTGCGGGATGACCGCTGCGGCGGCCTGGTACTGCGAGCGCGCCTGCTGCAGCGTGACCAGCGAAATCTGGCCGTACTTGAACTGCAGCTCGAACAGCCGCACCGCTTCGGCATAGGTGGCCAAGGTGCGCTTGGCGATCACGAGCTGTTCGTCGAGCGAGCGCAGCTGGATGTAGCCATTGGCCACCGACCCGACCACCGACAGCACCACGCCGCGTCGTGCGGCCTCGCTGGCGTCGATGTTGGCCTGCGCCGACTCGGACAGGCGACGCACGCGGCCCCACAGATCCAGCTCCCAGCTGGCGCCGAGCATCAGGCTGTAGGAAGAACGCGTGCCAGACAGGTCCATGGGCACACCGTTGACCTGAGGCTCGCCGGACACGTGACGCCGCTGTCCCTTGCCCTCGTAGCCGACCTGCGGATACAGCGCCGATCGCTGCTGCGTCAGGATGGACGACGCCGTCTCGACATTGGCCAGCGCGATCTTGAGCGAGTAGTTGCCGGCCATGGCCTCGGCGATCAGCGCATCGAGCACCGGGTCCCCGAACTGCTTCCACCAGGCCGCGTCGGACACATCCTGCGCCGAGGCGATGCTCTGGCGATAGGCGTCAGGCACCTCGACAGCCGGGCGCGCGTAGTCGGGGCCCACCGCGCAGCCGCCGAGCGAGGCTGCGATGGCGAGAAAGAGACCGAGCGGACGAAGACCGTGACTCATCTCAGGCCTCCTTGTCCAGGGTCGGCGCGTCATGGGCCGGCTCGTCGCCGGCATGCTCTGCGCTCGGTTCAGCGGGCGGTGGGTGCTTGGCGAACTTGTCGAACAGCAGGAAAAACAGCGGCACGAACAGCAGCGCGAGCGTGCTCGCGCCGATCATGCCGCCGATGATGCCGGTGCCCAGCGAGTGGCGCGAGTTGGCACCCGCGCCGACCGAGATGGCCAGCGGCACGCAGCCGAAGATGAAGGCCAGCGAGGTCATGATGATCGGACGCAGGCGCAGCTCACCGGCCTCGACCGCGGCCTGGAGCGCCGTCCGGCCCTTTTGCCTGAGTTCAACCGCGAACTCGACGATCAGGATGGCGTTCTTGGCGGCCAGCCCGACCAGCACCAGCAGACCGATCTGGAAGTACACGTCGTTTTCCAGCCCGCGCGCCCAAGTGGCCAGCAGCGCACCGATGATGCCGAAGGGCACTGCGGTCAGCACCGCACCCGGCAGGGCCCAGGACTCGTACATCGCGGCCAGGATCAAAAACACGATCAGGATGCCGAAGGCGAAAGCAAAGGCCGAGCTGCTGCCGGCCTGCAGTTCCTGGTAAGCCATGCCCGACCAGGCGAAGCCGTAGCCCTCAGGCAATGACGTGCGCGCGGTTTCCTGCATGGCCTTGATGGCGTCGCCAGAGCTGTAGCCCGGCGCCGCGCTACCGGTGACCTGTGCGGCCGGGAAGCCGTTGAAGTGCGGCAGCAGGTCGGGGCCGACCACGTACTCGGTCGACACGATCGATGACAGCGGCACCATGTGACCGGTGCTCGAGCGGGTGTAGAGCTTGGTCAGGTCGTCAGGCGACTGCCGATAAGGCGCATCGGCTTGCAAGATGACATTCCACACCCGACTGAACTCGGTGAACTGGCTGACCACGATGGATCCGAACTGGGCCTGCAACGCAGCGTTCACGTCGCTGATCGGCACATCGAGCAGCATGGCGCGCGAGCGGTCGACATTGGCACGCAGCTGCTGCGACACAGCTCGGAAGGTGGTGCGAGCGCCGGTGATCTCGGGGCGCTTGGCCAGTTCGGCAAGAAACTTCTGGGTGACCTCGTTGAGCTTGGCTGGATCGCCCGACGACTTGTCCTGAATCCAGAACTCGAAGCCGCCCGTGGTGCCGATGCCCGGAATCGCTGGCGGCGGGATGGGGATCATGACCCCGGTGTCGACGGTGTCGCGGGCCTCGGCCGCAGCACCCATCAGGATGGCGCGGGCGTTTTGAACCAGCGCCGTCTCGACGTCGGCGTAACGTTCCTTGAAGTCGGTGAAGGTGATGAAAAGCGTCGAGGCGTTGGCCTTGTACTGGCCGTCGATCAGGCTGAAGCCGTTGACGATGGTGCGGTTGGCCACCGCCTCGTTCTTGGCAAAGATCGCGTCAATTTCGTTGGCGGTCTCGGCCGTGCGCGGCAGCGTGGCCGAATCGGGCATGACGATCTGGCCCAGCACATAGCCCTGATCCTCGTTAGGCACGAAGCTCGATGGCAGATCGCGAAACAGCACGAAGATGCCCACGGCCATCACCGCGATGACCACGCCGGCCACCATCATCCGCCGGATGATGAATTGAATGGTGCGCCCATAAGATTTGGTGACCCGCTCGAACCAGCGGTTGAATGCCGCAAAAAACCCGCGCTTGGGTTTGTCGGAATGCTTGAGCAGCACGGCCGACATGGCCGGCGTCAGGGTCAGGGCCACGAAGCCCGACAGTGCCACCGACAGCACGATGGTCAGCGCGAACTGCTTGTAGAGCTGGCCGGTCGTGCCCGGCAGGAAAGCCGCCGGAATGAACACCGCCGCCATCACCAGCACCACGGCAATCACCGGTCCGGAGACCTCTTCCATGGTGCGGATCGAAGCGGCCTTGGCGTCGAGGTGGTGCTCGACCATGTTGCGTTCGACGTTCTCGACCACCACGATCGCATCGTCCACGACCATGCCAATGGCCAGCACCATGCCAAACAACGTGAGCTGATTGATGGAAAAGCCCAGCGCCAGCATGCCGGTGAAGGTGCCGATCAGCGAGACAAAGATGGCAATGATGCAAATGAAGGTGGCGCGGAAGTTTTGCAAGAACAGGTAGACCACCAGCACCACCAGCACGATGGCTTCGATCAGCGTGTGGATCACTTCTTCGATCGACAGGCGAACGAAGTCGGTGGTGTCCAGCGCGATCACGTAGTCGATGCCGGCGGGCATCGTCTTCTTGAGTTCTTCCATGGTGGCGCGCACCGCCGTGGAGACATCAAGACCGTTGGCACCCGGCTGCTGATAGATGGCAATCGGCGTGGCCGGCATGCCATTGAAGCGGTTGTCGTCGATGTAGGCGCGGCGGCCGGTTTCAGCGCGGGCGACGTCCTTGAGCCGCACGATGGCGCTGCCATCGGCATTGGCACGCAAGATGATGTCTTCGTACTTGCGCGCGTCGGCAAACGGCGACTGCGTCAGCACCGGGAAGTTCAGCTCGACCTGTCCGGTCGAGGGTTCCTGGTTGACCTGGCCCGCACCCACCACGGCGTTTTGGCCCGACACCGCCGACTGAATGTCGGACGTGGTGATGCCCAACGACGCCATGCGATCGGGGTTCATCCACAGGCGCATGGCCTGGTCGGGCACGCCGAAGATGGTCGCCTGGCCTGCGCCTTCGATGCGCTTGATCGCATCGAGCACATAGACGTTGGCGTAGTTGCGAACGTAGTCGGGCGAGTAGCGCGCTTCCTTGTCGAACAGCGAAATGATCATCAGCGTGCTGGCTGACTTCTTTTGCACCGACACGCCGTACTGCGTCACCGCGCTGGGCAACTGCGGCGTGGCCAGGTTCACCCGGTTTTGCACCTGAACCTGGGCGATGTCGGGGTCGGTGTCGAGCGTGAAGTAGACGGTGATCGTCAGCTGCCCCGTGTTGGAGCTCACCGACGTCATGTACATCATGTTGTCGACGCCGTTGATCTGGGCTTCGATCGGCGAGGCGACCGAATCGCCCACGGTCTTGGCGTCAGCCCCCGGATAGGTGGTGGTGACCGAGATCTGTACCGGGGTGATGTTCGGGTACTGCGCCACCGGCAAGGCGTTGACCGACACCAGCCCGGCCAGCACGATCAGCAAGGACAGCACCGTCGCGAAGATCGGCCGCTCGATGAAAAACTTTGAAAACATGCTCTGGTCCGGCCGACGTCAGGGTTGGGCGGCAGACGCGGCGGGGGCGGCGCTCGCGGCTGAGGCCGCTGGCGCGGCCGCAACGACCCTGGCGGTTGCGCCGGCCTTGAGCCTGAGCGCACCATCGACCACCACCTGATCGCCGGCCTTGAGCCCGTCGTTGATGAACCACTGGTCGCCGTACCAGTCACCCACGGCGACGGGGCGGTTCTCGACCTTGCCGTCTTGGTCGATGACCCACACGAAATGACCCTTGGAGCCTTGCTGCACCGAGCGCTGCGGCACGAGGATCGCGTTCGGGCGTATCGCACCCTTCAGGCGCACCTTCACGTACTGGTTGGGTCGCAGTTCGCCCTGGGGGTTGGGCAAGGTCACGCGGATCAAAAACGTACCGGTCTGCGAGTTGTAGGCCGGATCGACGAATGAGATCGTGCCTGAATGCGAGAAGGTGGAACCATCGACCAGCACGATCTCAGCGGTGTACTTGTCATTGCTCGGGCCACGCAGACGGCCCACACGCATTTCGTTGCGCAAGCCGGTCAGCTCGTTTTCAGAGATGCTGAAGTTGACCCACATCGGGTTGAGCGACGAGACCGTGGTCAGCATGTTGTTCTGCGTGCTCAGGTAGGCGCCCACCTTTTGCTGTGCAGCGGCAGCCACGCCGTTCAAGGGCGACGCGATGGTGGTGTAAGACAGGTTCAGCTTCGCATTCGCGACGCCGGCGCCCGCTTGCTCGAGCGATGAGTTGGTGGTCTGTTCCTGCCCGATGGCGTCATCAAGATCTTTTTGCGACAGCGCGTTGAGCTCGACCAGCGGCTTGACCCGCTTCAGGTTGGCCAGGGCGGTGTCGTGGGCCGCTTTGGCGCTCGCCCGAGACGCATTGGCTGCATCGAGCTGCACGATGAAGGGCTTGGTGTCCATCTGGAACAGCACCTGCCCGGCCTTGACCACCGAGCCTTCGGTGTACGCCTGCTTGTCCAGGAATCCCGCCACCCGCGCCACGATGTTCACCTGCTGAGGGCTTTGCGTGAGCGCCACATATTCGGCCGTCACTGGCGTGTCGCGGACCTCGACCTTGATCACGCTGACCTCAGGCGGCGGCGGTGGCGGCGGTGCTGCTGGCTTGTCGCAGCCGGCAACAAACAAAACCGCCGCGCACGAGGCCACGCGCAAGGCGATCTGCAGTGGAAGATATAAACGACGGTGGCGACAGATCATGCGGACCTCGGGGGGATGGAGGGCGTGACGCAGACGATCCGAGTCGCCTGAACCCGCAGGAATGCTAACCGAGGGGCGTGGCGCTGAATTCAGTGCGCCAGGCGTTTGGCTGTCGGCAGATCAGACACGGCAAGCACCGCGCAGCTACATTCGTTCGGCTGCATTCCCATCCCCCAGGCCTTCAGGAAAAGTGTCATGAATTTGTTGTCATCGCCAGGCAGGCGAGCTGTGCCCTTCATCACCTCTGGCGTGGCTGAGCGATGCGCCCAGCGCTGAAGGTGGCGGTCGTCGGCGCCGGCATCGCCGGTGCGAGTTGCGCGCATGCGCTGTCGCACTCGGGCCATGCGGTGCAGGTGTTCGACAAGTCGCGCGGCGCGGGCGGGCGCATGGCCACGCGCCGTGCTGAATGGGTCGATCGACAAGGCCGCAGCCAGCTGAGCCGTTTCGATCACGGCGCGCCATGCTTCACGGCGCATGAGCCCAGCTTTCAACAGTTTGTCAGCGATGCCGTTGGCCAGGCTTGGCTGGCGCCGTGGCAGCCCAGGCTCGCGCCGCAAAGCCTGCCGCTGCCGCACGACGGACCGCACTACCTGGCCACACCGGACATGCCCGCGCTGTGCCGGCAGCTGCTCGATGGCATCGACGCCCACTGGTCGTGCTCGGTCAGTGGATTACGCCGCGAACAGGGCCTGTGGCTGCTCGAACAAGGCCAGGGTGTGGCCGCCGAAGGCTTCGATGCCGTGGTGCTGGCGATGCCGCCGATTCAGGCCGCAGCACTGCTTGAACAGCACCAGATGGATTGGGCTGCGCGAGCCGCCGCCATACCGATGCAGCCGTGCTGGACGTTGATGGGCGTGACCAAGGCCAGCGCCCTGCCCCACGCCTGGGACCTGGCCAGACCCGCATCGGGCGCGCTGGCCTGGATCATGCGCAACGACGCGCGGCCCGCTCGCGATGTCGTGCCCGGTCAGGCCCATTGGGTGGTGCACGCCAGCGCGCACTGGAGCAGCAGTCATCTGGAACAAGACGCCGCGCAGGTTCAATCGGATCTGCAAGCAGCGCTGGTCGACCACCTGGGCGAGCCGATCGACTGGCTTTATGCCACGGTGCACCGCTGGCGCTACGCGATGCCCGATCGCTCAGCCTCGGCGCAGGCCGAGCCCTGCTGGTGGGATGCCGCTCAGGGTCTGGGCGTGTGCGGTGACTTCTTCACGGGCTCAGGCGTCGAAGGCGCTTGGCTGTCGGGGCGCTCGCTGGCGTCAGTCGTCGCCCTGAACGACGGGCAATGACTGGGCTCGCCACGCTGAATTCGCTGGCCTCGCGCACATCGATGATCTGGCTACTTCGCGGCGATGGGTGCCGCGCCGATGGACCAAATACGGTTCGGCTGGGTGCCGTTCACCACGAAGTCGCCCACGATGCGCGCCTTGAAGACCCACGGGTTGTGACTCGCCACCGTGCGGGCGTTGCGCCAATGCCGGTCGAGGTTTTTCGCCATCGAGACCCCGGAGCCTGCCAAGGCGTCGAAGATGTCTGAGGTCGCCCGAGTCGCGAGGGACACAAGCACGACCTGCGCCTGAACCGTCGCGAGTTCGGCCATGTCGTTGAGGCGCTCCTCCTCGACGAGATCCCCGCCGAAGGCGCTTTCGTACGCGGCCTGCAGCGCCCAAGCCGCGCGCTCCATGGTCGCGTCCGCTGCAAACGCGGCTGCCGACACCTCACCGGCGAGGGCGAACAACTGGGGCATGGTCGCGCCCAATCGGCCGTCGGCCAAGGGAACCCGTAGCGCTCCGAAACTGGCATTCGTCAGTTCCCTGATCTGCTCGTAGGGCAGCAGGTGGTCCTGCTCACGTGCCGGGGCGTTGACGGCGATGCGGTCGAAGATCGGTCGAAACTTGGCCGCGAGGGTCTCTTAGTCCTGTCGAACGTCCATGTGCAGGGCACTCCTTCAGGACGACCATGTCGAGCCGGATCGCAATTCGCTCACTGACTTGCATCAGACAAGCGTTGCGATTGCAAGCGCGCATCATGTTCCGTCGACAGCGCTGTGGCAATGCGGTTGTTCCCATGTGCGCCCTACTCGGGCGTCGAAGCACCGTTGTCGGCGCCGCAAAGCCAGCGGCGCGGTTGGGCCACATCCATGACCGTGTCCATCGCCTGGCCACCGGTGGTGGCGCTGATATGGTCCGGGTCCGATCCGCAACGCAGCACACCTTGAACTCCACACCATCGGCTCTCCAGCCCGCCAACACCGAGGCCTTCGAAAAAGCCACCTATGCCAAGGTCACCTGGCGCTTGCTGCCCTTCTTGCTGCTGTGCTACGTGGCGGCCTATCTCGACCGCGTGAACGTCGGCTTCGCCAAGCTGGAGATGTCGGCCGATCTGGGCTTCAGCGACGCGGTGTATGGCCTCGGCGCAGGCATCTTCTTCATCGGCTACTTCCTGTTCGAAGTGCCGAGCAATCTGATCATGCACAAGGTGGGCGCGCGGCTGTGGATCGCCCGGATCATGCTGACCTGGGGATGCCTGTCGGCAGCCACCGCATTCGTCACGACGCCCGAGATGTTCTATGCGGTGCGCTTTGCGCTGGGCGTGGCCGAGGCCGGCTTCTTTCCCGGCGTGCTGCTCTACCTGACCTACTGGTTTCCGGCGCAGCGGCGCGGCGGCATGACAGCGCTGTTCATGACGGCCATCCCGCTGACTGGCGTTCTGGGCGGCCCGCTGTCGGGGTGGATCCTGCAGGCGTTCGGCGGCACCGATGGCCTGGCCGGCTGGCAGTGGCTGTTCGTGTTGCAAGCCGCACCGTCGATCGTCGCGGCCGTGGCCACGCTGGTGTTTCTCGACACGGGCATTGCCAGCGCGCGCTGGCTGAGCCCCGCCGAAAAGGCACTGCTGCAACACAACATCGAAGCCGAGCAGCGCACCAAGCCCGCCCACAGCCTGCGCGAGGTCTTCATGAGTCCGTCGGTGTGGCTGATGAGCGCGATCTACTTCAGCTTCGTGATGGGGCTGTACGGCATCGGCTTCTGGCTGCCGACCATCATCCGCGCCACCGGCGTGACCCACCCGCTCGACATCGGCTGGCTCACGGCCATCCCGTACGGCGTGGCCGGTCTGGTCATGCTGGCGGTGAGTGCGAGTTCGGACCGGCGGTCAGAGCGCCGCTGGCACGTGGCGATACCCGCCGCGCTGGGCGGGCTCGGGCTGCTGCTGAGCACGCTGTTCGCCGACAACACCATCCTCTCGATGGCGGCGATGACGCTGGCCACCGCAGGCATCATCTCCGCCTTGCCACTGTTTTGGAGCCTGCCCACCGCACTGCTCGGTGGTGCAGCGGCGGCGGCTGGTCTGGCCATGATCAACTCGATTGGCAATCTCGCCGGCTTCGTCAGCCCCTATGTCGTGGGCATGGTCTCAGCCGCGACGCATGACACGCGCATGGGAATGGCGATCCTCGCCATGTCGATGTTCATCGGTGCTGCGCTGACGCTGAGCGTCAAGCCAGGCAGCGCGCGAGTTCACAGCGGATAACGCAGATCAAAGCCGCCGCACGGCCCCGTGTGCGATCAAGAAAAGTCGCAGAACTGGCGCACGTTGACCGAGGACCGCACGCCCAGATGCTGGAAGTTCTGGTCCAGCCACCCGGCCGCGTGCTCGCGACCACGGTCACGCAACATGGTGAGAAATGCCCAGTCGCTGTCCACCTTTGATTCGGCATTCAAATCGGACAAGACATCTTCGGCCCGCAATGAGTGCAACAGAACGTACTTCATTTTTCCCATGAATTCGTCCTTGATCCAACCTTCATCCATCAATTTCTGAACAAATCCGATGGCGCGAAGTTCTTTCATCATCGCCGAGTTAAAAGTAATTTCATTCAATCGATTTGAAATTTCGATAGACGTCTTGGGAACTGCCTCACGCTCAATGGGATTGATATGAACAATGAGCACATCCTGAGATTGGGTGTGATAGAACAACGGAAACAGGACCGGGTTACCCATGTAACCGCCATCCCAGTAACTTTCGCCATCAATTTCCACTGCTTGAAAAACTTCTGGCAGGCAGGCGGATGCCATGACAGCCGTAGAACTGACTTCGTTGTTATGAAAAACCTTCACACGCCCCGTTCTCACGTTGGTTGCAGACAAGAAAAGTTTTGTTTCGGCCCGCCGCCTGAGTTCCTCGAAATCAACCTGAGATTCGATGATTTTGAGTAACGGATTGATGTTGGACGGGTTCAACTGATACGGTGAAACCAGTTTGCTCATCATGCTCATCGATCTTGAGATGACTGTCTTCGTCACCTGAAGACCCATCATTTTTTCAAATGGATTCGGCTTGATGGAAAACTTCTGCCCCTCATTTGACACCGCAAGCCAAAAGTCATGCAATGCCTGGCGAGCCGCATCATTACCCTTTATTTTTCCATACGCATAAACCACCGCATTCATCGAACCGGCACTGCAACCGGAAATCCCTTCAATATCAATACGACCATCTTCGATCAACTGGTCCAAAACACCCCAGGAAAAAGCGCCATGCGAGCCGCCACCCTGCAACGCCAGGTTGACCAGTTTGGCATCTTCCCGCGAAGCACCAACCGGCACCTCAGGCAAGGATTTCTTCATATTTTTTTTAGCCATGGTGCACCTTTTCTTCTTTCAGTCGCAGTTCTTGAACGTGCGCGCCTGACACTCGCTGGCCATCTTTTTGGCTTCAGCAATTTGCTTTGGATTCATGAAGCTCGCGATGGCGTCTGTTTTTTCCTTGAATCGCGGGTTCACCACAGACGCCAGGCTGCTCCACATATAGGCTCGAAGATAGTCCTGAGCCACCCCCTGTGCGCTGAAATACATGGTGGCCAGGTTGTGCTGGGCGTCGGCATTTCCTTGGGCGGCTGACAGCTTGTACCACCGCGCGGCCTCGGAATAATCCTGAGTCACACCTTTGCCGGTGAAGTAAAGAGAAGCCAGCCTGAACTGCGCATCTGGAAAACCCGCCTGCGCCACGGGCTTGTACCAGCGAGCTGCTGCCTCATGGTCTTGCGGAATGCCCTTGCCACTGAAATACATATTGGCCAAAGCGTACTGCGCATTGATATTTTTCTGTTCTGCAGACAATTTATACCAAGAGGCTGCCTGAACATAATCTTGCAAAACACCTTGGCCGTTGTAGTACAGGCCGCCCAAACCAAACTGGGCCCGGTCTGAGCCCTGCTCTGCCGCAGCCTTGTACCAGCGGAAGGCTTCGGTGTAATCCTGTGCGATACCTTTGCCGGTTTCATAGATGTAGGCGAGGTTGAACTGCGCCATCAAAAAACCCTGTTCGGCAGAAGCCTTGAACCAACGGATCGCCTCGGCGTAATCTTGCTTGACACCCTGGCCTTCGTAGTACATCGAGGCCAGGTTGTACTGCGCGTTTGAATTGCCCTTGGCGGCGGCCAACTGGTACCAACGCGCGGCTTCGGCAAAGTCTTGCGCCACGCCTTTTCCGTTGTCGTACATGGACGCAAGATTCACCTGTGCCTTGTCAAAACCCTGCTCGCCCGAAGCCTTGTACCAACGGGCCGCCTTGGCAAAGTCTTGCGTCACCCCCTGGCCATTGAAATACCTGAGACCGATACTGAACTGCGCGTTGGCATTTCCCTGTATGGCCGCTGCTTCATACCAACGGGCAGCTTCGTCATCGTCTTTTTCCACGCCTTGGCCTTTTTCATACATCTCAGCCAATACATATTGCGCCTTGGCAAATCCCTGCTCGGCAGACAGCCGATACCACGATACCGCCTCAGAATCATTTTTCTTGACCCCCATGCCTTCGCGGTAGATATTGCCAATCGCAAACTGGGCCTGGGCGTCACTTTTAAGCGCGGCAGTTCTGTATTTTTTCAACGCGACCGCGTATTCACCGCGCCACATCGCGGCGTCGGCGTCCTCTCGGTCGCCAGCAAAGGACAAACCCGCTGCAAGAGCAAAGGCAAAGAGCAAGTATTTGAGCAATTTCATGGGCTGCTGGTCGGGAAGGTGTTGAAGCCGCTGGTGCCATGCCAGCGGCGCGCGGCTGGCATGTGTATGCCGTAGCCTGCGCCCCGATGATGCCCTGCCGCGAGCCAACGCCTGCCATGGGCATGCACAGGGCCACCTTGCCACAGGACACAATTGCCAGAGCTCAGGCCATGCAAGAGCATTCCCGCTGCCAGCGCTCATCTGCAAACAACCCTGTCCGTCAAAGGAAACGAACATGACCTCTCGCCTCGTCAAAGCTTTTGTGAGCGCAGCCGTGCTGTGCGCTACAGCTCCACTTTCGGCTCAAGCCCAGACCTATCCCGACAAGACCATCACGGTCATCGTTCCGTTTGCGGCGGGTGGCCCGACCGATACGGTGGCGCGCCTGGTGGCGCAGTCGATGGGCAACACGCTCAAGCAGCAGCTGATCATCGAAAACGTGGGCGGCGCCGGCGGCACGATCGGCGCGGCGCGTGCGGCCAAGGCGGCACCTGATGGCTACACCCTGTTCTTGCACCACATCGGCCAGTCCACCGCGCCGGCGCTGTACCGAAAGTTGAGCTACGACGCCATCAGCAGCTTCGAGCCCATCGGCATGATCACCGACGTTCCGATGACCCTGGTGGCCCGTGAAGACTTTCCTGCCAAGGATTTCAAGGAGTTGCTGGCCTATGTGAAGGCCAACAAGGACAAGGTCACCTATGCCAACGCCGGCCTGGGATCCGCATCGCACCTGTGCGGCATGCTCTTCATGTCGGCCATCGAGACCGACCTGACCACCGTGCCCTACAAGGGTACCGGCCCCGCCATGAACGATCTGCTGGGCAAGCAAGTGGATCTGATGTGCGACCAAACCACCAACACCACCAGCCAGATCAAGAGCGGCAAGATCAAGGCTTACGCGGTCACCACCAAGACCAGGGTGAGCTCGCTGCCCAACATTCCGACGATGAATGAAGCCGGACTGCCCGGTTTCGAAGTGGCGGTGTGGCACGGGCTCTATGCCCCGAAGGGCACGCCCAAGCCCGTGATCGACACGCTGGACAAGGCGCTGAAGATGGCCCTGAAGGATCCGACCGTCAAGGAGCGCTTTGAATCCTTGGGCACAGAGCCCGTCGCTGAAAACCGCGCAACGCCCGAAGCGCTGGCGGCCCACCTGAAGGCCGAAATCGACAAGTGGGGCCCGATCATCAAGAAGGCCGGTGTTTACGCCGACTGATGGACACACGCAAGGCGAATCCTTTGCTGCCAAAGGCAAAGGTCAGTCCATGTCGACTGTGATCAAGCACCCCAAGGATTTCTGGACCGGCGTCATCTTTCTGGTCGTGGGCCTGTCGGCGGTTTTCATCGGCCGCGACTACGCGATGGGGACCGCCGGGAAGATGGGGCCGGCCTACTTTCCGACGGTGTTGGGTGGCCTCTTGAGCATCATCGGAGGCATCGCGGTCTTTCGATCCTTCAAGCGCGTGGGTGAACAAATCGAGAAGTTCCACCTCAAGGAACTGTTCATTGTTCTGGCTGCCGTCGTGCTGTTTGGTGTGCTCATGCGCGGCGCTGGCCTGGCGCTAGCCGCAGTGGTCTTGATCATGATCAGTGCCTATGCCAGCCCGCAGTTCAAGTGGCACGAGGCGCTGCTGCTGGCCTTGGCCATGGCGGGTTTTGCGGTGCTGGTGTTTGTCAAATTGCTCGGACTGCCCCTGGCAGTCTTCGGGCCTTGGCTTCGGTTCTGAGCAGGGACATGCCGTGGAAATTCTCAGCAACCTGGGCCTGGGCCTTGAAACCGCCTTCACGCTGACCAACCTGCTGTACTGCCTGCTTGGCGTGTTCGTGGGTACGGCGGTGGGGGTGCTGCCGGGCCTGGGGCCGGTCGCCACCATCGCCATGCTGCTGCCGGTCACTTTCGGCCTGCCGCCGATCTCGTCTTTGATCATGCTGTCGGGCATCTACTACGGCGCGCAGTACGGCGGCTCGACCACGGCGATTCTGGTCAATCTGCCCGGGGAATCATCCTCGGTCGTGACCGCGATTGATGGCTACCAGATGGCCCGAAACGGGCAGGCTGGCAAGGCGCTTGCCACGGCGGCCCTGGCTTCCTTCTTTGCGGGCACGGTGGCAACGGTCTTGTTGGCGCTGTTTGCGCCCCCGCTGGCTGACCTGGCCTTGAAGTTCGGGCCGGCAGAGTACTTCTCGTTGATGGTGCTCGGCCTGGTGGCCTCGGTGGTTCTGGCCAGCGGCTCGCTGCTGCTCGCGATCGGCATGGTGCTGGTGGGCCTGCTGCTGGGTCTGGCGGGCACGGACGTCAACTCGGGCGTGGCGCGCTACACCTTCGACAGGCCTGAGTTGGCCGACGGCATCAACTTCGTCATCGTGGCGATGGGCATGTTCGGCATTGGCGAGATCGTGCGCAATCTCGAGCATGACCAGACCCGCGATCTGGTGATGAAAAAGGTCTCCGGTCTGATGCTCGGCAAAGACGACTTCAAGCGCATCGTGGCGCCGGTCCTGCGCGGAACGTTCCTGGGCTCGGCCTTGGGCATATTGCCCGGCGGCGGCGCCATGCTGGCCTCGTTTGCGGCCTACTCGATCGAAAAAAAGGTCTCCAAGAATTCGGCCCAGTTCGGCCAGGGTGCGATCGAAGGTGTGGCGGCACCCGAAGCGGCCAACAACGCCGGCGCGCAGACCTCGTTCATTCCGATGTTGACGCTGGGCATTCCGTCGAACCCGGTGATGGCCTTGATGATTGGCGCAATGATCATCCAGGGCATTCAGCCCGGCCCGGCCGTGATGACCGAGCAGCCGGCGCTGTTCTGGGGGCTGATCGCCTCGATGTGGATCGGCAACTTCTTTCTGGTGGTGCTCAACTTGCCGTTGATCGGCCTGTGGGTAAAGATGATCACGGTGCCGTACCACCGGCTCTTCCCGGCCATCCTGATGTTCTGCGCGATTGGCGTGTTCAGCCTGAACAGCAGCCAATTCGATATCTACCTCATGGCGCTGTTCGGTCTGTTTGGCTACGTGTGCGCCAAGCTGAACTGCGAGGCAGCGCCCATGCTGCTCGGCTTCATCATCGGTCCCATGATGGAGGAGTACCTGCGCAGGGCATTGATCCTGTCCAAGAGCGACCCGATGGTGTTTGTGCAGCGTCCGATCAGCGCCGTCATGCTGGCCTTGGCCGTCTTGGCCTTGGTTCTGGTGTTGAGCCCGACCTTGCAGAAAAAGCGCAAAGAGGCGTTTCACGAGGAGTGACGCGCAAGAGCGATTGATCGGCCTGCCCCAGCCACCGAATCAGCTGGCCAGTTGCTCCACCACTGCGGCGAAGTCCAGGGTGCCCAGATGGCGCCCATCGGTCGCCTCCACATTGGCCTGAGTGCTGCCGGCCGCCAGAAGTCCCCTTCGATGATGTCGTTCGAAAGGCCAACGACCGGTCAGTTGCTCAGCGCACCAACAGCCGCGGCGTGGCGTCGGTCGCGGCGATGGCGCCGACCACGCCGGCCTGTCCAAAGCCGTGGCGATGGAATATGGCCAGCACCTCGTTCAGCGCCGACGGTGCACACGACACGAGCAGCCCGCCGCTGGTTTGCGGATCGCTCAGCAAGGCCTGGTCTTCGGCCGCGAACGATTCGGGCAGGACCACGTCCTTGCCGTAGCCGGCCCAGTTGCGAGCCGACGCACCGGTGACGAATCCTTGCTCGGCCAAGGCGCGCACACCGGCGAGCAAAGGCACAGCCGCCCAGTCGAGCTGCACATCGCAGCGCGCACCGCGCGCCATCTCCAGCACGTGGCCGGCCAAGCCGAAGCCGGTGACGTCAGTCAGCGCGTGCACGCCCGCCAGTGCGGCCAGCTCAGGGCCGGGTGTGTTGAGCTGGGTGGTGGTGGCGATCATCTGCGCATAGCCGGCATCGCCGAGCTCGCCCTTCTTCAGTGCCGCGGACAGCACGCCCACACCCAACGGCTTGCCCAGCACCAGCACGTCGCCTGGCTGCGCGTCGGCGTTGCGTTTGACGTGCTTGGGATGCACCAGCCCCAGCGCCACCAGGCCGTAGATGGCCTCGACCGAATCGATGGTGTGGCCACCGGCAATCGGGATGCCGGCCGCGCGGCATACCGACGCGCCGCCTTCAAGGATGCGCCCGATGGTCTGCGTCGACAGCACGTTGATGGGCATGCCAACCAGCGCCAGCGCGAAGATCGGCCGGCCGCCCATCGCATACACATCGCTGATCGCGTTGGTCGCGGCGATGCGGCCGAAGTCGTGCGGGTCGTCGACGATGGGCATGAAGAAGTCGGTGGTGGCAATCAGCGCCTGCTCGTCGTTGAGCTGGTAGACCGCGGCATCGTCGGCCGTCTCGATGCCCACCAGCAGTTCCTTGGGAATTGGCATGGCCGCCATGCCCTTGAGGATTTCCGACAGCAGGCCCGGTGCGATCTTGCAGCCGCAGCCTCCGCCGTGAGACAGCGAGGTCAGGCTGGGTTCGGCGGGCTTGTCAGGTGCGTTCATGGGGATCCATTGATGGTGGTGATGTCAGCAGCCCGGCGCTCAGATCGAGAAGGGACTTGCGTTCGCGCGCCGGATGGAACAACGCGGCGCGGGCCTCGCACTGCTGCTGCAGTCGCACGAGCATAGCCGGGTCGTCGCGCAAACGCTGCAAGAGGGCGGCCAGTGCGCCATCATCGTCCAAGGGGAAATAGCCTTCGTAGAGCTCGCCAAGCAGACCCACGTTGCCATCGATGCGGGAAGCGAGCACCGGCGTGCCGCTGCGCACAGCCTCGATGATCACGTGCGCCCCACCTTCCATCCGGCTGGGATGCACCACCACATGCGCCGCCTGGATGCGTCGGCGTGCGCTCTCATGGGGCAAGGGCCCGAGCCATCGGTAGCGCGGGCAAGAGCTCATCAGCGAGCTGGCTTGGACACCCAGCTCGGGTTCGAGAGCCGCCCCGACATGGTCAAACAAGATATCGCCGCGGTGTGCCAGTCGCCTGACCGCATCGAAGTAGGTCTGCGGCGATTTCTCGGCGCGCAAATGCCCCACCATCAAGGCGCGCAGGTGCCGCACCGTCTTCGACTGCGTCTGGCGAGCCGCGCATGACTGCAAGATGACCTGAACCTTCGCTTGCAGGCCAGCGGGAACGGATCGGCCACCGAGTTCGTTCAGCACCACGAGACGGTCCGCGCTGCGCAGTGAAGCCTGGGCGTTGGCGTCGTGCACGATGTCACGGTACAGATCGGTGCCGGTGAGCACCACCACCAGCGCAGCGCGGGGTCGCAGCGCACGCCACCGCGTCACCGACGCCGCCGAGCGACGTGCGTGCAGCGCGATCATCAGCGCCTCGTCGCCACCATCCCAGCCGGCGGTGAGCCGCACACGGTAAGCTTGGGAAAGCATCTCCGCCCAACGGCGGGCCGTCTGCCAATTGCCGTTGTTGGCATCGGCCAGCGCCGGGGTCACGATGACGATGTCGGAGCGTCTCATCGCCTTAGGTTACCGCCAATGATTTCTCCGCATGACCCGGCGCAGTCCGTGCGCCACGCCGGCCTGGCCGAGCTGGACGTCGCGCTGCGGTCGAGCCGGCAAGACACTCTGGCCACCTTTGCCGACTTTGAGCGAGGGCTGCACGAACTCGCCGTGCCGCATGGCGAGACGCTGAATCCGCCGCTGTGGGAACTGGGTCACGTCGGCTGGTTCCAGGAGTTCTGGATCGCTCGCAACCCGCAGCGCAACGCCGGCGTGAACGCCGAGCCCGAGGTGTTGCGTGCGAGTGGTGTGCGGCCGCAAGCCGACGCGCTGTACCACTCGAGCGAAGTGGCCCATGCCACGCGCTGGGCCTTGCCACTGCCCAGTGCCGACGCCACGCGCGCCGATCTCGCTGCGCAGCTCGCGCGCACGCTCGAGCTGCTGCGCCAAGCGGATGGCGACGATGCGGCGCTGTATTTTTTTCGGCTGGCCCTGCTGCACGAAGACATGCACCATGAGGCTGCGCTTGGCATGGCGCAAAGCCTGGGATTGCCGATCGCCGATGTGCGTTGGCATCCCGCGCCTTTGGGTGAGCGTCGAGCCGAGCTGGCGTTCGCGGCCGGCCCCTGGACGGTGGGTCGCAGCGGCCCAGGTTTCGCCTTCGACAATGAACTGCAGGCCCACGTCCAGCGGCTACCTGCTAGCCACATCGACAGCCGCGTGCTGCGCTGGGCGGACTACCTGCCCTTCGTCGAAGCCAACGGCTACACCGAGCCACGCTGGTGGAGCGATGCCGGCTGCACCTGGCTCGCGGCCGAGCGACCCGTCGGGCCGCGCTACACCCGCCGCACGGGCCGCTCCTGGCAGCAATGGCGCCAAGGCCAGTGGTGCGAACTCGACCCGACCTGGCCCGCCTGCCATCTGACGGCCTTCGAAGCCGAAGCCTGGTGCCGCTGGGCCGGGCGCCGCCTGCCCACCGAAGCCGAATGGGAACGCGCCGCCGTCGATCAGGCGGGTGCTTTCGAATGGGGTCAGGTCTGGGAATGGACTGCCAGCCCCTTCGAGCCCTACGCTGGCTTCGAAGCGCATCCGTACCGCGACTACTCAGCCCCCTGGTTCGGCAGCCGTCGGGTGCTGCGCGGTGCCTCGTTCATGACACAACCGCGCATGCGCGATCCGCGCTATCGCAACTTCTACGCGCCCCATCGCAACGACGTGCCCGCCGGATTGCGAAGCTGCCAGCTGTAGGCATGGGCAAACGAGTGCTCGCAGGCAAGCCATTCTTTCCCCTGGCGTGCGGCTGCTAAGCTCGTTGAACAGTATCGAAGACACGGCACCCCAAGAGCATGCACAACGCTAAAGAGGACGCAGCGTCCGACGAGGCGGTCCGGGCGCAATCGCTGGCCAAGTACAGCACGCGTGCGGCAGCCTACGACCAAACCTGCGGCCCCACCTGGCCGATCCGTGAGCGCGCTGTGGCCGGGCTGCAGCTGCGCAGCGGCCAAAGCGTTCTCGATGTGGGCTGCGGCACGGGTTTGAGCCTGGAGTTGCTGCGCAACCAGGTCGGCGACACCGGCCAGGTGTTCGGCTTCGACCAAAGTCCGCAGATGCTGGCCCTGGCGCACCAACGTGTGGCAGCCGCCGGTTGGCGCAATGTGCATTTGCTGCACGCACCGGCGCAGTCCTTGTGCCTGCCGCAGCCTGTGCATGCGCTGCTCTTCCACTACACCCACGACATCCTGCGTTCACCGGCGGCGATCGAGCGCCTGCTCGGTGCCGCCTTGCCCGGTGCGACGGTGGCGATCGCCGGCATCAAGTACTTTCCGCGTTGGTTGGCGCCGCTGAACCTGTGGGTCTACTGGAAGAACCGCGGCTACAACGGCGCACCCGGACAACTCGAATCGCCATGGGACCGCATCGCGCCACGGCTGACACAGTGGCAGTGGTCGAGCACCCAGTTCGGCATGGGCTACCTGGCCTTCGGTCGCTTGGGAAATCCCTTGCCCGAAACCGTGAGCGCGCCAGACGTGGCGGCGGCTGCCGGCACCGCGTCCACGCAGGCGCTGGTGGGCGGCGCAGCCGATGCCCGCTGACCGTGCCATGAGCCCGGACTCCGGTTTCGCGACTGCAAGCATGTCGCCGTCTCGCTGGCGCCGCGGCGCAGCAGTCTTGTTGGCCCTGCTGTTCCTGAACGGCATGCTCAGCTTCAGCACCTGGTGGCCCACGCCGGGCATCGTTCCCGAGGCCCGCCTGGCTCCCGAATTCGTCTGGCTGTGGCTGGCCTTGCTTGCCGTCGTGGCCTGGGCCGGGCGGCTGTCTCGGCCGCTGCTGGCGCTGTTCACCGTGGCCTATTTGCTGCTGGTGCTGGGGCGCTATTTGGACGTCACGGTGCCCAGCCTGTTCGGCCGCGAAATCAACCTGTACTGGGACGGCGCACAGATCCCGCGCTTTCTGTGGGTGTCGGCTCAGGACCTGCCGTGGTGGCAAAGCAGTGCCGTGATGGCGGCCGTCGCGCTGTTCTTTGGGCTGGTCTACTGGCTGCTGCGTCTCGCGATTCGCGTGGCTGCCAGCGACGCCGTTCCGTTCGCGCTGCGCTCACCTTGGGCTTGGGCTGCCACGGCTGCAGCCACGGCGCTGGCGGTGGCCAATCTGGCCGGTGTGCGCGCCACCTGGCCCGTGGTATCCAAACCGGTGATCCCGACCTATTGGCGTCAGGCCACCTTGCTGGCCACGGTGCTGTCGCCTTCGCGCTTGGCCGCGGTGCTGCCGGCATCGAGCGCCGTGGATGAGGCGCTGGCTGCGCCGGCAGGCACCGTCTTGGCGGGGCTGCGCGGTGCCGACGTGTACCTGTTCATGCTGGAGTCCTACGGCGCCGTGGTCTTCGACAACCCGCGCGCCTTCAGCGCGTTGGGCCACTCGCGCGAGCAGCTTGCACAAGCGATCGCGAGCAGCGGGCGCCAAGTGGTCTCGGCCTTCGTGCGCGCGCCCACCTTCGGCGGCGCGTCCGACCTGTCGCACCTGGGGCTGCTGTCGGGCATCGACCTGAGCGATCCGAACCGGCACGACCTGCTGCTGACCACCGAGCGCCCGACGCTGATCTCGCTGTTTCGAAAACAGGGCTACCAGACCTTCGGGCTGTACCCGGCGGTGCGATGGGAGTGGCCCGAGCGCGCGTTCTATGGTTTCGATCAGTACCTGGAAAGCCGCGACCTGGGCTATCGAGGTCCGTCGCTGGGCTACTGGTCGCTGCCCGACCAGTTTTCAATCGCTCGGTTCGAGGAGCTGTTCCCGCGCTTGCCCGGCTCGCCGAGGCGCTTCTTGTTTTTTCCGACCATCACCACGCATCTGCCGTTCAGCCCGGTGCCGCCCTACCAAAGCGACTGGTCGCGCATCACCAGTGCACAGCCCTTCGATGCTGCCGAAACCGCCAGCGCTCTGGCGCAAACCGTCAACTGGCTCGACATGTTTGGCGACTACGTGAGCATGATTGACTACAACTATCGCTGGCTTGCCGGCCTGATGCAGCAGCCCGAGGCCCGCTCCACGGTGTTCGTGATGATCGGCGACCACCAGCCAGCGGCCAACGTCACTGGCGAGGGAGCGTCCTGGGACGTGCCGGTTCACATCATCGCGCGCGATCCCCAACTGCTCGCCCGCTTTGTGGAGCTGGGCTTCAGTGCTGGCTTGCAAGCGCCACGCGCGAGCATCGGTTCGACGCACGAGCTGACTGGTCTGATGCTGCGTGCCTTCGCTGGCGCTGACGGCGCTGACGGCGACGTGGCCGATGGCCCCGTGCCTCTTGCGCACGCGGCCGTGGCCACGCGCGAGCGATGAAGCCGGCCGCACCCGCAACCGAGCAGGCTGCTGGCGGCTGGCGCGTCGCGGCGGGGCCGTCGGCCCTGGTCGTGCTGGCCCTGGGTCTGGGTTTGGGTCTGGGGGCGCGCTACGGATTGGTGGAGCCCGCGAGCCTCACGCACACCTGTGATGCCGCGCCTTGGCGCGACCTGACCTGCACGCTGCGCACGCTGACCGTGAGAGCCTTCGTGGACCAGCGCCTGGCGCTGCTTGCGCTTGGCTTGGCGGTGCTGGCCGTCAGCAGCCGCTGGCGATGGGCCACTGGGTCGGCCATGGCCACGGGCAGCGCGGCCTTGGTGCTTTATTCCGCCGACATCGCTGCGCCCGCCGTGCTGCTGGCCGCGCTGGTGTGCGTGCGGTCCGCAACCGCGGGCGGGCCCGTTCGATGAGGCCACCAGGTTGCCCACGCCAAAGCCAACCAGAGACCTCCCAGGGCGAGAGCCTCGGTGTTTTGCAGACCCTCGTGCAGCAGCAGCCAGGGCGCGGCGGCACCACAGACCGCCGCGAGCAGCCGCTCCTCGCGGGCGCTGCGATCAAAGCGCAAGCCCAGCAGCGCCAGAGCCAGCCACAGCCCCGCCGCGGCGGCGAACAGCGGCCAGAGCAAGGGCCGGTAGCGGCCGTCGAAGACCAACGCCAGCGCAGCCCATGCCACGGCGAACAGCAGCGCCAGCTGCAGCCAGGCCAGCACGTGTGCGCCGCGCCCGGCTGCGCCTTGCCGTACGGCAGCCAGCGAAGTGCGCACAGGCGCTGGCGTGTGAAAGGCTTGCCCGAGGCGGACACTGAGCTGCGCAGCGGCCGCCACCGCACCGGCCAGCGCAAGCGCGGCCATGCTGCCGTCACGGGCCCACTCCAGCGGGACGCGGCTCCACAGCTCCAGCTCCCGCCATTGCCACACGGCCAGCGCGCCGATTCCCGCACCCGCCAGTGCCGCTGCCAGCGCCGAGAGCAACAGCCGCAGCTGCGGTGCTTGCGCCGCAGCACCGCGGCTTTGCCGGCGCCGCGCCACGACCCAGGCCAAAAGCGCCACCGCAGTTCCCGCGCCGGCAGCCCACAGGCGCTGGTGCGCCTGCGGGTCGGGCACGACCGGGCCGGCCAGCAACACGCGCTGCACGCCTTGGGCATCGAACAAGCCCCAGTGGCCGCCCATCGCGCCCTCAAGGGAGCGCTTCCAGGGTTGGTCGAAACCTTCGATCAGGTTGAAAGCGGGCAGACCGCCGGCTGCGGGCCGCGTTTCGAGCGCCAGCATGTCGCGCACGAAGCGCGTTTGTTCCAGTCGGCCGGGAACGGCGGTACCGCGCTGCCGACCCTGAGACGGCCAGCCAGCCTCGGCCAAAAACACCGGCTGTGCTTGAAAGGCTTGGCGCACCAGCGCCAGGATCGCCTGCACATGCGCCACGGCATGGCCAATGGCCACCGGCTCGTCTTCCCAATAGGGCAGCACGTGCACGGACACCACATCAACGTGATCGCGCAACGCAGCGCCGTGACGCAGCCAGAATTCCCACACATCGGCGTAGCTGATCGGCACGCTGGATCGCCGCTTCGCATCGGCGAGCAAAATTCCAAGGGCCTGGGCAGACAGCTCTCGCCGCAGCAGCACTTCGTTACCGACCATCAGCAGGTCGACCACGTCGGCATGCTCGTGAGCCAGCTCCAGGGCGCGGTCCAGCTGCGCTGCATTTGCCGCAGCGTCACTGCCGATCCAGGCGCCGAGCACCACGCGCAGCCCCAGCCGCCGCGCAATCGCCGGCACTTGATCGAGCCCGTGGTCGACACCGTAGGTGCGCACACAGCCGGTGAGCTCGCGCAGCAGTCGCAGATCGGCCTCGATCTGAGCCGGGCTGACGATCAGGGCGGCGTTGAAAGGCGTGTGCCCCTCGCGGCGAAATGGGGCGTAGGACACGCAGGGCAGCTTCGATTCGCCCAGCCCGCCCACAGCGACGGGTTGCGCTCGCGCTGCTGCCCAGTCCAACAAGGCCAGCACGGCCAGTGCGAGCATCAGCACGACCAGCACCCGGCGGGCGACTTCAGCGGCGCAGGAACGGGTCAAGGCAAGGCGCAAGTGTGGGGCGGGGCAAGGGACGGCAGCTGATGATGCACTGTCGCCCCGAAGACGCCCCGCCGCACCGGGGCACCGTGCGCCGCAGTGGGGTGCGTTGGGCCGTGGCCGTGGCGATTGCCGTTTCGGTGGCGGCCTTGAACATGTTGGCCTGGCGCGCGCTGAACCCGCCGTTGCCTGTGCCCGATGCGCCAGCACGCGTGGGCGGGCTGGCCTACAACACCTTCCAGCGTTGGGACAGCCCGCTGAGCAAGGTCTACCCGAACACCACCGAGATCGAAGCCGACATGCGGCTGCTGGCCGGCACCACGCAACGGCTGCGCACCTACAGCGCCAGCGAGTTCCCGGCGCTGCCAGCGCTGGCGCAACAGCATGGACTGAAGCTGGCGTTGGGTGTCTGGTTGGACACGGAGGCCGACTCGAACGAGCGCGAAATTCGCGCCGCCATGGAGACCGTGCGCCGCCACGGGAACGTCGAGCGCGTGATCGCAGGCAACGAGACACAGCTGCACCGCAAGCTGAGCGCGACTCAGCTGTACGCGACGCTCGATCGCCTGCGCGCCGCCGTGTCAGTGCCGGTGTCCACCGCCGAGCCCTGGCATGTTTGGATCTATCAACCCGAACTGGCGCGGCATGTCGACTTCATTACCGTGCACTTGCTGCCGTACTGGGAAGGCGTGTCGGTCAAGGACGCGGTCGAAGACTCTCTGCAGCGCTACCGCATGGTGCGCGAGCGGCACCCGCACAAGCTCGTCGTCATCGGCGAGATCGGCTGGCCAAGCGGCGGCGACACCGTGCGCTCGGCCGAAGCCACGCCCGCCAACCAGGCGGCTTTCTTGCGCGCGTTCGTTGCGCGCGCGGCGGCTTTGAAGCTTGACTACTACCTGATGGAAGCGGTGGACCAGCCGTGGAAACGTGCCACCGAAGGCCGGGTGGGTGCTTTCTGGGGCCTGCGCGACGCATGGCGCGAGCCCAAGTTCGCGTTCAGCGGGCCCGTCTATGCCGACCCCTACTGGTTCGGCAAGGCCGCGCTTTCATCGATCATCGCGCTGGCGGCGCTGCTGCCCTTCTTGCTGCGCTTCGCCACGCTGCGGCTGCCCGGGCGCATCACCTTCGCGCTGGCCTTGCAGGCCGTGGCGTCGTTCGTGGTCCTGCTGGCCGCGCTGCCGCTGGACCAGTACCTGCGGACCTGGGATGTCGTGCTGCTGATGTGGCTGGTGCCTGCGCTGGCGCTGATGGGCGCGATTTTGCTGGCCCAGGTGTTCGAGTTTGCGGAGCTGTTCTGGGACGGTAGCCTCAGCGAGCGGGCCGCGCCGCGGCCCTTGCCGACCCACGAGCCAGCGCCCTTCGTCAGCGTCCACCTGGCCTGCTGCAACGAGCCGCCCGAGATGGTCATCGAGACCATCAATGGCCTGCTCGAGCTGGACTGGCCGGTGTTCGAGGTGCTGGTGGTCGACAACAACACCAGCGACGCGTCGCGCTGGCAACCGGTTCGCGACCATGTCGAGGCCATACAGGCTCGGTCGCGCCGCGATGCACAGGCCGCCTTGCAGGTGCGTTTCTTCCACCTGCCGAGTTGGCCCGGCTACAAGGCCGGCGCGCTGAATTTCGCCCTTGAGCACACGCACGCGAGCGCAGCGTGGGTTGCAGTGATCGATGCCGACTACCTGGTGGCGAAGAACTGGTTGCGCGATCTGGGCGGCTGGCTGCACGACGGCACAGTCGGCGCCGTGCAGTCCCCGCAGGCCCACCGAGATTGGGGTGCACGCAGGCTGCACCGCATGATGAATTGGGAGTACGACGGCTTTTTTCGCATCGGGATGCATCACCGACACGAGCGTGGCGCCGTCGTGCAGCACGGCACGATGACCTTGGTCCGAGCTTCAGCGTTGCGCGCGCTCAAGGGCTGGGCTACGGAGTGCATCTGCGAGGACACCGAACTCGGACTGCGGCTGTTGCAGCAGCGCTACCGCGTGGTGTACGTCGATCGGGTGCTGGGCACCGGGCTGCTGCCCAGCGACTTCGGTGCTTATCAGCGGCAGCGCCGCCGCTGGGCACAGGGCGGGATGCAGATCCTGCGGCGCCACGTGCGCGGGCTGATCGGGTTGGAACGTGCGGGCGCGGTGCCGGCAGGGGCTGTGACCGGCTCGCGGCCTGGCCTGACGACGAGCCAGCGCTACCACTTCCTGGCGGGCTGGCTGCCGTGGATCGGCGACGGGCTGCACCTGCTGTTCAGCGGGGCCGCGATGTGGTGGACGCTGGGCGTGCTGGTAGCACCTCAACTGTTTGGGCTACCGATCGGATTGTTCGTGGTGCCGTTGGCGGTGTTTTTCTTCACGCGCTTGCTGCTGGTGCCACTGATGTACGCGCGCCGCGTTCCTTGCCCGAAGGCCGACATCGTCGGCGCAGCCTGGGCTGGCATGGCGCTGTCGCACAGCATCGCGCGCGGCGTGCTCGCTGGCCTCGGCCGGCGGGGTGCGGTCTTCGAGGTCACGCGCAAGGGCCCGGCGGCCGCACGGCCTGCTCGCGCCGGCGCCGCATGGTCCACGGTGCGCGAGGAAGCCGCCCTGCTGCTGGGCCTGGGGGTGTGCATCGTCGCGCTGCTGCTGCAGCCAGGCCAGAGCGACCCTGCGCTGCCCGGCTGGCTGCTGGTGCTGGTGCTGCAGGCCATCCCCTATGCCGCCGCCTTGGGTTGCGCGCTGCTGGACCGCGCGGGCAGCGGGTTGGGCCGTCAGCCAAGCGCGGCGCGCCAAGGCGCGGCCCACCCGGCCTGGGACGCCGCGCCTCCTGGCGCCTGAACGGCGTGCGCTGGGTGCCGCTGGAGCGGCCGCGGCGGTGCGCTGCAAGAAACCACTGCATTGGCACGGCAAAGTGCGTGCGCCATTTGCCAACGACCGCCTCAGAGCCGACACTCATCCCAGCTGATGACCTTCAACCCGCCAGGAAACGCAATGACCCGCTGGATTCGCCCCTTGATTGCCACGTCGCTGCTCGCTGTCATCACCTTGGCGCAGGCCCTGACGATCGCCCCGTACACACCGCAGGCACTGGCCACGGCCCAAAAGGCCGGACAGCCGGTGGCGGTGCACTTCCATGCCGAGTGGTGCCCCACCTGCAAGCTGCAGGAGAAGGCTTTGAACCAGATGGTGGCCGAGCCGGGGCTCGACATCACCGTGTTGGTGGCCGACTACGACAAGGAAAAGGACCTGCGCAAGTCGATGAATGTGCGCACCCAGTCGACCCTGGTGGTTTTCAAGGGCACCGAGGAGAAGGCCAGGCTGGCCGGCGAGACTGCGCCCGACAAGATCCGCAGCGCATTGAAGTCCGCGCTCTGACCCGCATGCGCCAACTCGCTCATGGGGATGACCGCCCGTGTCGGTGACGCTTGCACAACTCAGCCTGAGCCTGGCCGCCGGCAGCCTGACCACGCTGAGTCCCTGCGTGTTTCCGCTGCTGCCGCTGGTGCTGGGCGGCGCGCTGCAGGCCAACCGGCTGGCGCCGGTGGCGTTGGGCATCGGCATGGCCGCATCGTTCGCCGCGATTGGCATGGTTGTCGGTGCCGCCGGCCCGGCGCTGGGACTGGACAGCGACCATGTGCGTATCGCCGGCGCGGTGCTGCTGGTGGCCTTCGCAGCGGTGATGCTGGTGCCGGCCTGGAGCGAGCGCTTCACCCAGTGGATGACGCCACTGGCAAGCGGGGCCAACGCCGCGTCGTCGCGGCTGTCTGGCGGCTCGCTGGGCAGCGCGCTGATGCTCGGCGCGGTGCTGGGCCTGGTGTGGAGCCCTTGTTCGGGGCCGCTGCTGGCCTCGGCGCTGACGCTGGTCGCCAGTGAAGGCGGTGTGGCGCGCGGCGGCCTGATTCTGGGCGTGTTCGGAGTGGGCGCGGCGATTCCGCTGGTCGTGGTGGCCTATGCCTCGCGCGCCGGCTTCACCCGCGCCCGGGGCTGGGTGCTGGGCCACATCAACCGCATCAAGACGGTGTTCGCTGTGCTGCTGGGCGGCATGGGCCTGCTGATTCTGACCGGCGCAGACAAGTGGCTGGAAGCGCGGGTCAACCACTGGCTGCCTGACAGCTGGCTGAAGCTGACGGTGCTTTTCTGACGCCCGGGCTGCACCGTGGGCTTGGCCAGGTCGACGCCGATCAGCCACTTCCGGTGAGCGATATGCACCTCGCGTTGTTCAGGGCAACGCCAGACCCAAATACCTTCTCGGCGCCCTGCGGCTAGAGTTCAATTGAATGACGCACCGACCGGTGCGCGGCACCCTCCTCTCGATCCTCTCCCCCAGCCCCAAAGGTCTTGCCATGCTCAGCCTGTCCCGCTCCCGCAACCTCAAGGCGCTGCTCACCTGCGCCGTGCTCACCTTCGCCAGCTTGAGCCATGCCCAGCAGGTGCTTCGCGTCACCACCATCCCGGAGGAAGCGGCCACCGAACAGGTGCGCAAGTTCACCCCGTTGGCCGCCTACCTGGAAAAGAAGTTGGGCATGAAGGTCGAGTTCACGCCGGTCAGCGACTACCCGGCCGCGGTCGAGGCGCTGGTCAACAAGAAGGTCGACTTGGTCTGGTTCGGCGGCTTCACCTACGTGCAGGCGCAGTTGCGCTCGGGCGGCAAGATCATTCCGATCGCGCAGCGCGAGGAAGACACCAAGTTTCAGTCGGTGTTCATCGCCAAGACCGATTCGGGCATCAAGACGCTGGCCGACATGAAGGGCAAGCAGGTCAGCTTCGGCTCGCAGAGCAGCACATCGGGCCACCTGATGCCGCGCAGCAACCTGCTGAACGCTGGCATCGACCCGGAGAAGGATTTCAAGCGCGTCGCCTACAGCGGCGCGCACGATGCGACCATCGCCTCAGTGGTCAGCGGCAAGGTCGATGCGGCGGCGCTGGACATCACGGTGTGGCGCAAGTTTGTGGCCGAAAACAAGGTCAACACCAATGAGGTCGACGTGTTCTTCACCACGCCGCCTTTCTACAACTACAACTGGTCGGTCCACGCCGACATGCCGGCCGAGTTGCGCAACAAGGTGCAAAAAGCGCTGCTGGACCTGGACCCGTCCACGCCCGAGGGCAAGGAGATCCTCCAGCTGAACCGCGCCACACGCTACATCCCGACCTCACCCGACAACTACAAAGCCATCGAAGCCGCCGGCCGCAGCTCCGGGCTGATTTGAGCTGCGCCGCTTGAAGATCGAGCTTCGCGGGCTGGCCGTTTGCCACCCTGCCGCACGGGCGGGTGCGCTCGCGCTGCAGCCGCTGAACCTGCAGGTCGCCGCCGGCGAACAGCTGGCGGTGATCGGCCCATCTGGCGCCGGCAAGACCACGCTTTTGCAAGCCATGGCCTGTGCGTTACCGCCGCGCTCGGGCATGCTGCGGCTGGACGGGCAGGACCCCTGGGCGCTGCCGCGGCGCGATCTGCAGCGTCTGCGCGGGCGGCTGTTTCTGGCGCCGCAGGTGCCGCCGCTGCCGCCGCGCCAGCGCGTGGTCACCTCGGTGCTGGCCGGCCGGCTGCCGGCGATGAGCTTGCTCGCCAGCCTGCGCTCGCTGTTTTATCCGCAGGACATTCCGGCGGCGTACGACGCGCTGCGGCGCTTCGACCTGGACGACAAGCTGTTCGAGCGCGTCGACCGACTGTCCGGCGGCGAACGCCAGCGCGTGGGCCTGGCGCGCGCGCTGCTGGCCCCAGCGAGCCTGTGGCTGGTCGACGAGCCGCTGTCGGCGCTGGACCCGACACGCGCGCAGCAGGCACTGGCCACGCTGCTGCAACAGGCGCGCGAGCGTGGCGTCACGCTGGTGGCCACGCTGCACCAGGTGGACGCAGCGCTGGCGCACTTTCCGCGCATCGTCGGCCTGCGCGAAGGCGTGCTGGTCTTCGACCTGCCCGCCGCCGAAGTCGACCGCGACCGGCTGGCCCGGCTGTATGGCCAGCACGAGTTCGAGCTGCAAGCCGACGCCACCGCGCTGACCGAAGCGCAGCCACCGCAGCCGACCGCACCGGTGGTGATGCATTGCCGATGAGCGCCACGTGAGTACCGCCAGTGCTGCCACTCTTGGCCTGCGCGAAGCGCCCACGCGCGACCCGGCCTGGCTCGGCCGCGTGTTCTGGGTAGGCGCCGGCCTGGTGCTGTTGTGGCCCATGCTCGTGGCCACCGAGTTCCGCCCCTGGATCCTGTTCGAAGCCTCGAACCTGAAGGTCACCGGGCAGTTCCTCGCCAGCTTCCTGCCGCCGGCGCACTCGGCCGAGTTCCTTGCCATGGTGGCGCGCGAAACCTGGCGCACGGTGGCCATCGCGACCGCCGGGTTGACGCTGGCGCTGCTGCTGGCGCTGCCGCTGGCGCTGCTGTCGACGCGCGTGCTGTCGATCTCGGCCTTGTCCGGGCGCATGGCGCGCGGCCCGTTCTGGCTGCGCTTGATGCTGCGCTGGTTGCTGATCGTGCTGCGCAGCGTGCCCGAGCTGGTGTGGGCGCTGGTATTCGTGCGCGTGGTCGGCCTCGGGCCCACCGCCGGCGTGCTGGCCATTGCGCTGACCTACGGCGGCATGCTCGGCAAGGTGTACGGCGAAATCCTGGAGAGCGGCGAGACGCATGCCACCGAGACGCTGCTGCGCAACGGCAGCTCGCGTGTTCAGGCTTTCTTCTACGGCCTGCTGCCGCAAAACGCCGGCGAGCTGACCAGCTACACCGTTTACCGCTGGGAATGCGCCATCCGCAGCTCGGTGGTGCTGGGCTTCGTGGGTGCCGGCGGGCTGGGCCAGCAGATGGACAACTCGATGAAGATGTTCAACGGCGGCGAGGTGCTGACCATGCTGGCCGTGTTCGTGATGCTGGTCGCACTGGCCGACCATGTCAGCGCCGTTTTGCGCAGGGCATTGGCATGACCTTCGAACGGCAACGCACGCCCGCGGCCAACGCGCCTTACCGGCTGCCACCGCCGCTGTTCAACGCGCGCTGCCAGGCATGCTGGTTCGTGGCGGCGGTGCTGCTGCTGGTGCTGGCCAGCTTTTGGACACTGCAGCTGCAGTGGGGCGAGTTCCTGTCACTCGACGCGCTTCGCAGCATGGGGCGCTTCCTGGCCGAATTCTTCCCGCCCGACACCTCGCCGGCCTTTGTGCGCAAGGTGCTGCTGGGCGCTTGGGAGACACTGGCCATGTCGGCGCTGGGCACAGCGCTGGCCGCCGCCGCAGGCCTGTTGCTGGCGTTGCCGGCCAGCCGCCTCCACGAAACCGATGCGGCCTGGGCGCGAGCGCCGACGCGGCTGCTTCTGAACGCGCTGCGCGCCGTTCCCGAACTGGTCTGGGCCGCGCTGCTGCTCATCTGCGCCGGACTCGGCCCCTTTGCAGGCACGCTGGCGCTGGCTGCGCACACCACCGGCGTGCTCGGACGGCTGTTCGCCGAGAGCTTGGAAAACGCGCCACCCGGGCCGGCCGCGGCACTGCGTGCGCAGGGCGTGGGTCACGGCCGACTGTTCCTGTACGCCACACTGCCGCAGGTGCTGCCGCAGCTGATGAGCTACACGCTGTACCGCTGGGAGAACAACATCCGCGCCGCTGCGGTGCTGGGTGTCGTCGGCGCGGGCGGGCTGGGCCAGTTGCTGGCGTTTCACATGGGCTTGTTCCACATGGGCAAGACGGCCACCATCCTCGGCGCGATGCTGCTGCTGGTGGCGCTGGTCGATGCGCTGAGCTACGGCGCGCGCCGAGGACTGACGCGATGAAAGACCGTCCCGCACTCAGCTGGCGCCTGGCCGGGTTGACGCCGGGCAGCGCCAGGTCGAAATCGACGTGTGCCGTGACAGCGCCGATGTCCTCGACCCCACGCGCTGGCTGGCTGTTCGCCTACGACTGGGACCGTCAGGCGTTCGACCGCCTGGCCCAAGCCGGCGCCGCGCGCTTCGACCATGCCGGTTTCGACCTGTTCGGATTTCCGAGCAACACCGCGCTGATCGGCTTCGACCTCGAACGCTTTGCCGACCGGCAGGCAGCACGCGGCCGCCGGCTGGGTTGGCGCGCCGTGCTGTCGCATCACGAGCAGTTCGGCGCGCTGGCCGCCGCGCTGGTGGCCGAACGGCTGGCCCTGCCCGGCGCCACGCCGGAGAGCATCCTGGCGGCGCAGCACAAGCTGCACGCTCGCCGCGTGCTGCAGCAGGTGGCGCCCGAGGCCAACCTGGACTGCGCCGAGCTACCGGTCGCTTATGGACAGACGATCCCCGATGGTTTGGCCTACCCCCGCTTCGCCAAGCCGGTGAAGGCGGCGTTCTCGGTGCTGGCGCGCCGCGTCGAAAGCCGCGCCGAGCTGCACGCCCACACCCGCTTCGGCCACCGCGAGCTGTGGGTCATCCGCCGCTTGGTCGAGCCGTTCGATCGGGTCTGCCGTGCCCGCCTGCCGCAGGCCGGCAGCGCACACCGGCTGTTGCTTGAAGAGCCGGTGGCGCCGCAGGTCGCGCAGTACAACCTTGACGGCTGGGTGCAGGACGGCGCGGTGCATGCGCTCAGCGTGGTCGACGCGATCATGGTGCCGGGCACCCAAGCCTTCATGCGCTGGGACGTTCCAAGTCGCCTGGCGCCGCAAGTGCAACAGCGCGCGCTCGACGTGGCACGCCGCTTCCTGGGGGCCATCGGTTACCGGCACGGGTTTTTCAATCTCGAGTTCTTCCACGACCCGGTGAGCGACCGGCTGAGCGTGATCGAGTGCAACCCGCGGCTGGCCTCGCAGTTCGCCGACCTGTACCAGCGCGTGCTGGGTGTCGACGCCCACGCGATGGCCTTGGCACTGGCGCTCGGCGACAACCCGCTGGCGGTGCCGCGCAGCGTGCCAACAGCCGGCGCTGCGGCAAGCTTGGTTTACCGCAGCTTCGACCCGTCGGTCGTGCCGGTGATGCCCAGCCTGGCCGCCAGCCAGGCCTTCTCCGTGCATTTTCCCGACGGCCTGCTGTTTTGTTTCCCCAAGCAGGGCCATGGCCTGGCGCGCGACTTCAAATGGACCGGCAGCCACCGCTACGGCATCGTCCACTTGGGCGGCCGTGACCGTGCCGACCTGCGCGAGCGCGCCGGCCGCGCCAGCGCACTGCTGGGCTGGCCGTCGCCGTGGCTAGACGAACCCGCCTTGACTGATACCTCGCGCCCGGCTGTGCCGCCACCCGCCAGCCCCCAAGCGACAGCGCCAGCCAGCAGGCCCCCGACCTTCACCTCACCGTTCGGATCTGCCCGGCAGTAACCACGGTCCTTGCTCGTTCGTCACCCCTTTGGCAGTAGCCGTGCTGCGACAGCCAAGCGTCCAAGCGAAGCTCGGGGCCCATCGAAAGCCGCCGAAGGGCATGCACCGCACCGCTCACGAACGGCTGCTGTCGATCGGTTGAAGTTTTCTGCGCCGCTTCAAATTTTCAAGTGCGCCACGTCGCGGCCGGTTGCATGGAACAAGCCCACCCATCGATTCGCAACTTACGGCGCTGCGTTGCTGCGATCTGCATCGATCACGGCAGGCCACCGGGTTTCAGGGCAGCACTGGTGGGCGAGGCGGGCCGCTGTAGAGCCAATGGTTGGCCAACAATCGCTCGCCAAGCAGCGTCATGGCCACATTGCGGCCCCAGCGCAGCAGACCGCGAGCGTGATACGCGCGGCCATTGTTCAGTGAGCTGCGCTGCACGCGTGCGTTACGGGCCCAGCGGTGTGCTGCATACCGTGCAAACAGCGCCGCCCAATCTGTATTCGCTTGGTAACGGTCAGCCAAGAGACCGAGGGTCCACGCGTCCTCCAGCGCCATGCCAGCGCCTTGCGAGAGATAAGGACGCATGGGGTGGGCCGCGTCGCCAAGCAACGCCACCGGCCCACACGCCAGTTCGCACGGGGCTCGCAGCTCGGGGCGGTCGTGCAAGGCCCACAGCGTCCACCCGGGACACGCGTCGATGAGGGCATGCAGGTCACTCGCGAGCGGTCCGCTGGCGGCGAGCAGGTCATCTACACGAGCGTCCTGTGACCAGCGCCGCGGGTCGTCACCGCCGTGACCTTGGCCCAGGCGGCCATGAACCACGGCAACCACGTTGATCCACTCGCCGCCGCGCACGGGATAGCTGACGACGTGCGTGCCCGCGCCCAGCCAGACCTGCACCGAGTTGCTGCGCAACCCGTGCGCAAGCCGCTCGGCTGGGATGAGCCCACGGTAGGCGAGGTGGCCGCTGAGCCGCGCCGGGGTGGCATCGAGCAGCCGCTCTCGCACCCGGCTCCAAAGCCCATCGCAGCCGATCAACGCCGCGCCGAACAGAGAGCGGCCTTCGTCGAGCGCCACCCGAACGACATCCGCCTGCACATGGAAAGCCTCCACGCGGGCCCGCAGGCGAAGCGTCGCGGGCGTTTGCAACTGCACAGCCTCGAGCAGCAGCCGATGCAAGTCGGCGCGGTGAATGCAGGCGTGGGGGTGCCCGTAGCGCGCCAGCGCCGCCCGGCCCAGGCGAAGGTGGCCAAGTTCGCGCCCGCCGTGGGCATCGCGCACGCGCAGGTCGTCGGGACAGGTGGCCACAGCCTTCACGGCCCGGTCGCAGCCCCAGTCGGCCAGGACACGCATGGCGTTCGGCCCCAGCTGGATTCCAGCCCCGATCTCTGTGAAGTCGCTGGCCTGCTCCAGCACGGTCACCGCGCGCCCGGAACGGCTCATGGCCAAGGCACACGCCAAGCCGCCGATGCCACCGCCGGCAATCAACAAACTGTCATTCATGGGAAGGGGTTGACCTCTGGTCGCCAAGGCCCGGCGTGCCCCTGGTGGCGCCTTTACTCACACGGCGGCAGCGCCGGCAAGTGCTGCGGCGTTGCGCGTGTGTCGGGCGATGCTCATCGTGGAAAAGGCGTGCTGCCGGTTCAGCGTTGCGGCGTGCGGTGACGCGCTTGGTGCCGGTGGTCGCTTTGCAGGGAGGCAGGCTGCGTGGCCGCGTGCTTCGTCTTGCGGCCTTGCACGCGGTCACGCCACAGCCGAAATGACCCCGGCTTCAGTTGCTGGCGCATCAGCGCAATGACCGCAGCTTCGTCCAGCGCAAACTGGGTCTTGATGGCTTCAAAGGGCGTACGGTCTTCCCAAGCCATCTCGATAACCCGGGACATGTCGGCAACGTCGAGGGTGTGGGTTGGCTTTGCCATGCAACATCATAGAGACTTGGCCCGGCCATCAAGCAGTGCTCTGCGGCGTGGATAGCTGCGCTCGAGGAGACTTGAACGCGCGGCAGGTCACTCGACATCAGGCGGCCCGGCGACAGCGCCAGCAGCGCTTCAGACCAAACGTTCGGACACCTAGGGCTTTGCCTTCGCCACTTCTTCCGCCACGAGCGCGGCGAGCTGATCTGGCCCGAAGCTGGGCAGGCTGCGGCCGTTGACCAAGAACGTGGGCGTCCGTGTCACCTTCAGCGCGTTGAGATCTTCGACGTCCTGTGTCAGCAGCGCCTGCATCTCAGGCCGGGCCATGTCCTCCCGGGCCCGTTCGATGTCCAGGCCAGCTGCCTTCGCGATCTCAAACGTGAGGTCAGGGTTCGGCCGGCCGTGGTCAGCCCAGGTCGGCTGCGCCTGCAGGACCGCCTCCAGCACTTGCTGGTACTTGCCCTGTCGCTTGGCCGCTTCGAGCAGTTTCACCACCTGATCAGACCCCTGGTGAAACGGCGCATAGCGAATGACCAACCGCACGTCGTCGGGGTACTTCGCCATCAAGCTCTTGACGATCGGATAGAACGCACGGCAGGTCTCGCAGGCCGGATCGAAGAACTCGACGATCGTGACCGGCGCGCCCTGCGGGCCGAGCACAGGCGAGTGCATGCGCACGAGGCGAGTCTGCTCGGCGCGGACAGTCTGGTCCTGCGCGCTCTGGGTCTGCTTCTGGTACTGGCTGACGCCCACGACAAAGGCGGCGACCACAAGGATCAGGATGCCGCCAATTGCAACCTTCTTGGTATTCATGAGCGGGTCTTTCTCAGGTAGACGAGCAGCAAAGCGGAGATGGCAGTGAAAGCCAGCAGGGACAGCCAAGGGATCTGGATGTTGCCGAGGATCACGAGTTTCTGATCGCTGCAGGACGGGCCTGCGCCGCAGGGGATCCACCACTGCGGCACCCAGCCGGCAACGAGTGCGGTGTGATAAGCCGCGATTGCAACGCCGCCCATCGCGAGCGGCAAGGCATAGACGGCCCCGCGGCGATCGCTGCCGAAAGCCGCCATGCCCAGGATCACGGCCAGCGGGAACATGAGGATGCGCTGGTACCAGCAGAGCTGGCACGGCGTCATGCCCATCACTTCGCCGATGAACAGGGCGGCGAACGTCGACACGAGTGCGACCGCCCAGGCCGCCGACAGCCAGTTCCACCCGCTGGTCGACCGGGTTGGAACTGGACTGTCGCGATCAGCGCTCGCGCCGCTCATGCCGCAGCCATCCTCACTTCAGCGCAACGCGTGCGGTTGCCGGCTTGCCCGCGACAGTCACAACGGCCACGGCCTTGCTGCCGGGACCGACCTTGAAGCTGCCGGTGCGCGCGCCCCACCGGCTTCGTCTAAGGTGGCGCTGGGAGGCGCCGCGCAGAGCACGTCAGGAAGACCCGACAGCGGCAGCGGGGCAAGTACAACGGTGGCAAGAAAGCGACGCACGACACAAAGTCTAGCGGCTGGGAAAGGTCTGCCCAAACCTCGCGACAGTGGTCCACGCTGAGCGATCCGGCGATGGAAGAGGCGTTGCACGATTGGTTCACACGGTGCGCGGTAGTTCGGCCAACATCCGGCGGCCCAGCGACAGCGCCAGCAGCGCTTCAGACCGAACGCTCGGACACCTAGCGCCGCCCCTTGCGTACCCGCGTGCTCTTGCTCGTAGGCACGGAGAATTCGGCTGGCTTGGTTTTCACCCAAGCCACAAAGGTCTGAAGCTCACGGTGTCCCAGCAAAGCCTCGACGGTCGCATATTGACGGGCCAACTCGGTTTCGGTGAGCAGCGCATGCACTTGGCGGTGGCACACGCGATGCAAGAACTTCGTTTGCCTCCCGCCCTTGCTCTTGGGAACGAGGTGGTGCGCGTCGCGTTGTGCCGGTGGAATCACGCGGTCGCACAACGGACAAATCACGACATCGCCAAGCCGCGCGTCGATCACGACTTCGCCCAGTCGGCTGAGATTGCTGAGGTCCTGGATGTCGTTCGGTGAATTACGGCGTGCCATGGAACGGGGCGTCGTGCGGGTCTGTCAAGCTTGCTATTGAATCAGGGCTGAACCCAGTGCGCTGCGGGCTTGCCGAACACCGCACGACGGTGTCCGTGGCGGTGCAGTTCGAGCCAGTCGATGCGTTCAATGCGCGCTGTCACTGCGGCAAACGACTCGCGCTGAGTTGGCCCGGAAGGAGTCTCGAGTGGGGTGCCGGGAGCCAGTGCCGACAGGTAATCCCTTGCCGATGCCGACTGGCGAATGCGTTGCCAGCGTGAAGACACTGCGGGGCCATCGGTCTCGATGAGGCAGCCAGCCCGGCACCGCACCTGCCAGCCCAGGCGTGTGGACCAAAACACCAACACGGCCGCTGGGTGGCGCGACAGCTGCTGCGCCTTGGCGGTGCGCGAGTCGCTGTAGATCACCAGTTCCATCGCGTTGATGTCGACTTCACGCAGGACCACCGTGCGTGCATCGGGCCACACACCAGCGGCATCGCTGCCATCGACAGTGGCCAGAACCGGCGTGCGCCACTCATGGTGTTTGTCATGCGACGCACGGCGAAGCTCAAGCCAAACGGCTTGCTCGATCTCTTCAAGTGTGGCGAGCCGATTCAGCATGTTGAGATTTTCAGGGGCGACAAGCAGCCCGGTACGGTGTTCAGGATGCCCGGAATTTCGGCGAAGACGTTTCACAGCCCGTTCAACCGCCAGCCACGCCGGCTCGTCACATTCAGGTCATGCTGCCGAGCGCCGCAGAAAGGTTCATCAAGCCGCTCTGACTTCGCACGCTCACTAGAGAACCCTGACCACCCGGCGGTCGGCCAGCCTAGGCATCTCGGCAAGTGACAGCAGTTGCGGCCAGGCGAGCTGACGCCAGCTTTGCCACAGCCGCTCGCGCGCGGCTGGCAGAGATTGCCGCACGCTGCATGGAGCCATTTGCGACATGAAGAGTTGGAACACACCCTCTTTAGCCCCTGCAAGAGCCTGACTCGCAAGCACGTTCTTGCCAGCAACGAGGTAGGTGTCAAGGTCGCCAAACGCGATCAGCACAGGCTTGCTCGTCGGCTCGTACAACTTCATCTGTGCGCCCCCCAGGAAGCAAGTGACGTTGATCGCGGCGAGTTCGCCCATATCGATGGCGTTGTAGGCCTGCTTGGCGACCGCGCGCGGAAGTTGAGCCGCGTCACCGATCACAAACGTGCTGCTGCTGTAGCGGCTTTGCAGCGTCTGGTGCACGTCCGCCCACACATCCGGCGGTCGGGCCAGGCCCGACTGCTGCAGCAAAGCGGGCGCCGCCAACCCAGCGGTCCACACGGTGAGCTCCGAGCGCAATCGCTCGCCATCGGCCAGGTGGACCTCCCCAGCCGATACGCTGGCAATCGCGGTGCCGATACGGAATCGCACCGCATGGGGCTGGCACAGTCGCCGCAGATCGGCGTCGAGCACTGCGGGCAACCCGGGCAGCAGCCGCTCGCCGGCCTCGACCACGTCGACTGACAGCCCCGGGAGGTTGCGGTAGCGGCGCAGGATCTCGCCCAGCACCTCGATGCCCGAAATGCCGCCGCCGACGATCACGATGTGCAGCGGCTTGCCCTGCTGCACCAACGTGCGCAGCCGCTGTTCGATCGCCAGCGCCTCGGCAATGCTGCGACACGGAAGTGCGTGGCGCTCAACACCCGGGATGCCGTGGGTGTTCCACAGCGCGCCCAGCGCGACGATGCAGGCGTCGAAGCTCAGCTCATGGCCGCCGGCGGTCAGTAGCCGCCGCGCGACGGGATGAAGTTCGGTCACTTGGTCCTGCACAAACCGGTGCCCGGCCTGTTCGACGATGGCTGCGCGATCCAGCCGAAGGCCCTGCGGTGTCTTCACGCCCGACAGGATCTCGTGGATGTTGGGCATCCACTCGAAGTGCGGCGACGGGTCAATCACCGTCACCTCATGTCGCCTCGATAGCTTGATGGCGGCGGTTAGGCCGGCGAAGTTACCGCCAATGATGGCGATGCGTTGACGTGCTTGCTTCATGGGTCTTTCGGGCATTCTTGCAGTTGCTGCTGAACTTGATGGGCGCGGCAGACGTTGAACTGAGCCAACGGCGACTGGCTGTAGTCGAAACGACTTCAGCTGGCACACGCCTACTTAACGCTGTCCCACCTTGCGGCAGAGCATAGGAGAACTGGCGCTGCCTATTCCCCCTGTGGGTACAGGCAGGCCGGTGTAGGAGCACAGCCGCTCGCATTACCTGCGTTACCTCTGATGTTTTGCACAACCTCAACCCACACAGATCATCTGCAAGACCTAGCATCCGGGCACCCAAACAGAGAGATGCATTCACGGATTTGATCTTCCCAAGGCACTACAGCTTGGTCTACAACGCCACGTGGTCGCAAGGCCGTGTTCGGCGTCTCGATCTTCATGATTGCGACGTGCAAGTCCGAGGTTGAAACGGCTGAAGGCTGGGTGTGCCGGTGACGGGCGCAGCCCTGCTGCCGACAGGCACCTCACCGCAATACGCACTGGAACAAAACTATGTCTGCAGACTACGCACGAGCCCGTATCCCGGGCTTCGTACCCCATGCTCGCAAGCTTGAGGCGGATACCCGCTGGACCGTAGCGGTGCCGCATGCAGTCGTCGTCGGCGCCGGATTTGGCGGCATCGCGGCGGCCTTGCGCCTGCGCGCCAAGGGTTACCGCGTCACGCTGATCGACCGTTGTCAGCAGCTTGGCGGGCGCGCGCAGGTGTTCGAGCGCGACGGCTTCCGCCACGACGCGGGTCCGACCGTGATCACGGCGCCCTTCCTGTTTGAAGAACTGTTCGCGCTGTTCGGCGAACGTTTTTCCGATCATGTCGAGCTGGTACCGCTGAAACCTTGGTATCGCTTTTGTTTTGCCGACGGCGACCACTTCGACTACGGCGGCACGCTGGATGAAACGCTGGCCGAAATCGGCCGCATTTCGCCCGACGACCGGGACGGGTACCTGCGCCTGCTCGAGCATTCCAAACGCATCTTCGACATCGGCTTCACGCAGTTGTCCGACAAGCCGTTTGATCGGCTGCTCACGATGTTGCGGGTGATTCCCAGCTTGGTTCGTCTCCGCTGCGACCGCACGGTCTGGGGGCTGGTGAAAACCTTCTTGAAGAACGACAAGTTGCGCCAAGCCCTCTCGATCCAGCCCTTGTTAGTGGGCGGCAATCCTTTCGACACGACCAGCATCTACGGTCTGATCCACTACCTCGAGCGGGCTCACGGCGTGCACTTCGCCATGGGCGGTACAGGTGCTATTACCCGTGCGCTGGGCGCCCTGATGGAACGCCGGGGTGTCGCGGTGCAGCTGGGCCGCACTGTGCAACGCATCCGCGTCGAAGCGGGGGTGGCCACGGCCGTCGAACTGGCCGATGGCGGCGTGCTGAAGGCCGATCTGGTGGTGTCGAACACCGACGCCGCACACCTGTACACCTCGATGATCCCGAAGGTTGGTCAAAGCTGGGCGTCGCGGCTGAAGCTCTCGGCAGCCAGCTACTCGATGGGGTTGTTCGTGCTGTATTTCGGCACGCGCAAGGCCTATCCGGACGTGGCCCACCACACCATCTGGCTGGGTGAACGCTATCGCGAACTTCTCGATGAGATCTTCAACAAGAAGGTGTTGAGCAAAGACTTTTCGCTTTATGTTCACCGCCCAACCGCCACCGACGCGAGCTTCGCTCCGGCAGGTTGTGAAAGCTTTTATGTGCTGTGCCCGGTGCCCAACTTGCAGGCCGATATCGACTGGGCTGTGGAAGGACCGCGCCTGCGCGACCGCATCGTGGCTGCGCTGGGCCGCACCATCTTGCCCGGGCTTGCCGAGACCATCACGGCCGAGTTCCTCATGACGCCGCGCGACTTCAAACACGACTACCTCAGCGTCAACGGCGCCGGCTTTTCCGTGGCACCGCTGTTCAGGCAGTCGGCCTGGTTTCGATTCCACAACCGCGCCGAAGGCATCCGAAACCTCTATCTGGTGGGCGCTGGCACCCACCCAGGTGCGGGTCTGCCCGGCGTGTTGTGCTCGGCGAAGGTCATCGACGCCATGATCCCGGCCGCGCAGATGGTGATGCAGCAAGAGCCCCTTAGCGCATGACCGCACCCGTGTCCCCGGCGTCAAGCCCAAACGCAACGGCCGAAAAGGCACATAACAAGGCCTCACCGATCTTGGTTGGCTACATTTTCGGCAAGAACAAGGGCGAAAGAAAGCTTGCGATGAGGAACTCCGTGAAGCCAGCTGCGGTGCCGAGCGGCATGGGGGTGAATCATGAGTCATCACGAAATGGGGTCGGCGCTGCGATGAGCCCTGCAATTTTCTGGCGGTGCGCCTGGGTTGCCTTGCTGCTGGCGGCAAACGCAGCGCTTGCGCAGCCGGCCGCGTTCGCCGAGCGCTACAGCGTCGTGCCAGCCAGCGCCGATGGCATCGGCAAGCGCTTCATGGGACGCGAGATCTCGGCAGTGATGGGCTGGCAGGGCGCGGCATGGCTCGAGCGCGAAGAACGTGAGCGCGAAGAGCGCACCGACTTGCTGCTGGCCGCCTTGGCGCTGCAGCCAGGCATGGTGGTGGCAGACATCGGCGCCGGCACCGGTTATCTGTCGCGGCGCATGGCGCCGGCGGTGATGCCGGGCGGTAAGGTCTGGGCTGTCGACGTGCAGCCCGAATTGATCAGCCTGCTGCAGGCTGGGGTGAAGCGCAGCGGGCTGACGCAGATCGAGGTGCGGCTTGGCGCGGTCGACGACGTCAGGCTGCCCGTTGGCTCGGTGGACATGGCGGTCATGGTCGACGTCTACCACGAGTTGGCCTATCCGTACGAGGTGATGGCCAGCGTGCTAAGAGCCCTCAAGCCCGGCGGCCGCGTCGTGTTCGTCGAATACAAGGCCGAGGACCCACGGGTACCCATCAAGCCTTTGCACAAGATGAGTGAGGCGCAGATCAAGCGCGAGGCTGCCGCCTTCGCGCTGGACTGGGAGCGCACCGTGAGCACGCTGCCTTGGCAGCATGTGGTGGTGTTCCGCAAGCGGGGCTGATCCTGGGCGCGCAAGTCCGAGAAGGCTTGTGCGGCTGGGAAGCGATGGCCGTCAGCCCGGGTGGGCGGCACTTTGAACTTATCGAATTGAAGGAGTAACACCATGATGTTGTCTTTGGCTGTCTTGAGCACGGCCTTGTTATTTGGTGGCATGACGCTGTACTCATTCGGCTTTGCCGCCTTCCTGTTCACGGCATTGCCTGCGAAGACCGCTGGGGAGACATTGCGTCGTGCCTTTCCCTGGTTCTATACGTTCGTGATTGCCACGTCGGCTGTGGCCGCCTTGCTTTGGTGGCCCCGTGACGCTGCCTTTGCAGCGGTGATGGCTGCGGTGGCCGTGACCACCGTGCCCGTGCGGCAGATCTTGATGCCAGCCATCAACCGCGCCACCGATGCCGGCCTACGCCAGCGCTTCAAGTGGCTGCACGGGCTTTCCGTGGTGGTCACCCTCGGGCACATCGCTGCCACGGGATGGCTGCTGTCCAAGCTCGCTTGACGGCGCGATCAGGACCTTCGCCGCTTGCGTTGTGAACCGCCCCGGGATTTGTGATGGCCATTGGGCTCAAGTCAGCCCACCGTGATGGTGCCAGGCACTCAAAGGGATCACTGGCCAGCGTCATCGCCGACGCTGTGACCGCATGATCCAAGGCGCAGCGCGTACCGATACGATGCCTCGATGTGCAATCAATACGCGCCCGCCAGCCCGCAAAGAATCGCCGATCACTTTCGCACCATGCCGCCGGCGGACTGCTACCGTCCCGGCATCGGCCCCTGGGGCCATGGTCCGTTCGTGAGGCAAACAAGGGGCCAAGCCCCAGGCGGCCACCGCGAGGCGGCAGTCGGCCAGTGGGCCCTGATCGCGGACAACGCCAAGGAGGCCAAGTCCAGCGCTCGCATCATGACCAACAACGCGAGGTCGGAGTCGCTGGCGAGCCGGCCGACGTTTCGCGGGCCTTGGTCACGCGCCCAGCGCTGCTTGATTCCCGCCGACTCGTTTCTCGAACCCAACTGGGAGAGCGGCAAGAACGAGTGGTGGCGCTTTCGTCGCGCTGACGGCCATCCCTGGGGACTGGCGGGTCTGTGGAACACCTGGACCGATCCGGCATCCGGGGAATTGATCGAGAGCTACACGATGCTCACGATGAATGCGGATGCGCATCCGCTGATGCGCCGCATGCACAAGCCCGACCCGAAGTTCGGTCCCCACGAGCAGGACAAACGCAGCGTCGTGGTGATCGAAGCCACCGATTTCGACGTCTGGCTGGGTGGATCCATCGACGATGCCAAAGCCTTGATCCGCCTGGCACCGGTGGAGGTGTTCGTGGCCGGGCCCGACGGCTGACGCCGACACCTCAGCTCGCCCGCCGCTGTCCTTCGAGCGGAATCCCCTGCCCCAACCACTCGACCGCCGCGTTTTCTGGATCGAGTTGCTGCCAGCGTCGCTCGTGGTGAACCTCGGCGGCCAGTTCATCGCGCTGCTCGCGCGGCAAACGCGGCCATTGCGCATGCAGCCGCGCTGAGAAACGCACCATCCATTCGTTCGCGTCCATCTGGGTTGTCTCCTGCAACGTGGGGTTGTACTGAGTAGTTGAGTAATGGGGCTGTCGCGCTCGACACCGACTAGGCCATGATGTACTGTACGTTCATCCAGTCTTTTTTCCAACTCACGATGCAAGCGCTTTCCGAGGGGTCGCAGGGCGCGCCCCCATTCCCGCTCCCTGCCGGATTCATCTGACACGCCTCATGGCCAGGCAACCATTGCATCGTCCCCGCAGAGCCCGACCTCTTGGCGCATGGCCCGCCCCGATGTGTTCTCGGTGCGCCGGACAACGGTTGAAGACGACCTACAGCCCATGGTCCACGAGGTCAGGGTAAGCCGTGCGATGGCGCTCGCCAACGCGACAGCAGGCGAATGACGCATGAAGACCTACACCGTCGCCGTGCGTGCGCTGTGCGAGTTCGCGGCCAAGCAGGGCGACCTGGACCTGCGCTTCACGCCGTCGCCGACCTCGCAGCAAGGCATCGCAGGTCACCAGAGCGTGGCCTCCAGCCGGTCGGCCTCCTACCGCCGCGAGGTCACCGTGAGCGGCGTGTATCGGCACCTGATCGTGCGCGGACGCGCCGATGGCTACGACCCCGACCGAAATCTGTTGGAGGAGATCAAGACCTTCAAGGGCGACCTCGATCTGATGCCCGCGAACCACCGGCATCTTCACTGGGCGCAGGCCAAGGTCTACGGCGCACTGATGTGCCGAGAGTTCGACCTGGGCGCGCTGACCGTGTCGCTGGTGTACTTCGACGTGGGTCGACAACAGGAGGCACCGCCGCTGCTGCAGCAGTGCACTGCCAGCGAGCTGCAGGCCTTCTTCGAGAATTTGTGCGAGCGCTTCATCGACTGGGCGGACGCTGAACTTGCGCACCGCGAAAGTCGCGATGCGGCGCTGACGGGGTTGAAGTTTCCGCACGACGATTTCCGGGCGGGACAGCGCGACCTCGCGAAGGCAGTGTTCAACGCCGCGCGACTCGGCCGCTGCCTGCTGGCGCAGGCGCCCACCGGCATCGGCAAGACCATCGCCACGCTGTTCCCGATGCTCAAGGCCTGCTCCGAGCAAGAACTCGACAAGGTTTTCTTTCTGACCGCCAAGGGCTCGGGCCGGTCGCTGGCGCTGAAGGCGCTTGAGACGCTGCGTCAGAGCGACCCCGCAATGCCGCTGCGGGTGATCGAACTCGTGGCACGCGACAAGTCCTGCGAGCATCCCGACAAGGTGTGTCACGGCGACTCCTGTCCGCTCGCCCAAGGCTTCTACGACCGTCTGCCGGCCGCTCGCGCTGCTGCCGTGTCGGCGGGAACGCTCACACGCGAATCGCTGCGCGAAATCGCCCTCGCCCATGTCGTGTGCCCGTACTACCTCGGTCAGGAAGTGGCGCGGTGGTGTGACGTGATCGTCGGCGACTACAACCACTACTTCGACAGCACCGCGATGCTCCACGGGCTGACACAGGCGAACGCATGGCGCTTGGGCGTGCTCGTCGACGAGGCGCACAACCTGGTCGATCGCGCTCGAGCGATGTACAGCGCCAGTTTGAACTCGGCGCAGTTGCGCTCGTTGTGCACAGCAGCGCCGCCCACGCTCAAGAAGCCGCTGGATCGTGTGCAACGACGATGGACTCGCTTGGTCAAGGAAGCGACCGAGCCTTACACGGTGCTCGATGAGCCGCCCCAGGCATTCGCCTCGGCATTGCAGGAGGCGACCGCGGCGATCTCGCAGCATCTGGCCGACAGCCCGACGAGCGCTGACGCTGCCTTGCTCCAGTTCTACTTCGACGCGCTGCAGTTCACCCGCTTGCTCGACACCTACGGCACGCACTCGCTGTTCGATGTCACGCGCGATGCGGGAACAGGACCACGGGCTCGCCATGACGGATCGACTCTGTGCATCCGCAATGTGTTGCCGGCGCCGTTTCTGAAGCCGCGGTTTGCGGGGGCTCGGTCGGCGGTACTGTTTTCTGCCACCTTGGCGCCGTGGAATTTCTACACCGACACCCTGGGCTTGCCCCAGGACACCGCCTGGCTCGACGTGGCGGCGCCGTTCCAGGCCGAACAGTTGACCGTGCACATCGCGCGAGATGTCTCGACGCGATTCCAGCATCGCAGCAGTTCGCTGGCCCCCATCGCGCAGCTCATCGCGGCGCAGTACGACGCGGCGCCCGGCAACTACATCGCGTTCTTCAGCAGCTTCGATTACCTGAAGCAGGCGATGGGCGAGTTCTGCGCGCGGCATCCGCAGATCCCGATCTGGCAGCAGGACCGGCGGATGAACGAGGTTGAGCGTGATGCCTTTGTGGCGCGGTTCGCCGTCAATGGATCTGGGGTGGGTTTCGCGGTGCTGGGAGGGTCGTTTGCGGAGGGCATCGACCTGGCCGGCACGCGGCTGATCGGGGCCTTCATCGCCACGCTGGGTTTGCCGCAGCTGAACCCAGTGAATGAGGAACTACGACGACGGCTCGACGGTGCGTTCGGCGCGGGCTACGACTACACCTACCTGTTCCCCGGCATCCGCAAGGTGGTGCAGGCCGCCGGTCGGGTCATCCGCACCCCGTCCGATCGTGGTGTGCTGCACCTGATCGACGATCGTTTCGCCAGACCGGAGGTGCTGCGGCTGTTGCCGGCGTGGTGGCAGATCGAAGCACCTGCCTGAACGACCCCGGTTCGACCGAGTTCCTCGCTCGGGGTGTGCGCCGTCACCACCTGCGCAAGGGCGATCGGATCAGGGGATCAACACCGCGCGGCCCTTGACCTTGCCGTGATGCAGATCGAGCAGCGCCTAGTTCGCGTCTTTGAGCCTGTACTCGCGCGTGGCCAGATGCACCAGGCCACGATCGGCCAGCGCCATCAACTCGACCAGTTCCGGATAGGTACCGACCAGACACGCGATGATGTTTTTTTCCGTGGTGATCAAGTCCAGCGCCGGAATATCGATCTTGCCGCCGTAGCCGACGATGTAGTAGCTGCCAGCGTTGCCCGTCATCGCCAGACCCATGGCGATGGCCTGGCCCTCGCCGACGAAGTCGATCACCGCCTGGGCGCCCTTGCCGCCGGTGAGTGCAAGGACTTGGTCCACCTCGGTGCCGTCGGCCTTGACCAAATGATGGGCTCCGCACTCCTTGGCGAGTTGCAGCGCCATGTCGCTGCTGTCAACGACGATGATCTCTGCGGCACACAGAGCAGCCAGCACCTGAATGCCAATGTGGCCCAGACCGCCAGAGCCGATGACCACGGCGTACTCGCCAGGCAACAGATGGCGCGAAGCCTTCTTGGCCGCGCGATACGCAGTCAGCCCGGCATCGGTGTAGGGGGCGACGTCCTTCGGCGCGAGGGTCTTCGGCAGCTTGATCAGCGAGCGCTGACCCGTGCGCAGGTATTCGGTATACCCGCCGTTGGCGTTGATGCCAGGAAAGCTGCTTTCCTCGGCCTGCATGTCAGCGCCGCGTCGGCAAGCCAGGCAATGACCGCTGGTCACCAGCGGGTGGCAGATGACCGAGTCACCCACCTTGAGGCCGGTCACGGCCGAACCCACGGCCTCGATCCAGCCGGCGTTCTCATGACCCATGATGTACGGAAGCTTGATGTCGACCTTGCTGCGCCAGATGCCTTCGACCACGTGCAGGTCAGTGCGGCACACGCCAGCACCACCAATGCGCACGATGACGTCGGTGGGGCTCTCGATCTTCGGGTCGGGCACGTCTTCGTAGCTCACAAACGAGTCGCCCGTGAGCGTCTCGTTGTACTGGTGCAGCACAGCAGCTTTCATCAATGGCTCCGCAAGCTTTTAGTCTTCAAACTGTCGTGTCCACACCAACCCGATGCAAGCGAGGTCAAGCGCCAGCTACGCAACAACGCAAAGTGTCCGAACCGCAAGACAGAGCGCAAACATGGCCGTGCAAGTGAAAACCACATTCCGTGCGCCAGCGGGATCCACCGCCTGGCCGAGGCTGCGCGGTGTGCAGCTGGCATTGGCAAGTCTGTCCCTGCTGCGACGTTGGCCGGTGGCCGCGGTGAAACCAGGTTGCGGGCGCTGGAGCCGAACACGATGCACAGGCAGCGAAGCGAGTAGCCGGCACAAAAAGGAACTTCGTTCGCTGCAGCCGCGTCGAAGGCACAGTTTGGGCAAGCGCCGCCTGCCCGTTTAAAGCTGGAAAACTCAAGGGGACAGCATGGGACTACTCGACGAACTATTCGGGCGCCGCGACTCCGCTCAGTCACAGCAGTCGCCGTCACCTGGCCACGCATCGCTGTCTGCAGACGAGCAGGCGATCGGCCGCTACCGCTACATGCTGCAGACTGCGCCGCCACACACCCTGGAACAGGCGCACGCCGAAGCCTTCGCCAAGCTGACGCCGGATCAGCGAACGCTGCTGCTGCAACGACTCTCAGCTGAGTTGCCCGAAGCCGAGCGTTTTGCTGCGCACGGCACCCTAAGGGACGATCCGAAATCGTTGGCAAGGCTCGCGACACGGGCGGAGATCCGCCAGCCGGGCACGCTAGAGCGGAGCTTCGGTGGCATGAGCGGCCAGGGCGGCGCGATGGGCGGGATGGGCGGTACGCTGGCAGGCTCGTTTCTGGCCAGCATGGCTGGAGTCGTCATCGGCAGCGCAATTGCTCAGTCGTTCCTCACCGATACGGATGTTGCCGGAGCTGAAGCCGCAGCCGATGGCAGCTCGGCGAACGCCGATACTGATTTGGCTGATGCCAGCGACGGCGGTGCGGACGACTTCGACATGGGCGGGTTCGACGAATTCTGATGCCCAAACACGGCAAGCCAATGAACCCGCTGAGCTCGAAAAAGCTCCTGCTCACGAAGTGGACGGCGGTGACGCCGCGCAATCGCGAGAAGCATTTTGTGGTGGTGCGGGTCATCGAGCCCGAGCTGCCGTCGATGCGCGTCGAGCAGGTCGAACTGGAAGCCGTGCACTCCAAGCAGGTGTATCTGCTGCACTGGCGCGAGCTAACCGACGCGAGCCTATGGCGCCAAGGCTGGGTCTGACGCGAGGCCGTCCGGGCATCTGCTGTCTCGGCCCGCAGACCAGCGCTTACGGCATCGAACGCGAGTCAGTACGCGCCCATGTAGTCACGCTTGCCGATGGCGAGCCCGTTGTGACGCAGGATGGCATACGCCGTGGTGATGTGGAAGAAAAACTGCGGCAAGCCGTAGTTGGCCAGATAGGTTTGACCGGTCAGCCTCTTCTCCTTAGGTGTACCGGGGCGCAAGATGATCTCTTTGCTCTCGCTGCCTTCGAACTGCGATGCGCTCAGGCCATCCAGAAAACTCACCGTCTGGGCCAACAGCACATCAAGATCAGCAAAGCTCTTTTCTTGTCCCTCTTGGGTGGGGACCTCGACACCCGCCAGGCGTGCCGATACGCCGCGCGCAAAGTCGGCTGCTATTTGCACCTGCTTGACCAACGCAAACATGTCCGGATACAGGCGCGCCTGCAGCAAGGCGTCGGGCTCAATCGACTGGGTCGAGGCGTGCGTACTCGCCTGCGCCAGTACGGCTTTGAGCGCCAGCAGCATTTGCTTGAAGACGGGAACGGCGAAGGTATACATCGGGCTGGTCATGGTTGTTCCTTGGTAGAAGTGAGGCTAGACGGCGACGGTATTCAAGGGCGCGCTCGCCGGGTCGCAAGCCGAGTTGCTGCGCCAACGGCAAAGGGCGGATGACGCAGTTCAGTGTAAGGAAGCGACCAGGGGCTCGTCAGTGCAAACGTTCATCAATAGCCGCATTCAAGCATGAGCAGTCGACAGGCCAAGGGACAAGCACTCGCTCAACGAGAAGCTCAGCGGTGCGCGGCACCTGAGCGCTTGCGTTGGAGCGGCAAGTTAGACCTGGTCGCCTCAAGACGCTCAGCAAGCCATACCTTGATGACAGATTGCCTCGTAACCCCCAGCTTGCTGGCTTCACGATCCAGTGAGTCAATCATCCAGGTTGGGAAGTCGACATTCACACGCCTCTGCTCCTGCAGCACGCGCTTGGCTTTAGACAAGTCCAACGAGGCCGTGATGTCGACGCCGTCGTCAAACTGTTGCTCGAACTTTTTAGCTTTCATAAAACGCCACCTCTTCTGTGCGTGCGCGACGCACGGATATCAATCGGACACTGGACCCACGGTAGGTAATGACCGCCGACCAATGCTTCCCTTCAATTTGACCGATCACCAAAAACCGCGGCTCATCTTCAGTCTTGGCTGGAATCTCGAGAAGCATCGGGTCACTCCAAAGGCCTTGGGCCTCAACGAAATCGATGCCATGTTTCGCGCGGTTGGAGTCGCTCTTTTCAGCGTCGAATTCGAAAGAAATCATGGTATGAAAAATATACCTTAATTGGCATCAAATTGGCAGTCGATTCACGTTTTTAACGAAGTAAACGGGGCCGAGGAACGTCGCCAGCTGCGCGCCCTGTTTCGCGACGCGAGCCGGCTTCAGCGCGCGAACCGCTTGCGAGAGTTCATCGCCGCCGTCGAGGATCGAGCACGCCACGACGATGAGCTCACGCCCGAGAAGCAGCAGTGGCTCGAGTGGGCCAAGGCCAAGGCGGACTGGCTCGATCCGCTCGTGCGACGCAGCGATCCGATCTTGGATGCACCAGAGCCGGAAGCTCCAAGCTACTGGGGATTCTGAATCCAGCTCGCCAGACGACGTGCTGACATTCGAGCGCATTGCCGTCTCAGGAATCAAACGGAGGACTGGGCCACACGCAGATGTTCGTGTCGACTTAGGGGCTGGCCCTGCATGCGACCCGACGCTTTTGAGCGGAAATCCGTATCCCAGAAGACAGACCGGAATGGCAGCCGACTCTCCCGATCAATCTCGATAGATACCGATAGTCCGCGAAAGACCCCTACTCCCACTCGATGATCAACGAGCCTTCTAAGCTTTTGATTTACAAGGGAATGGATACCGCCCCCGCACTTTTTACCGTCAATCTGATTTGAGCCTCAAAACTCGATCTCAGGATCTATCGGCATCTATCGATGGCTGTCGGCGAGCCTTTGAGCCCCACCTTTCGCGGTCTATCGACGTGTATCGACTTGCGCGGTGACCATCAGAAGCGGTTGCAAGCGCCGCCGTTCCTATGAAATTGGCTGCGAAATGTGGCGCCATCAAATGACTTAAGTCCTTGTCGCCAATCGTTTATTTCGCACTATTTTTACCGTCACACGCATACATCGCCCCCACAAGCTTCAGCGCTTGCCGACGATGGCCTTGAGATCTTTCATCAAGAGGAAAAGGTGAAACGGATCGGATGGGCTCGGCTCGAACTCCCAGTTCAAGTACCACTGCCGAGCCGGCTCGTCCTTGGCGTGAACCAGCAGCGCTCGAATTCCCGCAATGTCTGCAGCCTGTGCCGTGCGCATCAAAGCATCCTTGAGCAAAGCTTTGCCAAGACCGATTCCTTGATGCGGTAGATCCACGGCAAGCCTGGCCAGGATCATCACGGGGATGGGATGTTTGGGTATGCCTTTGACCACTCGAGGGGCAGCCGTTGCGGGCTCGACGCAGCCCACGGTCAGGCTGTAGAAGCCGACCACCGAGCCTGCACTGCAGCTCACATAGGTCTGTGAACTGTTGGAGTTTTGATTGACCAGCGCGAAGCGCTGCAAGAACTGATTCAGCGCGGGCTGCCCGCAGTCGAACGACTCAACGACATCCGAACCGACCAGCTTGCGGATGGGCTCGCAAATCTTCGAATTCAACCGAGCAGCCCCGGCTCGCGCAACAGCTTGCGCAACTTGGGCTTGGCGCTCACGGGCTGGTCCAGAGCCGCCTGAAACTCAAGCCACTTCTCGGGGCTCAGCTCAAAGCGGGTTCGATCGGCCAAGGTTTGATTGGCAGCATTGATGCCCGCGTCCAGCAAGAACTCGCTCACATTCTTGTGTGCCACACGTGCGGCCTCTTGAAGCAACTGCTTCACAGGCCCGCTGGCGCGCACATCAATGCGCTCGGATTTGGAATGGGTGATGGTGGTCATGCTGGATCCTTTTAAGAAAAAGGTGCCTCATCATATCGTCCGGACGCTGTCAGTACGCACTATTTTCAGGCGCACCGATATGCCGGCCAAGCACGCCAGCCTCAACCCCATAACCACCCAATCAGCAAGATGAATGGCAAGGCAACGATCACGATCAGCCAGAACGTGGCGAACAGGTCGTTTGCGGCTTTCACCAGGTTTTCTAGAAACATCGCACCTCCGCGAACTCTCAACCCAATCTGACCACATTCCCGAACGGAAACTTCGGCGTTTCCAGGCCGCCTGACAGCACCACCCACATCACGGGGGCGTCGGGCGCAGTAGCGGGGAACGAGCCGTAGCCGTCGGTGAAGTAGATGCAAAGCGGTGGCGTGCCTTCTTGCTGGCGCACCCAGTCGAAGAACGGCTCGAACGCCGTGCCGCCGCCACCGCGGGCGTCGGGTATCGCAGTGTCCTTGCTGAACTCGTGCGGGCCATACAGCGCCGCGTCGGCAAAGCGCAGAGGCCGTGGCCTTGCTGGACGACGTGCTGTGGCGACTGGTCGTCGGGGCGTCCATTCCCGTGGTGCTCATCGCCGGCAATCACGACAGCGCCGAGCGCGCTGGCGGCGCAGCACAAAGATCTCGTCATCGTGATCACGTTGGGTGCCGTCGAGTCATCCGGCCTCGTGACCATCGCCGTCAATCGGCAATCACTGGGCCTGCGCCAGCAGACTCTCGTAGGGAATCTTCAGCCCGTCATGCAGGCTCTTGACCATGCGCAGGCTCAAGCCTCGCTTGCGATTGAGCACTTCGGACACCCTGCCGCTCGGCCCGATAAAGGGCTCCAGATCGCGTGCCGTCAGGCCCTGCTGCTCCATGCGGAACTTGATGGCCTCGACGGGGTCGGCCGGGCCGAAGTCGTAGTGCTTGTTCTCGTAAGCCTCGACGAGCGTCACCAGCACATCTCGCTCGTCCGCCTCCGGAGTTTGTTCCTCGGCCTGGAATATCGACTCGAGCCGGCGGAACACCGCCCTCAGGTCGTCGTCGTTTCGGATCGGCTTAATAGTCATTGACGTTCTCCACATCGATACGGTCGTACTGGGCATGGGTGCCCACAAACTTCACCCAGGCGATGCCGGCTCGGTACTGCATTTCCACCACGAGCCGGTACTTGTTGCCGCCAATGTTGAACACCACGCGGTTGTTGCCGCAGATGCTGGCGTTGGCGTGCTGGTCCTTGACATCCTGCGGTGAAGCCCAAGTCGCCTTGACGGCTTCGTCGTACCAACTGTGCAGCGGACCACGCGCATCACCGCAGCCGGGTCGGTCCCAAAACTTCTTCAGACTGCTCTTGGCGATGACCCTCATGCAGATGAGTTTCTCCCTTTTTGGGAGATTCGTCAATCGCAGCCATTCGCCTCCTCGCGCAAAACCTTGGCCAGCATGGGCTGGGCGCTGATGACCTAGTCCAGAGCAGCCCCTGCCAGGGTCGAAACAGGGCCAAGCCCCCTGAAGTGCCTCGATCTGGGCCCTTCAGCCTCCGCACTGCGCGGTGTTGGCAGTTCCTGGATCGATGGGGGGAGAGTCGATCATGCTCGCAGCCGCGAGCCGAGCACTGGGGTTTGGGCCATGAGATATACAGGTCGTCATCGCGACACGGATCGGCTTGGCAGTCGGCTTATCGGAATGTCGGGCCCGCGCCCGTCGTGTAGCGACCCGACACTTTTCCGCGCAAATCCGTATCTACAGCTAAGGGCTTGTGGAGCGTCCCCGCGCATATCGCCAACCAGACTGGAGTACGTGATGAAACCACCACCAAACACTTCGTGAGGGGCTGCACTCGCGCGCCACCCCTTGCCCATTTCGAGGCCCACGCGCCGCCCGACGTCACGAGGTTGGAGCCGGCCTCGGTGGGCTTTTTCGCCCCTCACTCCCACTCAATCATCAACGAGCCTTCTAAGCTGTTGATTTGTAATGCACCTGAGGCTGCTCGGCAGAAATTTACCGTCATTTTTACCGTCAAAGTGCGGAGCACCAGCATTGGCGCGGGTTTGCAGGCGATTCGGTCTGAAGTGACCTTTCGAGATCTATCGACATCTATCGACTCCCGCGACCATCGCGGACACCATCGGCGAGCCTCGGCGTCGGTCAGGGCAACGACCAAAAAGGCGTGGCATCGAAACCCTAAGCTATTGTCCCGGCTCGATTTTTCGCATATTTTTTACCGTCACGATGCCCCACGGGCGGTGTAGTTGAAAGTCACTATCAAGATCGATCGACTCGCACCTCTCGGAGAACGATCTGGCGGAGCCAGATCAACCTCAAGCATTCTGGCAGAGCGCTTCACCAGCGCACAGTGTCGACCCGCTCACTGCGTACTTGGCCGATGTTGCGTTCGATCGCGCAGATCCCAAACAGCCCCCGTCTCGATCACCTCAATGAAGCGCTCTGCACCGAACCCGTCCGGATACAGAGTCCAGGCAGATCTGCTCGCATCGGCTTCACGCGACTGGTCTGCTACATAGTCCCCGGCGAGCAAACCATTGGGGTCGTTCAAGAGATGACGATCATCGCGAAGCGCGATCAACAGCTCTTCGACTGAGACCTTCAGAAAGCCGGCGAAGCGCTGGTGGTCGCACTCGATGGATGTGTCGGCGATCCAACCATGGTGGCGAGTTGGGAGACGATCCTCGGCCAAGTCGAGCAATGCGCGAAGCTCGGGATCCGAGGCGATTGCCAGCGACACCGCTTCGACCTTGCGGCGAAGCTGATCGCCTGCCTTGCGAAGCGTGGTGGTGGCGTGCAGCCATGCTTCCCGCTGAGATCGCCGCAAGAACGTCGACTTCACCTCGATGACAAAGAGATGTTGGCCGAGGGTGGCGATCAGGTCCACCTCGCCAGGGTCGTCCACCTCGCGCAAGGGCTTCCAGTTGAGCAGCGTCTTGAATCCGCGCGTCTCCAGAAGCCGGGCCAGACCGGCCTCGATCCGTTGCGCCTCGTCCCGAGCTTGCCCGCGTCGAGCGCCGAGTCGCCTCAGATTGTTGATCGCAGCCGAGCTGTTGTTCTGCAGGCCAACGATCCATGGCAACTGAACCAGCGTCGCTCCGAACTTGAGAACCGGTCGCTCGAACAGATGGGGCTGAAGACCTGGCTCGTTGCGCTGGAGGCGTTCTGCCATCGCGACCATGTCGTAGGTCCAGAAGTCCAGGATCGCGGATGCCATTCTGGGATTGCCTTTGGGCTCGGATGCCGTGACGGTCCACACGGTGATGTTGGCCACCTTCGAGTCTCGATCCGACCAGGTGAGCGGCAGCCGGTTCTGAAACCCTTCGCGCAGGCCGTCCATGGTCAGACGCCGCAGAGCGACGATCCAGTTCCCCGACGCATCAAGGCGCTCCGCAAAGGCTGCCAGGAAGTCCCGCTGGAAAAATACCGACATCAAGTTGAGCGACAGCAGCCCTCGGAAGAGATCAACCGTGTCTCCGGACGCGGAAGTCACTTCGTCGGCGACACCGTACGCCTCACGCGAGCGAAGCTGCGCTTGCAGCGCCCGTATCCAGGCCAACCGGTTGCCCTCGGAATTCTCCGGTCGGCCGATCGCCCACTTGGCCGGATCCAAAGCGACCTGCTCGACGTATGTGTCCATCGCGCGGTGAAACCAGTAGCCATGCAGGCGCTCGAGCTTCCGCCCATCGTTCTGCCACGCAGCCCGTGCGGCCGGATCCACCTCGACGATCTCGAGCCTATCGCCCCGCCGCTCGAATCGAATGCCGTCGTCGTAGCAGAACGCATCCGCCGACCTCGCAGTGAACTCGTTCAACTCGATCTGCGCGTCCATCAGCGCGTGAAAAGCGCGCAGATTCCTTACGGGCTCGCTGGAGCTCGCCGTACCGGATTCGAACAGGATCGGGCGAAGATGCCGTGCGACCGACCTCCCAATGCTGTCGTCAGTCAGCTTCAGAGACGAGATGCTGGCGCCCGCGAGCTTCCACGTGAGCAGATCGCTGAGTGCATCCCAGGCGAGCTCGAGATCAACCCTCGAAGGCAGTGCAAGCGCGTTTACTTTGAAGTCCCTTGGAACCAGAACCTCGAAAGCGTAGAGGCTCGCGTAGATCAAGAGGTCGAAGACCGACAGCTCCGCCAGCCGCGCCTTCTGCGCCTCCACGGCCGCGATCCGATCGCGATGCGCCAGCGCAAACAGGTCGAGCACGCAGGACAGCTCGGCCACGGCATCGCTTTCGGACGCGGCCTGGTCCAGTTCAGCTAGTCGCGGAGAGTGCGGGTTCAGAGCAAGCCCGGAAAACCTGACGGCGCGGATCAACGCATCGGGTGCGTCGCGCGCCACCCGGGCCACCAAACCATCAGCAGCGACCGGCTCCTGGCCAAGGTATCGCGCGAGGGCGAACGACATTGCCTCGACGTTCCACGACTCTGGCGGGCATTCCCTCACCACATTGCTGGACCAGAACAGGCTGTCGCGCTCCTTCTTCGTGAGCTTCTTCTTGCCGACGGGCAGCGGCTTTCCGTCGAGGTAGGCAGTCGCGACTCGCTCGATGGCGACCGGCAGCGGCACACCGTCACCGAGCAAGCGAAGACAAAGGTCGTCGTAGTAGTTGGTAGCCGCCATGCCGCGGATGCCCGCCAACGTCACGACTGTGTGCGCCCCGACGGAGACGACCATGCGGCATTCGGCTCGGCGATGGTGTGGTCATCGAAGGGCAGCCACGATGACTCGCGAGTCGTGACTAGAGGGCGTGGATCTGCAAGTCTCCCAGCGTAGGACGGAGCGTCACAATTGAGCCCTCGCCAGATCACGCAGCGTTCCATAGTGCACACAGCCGGAGAAAATGCCGCTCCGACCACGTGATGGTGAGCGTCTTACCCGCCACTCTCGCGGAAATCTTGCGCATCGCCTCGGTGCCACCTTCCTTCTCTGCCTTGAAACCCAGGATCTTCTCCTCGACGCTATCGAGCCATGCGAACTCGGCGTACATGAACTGCGCCGCCACATCCGCGCATAGACAGAGCATGTTGCCGGGATCGTTCAAGTGCTCGGCATCGAGGCGCCCCACCAGGCTGAGAGCTTCGAAGTAATTTCCACCTGTGCGCTTCTGGAACGTCTGACCCGTAACCTGGCAGCGTCCCTGATACTCCTGTTCGAGGAACTCCCGCGCGAGCTTGTTCGAGGACAAATCGCGTGCGACCGCGAAGGTAACGATCCTCGGACTCGTCCGGTGAGTGGTCACGGCCTCACGCACGGCGTCTTCGGCAGTCCTGCGATAGCGCTCCGGATTCGACACCGGCGCAGCTCCTCCGCGCCCCTCGGCAGGGTTGCCGACTGCGACGCGATGCAGGCTCTGGATGCCTTCCTTGAAGCTCTTGAACTCCGGCAACTCCCGCTGCTTGGGTATGAGCTTCTCGAACTTCTCCATCACATCATCGGAGGCGTTCATCAGATATTCGGCGATCTTTCGCTTCCTCGAGTCACCGCGCGCGAGGACGGCGATCGCCTCCTGCTCCTCGGACTTCTTCATGCCGAGCCTCTCGGCAAGGGCACGCGCCTCCGTCGACGCTTTCTCGAACCCAGGCGGCAACTCGTCGAGGGCGATATCGCACGGCCTGACGAAGGCGTCGCCGTCACCAAGGATCCAAGGGGTTTCCATCAAGAGACGCCCTGTGGCCGATATGACTTCCTCACGCCTCGGGTTTTCGAACGACTGTCGAGTTGAAGACTCGACCACGCCGCGGATGCAGCTCGAGTTCGCGAGAAGAAGCCGCCATATCAGCTTGCTTCGAACCGGGGTCGGGTTCTGGAGCGCGCCGGCAAGGCCTTCAATCGCCCACTCCGGATCGAAGCCGTCTAGTCCGCGCTTGTGCCAACCATGCCAGCTCGTGATCGACACATGCCCGCGATAGTCCTTGGTGCGGCGGGCAACGCGGGGCGTCCGTGCAACTCCCATGGAGACCAGAGTCTCAGGATCACCTTGCTCATAGAAATCCGATGGGGTGATATAGAACGTCTCGTCACCCGCAAAGTACTCATCGACCTCGGGAGAGCTCAGGTAGAGTTGAGATGGCGTCACGAGCTTCAGATCGTTCCTGTTGCTCGAAAGGACCCCGATGAGGAACGCGGTGGTCCTGATGGCTTCAAGAAGCCTCCCCTTCTTCTCGTTGGAGTCGGTGGCTAGCCCGGAGACGACGATTCGGAAGTCCTTCTTCCAACTGGCGACGCTGACTTCCTTCTCGGCCTTTCGGTACTTCGGAAGGATCCTGGTCAGGGCGAAGTCCGCGAGGTCTGGAGGGCCGAGATCCAAGTCGTCCTGCAGGAAGTCGACGACGTCCCGCTTGGTCAGCAGGGACGCCTTGACCATCGGGAGGCCGTTTAGCTCGACAGAACCGTCTTGCGGAGGCAAGTAGGCGTTCGGCTGGCCATCCTTACCCTTCGGGACAACATGCTCCCCGCTCTCGAGCCGAACGATCGCGATGCTATGGAACGCATAGATGCTCGACTTTGCGACGTAGCTCATGAAACGCATCAGCCACTCATCGCTCTGCGCCTTCAAGAAGCCGGCAGTCAATCGGGACGCCATGCTCTCGGCAGACACTTCCACGTCGACGGCCAAGGGCTCCGATGCCCACTCAGCCTTTTGAAAGTAGCCGGGTTGGGAGCGTCGCCTCCCCACGAGCAGCTGATACAGCGCCGGATACCTGGCGCTCGTCAAGGCCGGGTTCAACCATCGGACGCCTTCGATTCCGAACAGCGTCTCCAGTTGGTCGGTATCAAAGACCTTTGTCAGCTCAGCACCACGGGCCATCTTCGCCTGGCGAGCGGACACAAATCCGCCCGTTGACGTAGGCAATAGGGGCAGGCGCTGCAGGGCATCCCTGACTGCGGCATGTACGGGATAGAAGAACGCCCCCTCCGCGAACCGTTCGAAATCCAAAGGGAGAGCGGAGAGAGCTTCGAGCGAAAGGAGCTTCAGCTTCTTGATCTGCTGGACCGATTCGACTAGAAGATCAGCGCTCTGCCGGACCAGTTGGCGATTGAACTCGTCATCTTCGGGAACGTTGTCTCGGGCAGGTGTCGTGCGGTACGGGGCTTGGAAAATGAGTCCGGTGTGGGTCTCCTTGTCGGTCTGGAAGAAAACGAAGAGCTTCGCACCCACTACTGGACTGATCGCCCCTTCATCCGACAGCCGTTTGGTCAACTTGTAGGCGATCTGTACGAGGCGGCCCGTTGGCGACGTTTCACGGCCACCGGCATCTACAGGCTGCTCGAAGACCAGAAAGCAACTCTCCTCACCGTCTGCGGTGACGATGAACAGCTCCCTACCTCCGCCGGCCAGCGGCCTCTCCTCCCGCAGATAGTGTCCGGGCCTTCCGTCGGCCTCCCATCGGATCTCAGCAAGGTTGCGGGTGAACAGCAGGGTTTCCGGACCGAGCTTGGCCAGTTTCGCGGCGATCTCCTTTCTGGCGGTGGTGCCCTTCTTCAGGCGTCCCGCTTCGATGTAAGCGGGCCGACTCGTCTCATGGTCGAAGGTCAGCACGAAGCGGGTCCTGTTTCGCTCGAGGTCCGCGGGCAACGGCAAGGCCCGGAGCGTGTACAGATCCGTGATCTCAAAGCTCTCGTTGCCCGAGTGAATCCGTGGAGATGCCGTGTAGGCGAAGACGGACTTGAAACCTAGGCCGAAGTGTCCGATCTTCGTTATGTCGGTCTTGCCCTTCCCGAAGTAGCTGATGGCCTTCACATCATCGCTAGTGAACGGGTTGCCGTTGTGTTCGATGACGAGCCGGTCTTCTGACACCTCGAACACGACCTCAGTGGCACCGGCGTCGTCGGCGTTCTGCAGGATCTCGAAGACGAAGTGCGCGGTGTCCGCGTACATCGAGACTTGAGACATCCGGGAGGCTCGATCCTTCCCGAGCATCTCCTCGTTGTAGGCGCTGATTGCGCGGTAGTCGGTCGGCATGCTTGGCCCGCTAGTTTTCGACGTACAGCACACCCAGGACCGCCGCTTCGGCCACGATCTCTGCCTGCCCTGCCACGCGCTCCAACTCGGAACGCCGCCGCTCGTAGTCCCGATTGGCCGCTTCGAGCTGTCCCTCCTTCATTCGCCTGATGCGAGCGTCAGTGGCCTGATCGCGCTGCTCTTCGAGCAGCGCCACTCGCGCCTGGTGAGATGCCTTGAGGGATGCGAGCCTCACTTCGGCGGACCGGGTCACGGACTCGATGTGCTCGCCGCGGCTGCTCATCCAGACGCGATAGTGGATGGCTTCGAGACGCTCCTCTTCGGCAGCGGCTATCGCCGAAGCATCTTGAGCGGCGATCGCACCTTCGAGGAGTCCCAGAAGCGCCTTTGCATGTTCCTCGCTCTCGCAGACGGGTTGGAACGCGAAGGACTCCGTCACCCCCAGGATCTTCCAGCGGTATATCGCGAACGGATAGCGGCCAGTTGCGACGGTGGATGACTTGGCCAACACCGAACACGAGAGTGTTGCGGAGGGGTCTAGAGACTTGGCCGCCTGCCTTGCCAGCGGATGTGTCGGCGTTACGAACGTTGCCGACCGATCTTCGTCGGCGGTGGCTGGGTCAAAGGTGATTCTGAGATACGGATCGCTTCCCTTGAGCCAGCGCTCCCAAGAGCGATCTACGGCGCCGAGCTGCGATACCGCCTTGAAGTCGTCGATCAGCTTGTTGCGCATCTCCTGATTGAGCTGAACGCTCACCATGGGCTGGCGACCCTGTAGCTTGTACGAGCGCCCTCCTTCGAGTGCCGAGAAGTAGCGCTCGATGAGGTTGCGAATCCTGGGTGGCGTCAGCCAGAAGCTCGACGCGCTCTTGATCAGCTCCTCATCTTGCTTGGGCACCGAGAGTCCGAACAGCGTGGCCTGCTGCTCTTCCAGGAGCATTTGCTCCTGCACCACACGGATCTCGTTGTCGGCGAGCTGCTGAAGCCGGCGCGCCTGCTCTTCCAATGTCAATTGAAGGTTCTCCGCGATTCCGCGGATCTCTCGCGTCAGATTGCCGAGGATCTCCTCGCTTCCACCCAGTGCCTGCCGGAACACACCGATTCGCAGAAGACACCGTTCGTAGATCTCAGCATCGACCGTGCCGGGCGTGATGAAGTTGAAGATCGCCACGGTTTCGCTTCGCTGGCCATAGCGATCGATACGACCTATGCGTTGCTCCACGCGCATCGGATTCCACGGCAAGTCGTAGTTGACGATGCCATCGCAGAACTGGTAATCGAGCCCCTCGCAGCCCACTTCCGAAGACAGCAGCAGGTCGATCGCCCGAGGATCGACCTTCGGGCGGCTGAATCGGTTGCGCAGATCTCGCCGCTCTTCTTCCGGAACATCGCCGTGTATCAGGCCGATGCGGATGCTCTCCCCTTGCAGCTTCTCCACCAGATACAACAGGGTGTGGCGGAAGGTGCTGAACACGAGGAGCTTGTTGTTCGCCAGGGCTTGCTTGTCCCGCGCAACCTTGGCGAATGCCGAGAACTTGGGGTCATCCGAGCTCAGGCCCTTGGCCAAGCGAACCAGCGCATCGACGTCCGCGCGGAACTCCGCGAACGCCTCGGTCATGGTCTGCAGGTCAACGTCGCTGTCCGACTCGCTCAGCTCGAGCCTGGAGATCTGCCCCGACAGAATGGCCTCCAGGTAAGGCGCCAAGCCGAACACGCAGCTTGCGACCTGCCTTCGGATCGTCGTCATCATGAACTGCAGGTTCCGATCGCCGTGACGATGGGCAAGGATCCTTGCGACCAGGTCGAGCACGCCACGATGCAGCTGCTCCTGCTCAGCCGTGAAGTCGACGGAGACCGTCTCAGGCTTGCGAGTCGTGAAATTGCCGATGTCGCGTCGACGTGTCCGATTGATGATCGGCGCGAAGGTGTAGAGCGCCTCCAGCTCCCTTACGGCCCTAAGGCGATCTTCTGGTCGAAGCTCTTGCTGACCCAGGGAGTCGAGGAGTGGCTGAACGCGTGGGTCGGCCGACAGCACTGATGAGCCCCAGTCCGTCCGAAGGGCGAGAGCGAGGTGCTCGCGTGCGACGGTCATCCATCCCGGGCCCGCATTGCGTGCGACCTCGATCGCCGCGTTGATATGCGGGTTTGGCTCCGCCATGTGATCGAAGTCCCGCCGACTCGGGAGCAAGTCGGGACGAGCGAGTTGAAGCAGGTTGAACAAGTCGTTGTCGCCCAGCTGGATCGGCGTCGCCGACAACAGAACCACGGCCTCCGCGTTGTCGCAGAAGTACCTGACCGTCCTGTAGGCCCAGGTGTCGGTGTTTCGGATGTGGTGCGCTTCGTCGACGATGACGAGATCGAAGGCGGGCGGCGGATCGAGATCCAAGAGTCCCTTCACCCTGCGACCCTTGCTCTGCTTCCCGAGCAGGAGGGCTTCGTCGAATAGCGAATAGGGAACGATCGATCGTGAGTACTGCTGCGGCCAAACGCCATCGAGGCGGGTCTCTTCGATGCAGTAGCGCAACGCGTCGCCATCGATGTGGGTGAACTGCTCGTCGAAACGCTTCAGCTCTTCCATCCACTTGCGTTCGGCAACCAGCGGCTTGGGGCAGATGACCAGCACCGACTTGAGCTCGCGCCGGGCTTGTAGCTCCTTCAGGATGAGGCCCGCCTCGATGGTCTTGCCAACACCGACCTCGTCTGCAATCAGCAATCGAGGACGATCCGCCTGAATCAGCTTCAGCACGGGCCTGAACTGATAGGGGACGAAGTTGATCCGAGATGCGTACAGCGAGTAAAGGTGTTTCGTGCTCGGGTGCCGGAGCTGAGTGGCCGTCAGCGCGGCGTGCAATGCTTCCGGTTCGACGCTCTTGCGTACCGGCCTCAGGACGATCGGCTCGACCTGCGATTCGTAGTAGGTCGCGACCTCGCCGCCATGGAAGACGGTGTAGCGCGCTTCGGGATCGCCCGGAAGGACATCGAGCACCGCACCCGTGATGTCGGGGCGCGCCCTCAGGCGGACGACAGTGCCTTTGGAAATACCACCCTGAGGTTGCCCCGTCTGGAGAGGGACTTCCTTGTCCTTCGGCCGAGGCGCAAGCTCCTCCAGCACGCGTCCACGCTCCGCCTGAGCCCGATCCAAGGTCGCTTGGTCCGCGCCCAGCACGCCAAGAAGTCGGTAAAGCGTGTCGATGTCTCGGTAGGCGTCCTCGGAACGCAGTCCGCCTGGCGGCAAGTGAGCCCACCGGTTCCGGATCCCCTGCGCTTCCTTCAGCCAGTTGCGCCCCTGCTGATCGAGGTTCAGCCGATAACCAAGGGGGTTCCAGTTCTGATCGAACACCCTCAGCAAGCCAGCGAGATCCAGTCCAGACAGCGAGTCCACGCACCGCTCGTTGACCAGGCGCTGCTGCTGAATCGAGAGCCGGTCGACGACGTTCGACTGCCACCAGTCCTGACCAAGTTGTGGCAACTCGCGTTGAAGGACAGCAGCGATCGCGGCGGCGACATCTCCCAGGATCTGATGCATCGACATTCAGACTCTCCCCCTGCAGCCGCGGCGTAGTCGGCCTTGAATGCTGTGGTTCGGTGAGCTCACCTGATGAGCCACGCCGTCAGTGCGGCCGATCAAGCCGGTGGCGTCGCGACGCGTCCCAGATCGAAGAGATTTCGGCTCGGGATGAGCTGGAATGCTGGGATGTCGAATGGACGGGCTATCGAACGGCATGGCCAGCTACCCGATTCCAGCAAGGAGTCGATCGATGAGATCGCTGGCCTGACGTTGTCGAAGCACCCTGGCCTCGCGCAGCTCAGAGTCCTGCCCTTCGCCCAGTTCGAACTTGGCCACCGAAACCGGCCCGTCCTTGCGATAGCCCTCGGTCGCTTCGTCATCGGCGAAGCGTCGGCGCAGGACGTCCAGCGCGTCTCGAATGACGGCTGCATGCTTGCCAGCGAGCGCTTGGCCGAAAGCTGCAACGACTGCATCGAGCCCCGCCGGCGCGTGCTCGATGCAGTAGATCAAGTCGTGGGCGTCCTTGCGCTCGAAGCGCTGGTCGAACGCGAATGCCTTCAGGCACGTGAAGCTGACGATGTCGGCGTGCTTGACGCGCTCGGTCGCCATCCCATTTTCGCCGAGCAGCTCGGCGCGGATCTCGGCGACCTGGTACAGGTCGAACACGATCGACGAGTGCGGGATGTTGAGCGCCGAAATCGTGCCTTCCGTCGGCAGCGGCTGCACGCGCCCCCCGGCCATCTGGGGCGCGTCGGCGAGGAGCTCCAGCACCATCAGCGCGCCATGCTCCGTGCGGGTCTGCCAGCGCCACGAGAGTTTCACGCCCTGCTCGTTTTCAGCCCTCTCGAAGCCCATGCGCTTGAGGTTGTCCTGGAGCGTGTGGTACGCCTCGGTGTCGGCCAGCAGTTGCAGATCGATGACGATGTCGACGTCCAATGTGCCGGCGTGCGCAGGTACGACCGGTGGTCGCGCGGGGACCAGATACCTCGGCGTGAGGCCACCGACCAGGTAGACCGAGTCCTTCCACGGCCCCAGGCCCCGCAGCAGCGTCACCAGCACCCGCTCGCAGTCGCGCGTGTACTGGTCGCTGTAACCGTCGAAGGTTGCGGGCTTGGCCATCAGAAGCCGATCCTTTCTCGGCGCAGGTGTTCGGCCATCTCCTTGGCTCGACCCTCGCCGCGGAGGAGGTCGAGGTAGACCTGGACCGGACTGGCCAGCCAGACTCCGCCGACCCGCTCTCGAAACAGCAGATCGCCGGACGACTTCGCTTCGATGATCGCGAGATTCGCGCCCTCGCTCACGACGCGCGCGCCTAATCCGGCGATGGCGGCATCGGCGGCAGAGCCGGCCAGGAGCCGGCTTCGAACCTGCGAGATCGACGACAGGAACGGCGCGTAACGCTGCGCGGCGGCCTCAAAGCTGACGGCGTACTCGACGTCGTGCGACTCGAAGATCTGACCGACATGCTCTAGCAGGCTTTCGGCCTTCATCGAGGGCACGAAGTAGCGGCGAAGCGTCGGGGTGCGGATCGAGCTCAGCTGCTTCGCCCAGGCATCCAGTAGTGCCGCAGGCTCCCGGAGGTGTCTCTGCTTGCTGGGCCCCTGTCCGCGCGACTCCAGCCAATCGAAGCGCTCCATTTCCGTGAGCACCTGGGATGCGGTGGCGGGCGAGACCAGCGTCTGCTCGGCCAGGTCCTTTACGCCGAACCACTCTTGGTGGCGAACCAACAGGCCGTGCAGTACCTGCGCGCGCCGCCCGGTAAACAACGAGCGCATAGATCGGGACAACGACTTGGGCGGTGGCTTGTCGATGTAGAGGTAGGCGCCTCTGGCGGGGAGGTAAAGGCTGCCACCGCTGTCGTAGTACCCGACGCGCTCCGCTCTGAGCAGCTCCTTGGCGCCCGGAGAGATGGACTCGGCAACGAGGATGGCCAGCGCCTCGTCTTCGCCCTCCCCCACGGGTCGGCGATGGGCCAGTTCCCTGATCCGCCAGACGACCTGACGCACGTCCCGGGGGTAGACGGCCTTCCTCAGTTCGACGAGAGCGTGGATGGACTTGCCGGCGACATCGAGGGCAAGCTGGGCGTCGTGCCCGGATTCGATGGCGCGGTCAGCCGAGCCGGAACGACCGAGTTCCACTCGCACTTCCGGCAAAGACCGAAGCGCTGCAAGGAACTGATCGATCAGTACCTGTTCGCTCGCCTGCGCCTGAAGCATGGTCGCCGCCTAGATTTGCTGTGCAGTGAATATGCGCACGATATCGAATCTTCGGCGATTAGGCAATATTTGCTGAACAGCAAACCTACAACCCACCGGAAGCCAACGCCGTCGAGGGCCTCCGGCCCTAGCCAGGAGACATGCCATGCGACGCCGAGGCACCCCCGTCAACCGGGAGGCGCTGTACGAAGGTCTGGACCGACGCGGTCACGGTCGTCGCGCCCCGCTACGGCCTGTCCGACGTGGGCCTGGTCAAGATCTGCACGAAGCTCGGCATTCCGGTGCCGCCGCGGGGCTACTGGGCGAAGGTCAAGGCCGGTCGCCCCACCCGCAAGGTGCCGCTGAAGCAGGACACGCTGTCAGAAAAGGAAACAGGCGGCACTGCCTCCAATGGCACGCGGCCGATTCGGGGCAAGTAGACGAAGGCCGCTTTCAGTCGTCCGCCGCGCCGATCTCGAGGCTGCCGAGGCCGTTGCGGGTGAGGTATCCGGGCGAGCTGTGGCCGTACCGACGTGAAGCATCCGCGGCGGGATCGACCGCGCTCTCTCCGGGGTCTGCAGCGTCCGATTCCAATGGAGTGGATACCGACGCGCGCAGTGCGAGGCCCAAGTTTCCGAGCCAGTCGCCGATCGCTGCGCAAAAGGCCTTGCCGTCGATACTCATGTTCCCGTCCCCTTTCGGCACGTCGCCGTAGGATACGTTCAATCCGCCCGAAGCTGGTAGATCTGGGCCGGCCGTTTGGCGCCGGTCCGCAAGCCTTCGGCGATAGGAATACTTGTCCAGGCGCCGGCAGAGCAGTTGCTCGCAGCACGACTGCAGTTCGCCGAGCGTGAACTGCTCGCGTAGGAACCCGAGGGGCAGGTCCAGCCGCGGACCTTGGCGCGCGTGCTCTCGACCGCCCGAAGCACCAGCGTCGAGCGATCGAACGCCAAGACTCCTTTGGCGATCGCGTCGTCGACGCGCCCCCGGGCGAGCGCTGCGATGCGCTTTCCAGCTATGGGGTTGATGTTCTCGGCCGGCACCACTGCGCGATACACCACGCTGAGCGCCCCAGGGCGCGTGCGGATAGGCAGCGCAACCCTGATAGACATCGAACCGGCCGAGGCACCGAAGGGCGCCATCGGTACGCTTGAAGCGAGGATGCTGTACATAATACCAGCATCCTCTCATAATCCAACTGGTGGAGGTCACCAGTTCGAGCGACTTTTCGCGCTAGACTGATTCCATGGAGGGGAAACGATGCGGGGGAACACGGTGGGGATTCCTGCCCATTTTTCAGGCCACGAAACGTTCCCATTGCGGCAGATGTGGCTCAAGAAGGCCTTCGAGCAGACGAGCGGGGGCAACTTCATCCCGAAGTCAACGTTCACCGAAGAGTCAGCTATCGCCGCCTTTGGCGTGGGCAAGAACATGGTGGCCTCGATCCGTCATTGGGCTCTTGCCTGCGGAGTGGTGTTCGAGCGGGGCGACGGATATCAGGTCGGCAGCCTTGCCGGCGAAATCCTGCGAGACGGCGGGCTTGACCCATACGCGGAGAGCCCATCAACAGCTTGGCTCGCGCATTGGCAACTTGCCGGTCGGTGCTACCGATCGACGACGTGGTATTGGCTGTTCAACCATGTGACTGCTGCTACGTTTACCCGGCAAGAGCTCGAAGAGCCCCTGTCTCGCTATGCACGGGAGCTCGACCCGAAGCATCGACTCTCGGTTTCGACGATCTCACGCGACTTGGAAACGTGCCTGCGCAGCTATGCACCGCGCGCGGCGGGTGGATCTCCAGAGGACTTCGCGGAGCCGCTGCTTGGCGAGCTCGGCTTGCTGCAGGAGGTGCACAAGGGTCAGTTTGCTTTCCGGCGTGGCCCTAAGGCATCACTGCATGACGGTGTCTTCGCCTACGCCTTGATCGACTTCTGGGACCGGACGGCAGATGGCCAAAGCTCATTGGCCTTCGAAGCCGTGGCCTACGCGGAAGGCTCGCCGGGCCGCGTGTTCAAGCTCGACGAGGAGTCGATCGCACAGCGGCTGATTTCCTTGGCCGACTTCACTGGCGGCAAGCTCGCGTGGACCGATTCTGCCGGCCTTCGCCAGGTCCACCGGAAAGCCCTCTCCAAAGAGGATCGAAAAGAAATGGTCAGGCGCGCCTATGGCTGAAACAAGAACGCCGGCGCTATCGGACATCGTCCAGATTTCGCGTCAATACCAACGATCCATCCGAATTGATGCGGACATCGGCCGGACTGACGCCTTGGGCGGCTACATCTTCCACGCGACCGCCTCGTCCGTGGTCGATGGCATGTGCAGGCAGCTTGCGAACACTAATCAACGCAGCTTCACCTGGACGGGACCATTCGGCGGAGGCAAGTCGTCTCTGGCGGTGGCTTTGGCGAGTGCGTTGCATCCCGACAAGAGCCTGCGCGAGAAGGCCCGCTCTTCCCTGCGTCTGGACGCCAAGCCCGCCTTCGACAAGGCATTCCCGGTTCGCAAGGGCTGGCTGGTCGTTCCGGTCGTGGGCCGGCGCGGCAGCGTCGTCTCCGAGTTGGGCGCGGCCATCCGCAAAGCCCAAGGCAAGAGCTTCGACGGCCGCAACAAGCCCAACACCCAAAGCGTCATCGCTGAGCTAATCGCTGAGGCCAAGGATCGCCCGAACGATGGCGTCCTGGTCTTCATCGACGAGATGGGCAAGTTCCTCGAGGCCTCGGCGCTGGGCTCCGGAGACGATGTCTACTTCTTCCAAGAGTTGGCCGAAGCATCGGCCCGAGCCGAAGGCCGGCTGGTCGTCGTGGGCGTGCTGCATCAATCCTTCGCGCAGTATTCCGCCCGGCTTGGCATCGATACACGGGACGACTGGGCCAAGATCCAAGGCCGCTACCTGGATCTTCCTTTCGTAGCCGCGAGCGATGAGGTTGTCGAGCTCATCGGCAGCGCGATTGAAGCCAAGAAACGTCCGGAGTGGATGCGGGAGGCTTCCGAAGCGGTCGCCGAGGCGATCCGATCGCGACGCCCCGCAGTCGGAAAGGACTTCGCCCACGCCCTGGAGCGCTGCTGGCCGCTGCATCCTGCCATGGCAGCCTTACTAGGTCCAATATCCAAGCGGCAGTTTGGCCAAAACGAGCGCAGTACCTTCGGCTTCCTATCGTCGGTTGAAGCCCATGGCTTCCGCGCTTATTTGAACTCGACGCCGCTGAGCCAAGCGACTTGGTATCGGCCCTGCGACTACTGGGACTACCTGCGCGCGAACCTGGAGCCTGCGATCCTGGCCTCGCCCGACGGGCATCGCTGGTCGCAGGCGGTCGAAGCAGTCGAGCGCGCTGAGGCCAAGTCAGGCGACCCGTTACTGGTGGCCATGATCAAGAACATCGCCGTCATCGACTTGTTTCGCAACGGCTCCGGACTGGGCGCCGATCTGCCTGTCCTGTCGGCCCTGTTCTACAAGGTGCCCCAAGAGCAGATCGACGAAGCGCTGCAAAAGCTCGCGGCGCTCAAGGTGGCCTTGTTTAAGAGCTACACCGGAGCCTGGTCGGTGTTCGAGGGAAGCGACTTCGACATCGATGCAGCCATCGCTCAAGCCCTGGCCGCTTCCCCCGGCATCGACTACGCCAAGCTCTCTCGGCTTATGGGGATGCATCCCGTGGTGGCCAAGAGGCACTACCACGAGACCGGCTCCATGCGCTGGATGGAATTGTCGCTGCGAAGCATCGAGCAGGCGGAGAAGATCGCCGAAGCCTATGAGCCTCGCAGCGGCGAGTTCGGCCAGTTCATCCTCGCCCTGCCCAGCCGAGGGATGTCCCCGCGCGAGGCCCGCAAGCGCGCCCAAGCTTGCGCGCGCTTGGAACCGTGGCCGGTGCTGGTGGGGATACCCTCCAACCATGCCCGCATTGCCGAGCTGTCAGCCGAGTTAGTGGCATTGGAGCAGGTCAAGGACCGCCATGAGCTCGGAGGAGATCCCGTCGCTCGCCGCGAAGTCTTTGCTCGCCTAGCCGCCACCCGCTCCGATCTCGAGGACCAGCTCCAGGCTGCGGTATCCCTGTGTAAGTGGCACAACGGAAGCGATCAAGTCATTGAGCCCGGGGCCAAGTTGTCCCCTGTCGCGTCTGAGCTCGCTGACGACCTCTATTGGGCCTGCCCTCCGGTGTGGAGCGAGCTGGTCAACCGCGACAGCGTGTCCAGCAACAGCGTCAAGGCCCGCCGCGATCTTTTGCACGCCATGATCAACGCCGAAGGCCAAGAGCGGCTGGGTATTGAGGGCTTCCCAGCAGAGCGCGGCCTGTTTGAAACGCTGCTTGCAACCTCCGACCTCTACCGCAAAGAAGGGGAGTCGTGGCGCTTCTGCCAACCCTCCGAGGCTGCAGGTGAGGGCTTTTGGGAGCTGTGGAAGGCCACCCGCGAGCTGTTCTCGGATGCCAACGCGCGCGTCGGCGTGGACGCGATCTATGAGCGATGGAGCCTGCCGCCGTTTGGCATGAAGCAAGGCATCCTCCCTGTGTTCTTGACCGCGTTCCTGGTTGCCCACAAAGCCAACGTCGCCGTCTACAAGGAGGGCATGTTCATCCCCAGGCTCAGCGATGCCGACATCGACGAGTGTCTGCAAGAACCCACCCGCTTCACGCTGCGCTGGATCGCCATCGACGAGGACAAGAACCGAATCCTTGACGGCATCGCCAAGCTCCTAGCGGAAGTCGGCGAGAGGGCCGGCTCCGCCGATCCCCTCGAAGCGGCCCGGGGCCTTGTGGCCATGGTTTTCAACTTGCCTGAGTGGGCACGGCGAACCCAGCGCATGGGGGAGACGGCCAGGGCCATGCGGGACATGCTGCTCAAAGCCAGCGATCCGCACAAAGTTCTGTTTGTCGACTTGGCCTCGCTGCTGGGGGCTGCCGATGGCAAGTCTTATGTGAAGGCCCTGCGCGTTCCGCTGCAAGAGATCGCATCGGCCTATTCAAAGATGCTCGCCGAGGTCGAGGCCAGGATGCTCGAAGCACTGGATGCGAGCCGCGATGACTTGGAGTCGCTTCGCGACCGGGCGAAGTCCGTGGCGGGAGTCGCCGGTAACTTCCGACTCGACGCGTTCTCGACGCGACTCGCTTCCTACGACGGCAGCCGAGAGTCCTTGGAAGGCATCCTTAGCCTGGCAGCGGACAAGCCACCTCGCGATTGGGTGGATCGCCACATAGACGCGGCTCTCTTGGAGCTCGTCCAATTCGCGCGGCGCTTCAGAGAGGCGGAAGCCTTTGTCGCCGTCCAAGGTCGAAGGGCTCGAAGCGAGGCCATCGCCGTAGTCATTGGGGCAGGCGCAGACACGACGACGATCTCGCGCTCCTTTGCGATTTCAGAGCGCCATCGCAAGACCGTTGAAGACAAGGCCGCGGAGCTGACCTCGATGCTCCAAAGCCAAGGCCTGGGAACCGAGGTCTCGCTGGCAATCCTGGCCAAAGCCGGGATGAAGCTTGCGACCGAGAAGGAGCATTCGAATGGCTGAGCGGCACGTCTTGGGACTCTCCGGCGGTAAAGATAGTGCGGCCTTGGCGGTGTGGATGCGCGACCGCCATCCCGAGCTGGACATCGACTACTTCTTCACCGACACCGGCGAAGAGCTGCCCGAGGTTTACGAGTTTCTGGGACGGCTCGAGGGCTATTTGGGGAAGCCTATCGCCAGGCTCAATCCCCGCCGTGACTTCCGCTTCTGGCTGCGCGAGTACAACCACTTTCTGCCCAACCCGCAGACACGCTGGTGCACGCGCAAACTCAAGCTTGCCCCCTTCGAGCAGTGGGTTAAGCCATGGCTGGCTGCCGGCGACAAGGTCTTCTCCTACGTCGCCATTCGGGCCGACGAGGAATACCGTGAAGGCTACGCCGCCAAAGCGGACAACCTTTTCGTGAGGCTACCCTTCCGCGAGGCCAGCGTCGACAAGGCTGGTGTGGTCGACATCTTGGAGTCCTCCGGCGTCGGCTATCCCAGGTATTACGAGTGGCGCTCCCGCAGCGGCTGCACCTTCTGCTTCTTCCAACAGAAGATCGAGTGGGTACGCCTCAAAGAGCAGCACCCCGAGAATTACGAAAAGGCCAAAGAGCTAGAGAAGGACGCCTTGGAACATGGATCTCCCTTCACCTGGTCGAAGGGCGAGTCGCTGTGGGACATGGAGAAGCCCGAGCGCGTCGCCGAAATCAAGGCCGAATACGAAATCCGCCGCGCCCGGCTTCGCAAGAGCATCCCGATCAACCCTCTCCGCCCGGTCAACGAGTGCCCAGAGGACATCGACGACATCTATGGAGAGGATGAAGGCGGCGGGGCTTGCTTGGTCTGCCACAAGTAGGGGTCAGCCGCCATCTCCCCAATAGACACTAAATCGTATTGAGGGCTTCTAGGAACTCGATGGCATCTTTGTAGTTCTCCGCCTTACTAATCGGCACCACCTGGACGTTGAAATCCCTAAACCAGCGCTTCTTCTCAACATCGTTGATGTCCTCCTGAGGAAGCAGTGCGAAATGGCAAGGACTGGCAGTTGGCGAGAACGAATCAGCGATGTAGTTGAGGAGCAGCAGCAATTCTGGATCTGTCATCGATGTCCCAACAAAGACGAGGGTGAACATCGTGAACATCGTCGACAGCAGGCTCTGATAGGCTCGCTGCCGATATAGGATGTTTCGGTAGTCTGCATCCGTCAAGACAATACCGTTGCCAGGTTTCGACGCGTCGCCATGCGCCTTCAAGATGAAAAATTCTCGCCTCGAGAGGCGCCGTTGAGTTTCCCCCACATCCGTGAAACTGCATACGGGAACGTCAGGGTTGATCGTTTGGTAGGCCCGCTCAATGAGGACGTCGTAGTTTGTGGTGATCACAAACTGCAAATCACTCAGCCCAACAAGGGCGTGATGTAAACCCGTCGGGACCGGCCGCGGGCGAATGAACGTCTCTTCGATGAATTCGTCGAAGTGAGCCCCCAAGTCTTCCTTCAAGCCGGAAGCCACTGGCAGATACTTCGCAGGATTAGCCAAGAGAGCCAGATACTGCTTGGCCGTGTCGTCGCTGATCGTATGCTCTGCCTGCGCCTTGGCAATCATGAGCTCCAGGAGCCCATTCCACATCGGCAGGCCTGCCCCATTGGACGCGCCTGCGCCGACGTAGGCGGCACATCGCTTAGCCTTGTAAGCATCCTTGAGCTTCTGCGGTATTCGCACCGGGTCGAATGCCATGCCTCAATCTCCTAGGTATCTGCAAAAAAGGCGGTGAGAGCCCTCGCACGCGTCGCGAGATGATCCTTGATCGCCCCCTGTGTCTTGAATGCCATGATGTAGGAGTACAGGTGCTTGCGAAGAGGCGAGCGAATCTCTGTTGCGCTCAGTGCCTTCTCCGGGCTACTCGTGTACCTCCTGCGCAAGGCATTGAATGCCGTAAAGCGCTCGGCGAGAACTGTTGACTCGACAGTCGTTCCTGCGGCCTCGCGCTGCATCACAAACCAGCATAGATCCACGAATAGCCATTTCTCGACGAGCCTGAAGTCAAGTCGCTGATTCACTTCTGCGAGCACATTTAGCGCATCACCAACTTGTGCGGCCATCGCGAGGACTTCGTCGGTATCTTCGTTGTCGTACTCAAGCATGAACTTCTTGAGATCCGGAGCTTTAATGTCCCGGCTCAGACCGTGGCCAGCCAATGCCATGACGTGAGTCAAGTAGTCCTGCCGCTTGTACCTGGCTTCAGGAATTCGACTATTGATGAAGAACTCGTGTGACGATGCCATCGTCTCGACGACATGACGCACCGGACTCTGAAGTTGGGCGTTCCGCAGTTCAGCAGGATTGAGTTGTACGCCCATCTGGAGGCGTGCGAAAAGTTGCGTAATCTCGTCAGTCTCCGCTGCGACGATTCGGGCCACGCTAACCTCGAAGGAGGTGAACCTGTCCCGCAGTGACTTGGGCAGTTGGTTGAAGAGTTTCCCGTTCACGTCGTGCCCTTCGATGCGATCAAGCGGCTCGCTGTAGGTGAGTGGGAGTTCGTTGTCATGAAACAGCCAGATGGCACGCAGGCGTTGCTGCCCGTCTACCGCATCGAGAGAGTAGACACCCCCCGCCAACTGCCGCAGGTAGACCTTTGGGATGTCCATGCCGCGCAGGATTGAGTCGATCAGAAGCACCTGCCGGGGCATCTTCCACGTTGGTCCTCGCTGCCATTGTGGGGTTAGGTTTATGCCGTCCTTGTGCTGGGTCAACTTGGCGATCGACCATGTCTCTTGCTTAACTTGCATGTGCTTTGCCCCTCCCGGGTCGTCTCAATTGGCTTCGCCGTTGTCGGTTCGAACAGCTACGACAGCCGCCTCGATGTCCTGATCGGATAGGAACGGTGCCTGAGCGAAAACCAAGCCCTGCTCGCCGTTGAGCTTTGCGGCTAGGTGACCTCGGCCAAGCAGCAGCTCGGCCCCCGGCCTGTCGAGTGCGATCTTGGAGGTGGCCTCGCTGGAGACCTTCAAGATCAGCCTGTTGCCCAGGTTCTCGCGAAGTTGCATGGGCATGACATCCTTGTCGGGCCGCTGCGCCGCAAAGATCAGGTGGATGCCGGCCGCACGGGCTTTCACGCCTAGGCGCTGCACTGCCGCCCCAACCGCCGCCTTGTATCCATCATCGAGCATCCAGTCGGCGAACTCGTCGTGGACCAGGAAGACCATAGGTAGCCGCTCTTCCGCCGTGACCTTTGAGTTGTAGGTAGGCAAGTCGCGGGCCCTGGCCTTGGCGAAAGCGCGGTAGCGATCCTCCATCTCTTGAACCAGAGCTTCGAGAACCTCGGAGGCCTTTTCCTTGGTGGTGATGATCTCGTCGCGCATGTGCGGCAAGTCCGCCAATGGAGCGTAGTCCACGCCCATCTTCGGATCAATCAAGATGATCTGGGCCAACTCCTTGGGATTGGTTGCGGCGATATCCAAGAGCATCCCTTGGATGAGCACCGACTTGCCGCTACCTGTAGCTCCTGCCACCAGCGAATGCGGCTCATGCGAAGAAAGGCCCCCGAACTCCGAACCCAAGTTCAGATACAGCAGCGCACCGTTGATCTCCTGGAGTCCCAGAATGAATGAGGTATTGATGCCTGCGACGTTTCGGTTGAGCTCGCGGCGGGACCACAGCTCCCATAGCGACACAGCCTGCCTCTTCGCGCCAGCGACTGTCACCACGATCTCGCCAGGCTTGGGCTGGACCGTGACGAGGTTGATCGCGTGAGTGGTCAAAAGCTGCGTCCTCTTGTTCTCGATGTCCTCCACGCGCAGTCGGTCGGAACCGGCGAGCTTGACCAAGCAGCCATTGGGGGTCAGGCGGGTACCTAGTATTGAAGCCTGCAGGCCGTAGCTGTTGAGCGCGGCTTTGAGCTTCTTGGTGACATCCAAGGCCCATGCCTCGCGCTCGACATCTGCTTGGGCATTGCCCGCGAACCTACTGGAGACCAGGGCGGAGAACGCTGCCCCAAGGTTGGCGGGCTTGCCCGGAGTTGGATTCGTGGCCGAAGCCGCGACTTCGTCGGGGACTTGGGTAGGCTCTAACGATGAAGCGGTAGGCTCGGGCGCCGGACTGCCAGCAGGAATCGATGCGCTGCCATCGGTGCCCATGGGCACTTCCGCGTCGGGAGCACTGACAGGCAAGCTGGCAAGCTGGCCCATGGCCGCGAGCCACGGCACGCGCGGAGCTGGTTTCTTGAACCCATGGCCCTCCCAGGGCTTGTGAGGGCCGAGCCCGGCTCGGGCCTCGAAGCCGCCGGACCCTTTGGCGTAGGCCTCGGCGAGCTTGCGCAGGTCGGGCCGGTCGAAGACCTCCTGCCACGCTTGGACGCCATCTGCCTCTTCCAGCAGGTCTTGATCGGAGGCCGAAGTTGAGGCGGCGTCGGAGGTGTGCACATAGACCTGTGAGTAGCCGCGCAGGGAGATTTCCACATCGCCCTCGCGAAGCTTCACCCGAGCGCGCTCCATGAGTCCGGTCATGCCAGGCGGGATCTCGGCGTCGATGAGCATGTCGGCCATACGGGCAAGCCAAACGTCTCGATCGAGGCGGCCCGGATCGCCGAAGAGCGCCTCGCGGAACATGCCCATCGTCGCCAGAAGCTGGTTCTTAGAGTCTCGGCGCGCCTTGGCTAGGCCATCGGCCGCGACGTATTTCGATTCGACTATCGAGATGACAACGCGAACGCACTCTTCCCGCTCCTCGACGTTGAGCGCGAGGATGTCTGCAATGCGGCTTTCGGGCTGTGATAGCCAGCTTGCGTAGTCGTCGAGTAGGAAATAGGCCGTCAAGACCTGATTACCGCCCGCGCCGGCCTTGAACTCCTCGGCGAGCAAGTGGCGGCTAAGAACCAAGCCGATCATTTCGCCGGCCGAGACGCCGCGCTTGGCCGCCCGCAAGACGATGTCACCTGAGACGGAGAGGGCATCGCGCTTGGCCTTGTCGGCAGCAGCTTGGATCTCGTCGGAGCTGAGGTGAAGGTTCAGCTCTTCCAGGCGCCTGCGCACCAGCACGCTCAACAGCCTGAGCTCGGAAGTCGAGCTCACGATCATGTTGCGTCCGTTGGTCGAGCCACGGCGGTAGCGGACCACCGTGATGTTGTTGTGGTGGAGCTGTCGCTTGTCAAGAAGCTCGTCGTAGGTAGCCACCCATTCAGCCAGATCGTGGGCGTCCTTAATCATTCCGGCCAACGCCGGGCTTTGCAGGGAAATGCGCCGAGCCGGCAGAAATCGCTCTTCCGGCAAGGCGTCGGTCTGGCGGCAGACTGCGGCGACAGCCGACACATAGGCCCAGCCCGAGGCCGTCTGCCAGGGACAAGCCAAGAACGTGGTCGACTTCAACTCGTTTTCGCCCGAGACGCTGCGATACGACCAGCGCGAAGGGGCATGCTCCAAGTTGGGCCGATCATTTGTCCATGGAACCGAGAGCCACTCCGACTGGGCCGCGCGCGCAACCACGTCATGCAGAAAGGCGACGTCAAAGGCCTTGAACCCCTGAGCACTTCCGCTCGGCGTGGCCGAGATTGGCGTGACAGAGATGCGCAACTTCGAGATGAAGTTTTCACTGGTCTCGCTGACCACCGGCAGATCCGGATCGTCCCCGGCCTTGTTAACCAGCTCGCCATAGATGCTGCGGAGCTTCGTCGGGTCGGAGTGGCGCACCGAAACGCTGCATTGGAGCTTTCCATCTTCCTGGATGGAAGCGAGCTCGCGCACCGTCGCCAACGGCAGCTCGGCCGCGTCGGCGTTGTAGAGCACGACGCTGAGGTTAGATGCCTCGTGGGGCTGCAAGCTGACGTAGCGCTCCAGAAGCTCGCGCGCCTGCTTCGCGGCCGCCGCCGGGTCGACATCGGTCATGGCATCCTCGGCTCCGCGGGTTGGCGACTCCAAGAGGCTGTAGCCGTTGACCGTGCTGCTCTCCGAAACCAGCGCCGGAGCGCCTGCCCGATTGAGGACTGCGATCTCAGGGTAGAACGGATGCGCGATCTCGTCGGAAAGCTCGCGCATGAAGATCTCGCGATCGCCGTAGAGGATGCTTTCGCTCGATAGCAAATGGGTGGCGAATCCAGCCACGCGACGCGACTTGACCGCTAGGGCCTTCATCCGCTCAGGATGCCAGGGCGGAATGATCAGGGCCGGGTTGTCTCCGACCACTCGGGCCGTACCGATCGATAGCACTTCCGAAACAAGCCTGGAGCGGCATACGTCGCCGCGGGCATTGCCCATCAGAGTCGACAGTAGCGATGCGAAGGATTCGGCCTGCCGCATGACGGCCTCGCCATGCAGGCCCGTGGAGACGAAGTCCTCCATGGCCTTGAAGTAGTCCTGTTCGAACTTGTCCCAGGCAGCACGGATCTCGTCGCGTTGCTGAGCGGTTAGCCTGCCTTCTTCGGCAAGCTCCTTGAGCCGACCCTTGATCTCGTGTCGAAAGCTTCGCAGCTTGTTGGCCGCCGGCACGAGCGAACCAGCGTCGGTGGAATAGGTAGCCTCCAAGGTGCCAGTGTCGTGAAGGGAGACGTTCTGCACCCCGCCCTTCTTGCTCACGAGCCGGCGAGGGACCTCGGTGGAGCCCACCGCGCCCTTCTCCAAGAGCCGCTTCATATCGGCGACCATCGACAGGCCGATCGACGTGGGCTTGTAGCTCCATAGGAGCTGGGTCTTGGCCAGCACCGTCTCCTTGCCCTTTGCGACATGGATGAGCGCCACATCGAACTTGATCTGCAGCGCCATGCGCGAGAGCGAGAAGTTGGGGCGAACCTTGTTCTTCTTGTCGCTTCTAAGCTCCTTCTCCTTGGCGAAGAAGGCCTCGTAGTCGAACAGAGGGTCCGGCAAGTTCGCATTGCCAAGCCGCTCGACCTTCCAGTCCGCCTTGGAGCCCATGAGCTCCTTCAAGCCGCGATACATCGCCGAGAAGTAACTGCCTGCGTCGTAGTTGAATCGCTCGCGCCACTCCTTGCGACCCTTGGTCACGGTGAAGCGGAGAATCCGCTCGCCTTGTGGGTCTCTCAGGCCCGCATGCAGGCTGTTGGCCACGCGGGCGAAGCCGTCAAAGAAGTCGTTGCACTCGATGGGCCTTCCGTAGAGGGCTTTCTCCCAGCGCGAGCACAGCTTGACGTCCTGCTCAAGGAGCCGCCGATGCTTGACGAAGAATTCCTCGTCCTCTTCGTTGAAGTCGGAGCGCCGCTCGCGACCCTTCAAGTCCTCCAATAGCTTGCGGCCTTCGGCATCGAGCGAGTTCTCTTGGTCGCACTCATGGTCGAAGAAGCGAACGGTCGACTCCGCCAATCCCAGTTGCTTCTCCTTGGGCTTGTCGAAGACCAGGTAGACGCCATCTCCCTCCCACTCGAACTGAGCGATGGCGTCGGAGGCTGCCTGGTCGCCCGCCGGGGCAGCGGCGAAGGCAGTTAGGGCCTCACGCGCGCCTTCCGAAATCTCGGCGGCATTGGCTAGGATGCGCTCGGCGAGTTCCTCAGGGTCGAGAGGCTGGCCGTTCTGCCGAAGCTTCTTGAGCAGCGGCGCGCGCTGGGTGAAGAGCTTGGCGAAGGCCTTCTGCCAAGGCTTGCGCGTGGCCGAGAAAGTTTTGGCGTTGGAGAAGAATGAGCTGTCCCTCGGAAGCCCCGCGGAAGGCATTGCGAAGCCGACGGCATCCCGAATAGGCAGGCCTCGCGTGGAGATGGCTTCAACGATGGCTGAGCAAAACTCACCGAGCTGAACCAGGGAGAGCTCGGAGGAGGCGAGCAATCCCCCAAGAGCCGCATGGAACACCGCGCGATCGTCAGGCACCGGCGAAAGCCCGCCAGCGTGCAAGGCGGCCTCGACCCACGGCTCGGGGTCGGCTCGCATCTCCTTGGCACCGATGGCCATGACGTGGCCCAGTGTGTCGGCGAGGTTGTGCTCGTTGCCGTTGGCGGTCAGGATCGCCGCCTTGGCGGTCACTGCGTTGTTGCGGACGTAGCCCGCGTTGTGCGGAATCAGGACCTCCGGCGGAAGGCCTTGGCCTTCTACCAGCGCCTCCGGAATCATCAAATCGATCCGGACGAGAAGGTCCGGGTTGGCGAGGATCGATCGCGCTACGGCCGCAATCTGACTGGCCGAGAGCTTGTCGAGCCGGAAGAGCGCTGCCGAGTCGCCCGGCTGGCTTGAATTGGAAACGCGATTAGCAAGGATGTCCGCGCCGACGCGCCCGATGATGCGATCGGTCAGCATGCGGCCTCTTCCTTGATCGCGAACGGATTTTCGACAAACGAGCAGGAGTCAGATAGCCGGCGAACCAGTCCCAAGCCGACGAGCCGGGTTTCAAGGTTTTCTCGGTTCTCGCTGAGCTCCTCTTGGTCGACAAGCTTTGCGTCAACAAGCCGTGCGCCTTCGGCGTCGCCGAGTACCAGTCCATAGCGCCGCTTTGCTTCGGCCAGGAACTCGTCGAACTGCATGCGGTCGTCTACGATGGCCACCACAATCGACTTGAGCAGCCGGTCGTTGGGCGCGTAGCGGGTGCGCCGAGACAGCCTGCGGGAGCTGAGGCCGATCGCGCGCGACCAAGACGCATGGATCTTGCCCACGTGTTGCTCGTGGCGCGCGAGTGCGAGCTCGGCCAATTCGCCCACCAGCGTATCCGGGCTCTTGCCCGTGTAGTCCTCGTCATCACTCGCATCGGAAGGGGGCCACTGGAAGCGCTCGCGCATGAGCTTCACGCGATCGGCATCCGGGAACTCGGCGGCAGAGGCATTGACCCATTGCGCGTCTTGCCGGATCGCCTCGACATGGGCGCGCACCGCCTTGGCGGGAAGCCCTTGATTGAACTGGTAGCTGTCGCCGGAGAGGGCGCGCACCTTCGTGCGCTCCTTCGAGACGATTTCGCACACGATCTCGACCGGCTCGTCATCACCCGCGATCCGCTTGGCCCGCTCAAGGAAATAAAGCAGCATGTTCAAGCCGGAGATGGCGATCAGGTGCTCCAAGGCGTCGTAGATTGGCATGTCCTTGGCAAGGATCGACAGCCAGTCCTCGCAGATCTGCTCGAAGCGCGGGTTGGCGCGCTCGGGCAGGTAGCCCGAGGGCCGCGGATCGTCGGCGTGCTGCGGAGGACCTTGAAGCGCCCTGGCAAGCCGGTTCATCGGCGCCCCCCGGTCGAACAGGCGTTTCGCCAAGATGTCGCCGAGCTCCGCTCCCCGCCGTGTCCGTGTGAGCATGAGATAGAGCAACTCACCGCTGCGCGCAAAGAATCGCCGGTCGTTGCTCATCTTCCCACGCGAATCGATCTCCAGATCCTCGTAGAGGGCGTCAAGGCCGAAAGGGAAGACGAACTTGGAGCTCCAACGCTTGTTGCTGCGCGATTCGAAGGAGGACGAGCGCAACAGCTCGATGGCTTTCGCGAAATCGTCGAAGCTGGAAAACGACCGGCGCAGATACCCCATCTCTCCATCGCCGTTGCCCGTCGCCCCTTGGGCGAACCGCTCGAGCCACTGCCTCCACTTCTCCTCGTCAGATAGCGAACTTTCCGATATGGATTCGACGTAGGGGTTGTTGAACAACAGGCCGCGCAAGCGGATCTGCCGCTGCGGCTTGAACGTTACATGGCCGCCATGTTCTTGGTGGGGTCTCAACGGCCGATCCAAGTTGGAGCCGAGCACGCCCAAGAACTCTAGGACGGTCAAGTGTGGAAGTTGCTCGTCGTAGAGCCTATGCCCCCAAATGTTCTCGTCGACGCAGAAGTCGACGCTCTTGATCTCCGGCCTTTTTATGGTTTCGCTCATTCCGGGGCCCTCACGGTCACAGGGCGCGAAAAGCCACGACCGCCAGGCTCGATGTCGATGAAATTGAGAGTGAGCACGGATGCGTCCCCGCCGGCCTCGTCGTCGTCGCCCGCTATCCCCGCCTTCCTAACGATCTCCGCCTTTCGTAAGAGCTTCGCCTTGAACGCCAGCAGGTCTTCGAGGCATTCGTTGGAGAAGCTCGCCGGAAGCGCGCCATCGGCCACCCGAGAAAGGAACTCGTGGCGAATGGGAGTTAGATCGAACCCGACCGAATTGCCGGCGCCCGGCGCGAGCGACACGTCGAGTTGTGGACGTCCGGTTTCCTCATCGAGCCGGATCGCCATTCCAACGCCGCCTTGCCTGCGAGAAGGCGTCTCGTAGTCGCAGAGCACGCTCACGCGGCTTTGGGTGAAGCCGCCGGAGCTGGCGATGAAGATGCGGTCCATGTTCTCGAGGAGCAATCCTGTTAGAACCCGGTTCAAACCCTTCGCAATGCGCCCGCGAACCGCCTCACTGACGGGCTTCTTGGCCTTCAACGACTCGATGACTTCCAGGTAGTCGCCCGCAAAGCGAAAGGCAGTCATGGACCAATGGGGATAGCCGGACCCTCCATTCGGAAGGGTGAAGAAGAGCCTTCGCCGCTGGTCTTCGAGCATCTCCAAGAACTCGGTCGATCCACCTTCGAGTCGAGCGCCTTCGTACCCCTCTAAGTAGGCATCTTGGGCGGCGCGGAATGCAGGAGTGGCCCCGTAGATCGGATCGCACTCCACGAAGCGACCGAAGTCAGCTTGGAGCCGCGAGTCGTCCTTGCCGTAGACCAGGAGGCCATCGACAGCGTTGGTGGTCTCCTCGCCTACTCCAAAGCTGGACATCGCCTTGAAGACGGGACGGTCTGAGGCCCTGCGCTTGGGCAGATTGACCCCGAATGCATTGGCATACACGCTGACCTTGCCTAGATCGCCACCTTCTTGGATCTTGGCGACATCCGCGCAAGTCATCAGGTTCTCCTTGGCCAGCTTGGCATCGGAGCATCCAAGAATCATGTTTGAGCAAAGCGCAAGCAAGTCACGAACCGGAAGATGCGACCCGTTGAGCCTGGCGATTTCCACGAGGTCGCCTAGGCGGCGCGAGAGCTGACCGCCGTCGGATTCGCCGAGGAGCCTGCGGCGGTTCTCATCGATCGGGCAAACCTTGCCCCCTGAGGCCATCGAGCAGCGCTTGCAGTTGTCCCACTCCGGATGCCCCGCCACGGCCTTGGCCACCTCGTCAAGCGTCTTGCGGCTGGTCGTGCGGCTGAGGTCGAAGACCGCGAGACGATCGGGCGCCGGCGCCGCCTGCAGGAAGCGCTCTTGCAGAGGCTTGCGAAGGGGATGAGGGCGACTCTGGCGCTTGCCCAGGTCCCGCAAGCGATCCAGAAGCTGTCCATGGTTGGCAGCCAGGATCACGACTTCGGAGTCATCACCGCCGAGGACCGACTCCTCAAGCCGTTGCAGCGGAAGATCGCTCTCCTCTCCGTTGAACTCGGAGAGATCCTTGATGAAGACGGCTAAGCGGCCATCAGCCAGACGCAACTCCTTGACATTGCCCTTGACCGCCCAAGCCCTTGGATCGCCGCCGATGCGGGTCCACAGTGCTCTGCAATGGTAGGTCTTGCCATCGCCAGCTGTTCCAGCGATCAAGAGCGATCCGGGGACCTTGGATTCGATATGGTGGACCATCGCGTCGAGGAGCGGCGTCGACAGGCTGATCGGCCGTACTCGCGCCCTTCCCAGCGCACCCGATACATATTCGTCGAACATGGTCAGGTTGTTCGGCGTCGGGCCGTAGCTCCGCAGGAAGCGGACCCACGCGCTGGCCGGCGGCGCACTACCGTCACCCTCGCCTTGCACCTGAATATTGGTCACTTGCTTCTCCCTCTTGGCGTCATTCTCCATGGTTCTCGCCCTGCTCTTCGGAGCTGGACACACCGGGGGCGATGGCCGCGTGCTCCACGCCCTACGACCTCGGCGTGTGGCGTAGCCATAGGGGATAGGTGGACGGGGTGAGGTGGTGATCCGGGCTGGCGCCCGTGGCCCTCTCAGGGGGCCGCCTGCTTCAAGCCCAATTCGAGACCGTCGCCAAAGCCTTGCAAGTGTCAAGCGAGCAAACGGCCTCCGCCCGGGTCGTCTAGAGTCAAGCATCACTGCACGCTTCAGCGTTGTACTTCATCGACCTCACCCACTACCTCGACGCCAAGGGTGCGATCGCGCCCGAGCGGGGCCCCGCCCGAAAGATGGCGGACTTCCTGACCGCCGTTGTCACCCACGCCTCCGACTTCGACCGATCTGACGACGCGCCGGGCCCGGCCTGCTTCAAGTGCCGCAAGCGTGACCAGCGCATCGTCGAGACCGGCATCACCGAGGATGATGTCGTCGTCTGGCGCTGCCTCGCCTGCGGCACCGAGGGGCGTATCTCAAGCTGGCAGGGCACGTTCTGGGACTTGAGCCAGGGCACGCCGTCGAGCTGAACCGCCGGCCCCTTCCCCCCCATGGCGAAACCACCCACCGAAGACCTGGAAACCTTCCTTCGCCGTCAGGACGCAGGCGACCTTGTCACCGTGCTGCTCGAACTCGCCAATGACCACGAGGCCGTCCAGGCACGCCTTGCGCGCATGCAGTTGGCCGATCGGCCGGACAAGCTCGCCGGCGGCTTCAGGAAGACGCTGTCCGGATGGCGGCGCTCGACCAAGTTCTTCGGCTACCACGAGGCGGGCGAGTTCGGTCGCATGCTCGACGGCTGGCTGGGCCAGGTGGAGCGCGAGTTGCTGCCCAAGGATCCTCCCGCCGCCCTCGCGCTCTTCGAGGCCTTCATCGAGGCGGATGCGGCCTGGTTCGATCACGCCGACGACTCCAATGGCGTGATCGGCGACGCCGTGCGGGCAGCGTGTCGCCATTGGCTGCAGGCCGCCGCACGCTGCGAGACCCCGCGCGACGTCTGGCCTGAACGCCTGCTGAAGCTCTACCAGGCCGACCAATACGGCGCGCGCGACGAGTTGCTGCGCCAGGCCAATCTGCTGCTCGACGAACCTGCGCAGCGCGGGCTCGTCGCCCGGCTCGAAACGCAGCTGTCGAAGGCACTGGAGGCGTCGCCGGGTGCGAAGAGTCCGTCGATGGAAGTCTTCCGCATCTCGGGTGCGCTGTCGTTGCTGTCCGAATCGTTGCGCGACCCCGACGTCAAGGTGCGCGCCTCGCTGCGCTACAGCCCGAACCCCAACCCCGTGCAGCGGCAGGACTTCGTGCGTGCCTACCTCGACGCCGACCGGCCGGCCGACGCGCTCGCCTGGTTGCAGGACTCCTGGGGCCACCTCGAAGACAGCCGGCAGGACCTGCTGGCCGGTGCCCTGGAGCGGCTCGGCCGCTTCGAGGAGAGTTCGCCGATCCGACAGCGGATGTTCGAGCGCACGCTCTCGGACTTCTACTTTCAGCGCTGGCTGGAGCACCTGCCCGAGCCCGCGCGCGCCGAAGCCGTCGCCCACGCCCGGCAACTCGCGCTCGCGCACGACGACCTGACAGCCGCGGCCACGCTGCTGATGCAACTCGGCGACCCGGCTGCCGCCGAGGCCAGGCTGCTGGCCGAGCCCGGGCGCATCGACGGCAATGACTACGGACGCCTCGTTCCGCTGGCCAAGGCCTTGCGCGCCCACGAGTGCCCTCGTGGCGAGACCGTCGTCTACCGTGCGCTGTTGAAGGGCATCCTCGATCGGGCCTACGCGCGCGCCTACGGCCACGCGACGCGCTACTGGGCCCGACTTGGCGAGATCGCGGGCAGCGGCATCAGCCTGTTGCCCCTGCCGTCGCACGAGGATTTCGAGGCCGAGATCCGTGCGCGTCACGGACGCAAGTCGGCGTTCTGGGCGTACGTGAACGGAACGCGCCGCGACCGGCACGACGACGAGGACGACCCGACGCCGTAGCCACTATCGGCCGGACGCGCTTATCCACGGCCGCGCGATCGGCGCCTCACACGCAAGACTCGCGCGGCGGTGGGTAAGCCGCCTGCACGAGCCGAGGGCTATCCGGCCGTCCGCAGTGCTGACGAGGGTGGCGAATGCCTGGCCGACGTGTGCCTACCGCAGTTGACCACTGCGGTTGCGGTCCGGAAGACGTTGGCGCAGGATCGCTCCCGCATACGCTGGCTGAGTCAGCCCGGCTGATGCCCGACACCACATCGCCCCTGCCCGCATCCGTGGGCGCACACGCCGGCCTCATCTCCTGAAACCCGGCGGCCGCAAGGTCTGGAGATACGCGTCAGTCTTCGGAGACGAAGCGTCTGCCCTGCCCCAGTCGAGCATGCGGGACCGTAGCGACATCAGCTGAGACGCCACTGCTGCAATCGCGCCCGCGCACTGCCCCAGCCCGCTGCGCCAACCGCGTCGTCACTACGCGGCGCCAGCCAGTAGTGACGACGCGCACGTTGCCCCAGTGCACGAGCGTTTTGCCGGGGCTGTCGCAAGTGACGACCCCACGTGACGGGCTTCCAGGCGCGTCAAGACCTCGGACCGTGCAACGCGGTCTGCACCCGCCCGCTCCCCGCGGGCCATGTCAGCCATGGCGCCAACTGGCGCACCCAGAGCCTTGGGGCAATGGCTCACCCGATGGATCGCCTTCCCCCAGGAAGCGCCATCGACGCCAATGTCGCGTGCCGCGGCGGCCAGCAGTTACTCGGCACGAAACGGGAGTGGTGTCCCGTGTCCCTCGTGGTTCCCGCAACGCCCAGGCGTTCGGGACGGACAGAAACACTGACCGGACATGCGTCACACACCAGCGACAGGAAACGGATCGAGAGCCCAGGGGCAACGAACGGAGAGCAGGACGACAAGCAGACGAGAAGCGAATGCGGGATCTGAACTACGAGCTGAAGCAGCTGTGCCGGCGCAACCGCGACGGCAGCTATGCGACCCAACGCGATCGCGAGCGCGTGCTCGACCTGGTGGCGAACCAGCTTCATGACCTCGGCTACCGGCACCTGGCTGCAGCAAGCCTCAAACCCAAGCACGTCGAGGGCCTGGTGGAGCGATGGCAGGCGGAGGGCTTGGCCGTGGGCACGATCAAGAACCGGATGTCGGAGCTGCGATGGTGGGCCGAGAAGATCGGCAAGCAGAACGTCATCGCCCGCGACAACGACCACTACGGCATCGGCAACCGGCAGTACGTCACCAATGTCAGCAAGGCGCGGCAAATGACCGGCGGCGATCTCGCCAGGATCACGGATCCTTACACGGCGATGTCGCTGCGGCTACAGGCCGCTTTCGGTCTGCGGCGAGGAGAGTCGATCAAGATCCGGCCGGAGTGGGCCGACCGGGGAGACACGCTCGCGCTCAAGGACACCTGGACCAAGGGCGGCCGCGCCCGCGAGATCCCGATTCGCAACGCGGAGCAGCGCCAGGTCCTCGACGAGGCCAAGGCACTGGCCGGCAGGGGCAGCCTCATCCCGGCCGAGCGAAGCTATGTCGAGCAGTTGCGCCGCTTCGAGTAGGCGTCGGCCACGACGGCAGCCTGCAGCGCGAAGCGCAGACGGAAGCCGCGGTCGATGCGATTGAGGAGCCAGTTGGGCAGGTGACCCTCGGGGTCGTCGGACACGACGATGTCGAGGTTCGGGAAGACCGTCGCCGTGATGCAGGCGGCCGTGACTTCGCCGCGAACGATCACCTCGGTGAGGCCGGCCGAGGGCTGCGGCGTCGCGAGCGGGAAGTACTTCGACAGCGACGGCTGCACGTCGGCGTCGACCAGCAGCACGCGCAGGCCCATGTCGGCCAGAAGCGCCCCCAGGTTGGCCGTGAGCGTCGTCTTGCCGACGCCACCCTTCGTGCTCGTGACGGTGAACTTGATCATCGATTCCGCGCCGATTCAGGTCTGTCATCAGGCATACGGAATCGCGTGAAAAAGTGTCGGGCTACTCCTTCAGATAGTCGCCAAGCCCCTGATCCGCGAAGACCTTGCGGATGCGCTTGATCTCCTCGTACAAGGTGCCGCGCGGAATTCGGAGCCGCTCGGCGGCTTCTTTGATGGACAGCCCCTCCTCGCCGAGCAGCTGGCACAACTGCCGCTGAACCGGCGTCAGCCGCTCCAAGACGCGGCCGATGTCGATGCGTGCGTGGCGCCGTTCGACGGCGCCGGGGTCGTCCGGCTGGGCGGACTCGGTGTCGGCCAGCAGTTCGGCGAGCGTCACGCCGTCTTCCGCGCCGTCGAGCGCGGCATCGAGCGAGAGCGCGTCCTGTTCACCAGCGCGCTTGTCGGCAGCCTGCTCGCGGATCAGATCCGTGAGCTTGTTGCGGATGACCTGGGCCATGTAGGCCACGGGCGGCGCATCCGGATCGGGCGGGAACCTTCGGCGCACCACGATCCAGTGCGCCAGACACTCCTGCATCAGGTCGTCGAACTCCTCGCGCGCGAGGCTTCGAGACCGCCTTCTGTACTCACCCACCAGCTTCTTCGAAACCGCGATCTCCCATCGCTGGAGACCCTCTCCCGCCTTGAGCGCCATGACTCTCCCCGTCGGTTGCCGGACGGGGAGGAGATCGAGCGCAGGTCAGGGGAAGAAAAAGAGCGACAGGCGACCTAATTCGTAGGGCCGACGAAATAGTGGGGAGATGTATCCCGACACTTTTGCGCCGGATTCCGTACCCGAACCCCAAGGGGCTCTCGATAGATGGCGATAGCCGGCGACCCATGGCGACAGACGCCAGGACGCCCAGCCCGAAGCCCCCGGGGTCGCGGGGCGCCACGTCGGTGGCGGCCACGCGAGGTCTACGGTTCTGAAAGTCGGTCGGCGGCCGCTACCCGCGGCCCAGTACGGGACGCCGGGGCGGCTTCTCGACCGAGAACGGGGGTGCGAATGAAGCGCGGAAGACAGTTCGGGGACACGGCGCGGGCCGCTGGCGTCACGAATCCGAAGGGGATGGATCCTCGGCTCGACGGAGAGATCGATGACGATCGCGCCGCCGGCCGAGACGGTGCCGACCTGCTTCGGGAGGCAGTGCGCGAGACCGAGCCGGTGGGCGCGTTCGACAGGCGGGCAATCCGGGAGCTGTACAAGGCCGCACCTGCCGACCCCAAGGGGCTGCGGCGCACGATCCGCCGCAGCGAGCTACGTCAGATCGTGCCGCTGGCGGACTCGACGATCTACGAACTGGAGCGCCGCGGGGAATTTCCGCAGCGGTTCTTCCTCACCGCGCGCTGTGTGGTGTGGGACCTGGCCGAAGTGCTGGCCTGGATTTAGAGCCGGCGGCAGGCTGGGAGCAACGGGGTGAAGAAGGCGCCGGCGCCGGATGTTCGGCAGAGGACGCGCCGGCCGATCAGCATGAAGGTCTAGCCAGGCAACGTCGGCGAACGATCGTACTGCTTGGCAGTCTTCGGCAAGGAGAGTGGTGACCCCCAAGTCGGCCGAATCCCATCACCTCGTTCAAAAGCTGCTGCACCTCGCGCGTTGAGAAGACAACCAGGCAGTCTCCGTGTCCGTGGTGCACGATGTTGCTGCGCCGGGTTGACGTGAATGGTTGCAGTTACCTCGATTTCGCTCCCAAAATGACGATTTTCCGACTGTCGATGGCGCTGGAGCGAGGAGACTGCGAATGTTCACTGGAAAGCCCCTTCCCACGATGCACCCGGTTTTCGAGGACGCCGGGTGGGCCGAGGGCATGGTCCGCTGGTGCACCCAGTCCGCGCTGTCGTTCGGGGCCGACCGGCGCATCCCAGTGGCCGCCCGGCCAATAGTGACTCTTCGGCGCGATGGCAGCCGAGCCGTGGTGCTGCCATGCACCTCGCGGGACCAGAGTCTGAACCAGTCGTTCCGTGAACTCGTCTCGCCGCGGGACGTGATGTGGGTCATGGACGCTCAGGGGCGCCGCACGTTTGCGTTCCGGCGTTACGAAACGGTCGGCCTTGGCGTGCTGGGATCGAAGCTCGGGGTCATGAACCACAGTGCTCGCGTCGACCTGCTGAAATGGGTCAAGGAGCAGTATTGATGAGTGCACCGTCGAAGCAACAGGAAATCGATGCCCTGTTGTCGGATCTTTGGAGGCGCCGGTTCGATCTTCCCGAGACCGACATGACGCGCCTCTGCACATTGGTCTGCCAAGTTCTGTCGTCGTATCGTCCAAGAGAACTGGCCGGGCTGCCGGAGGAGCACAAGGACTACGTGAACCACTTCATCATGGACAAGATCCTGCAGCCAAGCGGTGCGGGGGATTTCTTGCACGCAGGCGGTCTGCGAATGATGTACAGGAACTATCTACGGGACCAGATCGACAGGTTGGCCACCTGGAAGAAGTTCCATGTGTCTGCGACCGTTGACGAAAACGACGAATCAGCAGGGTCCAGCAGCGGTATCGATTCTTACGCTCAAGAGCCCTGCGGCGCGCACTTCCCTCGCGAAACCGAGCAGGCGCTGTTACGAGAGCATCACCTGACTGTCGAAGTTGTCGGCGCGGCGGCTAGAAGTTGGCTGTCTCGATCCGAGCAATGGGTTCTTCCATATCTCGCCTTCAACTTCTGTGCCGACACGGACGTTCGGGAGCCATTGGTCCATCTTGCAAGGCGGTACGCCGTGCACTCGTACCACGCCAAGGCGGAGAAGCTGGGCATCAACTGGGACGGCGAGAAGGCCCGTAAGAGCGGGCGGAGGTTTGAGGAGACCCTCATCGGAAAGTGGCTCTCCGAGGATCTCGGCATTCCGATCGATGACGACCAAATGCGTGTGATCAAGATCGCATTCGATTTGCTGTGCTTTGAAGCGTTGAATTGGGGAGAGCAACAGGAGATCGCCAAATGAAGCTGACTCGTCCCCTTTCGCCATCGCTTGAGTCAATCGAGCGGCGGCTCTTCGGCGTGAATCCTGTGCTCATCGCTGCTGTTGAGCGCGGCGAGACATCGAAGGGCATTGCCCAGGCCGTGATGCAGAGCGAGGAGTGGGCGCGGCGCGCAGAAGCCGACGAACAGTCTTCCGAGCCGATCGGCGATGCATCTGAAGTCCGCCTTGCTGAGCACGTTCTCGACATGATCCGCCGCCGGTCCGATGCAATGCGGGCAGCCGCTTCGTTGACCGGCACAGTGCCCGCGCCCGGCCTGATCGTGGAAGTGAGCGAGGTTCGGACTCCTAAGCCCGGTCAGTTGGACTGGGTGATGCAGGTTCCCCTGCACGTCCTTCTTGACGAACCGGACGAGACGCCACAGGTGTGGCACGGCTGGCTCGTGTCGGGCGAACCAGACTACGCAAGCTGGTGGGACTTCGTCCTGCAGGATCAGGATGAGCCGTTCGAGCCCTTCGCATGCGTCGTCCAGTTGTGGAACCCGGTGCAGATCTATTTGCCGATGATTTCCAAGCCCGTGTCGAGCCTGTCGCTCCGGCGCCTGCAGGCGGTACGCGCGCTGGCGGCCGATTTCGTTGACGGAACCATTCCTCCTGGCGTGCCCGTCTGGCCGGGCCGAATCGCGGCTCGGGAAACCTCCGACGGAATGATGATCGCGACCGGTAGCCCTCTGGGCGGCGAACGTGATCCGCGGCACCGTTATCAGCATCTCCTCCACTATGCGGCGGAGGCGGTACGCGAGCCGGCCAGGTTGGCACTAGCGGCGGCTGCCGCTAGGTCCGCTCGGGCCAGTCTGTTGGCTAGCTGGGTAGACGCGGCGCGGCGCCTCGGAGAGATGTTGGAATTGCGGCCGCGTGTCGCCGTGGCCATGACCGGAGAGGCGGCCGGCGACGCAGACTTGATTTGGCCTGATCTTGCACGGATTTCGGTTCTCGACCTGGCCGATGACGGCGCCGGGCGGATTGTCGTGTCGGCACTCGGGGACCAGGCTGTGACCGTGGAACTTCGAGTAGCCGGTGTGCTGCACCACAAGCAGGCCGTGACGAGGGACGGTACGGCGGGAACCTTCGAGTGGGATGCCGACCGCCCGGTGTTGCTCACCCTTTCGGTACCCGATGGGCGAAAGCTGTCTCTTGAGCGCCACTAATCCACAGACACCCTTCCTGGCTCTGTTTCGCCGCCCCGCCGACATGCAGGGCGGCGACTCGCTTGCGTGCCTCGCGCCTTCCCGCCAGGAACTGACGCGAGTACTGCCGCGGCTACCCGCAGAACGGAGGGCGCTCGCCGATGTGCTGCCACCAGGCGCAGTCCAGGAGGCCGTACGATTTCGCGCGGAAGGTAGAGCCTGGTGGCTAATCCTCGACAGCTCGATTTCGCAAGAGCTTCAGGACGCACCTTGGGAGTCGCTAACGCTGGGTGGCGAGACGCTGGCCGCAAACGCCCTCGTTGTGCGCGACGCGGCTTGGCCCGAGCTCGCCCCGGAAGAACCGATCGGCCTTCGCCGGGGCGGCAGCGGCTTTCTGAACCTCTTCCCCGTGCAGGAGCACGACTTCGCAGCCCGCCTCGAAGCGCACGTCGCGAGCGAGCGACTGACCCACTGCTATCCGCGGTTCGCCCGCGAGGGCCTCGACCGATTCGATGAACTGATCGTCGTGGCGCACGGCGATGCGCGCGGTCTGTTGTCGTCCGGCGGAGAGCATTTCGCCATTGAAACAAACGCGCTGCCGCGGCGCATATGGCTTCTTGCCTGCAACATCGATGGTGCGATGTACAGGCTTGCGCGCACGTTGCTTGCTCGAGGCGTGCGATCGGTCGTCACTTCGACTGGTGAGCTGTCGGCGACGGAAATGGCTGGCATCGTGGATGAGTGGCTTTCTGCCAAATGCGCAGACGCACCCGAGGACTGGATTCGGACGCGCCGGGCGGCCGAGTCCGACAGCGGTGGTGTGCGCGCCCTGACCATCCATGGCGAGATCTGCGTGGATAGGTCCGCTGCGAGCAGATGGAATCGACGTACCTGGAGTGGCTTCGCGGATGGTCGCAGTCCGAGGATCGGAAGGAATCTGGAGGAACTCGAGCGCGCGATCGGGATGCTTGAACTCCCCGAGACGGATCTCTGGCCTGTAACGCGGCATTGGCTGTTGGTAGACGCATTACGGCAGGCGGAGAACCTCGACCACGCGAACATGAATCGATTGCTTGCGCGGGTCGAAGCCTGTGCCCGGGACGCGAACGCGCATTACGCGATCGCGAACGCTCATTACCGACGAGGCGAATACGCGCGTGTAGCCAGGAAAATCGTAGAAGGTCTTGTCTGCGACACAGCTGATGCGGAGAGCAGGGTCAACCTGATCTCCCTGCTCGCAAACGTTCTGATCGACATGAATCTGCCGAAGGCAGCGAAGGCGGCACTGGCAGCTGAAAAGGAAGTGGCACTCCAGGATGCCGCATTGGACCGCATGTACAAGTTCCAATGGCTCGATCGATTGAGCAGGAACGCCTTCCGAGGTGGTCGGATCGCCGAGGCACGTGAGGCGATGGAGGCCAAGAGACAGGAAGCCCTCGCCGGAGCCGCCGATCTGGTCGCCCCTGCGTCAGGAGCGATATCTGTCTATGACGATTCGCGCGAGCTGGCTTGGCTCCTGTATTTCCAGTCTTGGGAGGACCGGGAATCAGGTCGCGTGAGCACTAAAGGTAGCAAGCTTGCAAGGGAGGTCATCACCCTGATCGGCGCCCGGGGCCCGGCTGATGTTGCCAAGGGCAACGATCCAATTGGCTACCTTCTTCGTTCGCTTGCATGCTGGGTATGGGCCACGCAACGCCATCCCGGTTTTGAGGACCGGGATGATGCATTGGCGGCGCTGCGCCCATGGTTCGACGTGATCATCGACCGTTGCATCGAACCTGATCCCGGCCCGTGGGCGTTTGCGCGGTGCTTCCTTGCTTTGGCGGGCGAGCTTCCCGCCGAGCACGTGGAGCTTGCGATCAGAGCCCTGGAGCGCGCGCACTACCTGTTGGAAGCTGCGGCGTTCGCAGGACTGGCTGCTCGCGACGACATCAGGCGTCCGTTGTACGAGGATTTCACGAGGGGTCGCGCAGCCGTCGTTACGGCACTCCAGGGCCTTCGAGCCACGCTTCCGGCGGTTGTCGAACGACTGGTCGAAGAGGGCCCCGATCCTGTTCCGATGTAACCCGGCTCAAAACGCGCGGCGCTCGCGCGTTGTCACGGCATCAGTCCTCTTGGAAATGCCGTGGAAATCTTCGACAAGCTTGGGATTGCGCAGCGCGTGGAATGCGAGATCGCCCGCGGCGGCGAGGGCACGGTTTTCGCACTTGAGTCGCGACCCGACGTCGTCGTCAAGATCTATCACCCTGAAATCCTGAGCCGCCGCGGGACTGCGCTCGAGGCGAAGGTCGAGCGGATGATCGCTCTTCGCCCGAGCTTCCGCAGCCTGCGGCTTGCCTGGCCAGCGCTCTCGATCCGCGATGCGTCGGGCGTGTGGCGTGGATACGCGATGCAGCGCGCAGACGGTGTACCGCTGACGAAGCTTGCCCATCCAATGCTCTGCGAGCGCTACTTCGGCGGACTGCAACGCCCCGAGCTCGTTGGCATGTTGCACGAACTCGTGGGCACGGTCGCGCAGCTTCACGAGAATGGCGTGTGCCTGGGCGACATCAACCTGAACAACTTCCTGTACGACCGCGCACGGAGGGCCGTGACGCTGATCGACTGCGACAGCTACCAAGTCGACGCCGGCGGCGGCAGGCTGTTCCGCTGCCCGGTCGGCGCCCCGGACATGATTCCCCCCGAGCACCACGACATAAACCTCGCGGACGTCACGCGGACGGTCGAAAGCGACCTGTTCTCGATCGCGATCCTGTTGTTCAAGTGCCTGATGGTCGGACGCCACCCGTACGACTTCATCGGCGGCGACACCGTGGTCCAGAACCTACGCGGCGGTCACTTCCCGTACGGAACCGGCGGGGCTGCCCCGGGGCGTGAAGGCGCGATTCCGAACGGGCCCTGGTACGTGATCTGGAGCCACCTGACCTACGACTTGAAGAACCTCTTCATCCGGACCCTGCGCGAGGGCGCTGGTGATCCGTCGGTGCGTGCCAGCGCGCGCGAGTGGATGGACGCGCTGGCCCGGTATCGGTACGGCCTGGATAAGGGCCACCACGACGTCGCGATGCGTCCGGCCACGCGCAAGCAGAACGGGCTGCGAGGGCGGAGCGTTCAAAACCCCAATCCGGCGAGCGTTGTTCGGGTGAGGGCCGATCAGCGAGCCGGGATGTCCAGATGGCCGAGCTTCATTCCCACGTCAAAGGGCGTGGCGACCTGATCCGGCGTCTCCCTGACGCGCTGCCGTGCTTGCGGCCGGCACGAAGCCTGAAGTTCCTTCACACGGAGACAACGACATGATCTGGCTCATCGTCCTCGCCTGCCTCTTCGCATTCACGTTCTTTCGCTTGGGCGCCTTGAGCGTGCTCGTGACCGTACTGACCACCGCTCTCCAAGGGGTACTCATCGGTTTGCTCGTGCTCGCGGCCCTCCTTGCGCTACGCGCGGTGCTTCGGAGTGCGACACGCCGGTGACGGCGGCCGGCAGCTGAAATTCGCTCCTCTTGATGCGTTAGATCGTTGCATACCCAGTAAATCCCACCGGAGTAAATCATGAACGCAACCGAATTCGCCATTGACCGCAATGACCTGATCGAGAATCCAACGCCGCGCTGCGCGTGTGCGCTGGTCCTCGATACGAGCTCTAGCATGGATGGCGAGCCGATCCGCGAACTCAATGCCGCTCTCGCGCAATTCATCGCCGAGCTCAGGGCCGACGACTTCGCGAGCTACGCGATCGAACTCTGTGTAATCACATTCGGCAGTGAGATCCGCGAGCAATTGCCGTTCACGCCGGCCTACCAAGTCGACGTCAACCCACAGCTGACAGCCGACGGCGCGACGCCGATGGGTGAGGCCGTTCGCCGTGCGGTCCGGATGCTGGAGGAGCGCAAGACGGAATACAAGCGACAGGGCGTCAGCTACTACCAGCCGTGGCTCGTACTGATGAGTGACGGCGCGCCCACCGACGACTGGCACCAAGCAGCCGAGCAGCTTCGCGGGCTGGCGGAGTCCAAGAAGCTAGTGTCGCTGCCGGTCGGGATCGGCGGTGCGGACCTGCGCGTTCTCGGCGAGTTCTCCAATCGCCCAGCCAAGCCGCTGACGGGTCTGAAGTTTCGCGAGTTCTTTGTCTGGCTGTCGCAGAGCATGGCCAGGGTGAGTCAATCCACGCCTGGCACGGCCGTCAAGCTTCCGGCCACGTCCGGCTGGGACTCCATCTGAGCGGCATCGCGATGGCTAAGTTCATCGTCCTTTCGCGCACGGACTATGACCGCGTGATGTCCCGTCACGAGGACGCTGCAGTCGTATTGCAGGACGTCGCCCGCACTTGCGACCGCGGCATCCGCATCCGGCTGAGCGCGTTCCATGACGCACGCCGCCGGCACGGCGAGTCCGCGCTGCCGGCCAGTCTGCTCGATGAGTTGCAGTCGGTGCAGATCGTCACTGCTGGGCGCGCGAATACTCCCGTCGCCAAGCCCGACCATTGCCCGGGCGGGCCGAGGGCCATCGGATTGGGCGATTCGCCAGTGTCTTCCGCGATAGGCGCTGAGCCGCGGATGACCGACCAGACGCCGATGACCACCCTGCCCAGGGAGTCCGTTACGCCTGTGGCGGACGCTGGGCCCGAGCGAGCGCTCGTGCTCGAGGCGGCCGTATCGAAGCCCTTCGCGTGGGTCGCGGCCGACGCGGCTGTCGTGGGTGCCGCCCATCTTCGTCTGGTGCCGCCGAAGCCCTGTCAGGACGCGGCGCTGGCCGACGAGGCCGGCAGGCCTCTGGTCGTGGTCGCCGACGGAGCTGGCAGTGCGGCTATGTCCCACTTGGGCGCGTCATGCGTCGTTACCGCCGTGCGCCGGCTCGTGCGTACTCTAGACGCCGACTTCGCGATGGCCCTCGACGCCGGCGAGCCGACGTTCGAGATCGGCGAGGACCTCGCGCGCAAGATTGTCGCGCATGCGGCGGGCACGCTCGACGACCTGGCGATGAAGCACCAGCGAGCGACCGAAGACTTCCGCTGCACCCTACTGGCCTGGGTTCTTGGCACCGAGCGGTCGATGTGGGTAAAGGTCGGCGATGGCGCTCTCGTCGCCCACTCGGAGGGCGGACTTCGCTGTGTCGGTCCGGTCGGCAAGGGCGAGTACGCGAACCAGACCTGCTTCGTCGGTCCCGGCCTCGCCCGGGGGCAGTGGTGCTGGGGCGGCATCGGCACCGCGACGATCGAGGGAGTCGCGGCGATGAGCGATGGGGCGGCGGACCGCCTGGTGTCTTCCAACGGCGAGCGCGTAGCCCAAGCCATGGGCAAGCTCCTTCAAGCCGTAGGCACTGGGCGAGCGGACAGACGGCATGTGTTCGGCCTGCTCGCCGATGGGTCGATGTGGAAAGGCAGCAGCGGCGATGACAAGTCGATTGCGTTGCTGGTTCGTAAGGAAGCCTTCAATGGCTGAAGCAAATGGGCCAATCCGTGACGGAGGCTCCCGCCGAATCGCAGCATCGGTCGAATTCGTGAGAACGCTACTCAGGCAGCGCAAGACGATGGCGTTCGGGGTCGTTGGCGGCCTTGGCGCCTTCCTCGGATCGGCAGTCGGGTACCAGGTGTTCGGCGATGGCAGCCTGGTGCGCGTGGCCGGCTGGGACGCGTTCATTGGTCTGGGCATAGGGGCCGCGATCACACTCGCTCAGAACGCGAACCTGCACCGTATCGAGATTGTGTGGCGAGACGCACTGCACGCCGCGAAGCGCTTCGCCGCAGCTGGAGCTGCCGGGGGCGTCGTGCTGCTGTTTGTGAAGTCGCTCATGGGCGGCGGCCTTATGGGCCACACCGCCGGGTGGGCGGCCGAAGGGCTGGTGATAGCCGCCCTGCTCGCACAGGTGCTGCCGAACCTGCCGCGCCGGCACGCGATGCTGGCGGGAACGATCGGTGGCGCGAGTGGTGCGATCCTCGGCTTGGCGCTTGGGGCGCTTTTCGGAAGCGCGATGGGAGTGGCTCTGGCGGACGCGCTCAAGGGGGCAATGCTCGGCATCGCTTTGTCGGTGTCCGAGGGGTTGCGGGCCATCTCCTCTGCGTCGCTTCTCATCCACTGGGGAAAGGGCGAGACCTCGCTCGTGCTGCTCGGAGAGCAGCCGATCCGGTTCGGCAACACTGCGCACTGCCGCGTGTATGTGCGTGGCAATGGCGGTGAGGCTCCATGCGAGTTCGCCGAAGTTTCCATCGTTAGTGGAAGGGTCGTCGTGCGCAATCTGCGCGGCCACCATACGTTCCACGTGAGGGACGGTGAAAGCTTCACGATCGAGGGCATTCGCATCGAGGTGCGCGCCGGCCGAAACGCACAACGTCTGCCGCCTGAGCCCCGCATATCCGCCTGGAGGACATTTCGGCCCGAAGGCAACATCCTCAACAGTGATGGCGCGAAGCCAGTCTCCAGCATCAAGACCATGCACGCCAACTTGGAGGCCGTCGTTAGCAAGCTGAGCGGCTTCGTCCGGCGCCACCTCTAGGCGGGCGCCGTCCCTGTCGGAGATCAGTTTCTCTAAAGCGTTCGACACCACCGAACTGGGGCTGGCCGTAGCGACGATGCCGAGGTCGGCGATTCCTGTCCTCCTGGCGTACGCGGCGAAGGAGACGGACCGCGCGGCCCGACCCGTTGCCGACGAAACTGGCGTCACCAGCGCCGACCCAGTCGTTCCAGATGGAGTTAGCCATTGACGTCATTCTGAGGCGGCGCAGCATCGCGCCCGGTTGAAATTCCCCCGCTCGGCCGCGTTGTACGGTCATGAACACTACCGAATACCCCACGATGCAGCACTCCTTCGTTCTGCCTGCCTCTACGTGCGGTCGGAGTACAACCGCTCCGCGCGTCGTCGACGAAATCGTCGTGAACTGGCACGTGACCGAAGCCTGCAACTACCGGTGCCGGTACTGTTACTCGCACTGGGAACGCGACCCGAACCGACTCGACGTGATCCGTGACGAGGTCGCGAGCCTCGGCCTCGTCGATGCGCTCTGGCGGTTCTTCCGCCCGGACAACGCCAGCAATCCGCTTCGGAGGCAACTGCAGTGGTCGAACCTTCGGCTCAGTCTGGCCGGGGGAGAGCCGATGCTCTATCCGCGCCAGGTCGCCCGCGTCGCGCGCCACGCGAAGGCACTCGGCATGCGCGTGTCGATGATCACGAACGGTTCCCTCTTGCCTCGCGACGCAGGAGGGCTCGGCGAGCTTGCGCGTTCGCTCGACATGCTCGGCTTGAGCATCGACGCAGTGTCTGACAGCCGCAATCGCGCGATCGGTCGAGCCGACCGGAAGGGAAGCACGCTGTCGCTCGAGCAACTTGTTCGGCTGGTCGATGCCTTGCGTACCGCGCATCCGGGGATCGCGCTCAAGGTGAACACGGTCGTGAACGCATTCAACGTGCATGACGACCTGCGTGCGGTGATCGACGCGCTGCGCCCGGACCGCTGGAAGCTGCTCCGCGTGCTGCCTGTCCTTGGCGACGACCTGGTCGTGAGCGACGCCGACTTCGCTGCGTTCGTCGCACGCCACGCGTGCCTTGGAACACGCGTATCGGTCGAGGACAACCGCGACATGCTGACCTCATACCTGATGGTTGATCCGCAGGGGCGCTTCTTCCAGAACGGAAACGGTGCGTCCGGCGGCTACTTTTACAGCCGGCCCATCACTGCCGACACAGTCGAACGGGCTTTCCGCAGCGTGCCGTTCGATGCGTGCAAGTTTGCCTCGCGGTATTAGAGGCCTCACACTGTCCGGCGTGCAGTAGGAAGCGGTGATCCACGTGGCCGACTTCGGCCGACGCAGCGGGGCGGACTTCTGCGAGCCCGGACGCGTATGCCGCGCAGACGCTTGGCCACATATCATCGGCATGAAGTCGGGACATCTAAACGCGGCGCCTCACTTCTAATCTCCAATGGAATCGCCCATCGACCCGGAAAAGACAGTTCGAGAGCTCGGGGAGCGCTTCGTCGTTGCGGACGTTACGCGCGCCATGCATGCCGCGGACTTCCTGCTGGACGGCTTCGGGCACGACGCCGCGTTCGTCGACCTGCCAAGGCATGCGGACGACGTGCTGGTGATCAACACCGATCGCTCGGGCATCAATGTCGCGTACAAGCTTGGGCTCGCGGGGCCCGAGTGCATAGGCGATCTCGGCGTCTCGCATGCTGTCAGCGACGTTGTAGTAGCGGGGGGTGTTCCGCGGGCTGTGACCGTCGCGCTGCTCCTGCCTGCCGACAGCACGATCGGATTCGTACGCGGCGTCATGAAAGGTGCTGAACTCGCAGCCGAGCGCTACGGCGCCTCCATAGTCGGGGGCGACACCAAACAGAATCCCAAGTTCGCGATTGTGGTCACAGTCGTAGGCACGGCGCCCAGGAACAAGCGTGTACGCAGATGGGGCGCGCAACCGGGCGATTCGCTCGTGGTGACCGGGTACCTCGGCTCGATGCTGCTTGGGATGATGGTATTCGGCAAGTCGTTGCCGATTGGCGACCGTGCGCGCCGCGTCGTGGAGAGCGCGCTCGTGAACCAGCGACCACCCTTCCGGCTCGGTCGTGAGGTGGCTGATGCCGGTATCGCGCGCGCCGGCATTGACATCAGCGACGGTCTGCCCGGCGCTATCCACGCGCTTTGCGACGCGAGCGGCGTCGGGGCCCTAGTCGACGAACGGCGAATCCCTTTGCATCCTGAGCTGGCGGACCTTGTGGCCACCTCGGGGCTTGGTCCCCTGCAACTGAGCTCGGCCGGGGGAGACTGGCAGTACCTCTATTCGGTGCCACCGGATCGACTCGCTGAATTGAATCAGATCGCTGCGTCCGTGGGGGCTGTAGTCGGTGTCATCGGTACGGTCGTCGAGCGAGGGATGTTGGCAGTCAGAACGACGGACGGCACCTGGCGCCGGCTCGAGCGATTGGAGCACGACAGCTTCGCTGATGGCTCCAGCGGCGGGGGGCATTTCGCCAAGGTCCAGACATCGATGTCCTGCGTGGGTGAGCGCGTCGACCAACGTGCCTGCGAGCGCCTTTGGACGATCGGAACTTGATACGGCCACCGTCTTGCCACCCAATCCCAATCTAGGGGGAAGCGAGTCGATGGATTCAAGCAGACACCCGCATATCGTTCGCGCACATACGATCGGACAGTGCTGGCTCGATAGCGTCCGCTGCGTCCTAGACCACGGGGAGCATCACCACGACGAGGACGTCGGGATGCTGGAAGTTCTCGGGTTGGCGGTCGAGATCTTGAAGCCGGCTGAGACCGATCCAGTGATCGATGCGCATGGCGACAAGGCGGTGATGGCACGGACCTTCGCGAAGTTCGCTAAGGGCGCATTGGCGCCCGATCGTCCGTTCACCTACGGCGAGCGCATATACGATATGTCGGGCGTCGATCAGTTCGAGTGGATGGTCGACCGGTTGCGGAGGAAGCCTGACACGAAGTCGGCGACGATCGGTCTGCTGCTTCCCGGAAGCATGTCGGCGAACTTGCCGTGCCTCACGACCGTCGATGCGAAGATTCGGCACGAGCGCTTGGATCTTCAGTTTTTCTTCCGAAGCCAGAACATCTTCGGAAGGCAGTACGCAAACCTCGCCGCGCTCGCGCGGCTGCAGAGTGCCTTGGCCAGCCGGTGTGGCGCATCCCCCGGCGCGCTCCGCGGGTACGTTGCCTCGGCGCACATCTACGCATTCGATCTTGACGAAGCGCGCCGGCTTTGCGCGGGCGAGGCCATCAAAATTTCGGACAGGTACTACGTGAGCGGACCGCGCTCAATACGTACCTAGCCGCACGGGCTTGCAGTCGAGCAAGGCATCGACGGGCGTGACCCGATATTACGAGGTCAAGGGCCTAGATCGACGACGCGGCCAGAATCGACGGCGAACCCCCACTCTTCCTTCTTCCGGTCAAATCGGGTGGCCAGGCGAACATCGAGTGTTTGTCCAGGTGAAATCGTAAGACCGCCTGGAGACGAGATGTTGGACAGAACGAAGAAGATATCTCTGTCGAAGTCCGGATGTCCGGCGAAACCGAAGTTGCTTTCGGGGCGCACGGACTTGACGGTCACGTTCCATCGTTTGTTTCTCAGCTGCGCGTCCACTCCCCTTCGAGTGTCGTTGGCGGCGAGATCTGCAACCAAGTAGCTAGGCCGACCAGCGCTTGTACGCGCATACGTCTTGCCACCCGTGGGGCGCGGAGCGACTTGCTTGAGAAGGTCCGGCGGAAGATCCTCTGCAAGGAGCAGTCCGGCTTCGAGGGCCATCTTGATCTCCTTCGGCGAACTGGCGTAGACGAGCCGGGTGCGCTCCTGCTCGTCGAGGTCGGCCCTGCGCACGACGCGGCTCTTCGCTAGCCGGATCGCATTCATCATGGACATCCGGGACAGGATGGCGTCCAGCCGACCAGCCTCCCTCCGGATGTCTTGAGCACTGATCGCTCCCTCGCGCACCAAGATGTTGAGCAATCGAAGCGATAGATCCGGCTCGCCGGCGATACCGCGAAGCTGCGTCCTGTAAAGCGGGAGCATCTTGCGCACGATCTCGCGCACGCTCTCGCGCTCGGAGCGCAGGATGTCCACCAAGTCCATCTCGAGCTGCGGACCCGTGGTCTCGCCGAGGGCGTGCTCCCAGGATGAGAGAAACGTCTCGGCCGAGATCCTCCCTCGCCTCCTCAGAGCGCACAGCTCCGATACCGTGGCCGTCGACAGCACTTCCGACAACGATGCGGGTGGCGGGACTCCGACCAGTGCGCGCAGTGCCGGGCCGAGTTCGCCGCCCCATGCCTCTTTTCCCGCGAGCGCTGCGGGCAGGAGCTCGATCCATGGGAAGCGTCGCCCGCACAGCAGGCGTCGTAGGCAATCAAGCCGTGTGGCTCCTGCCTCGTGGGTCTGTGCGGCATACCAAAACGCGCTACCGCGCAGCGTCGAGACAAGGTACGGCGAGATTGGGTACTTCGGGGGCAGCCTCGCACCTATCGTGATTGCACGTGCCTCCGCGGAGACGTCCTCACCCCGAAGGGCGCGCAGGACGCCTCGGGTCCACGCATCTCCTTCAATCTGCATCGTTGCGAGGAGCCCCGCATCGCGCGCGGCGCCGGCGACGATCAACGGTTCAACCTGCCAGGCGGCGCTCATTAGGGCATGCGAAGGATCCTCGATGAGTTCAAGCGCAAAGGCCACTGGCATTGCCCAAGTGGCGAGCTTGGCTTGGGCAGTGCCTGCCAGTGCGTTGGGGCCCAGATCCTCGTGGCGTGCAGCGAGGTACTCGGCGCACAGGTACTCCTGAATGGTCTCGTGCCAGAAACCGACGGTACCGGCCTCTTCGTCGCGGGTCAGGATCAAGCCCTGGGCGATCCGATCAATGAACCGATCTACGTCTTCGCCCAGGACCGAAACGAGGATGTCGCGAGCGTGGTGGATGCGGCAGGTGCCCCAGCCCTTCTGTCGGGCACGGAACGCAAGTACCGCCAGCGCGTCGATCACTTCTTCGCGTCCCCATGGAAACTCGCCGCCGCTCAGGGCTGCCTTCATGGATTCGCGCCGATACCAAGTCTCGAGAAAGCGCCGATACAGCGCGGCCCGGCCTGCCGGGATGTCGCTCGTTTCGCGGGCGACTTCGGCAACGATCCTCAGCAGAACGGGGCTGCCGGCGATCGTCTCCCCCCCAGGCTGGCGGTACAGGCGGTCGAGGAGTTCGGCGGCCCGACTGGCTTCGTCCAGGAAGGCTTCAAGGAAGCGGAGTTGCTGCGGACGCCCCATAGACCTGATCTCGAACGTCGCAAGCCGGAACTCCTCCGGAGCGTTCGACGATCGCGCCGAGACAAACACTCGGGCGTCCGGGTACTCGCGCAACAAACTGACAATTTCGGTGCGGCAGCTGTCGTACAGCGAGTCCGGGCACTCGTTGAGCGCATCGAGGTAGAGGATCACTTCACCCGCTGCGACCTGGGGCGCGAGGTCCTGCCAATCGATACCGCTGCGCTTTTGGAGTAGCCCGGCCAATCCGTCGCTGGAGTATTCCGCGAGTGAAGCAAAGAGCGGCCAAGCGCGACCCGGCTCCCACTGCTCAGCAGCACGCAGGGCCAGTTTCCGGAAGCACGTGCTCTTGCCGGACCCTGCTTCACCGATCAACACCGCTCGACGCCGTTCATCAAGCAAGTCGGTCACCAGCCCCTGCCGCAGCGCGTGGTCCGGAGTCAGCAGTTCGACGGCATCATCGCCGACCGTGTGGTTCGGTTGGGAGGGCTCTCGCAGCCAGGCCTCGTCCAATCCCGGCACGACCTCACTCTCCGCCGCTGCGGGTTCCACGCCTGCAATTTCAAGTTGCTCTGCGTCGAGCGGCGTGAATACGCCCTTGAGCCATGAAAGCTGGTTCTTGATCCTTCCTAGATAGCGCTGGATGTGCGGCACCAGTTCCTGTGCTGGTCTGGCGACTTGCACGCATGTGAGGAACTTGTCCCAGGCCAGACCCGCTTCCTGCTCTTGACGCGTGTGCCGACCATCGCGCGCTTGAAGCACCGCGGGGTCTTCAACCGGCAGCTCGGTGATCTGCCCAACAGCCCCCCGCTTGCGGGCGTAAACCACGCGAGCGGTGCTCCCTGCGGTTGTTTTCTCGACAACAACGTGCCCGTACCCGAGTGGTGCAGGGTCGACGAGAATGGCCAGAGCAGACTTTTCGCCGCAACGAACTTCCTCGAGAGTGACCAATTGCTCGAGGAGGCTTGGGTTGACCACCTTGAGGCTTCCTTGGCGACCCGTCCGCCAGCCTCCCTTTGGGTGCAGCACCTTTTCCAGGATCACCTCGCGCCGGAATGCCTCTGCCCCCTTGCGCTCCCGCTTGTGCGTCGGATCGCTCGCCTCGAGCCCGATCGGCATTCCTTGGTCGTTAACACCGAGCAGGACAACGCCACCAATGGAGTTCGCCAGGGCGATCACCGCCCGGGCGACATCCCACCGGTAATCGTCCTCGTTTGCGCCCTTTTGGAAGTTGCCTTCTTTCGGGTATGTGGCCGCCTTCAGTTCGAGCCATTCCGTTTCGCTCCCGCCCACGAGTTCGAGCAGTGCGTCGAGGCCACCCCGCGGGTGCTTGAGTATGCGCATAGCCAATTCGCGGGCGGTTTTAGGCTTCATCGACATCTCCAGGCCTCTGGCCTCATCTTGACCGCAGTGCGGTCAGTCATATCGGCGCCGCCGTCGTCACCACCTTCATGGTCGGCGGCAGCAGCGTAGGCGTATGCGGCTTCCCGGCCACCCAGGCATCGATCATGTCCGCCCATTCCTGCAGCATGTGACGCCGCTGCTCTGCGTACTCAGCCTTGTTATAGACGCCCCGCGATGAGCGCCCGTCTTCGTGGGCAAGGCACTTCTCGATCCAGTCGCTGTTGAAGCCGAGCTCGTTCAGGATGGTCGATCCGGTGCGGCGCAGGTCGTGCACGGTGAAGGGCTCAAGCGGAAGCTTCGCTTCCTTGGCTCGCTCCGCGACGGTCTGGGTGACACGGTTCAAGGTGGCCTTCGACATGCAGCGATCGGCGTCGTAACGCGAGGGCAGCAGGAACTTGGAGCCGCTCGCACAAGTGCGCAGCGCCACCATGATGTCGAGCGCCTGCTGTGACAGGTAGACGTTGTGGGGCTTGCCGGCCTTCATGCGGCTCTTCGGAATCGTCCAGACGGCGTTCTCGAAGTCGACCTCGTCCCAGGTGGCCTCGATCAGCTCGCTCTTGCGCACGAGCGTCAGCAGGATCAGACGCAACGCCAGGCGGATGGTCGGCAGCGTCGCGGTGGCGTCCAGCACCCGGTGCATGACGCGGATCTCGGACGGCGACAGCGCACGGTCCTTGGCCACGAAGGTGGCGATCGATGAGGGGCCGACTTCGTCCGCGGGATTCGGCGCCTTGTCGCCATGCAGCGCCGCGAAACCGAACACCTGCTTGACGATGTCGCGCACGTGCACGGCGGTCGCCGGTGCGCCGCGCGCCTTGACCTTGGCGCACAGGTTGCGCAGGTCCTCCGCGCCGATCTCGGCCATCAGCCGGTTGCGGAACACCGGCATGATGTCGCGATCGATGATGCTCTTGCGCATCGACTTGGTGCTGTCGGCCATCCTGGCTTCTTCCAGCCAGCGCTTGGTGAACTCCTCGAAGGTCTTGGCCTCGGACATCCGGCGCTTCTCGCGCTGCTTTTCCTGGCTGGGGGATTGGCCTTCAGCGATCGCCTTGCGCGCTTCCGTGCAGCGCTCGCGCGCCATGAGCAGCGAGATCCCGTCCTTGGACCCGTAGCGGCCGATCGTGAGCGTCTCCCGCCGGCCGTTGAGCCGGTAGTCGAGACGAAAAGTGATCGTGCCCCTGGGGGAGACGGTCACGTACATCCCGTCCCTGTCGGCGATCTTGTAGGTAGTGGCCTGGGGCTTGATGCCCCTGAGCGTGCCATCGGAAAGCATCGGCGGTCCCTCCTCTCGGAGAAATTTTACCGTCACGATGATTTGGCCGCTAGAACTGCGCTAAGTTGTTGTTCCGTCTTTGTTTTCGGCCTATTTTTTTACCGTCAATGACCAGAAAGTGCTGACGGTAAAAAATTCGGAGGATGCCAGTGCCAGATTTTTACCGTCAGATTTGCCGTCAAACTGGAAGGCATCCCCCCGATAGATGTCGATAGATCTCGACAGACGTTCTCTATACGGGACAAGCACTTAGCAGCGATTTTCGATAGACCCCGATAGACGCTGAAAGACACCGAATCATTCCCACTCAATAGTCGCCGGCGGCTTGCTCGACACGTCGTACGCCACGCGGTTGATGCCGCGCACCTCGTTGATGATGCGGCTCGATACCTTCTTGAGCAGGCTGTAGGGCAACTCGGCCCAGTCGGCGGTCATGAAGTCGCTGGTTTGCACGGCGCGCAGGGCCACGACGTACTCGTAGGTGCGGCCGTCGCCCATGACGCCTACGCTCTTGACGGGCAGGAAGACGGCGAAGGCCTGGCTGGTGAGTTCGTACCAGGTCTTGCCGGTGGCTTCGTCGCGGGTGTTGCGCAGCTCTTCGATGAAGATGGCGTCGGCGCGGCGCAGCAAGTCGGCGAAGTCTTTTTTGACCTCGCCGAGGATGCGCACGCCCAGGCCGGGGCCGGGGAAGGGGTGGCGGTAGACCATGTCGGGCGGCAGGCCGAGCTCGACGCCGAGCTCGCGCACCTCGTCCTTGAACAGCTCGCGCAGAGGCTCAAGCAGCTTCAACCCCAGCGTCTTGGGCAGGCCGCCCACGTTGTGGTGGCTCTTGATGGTGGTGGACTTCTTGCTGCCGCCGCTTTCGATCACGTCGGGGTAGATCGTGCCTTGAGCCAGCCACTTGGCCGACGCGAGCTTCTTGGCCTCAGCCTGAAACACTTCGACGAACTCGCGGCCGATGATCTTGCGCTTGGCTTCGGGATCGGTCACGCCTTCGAGGTGGCCAAGGAACTGTGCACTGGCATCCACATGCACGACACGGGCGTGCAGCCGGCCGGCAAACATCTCCATGACCATCGCGCCTTCATTGAGCCGCAGCAGGCCGTGGTCGACGAACACGCATACCAGCTGATCGCCAATCGCGCGGTGGATGAGCGCTGCAGCCACGCTCGAATCAACCCCTCCGCTCAGGCCCAGGATGACTTCGTCGCTGCCCACTTGCTCGCGGATGCGCGCCACGGCTTCGGCGATGTAGTCGCCCATCACCCAGTCGGCCTTGGCTTGGGCGATGCCCAGCACGAAGCGCTCAAGCAGCGCCCTGCCCTGCACGGTGTGCGTGACCTCAGGGTGGAACTGCACCGCGTAGTAGCCGCGCGACTCGTCGGCGATGCCGGCGATCGGGCAGCTCGGCGTGCTGGCCATCAGCTTGAAGCCGGGCGGCATCTGCGTGACCTTGTCGCCGTGGCTCATCCAGACCTTGAGCATGCCGTGGCCTTCAGGCGTGCTGAAGTCTTCGATGCCATCAAGCAACTTCGTGTGACCGTGCGCGCGAACCTCGGCGTAGCCGAACTCGCGGTGCGCGCTGGCTTCGACCTGGCCGCCTTGCTGCACCACCATGGCGAACATGCCGTAGCAGATGCCCAGCACCGGCACGCCCAAGTCCCAAACCGCCTGCGGTGCGCGCAGGTCGTGGTCTTCATAGGTGCTGGCGTGGCTGCCGCTGAGGATGATGCCCTTGGGCGCGAACTGGCGAATGAACTCGTCGCTGACATCGCTGGGGTGGATCTCGCAAAACACATGCGCCTCGCGCACGCGCCGCGCGATCAGCTGCGTGACCTGGGAGCCGAAATCGAGAATGAGGATCTTGTCGTGCATCGCAGGCTCGGGAATATCGGTGGAGTGATCGGGGAGGTGGCCTCAGGCCGCCGTGGACTGCGCAGCGCTCAGCGACGCCAGCCGCCGCTCACGACGGAAATGGCGCGTGGCCACCAGCATCGACAGCAGCTGAACGGCCGCGCAGAAGTAGAACGGTGCACCGATGCGCCAGTCGCCCGGCGGCAGGTGCGACACCGCGCCCATCAGTGGCGCGCCCAGCACGGGGCCGACCACGGCCATCAGGCTGGTGAGCGATGCCACCGCGCCCATGGTCTGACCCTGGGAGCTGGCATCAGCCGCATTCGAGACGATGCTTTGCATCGCCGCAGTGACGGTGAACCCCAGCAGGTTCAGCGCAATGATCACGTACATCACCCAGCCCGCCGGCGCGAGGCCCCAGGCCAGGTAGCCCAGCGTGCTTGACACCAGGCCGATGATGGCCAGCTTCTTGGCCGGAAAGCGCTTGAGCAAGCGGCCCAGCAAAACACCCTGAACCAGCGCTGCCGCCAGGCCCACGGCAAACATCGACCAGCCGTTCTCGGTGGGTCCCCAACCGAACTTGAAGGTGGTGTAAAGCACCCACACCGTGTACATCACGAACTGCGCCAGGTTGCTCAGCGCGATGACCAGAACCAGCGATCCAATGCCCTCGAGGCGCCCGAGCTTTTTCAACGACGTGATGGGGTTGGCCGAACTCCAGGTGACGGCTCGACGCCGCTCCACGGGCAGCGACTCGGGCAGCACGAAGTAGCCGTACAGCAGGTTCAGCATTGCCAGAACACCCGCGGCAAAAAATGGCAAGCGCAAGTCAATGCCACCAAGCAGCCCGCCCATCACCGGCCCGATGATGAAGCCCAGACCAAACATGGCGCCCAGCATGCCGAAGCGCTTGGCGCGTTCTTCAGGCGCGCTGATGTCGGCCACGTAGGCGTTGGCCACCGCCGCATTGGCCTGCATCAGACCACCGAGCAAGCGCACGGCGATCAGCACCCACAGTTGCGTGGCCAGCGCGGTGGCAAAGAAGTTGAGCGCCAGACCGCAAAACCCGAGCAGCAGAACCGGCCGGCGCCCAAAGCGATCGGACATCGCCCCAAGGATCGGCGCTCCGAAGAAGTTGGCCGCGCTGTAGGCGAAGGCCACCACGCCGTACCAAAGCGCTTGCTCGGTGGGATCGGCCGTGAATTGGCCGATCAGCAGCGGCAGCACCGGCACGATCACGCCGATCGACATCATGTCGATCAGCACGGTGATCATGATGAAACGCATCGCTGCCGGACGACCCATGGTCGGTGCTGTCGCGCCGGCTGCGGCTGGTGTGTCGGAGGGGTTGGAGTTCGGCATCTGATTCTTGTGAGGCCATCGTGGGATGGCCCTGGTTTTTCTGCCGCTGACGCAGCCTCACTCCATGCGGTAGTTCGGCGCTTCCTTGGTGATCTGCACGTCGTGCACGTGGCTTTCGCGGATGCCGGCGCTGGTGATCTCGACGAACTCGGCCTGGCTGCGCATGTCTTCGATGGAAGCACAGCCGCAGTAACCCATCGACGCCCGAATGCCACCCGCCATCTGGAACACGATGTTCACCATCGAGCCCTTGTAGGGCACACGCCCCTCGATGCCTTCGGGCACCAGCTTGTCGGCGTTGGGATTGCCGCCGGTGTTTTCCTGAAAGTAGCGGTCGGCGCTGCCTTGCTGCATGGCGCCGATCGAGCCCATGCCGCGGTAGCTCTTGTAGCTGCGTCCCTGGAACAGCACGATCTCGCCGGGTGCTTCTTCGGTGCCGGCAAACACGCCGCCCATCATCACGCTGTGGGCGCCGGCCGCGATGGCCTTGGCCACATCACCCGAATAACGAATGCCGCCGTCGGCGATCAGCGGAACGCCGGTGCCGGCAAGCGCCAGGGCCACGTTGTCGATGGCGGTGATCTGCGGCACGCCCACACCGGCCACGATGCGCGTGGTGCAGATGGACCCGGGGCCGATGCCGACCTTGACACCGTCGGCGCCTGCCTCGACCAGCGCAAGAGCCGCTGAGCCCGTGGCGATGTTGCCGCCGATCACGTCGACCTGTGGGAAGTTCTTCTTGACCCAGCGAACACGCTCGATCACGCCGGCGCTGTGGCCGTGTGCGGTGTCCACCACGATGGCATCAACGCCCGCACGCACCAGCGCTTCGACACGCTCTTCGGTGCCCTCGCCCACACCCACCGCCGCGCCCACGCGCAACTTGCCTTGCGCATCGCGTGCCGCATACGGAAAGCTGGTTTGCTTGGTGATGTCCTTGACGGTCATGAGGCCGCGCAACTCGCCGGCGTCGTTGATCACCAGCACGCGCTCGAGCTTGTGCTTGTGCATCAGCGCCTTGCCGTCTTCGAGCGTGGCGCGCTCGTCCACAGTCACCAAACGCTCGCGCGGAGTCATGATCTCGCGCACCGGAGCATCCAGACGCGTCTCGAAACGCAAGTCGCGGTTGGTCACGATGCCCACCACGCGCGCGCCTTCCAGCACCGGGAAACCCGAGACCCCATGCTGGCGTGACAACTCCATCACCGCATGCACTGGCATGTCAGGGCTGACGGTGATGGGATCGCGCAAGACGCCAGACTCGTAGCGCTTGACCAACGCCACCTCGGCGGCCTGCTGACGGGCGGTGAGGTTCTTGTGGACGATGCCGATGCCGCCCTCTTGGGCGATGGCGATGGCCAGACGAGCCTCGGTCACCGTGTCCATTGCAGCGGACACGAGAGGCAGATTCAACTCGATGTTGCGTGAGAGGCGGGTTGCGAGACTGGTGTCGCGTGGCAACACCTGGGAGAAGGCTGGCACCAACAACACATCGTCGAAGGTGAGCGCTTTACCAAGAAGGCGCATGGATTTGGCTCCTGACGCAAAACGAAATTATAGGGAGGCAAGTGCCAACGATTGGGCTGCATCCCGGTCATTTGAAGCCTGCCGGACATGGCCGAGGCTTACACTTTCTGAAGTTTCATGCGAGGGCTGTTGACCCATGCGTTTCGGATTCCCAAGATGGCTGGTCATGGTGTTGATCGCAGTGCTTTGCCTGCCAGCATCGGCGCAATGGAAGTGGCGCGACAGCACAGGCCGCACTCAGTACAGCGACTTGCCGCCCCCGCCTGACACACCAGATTCGAGCATCCTGCTGCGGCCTGCTGCAGCACCCGTTCGTGCGTCCTCGGCTGCGGCAGCGGCTTCGGTGGCTTCGCTGCCCTTGCTGCCCCCGGCCAAGACCGTCGAGCCTGAGCTCGAAAAGAAGTTGCGCGAGGAAAAGGAAGCGAAGGCTGCCAAGGCCAAGCTTGAAGAGCAAAAGATCGCCGCGCAAAAGGCCGACAGTTGCGCCCGAGCGCGCAACCAGTTGCTCGGGCTGAATGAAGGCTTGCGGGTGGCCCGCGTGAACTCGAAGGGCGAGCGGGAGGTGCTTGACGACGAGGGACGCGCCGATGAGACGCGGCGGGTGAAGGCGATCATCAAGGCCGACTGCAAGTAGTCGATTCGGCCAGACGCACCCTCAGCGTTTGACCGTGCGCTGGCCGCGATGTCGCAGCCGCCGGGCATCCTTGGGATCGATCAACAACGCTCGGTACAACTCGACCCGATCGCCATCGCGCAGCACGTGATCGAGCGCTCGCAACTGTCCCCACACGCCGATCCTGGGCGGATTTCCAAGATGGTTTTGCACATCGATCGGCAAGCCGCTTTGCTTGATCGCATCGAGCACCGTCAGACCGGCGGCGAGCACCAACGGGCTGCACACGACCTGACCTGCTGCCGGGCTGAAGGCGACTTCCACGCGAATGTGCGCGGGCTCAGCGCTCGCCATAAACCTGAGCCGCACGCTTGACGAAGGAGTCGACAAACGTATTGGCGATGCGATCGAACACCGGGCTGATCACGACCTCGAGCGCCCGACTGGAAAACGCATAGCGCAACTCGAACTCGATCTTGCAGGCATTGGGCTCGGCGCCCAGCGGCTCGAAGCGCCAGACACCATCGAGAAGTGAAAACGGACCGTCGACCAGCCTCAGGCTGACCCGTCGATCGCTTTGGTGTTCATTGCGAGTGGTGAAGGCGTGGCGGATGCCTGAGAAGGCCAGATGCAGTCGCGCCGTCATGGATGCATCGGTATGTTCGAGCACCTCAGCGCGCTCGCACCATGGCAGGAACTTCGGGTAGTCGCACACCGCGGTCACAAGCGAATACATCTCGTGCGGGGAGTACCACAACAGCACTGACTTGTTGACCTGCTTCATACAATGCATCGATTGTATTGACGCGCCCCGAGCGCGAAATCCCCATGCCCATCGCCGAGAACCGACGCGCCCGGTTCGACTATCACATCGAAGAACGGTATGAGGCAGGGGTGATGCTGCAAGGCTGGGAGATCAAGGCGATCCGCGCGGGTCAGGTGCAACTGACCGATGGCTATGTGGTCATCCGCGATGGCGAGCTGTATCTCATTGGCTGCCGCATCAACGCGCTGCGCAGCGCCTCCAGCCACATCAGCCCGGAAGCCGACCGCACCAAGAAGCTGTTGCTGCACAAGGAAGAAATCAAGCGACTGGTGGGCAAGGTGGAGCAAAAAGGCTTCACGCTGGTGCCGCTTGATCTTCACTTCAAGGGCGGGCTCGTCAAGGCCGAGATCGCACTGGCCAAGGGCAAGGCCGAACACGACAAGCGCAACACCGAAAAAGAACGCGACTGGGATAGAGAAAAAGGACGGTTGATGAGACACAAAGTCTCATCAAAAGCGTAGCGTGCATCGCGCAGCGAGGCTGCGGACTTTTCGATAAAAAGGACGGTTGATGAGACACAAGGTCTCATCAAAAGCGTAGCGTGCATCGCGCAGCGAGGCCCCGGACTTTTCGATAAAAAGGCAGGTTGATGAGACACAAAGTCTCATCAAAGGCCTAGCCTCCAGCCCGCGTTTCGGCAGCGCGTGATCCACCTCATCACCGGGGCTTCGGCCAAGTGGTGAAACAGCGCGCCCACGGCCACGCTGCTGGCCCAGGCCAGCAACACACCCAAGGCTTGAGGCCACGGCTCGGGTGGCACGAACTTGGTGAACACCGCGTTGACCACCAGGCACACCGGGAAGTGCAGCAAAAAGACTGCGTAACTGATTTGGCCCAGGTAGTGCAGCGCACCCAGCAGCCGCCGGCGAACTGGGGTCGCAGCAGCCTCAGCCTCAGGACTGCGCGTGCATTGCCACACCCACAGCACGGCCGCGAGTGCCGCTGCCAATGCGAGCCTCACCCGCCACTCCAGCCACAGGCCCAGCAGCACGCTGGCCATCGCCACACCGAAGGCATAACGAGCCGTGCGGCCAACTCTCGCCCAGGCTGCCAAGGCTCCAAGACCGTAGGCGGCAAAGAAGTACGGCGCGCTGATGTCCCAGTGGCTGTCGCGGTTGACATGCAGGGCAGACCAGGCCACCGCGCACACCATGCCCATCGCAAGCGCCATGCGAGCGCTGTCAGGCCCTTTGGTCAACGACGCCACCAGCGCCATCCACACGCTCAAGGCGGCGTAGAGCTGCAGATCGATCGCCACGTACCAGATGCCCGCCGACAGTGCCTCTTGCCCCACCAGATCCTGCGCGAGCAGCACATGGGCCAGCCACTGCGTCCATGTCGGCGCTTGTGGAACCGACGGATGGTTGCTCATCCATTGCCTGGCCACCGCAGCCGCAGCGATGGCCACCAGCAAAGCCAGCATCAGCGGCAACGCCAGGCGCAAGTAACGCTCGAAGATTCTTGAACCCACCCGCGCCGGACCGTGCAGATGGCCCTGCGGCGCCAGGCTGAGAGCGCTCAGGTAACCGCCCAGCACCAAAAAGATCTGCACGACCACACGCGCCTGATCGCCCAGCCAGTCCATCACGTCGGGCATCAGCGGCGCGGCGTGATCGGCCATCGGCCCGTAGAAGGCCAGATGGTGGAGCACGATGAGCTGCGAGCCAATGACCTTGAGAAGGTCGATCAGCGGGAGCCTTTGCGTATCGCGTGTGCTTATTTCAGCACCTTGAGCGCCTGTGCGAGGTCGGCGATCAGGTCTTCAACGCCCTCGAGCCCCACCGAAAACCGCACCAGCACACCGGGCCATGAAGGCTGAGCGCGCATGGATGAAAGCTCGTAGGGCACCACCAGACTCACCGGTCCCGCCCATGAAAAACCGATCTTGAAAAGCCTGAGCGCATCGATGAAGGCGTGCACCTTCGCCGTGGGGTAGCGCTCGTGGAACACCACCGAAAACAAGCCCGCCGAGGCGGTGCACACTCGCGCCCAATCGGCATGCCCAGGCGAGTCGGCAAGCGCTGGATGCAGCACTGCGGCGGCTTCGGGACGATCGGACCACCATGCGGCCAGACGGCGCGAGGCCTGATCCTGCGCGTGATAACGCAGCGCCAGCGTGGGCAGCGAGCGCAACAGCAACTCGACATCGTTGGCGGCAACGCCACAGCCCATGCGCATGTGCGTGGCCTTGAGCCGCAGGTGCAGGCTTTCATCGCGGGTGGTGACCGAGCCCATCAACACATCGGCACCGCCGGACGGGTACTTGGTGAGCGCGTGCACCGAGATGTCCACGCCCAGGCCGGCTTCCACCGCAAAGGCATTGAAGGCGATGCCCGCACCCCAGGTGTTGTCGAGTGCCGTCAGCGCGCCATGGGCACGCACCACGCGTATCGATTCGGACAGATCCGGAAACTCCATGGTCACCGAGCCGGCAGCCTCCAGCCACACCAACTTGGTCGCCGGCGTGAGCGCAGCGGCGAGCGAGGCCACATCCATGGGGTCGTAAAACCGGTGGCGTATGCCCCAGCGAGACAGCTCGCATCGGGCCAGATCCTTGCCGGGGCCATAGGCGTTGTCGGGGATCAGCACCTCGTCACCTGCGCCGAGCAAGGCCAGATCGACCAGCGTGATCGCTGCCAGGCCGCTGGGCATCAACAGCGTTTGCAAGCCCCCTTCGAGGGTCGCGATGCGTTCTTCAAGGATGTAGGTGGTGGGCGTGCCCAGCAGGCCGTAGCTGTAGCCTGACTTGTCTTTCCAGCCGCGCGCGAGCAACGCCTGGGTGTCGGCAAAGATGACCGTGGAGGCCTTGTGGATTGGCGGCTGCACCGCATCGAACGGCGCCGGCGGCACATATCGATGGTGAATGAGCGCGGTCTCGGCGGACAGCGCTGCGTCGTCGCCGCCGGACATGTCAGATGGGCTGCGCCACGAGATCGTGGCCCTGTGTGCCCACGATGCGTGCTCGGGTGAATTCGCCCACTTTCAGGACCTTGGAAGCTTTCTCGGGCGGCAGCAGCTTCACCACGCCGTCGATCTCGGGCGCGTCGGCATAACTGCGACCGGTGCCGCCACGGCGACCGAGCGCTGGGGCTGAATCGATCAAGACCTGCATGGTGGCTCCCACGCGCCTCGCGAGCTTGGCGGTGGACTGCGCTTCGGCCACTTGCATGAAACGCGCACGGCGCTCTTCGCGCACCGCCGTCGGCAAAGCACCGGGCAACTCATTGGCCACCGCGCCTTGAACAGGCGAATACGCGAAGCAACCTGCGCGATCGATCTCGGCAGCGCGCATGAAATCGAGCAGGTGCTCGAACTCTTCTTCAGTCTCGCCCGGGAACCCGGCGATGAAGGTGCTGCGGATGACGATCTCGGGGCAGACCTCGCGCCAGCGCTGGATGCGCTCGAGGTTGCGCTCGCCGCTGGCCGGACGCTTCATGCGCTTGAGCACATCGGGGTGCGAGTGCTGCAGCGGCACATCAAGGTAAGGCAGCACCAGGCCCTCGGCCATCAGCGGCAGCACCTCGTCGACATGCGGGTAGGGATACACATAGTGCAAGCGCACCCAGGCGCCGTGAACGGCGGCGATTTCACCCAGCTTGGCGCAAAGATCCAGCATGCGCGTCTTGACCGGCTTCCCGTCGAAGAACCCGGTGCGGTACTTCACGTCGACACCGTAGGCGCTGGTGTCCTGGCTGATGACCAGCAACTCCTTCACGCCGGATTCAAACAACCGCTGCGCTTCGCCCAGCACATCGCCAATGGGCCGCGAGACCAGATCGCCGCGCATGCTCGGGATGATGCAAAACGTGCAGCGGTGGTTGCAGCCTTCGCTGATCTTGAGGTACGCGTAGTGGCGCGGCGTGAGCTTGACGCCAATGCCTGCGGCGGGTGCCGGCACCAGATCAATGAACGGGACGTGGTTTTTGGGCACATGAAGGTGCACCGCGTCCATCACCTCTTGGGTGGCGTGCGGGCCGGTCACCGCCAGCACGCTCGGGTGCATCTGGCGCACCAGGTTGCCGCCACCTTCGGCCGCGCGGGCGCCCAGGCATCCGGTGACGATCACCTTGCCATTGGCGGCCAGCGCCTCGCCGATGGTGTCGAGGCTTTCCTTGACGGCATCGTCGATGAAGCCGCAGGTATTGACGATCACCAGATCGGCGCCGGCGTAGGTCTTGGAGGTGTCGTAGCCCTCGGCACGCAGTTGCGTGAGGATGAGTTCGGAGTCGGTCAGCGCCTTGGGGCAGCCGAGCGACACGAACCCGATCTTCGGCGTGCCTGAGGGGGCGGTGTCAGCAACCGCGGTGGAGGCATCGTTGGTCATCGCCGGATTTTCGCCCAATACCCCGCCGGGCTAGCGAAAACGCGTGCCTCAGCGCTTAGGGGGCATGAACCCGGGCATGCCGGGAAACAGCGTTTCGGCTTGCTTGGCCATCTGATCTTGCATCTGAGCGAACATGGACTTCGACTGCTCGAGGTAGTTGCTCATCAAGCCCTGCACCGCGGGAGCCTGACCGTTGAGAAACTGTCCCCAGACCTCGGGCGTGGGGACCGCCGTGTCGTACAGACCCAGGGAAGGTTCAGCCAGACGAGCCTGAATGTCGGTGAAGGTCTGCAGATTTTTCTCAAGGTACGAGCCCATCATGCCCTGCATGGTGTGGCCGTAGAAGCGGATGATCTGCGCGAGCATCTGGCTCGAGAACATCGGCACGCCGCCGGTTTCTTCTTCAAGAATGATCTGCAACAAGATGCTGCGGGTGAGATCTTCCGAGGTCTTGGCGTCACGCACCAAGAAAGCCTCGCCCGACATCACCATTTTCTTGACGTCTGCCAGCGTGATGTAGCAGCTGGCGGTGGTGTCGTAGAGCCGCCGGTTGGGGTACTTCTTCAGAACCCTGACGTCAGCGCCTTGGGGCTCGGCGCCCGGCGTCTGCGCGGGCTGCGGCTCATGCGGCGCGCTCGGTGATTTGGCATCTGCGGTCGTTCGGCGGGTGGATGGCATCAAAAATCCTGAGTGGAGCCTGCGCAGCGTTCCATAAGATTCTAGGAGCCGGCCGATCGGGGCCCACCCGGAGTAACGCGAGAGGCAGCTGCGCGACCACAGACCAGCGCATCGCCGAGCCGGAATGACCGAACACACCGATTGGGGCAGAATTTGTCATCCGATGCAGTTGTCGGACGTTAGAGAAGAACCCAACAACGGAGATTCCCTCATGAGCAACACCAATCGTCGTACCTTCATGATGCAAGTGGTTGTCGGCGGCAGCGCCCTGGCCGCAGCATCTCAGGCCACGGCAGCCACCATGGTCGCCGAGAGCGACGCAAATGCCGTGTCCCTGGGCTACAAGGCTGACACCACCAAGGTCGACGCCAAAAAGTATCCCGCCCACAAGCCCGCGCAGATTTGCGGCAACTGTGCCCTGTTCCAGGGCAAGCCTACCGACGCAGCAGGCGGTTGCCCGTTGTTCGCAGGCAAGCAGGTCGCTACCAAGGGCTGGTGCAGCGCCTACGCACCCAAGGCCGCCTGATCTCGCGATCAGCTGCATGGCGGGACGCGTTCAGGGCGTCCCGATGAAAAGGCCGGAGCGCTACCACGCACCGGCCTTTTTCTTTGCCGCTGGCCTCAGCGCTGCCAACGACGCCAGACGTCGCTCCAGTGTGCCAGCCCCGAGGCCAGCAGCCACATCGAGACCCACAGCCACCACGAGCCGCGGACCGCGCTCAGCAAGGCCAGCATCAGGCACAGGCCTGAGACCCAGTTGGCGATGAATTCACTCCCGGGCACGCCCTTGCCTGTTCTTGCGCGGTAGAGCCACAAGCCCAGACCTTCGAGCAGCGTGACCGAGATCACCAGTGTGATCAGACGCTCCGGAGTCAGCCACTCGCCCCAGGACATCAGGCGCGCGCGAAGCCCATCAAGTGCGCCATGTCCTTCAGGAAGATGCGCACATGGGCCATCGGCTTCTTGCGTGCCAATTCCTTGTTCATGTACGACTCGAAGGTCAGTTGCTGCACGTCTTTGTCCTCGCAGATCTTGACGAAGCTCTCGCGACGCTTGTCGTTCGAGTACCAGAACCACTGCATGATGCCGAGCACGCGGAACACCGTTCCGTGAGCCTTCATGAAGCGCTTGCGAGCCAGCGCCAGCGACTTCACATTGCCAGTGCTCAACAGCGCCTCGACCGACTCGGCGGCCAGCCGGCCTCCGGCCATCGCGTAATAAATGCCTTCACCAGACGCTGGCGCCACCACGCCTGCCGCATCGCCAGCCAGCACCACATCGCGGCCGTTGTCCCAGCAACGCAGCGGCTTCATCGGCAAGGGCGCGCCCTCGCGGCGGAGCGTTTCGGTGTTGCCGAGACCCGCGGCCGAACGCAGATCGCCCACCGCGCCACGCAGCGAAAAACCCTTGTCAGCGCTGCCGGTGCCGATGCTCAGCGTGTCGCCATGAGGAAAGACCCAACCGTAGAAGTCTGGCGACACGCTGCCGCGGTAGTACACGTCGCAGCGCGAGCCGTCGTAACCGGCAGGCTTGACTTCAGGGGCTCGCACGATCTCGTGATAGGCAAACACGTACTCGGTGTCCTTGGCGCCCGGCACAGCCTGGCTGGCCACCTTGGACTTGGCGCCGTCGGCGCCGATGATGGTTCGCGCGCGCACGCTCACCAGTTGCCCCTCACCGGTGCTGACCTCGTTGGCGCCGCGACGGTCGCGCCCGGTGCGGTCGAGGTAATGCACGACGCTCACGCCATCGTCATCGCGCGTGAGTTTCTCGAAGGTGCCTGAACGACGAACCGCGCCCGCCGAGGCCGCACGCTCGCGCAGCCATTCATCAAACACATCGCGGTCGACCATGCCGACGAACCCGTCTTCGATCGGAATGTCAACACGCTTGTCCTTGGGCGAGATCATGCGCGCCGAACGCGCCTTGGCCACCAGCAGTTCATCAGGGATCTCGAAGTCCTTGATCAGCCGCGGCGGGATGGCACCGCCGCAAGGCTTGATGCGACCGGCCCGGTCCAGCAGCATCACAGAGCGGCCTTGCCGCGCCAGATCGTGTGCGGCAGTCGCACCGGCGGGTCCACCGCCCACGATCACCACATCAAAAGTCTCATTGGAATTCATGGCATTCACCTTGATTTCATGGCGACGCTTCGGTCACCGGCTTGGGGGTTTTTCACGGCACTTCACTGAACAGACAGAACCGGCACACCGCTGCCGTGCGGTGGCTCGGAATCGACAAGTGATTTTTGAGACGGGCTTGGCAGCGCAATGCTGCGAAAGGCCAGCCAGGCGGCCAGCACGAACAGCGCGGCCTCGAATGCAAATACGGCGGAGTAAGCGGGCCCGACCTCACCGATCAACCAGCGTGACAAGTCGCTCGCAGCGGTGCCGACCACCCCGCCCAAGCCGAAGGCCACCGCCTGAGCCGCACCCCACAGGCCCATGCGCACGCCCTCACGCGAGCGTTGACCTTGACCGGCCAGGCTCATCATCGAGCCGATGGCAGCGATCGAAAACGCACCGTTGGCCGCGCCCATCACGAACACCGTGGCCGCCAACGGCCAGGCGCCACCGGACAAACCAGCGACCACCAGACCGAGCAGTGCCAGCGCTGAGGCCAGGCAGCCGCCCACCGTCCAGATACGCAAAGAACCCAAGCTCTCGCAACCGTGGCGAAGACCCAGCCGCGACAGCGCGCGCCCGAGCACACCACTGCCCGCCACGGCCACCAGCACCATGCCCAAAAGCACGCCACCATGCTGCACGCCAGACAGCTGAGTCGATTGGCCCGGCGTGTAGCCAAACACCGAACCTGCAAACGGCTCGAGGATGAGATCCTGCGAGCTGTAAGCCAGCATGGAGACAAACACGAAGATGGTGAAGCGGCGCGCCGCATCGTCTTTCCAGACCTGAGACAGCGCCGCCGCGAAGGGAACCGCCGCGCTTTTCGGCTGCGCTGCACAGTCAGTCAGTCTTTGCTCATCTGCGCGACGCTCCAGTCCCCACAGCGCGATCAGCGTCAACGTGAACGCCAGCGCTGACACGCCGCCACTGACCATCAGCAGCCGCTCGGGCGTGTAGGGATCGAGCAATTTGCCAGCCACCCCAGCGGTGACGGCGAAGCCCACGATCATCATCATCCACACGATGGTGGCGGCTGCTGCGCGGCGGTTTTCAACCACGCGCTTGGCCAGCAGCACCAGCAGCGACGTGCCGCAGGCGCTCACACCCAATCCGATCATCGAAAAACCCAGCACCGCGAGCGCCATGCCGGCAGCTGGCTGAGTGGCCATCCACACGGTGGCGGCTGCCGAGGTGACCCCGCCAACCGCAAGCGTCGCCATGCCGCCGATCATCCAAGGGGTGCGGCGGCCACCGATGTCGGAGCCGTGACCCATGCGTGGCCGCACCACCTGGATCAGGTAATGCAAGGCCACCAACACGCCAGGCAGGAGCGCCGGCAAGGCCAACTCGACCACCATCACGCGATTGAGTGTTGACGTGGTGAGCACCACCACCGCGCCGAGGCAGGCTTGAACCAGCCCCAGCCGCGCGATGCTGAACCAGCCGAAATTGCCGTTGGCCGTCGCAGCACTCATGCCGCACCCACCAGAGAACGCAGGGCGAAGGCGCTGACCATCATGCCGCAGACAAACAGCGGCACACCAAAGCCGCTGTAGAAAAGTGCCTGCTTGATGGGATCTTTCAGGAAGCGCGCCATCAGCACGGCCTGGCCCACCATCAGACAACACACCGCGATGGCCTGGCCGTTGGCGCCCCAGTTCAGCAGCAGCAGCAAGACCGCCACCTGCGGAAGCATCATCACGGCACAAGCAACCTGCGCAGCGCGCTGAACACCGAGTTGCACAGGCAACGAGCGCACGCCCATCACCCGGTCACCCTCGACCGCCTTGAAGTCGTTCAGCGTCATGATTCCGTGGGCGCCTGCGCTGTACAAACCGGCCAGCAAAAGCGATCGAGCGTCAGGCATCGATCCGCCCGCCATCACCGCCGCGCCGGTCACCCAAGCCAGGCCCTCATAACAAAGACCACACGCCGCGTTGCCCCACCAGCCGTTGAGTTTCAAACGCAGCGGCGGTGCGCTGTAGGCCCAGGCCAGCAAAAGACCGAGGGCGCCGGCCGCAAAGCCCCAGGTGCCGAGCGTGGCCGCCACGGCCAGCGACAAGCACGTCCAGATGATGGCGATGTACAGCCCCCACATGCCCGGCATGCGACCTGAGGGAATCGGTCGGTTTGGCTCGTTGATGGCGTCCACATGGCGATCAAACCAGTCGTTGACCGCCTGGCTGCTGGCGCACACCAAGGGGCCGGCCAGCAAGATGCCGACGATGATGGTGAACCAGTGACCTTCGAACGCGACGCCCGATGCGATCACGCCGCAGGAGAAGGCCCACATGGGCGGAAACCACGTGATGGGCTTGAGCAATTCAGCCACCACGCGCAGTTCAGGAACCGCACGTGACGAGGGCAATGCTTTGGTCGACATGCGGGTCATTCTGGGCTTGACACAAAATAGTGTCAATCTAAACTTACACTAAGACGGGTTATCGAAATCCCTCAGCAACCGCAACGCAGTAAGCGCGGAGACTCCACACCGATGAAGCCAACAGCCATCCTTGAGCACAACATGCTGGCCGCCGGTGACGATGTCATTCGCACGTCAGCCGGACACAAACCCACCGCGCTGGTCATCGGCAGCGGCTTTGGCGGACTGGCCGCAGGGGTCCGACTGCAGGCCCTGGGCTATCAGGTGACGGTGCTCGAAAAGCTCGACGCCCCGGGTGGTCGCGCCTACGTGCACCGTCAGGACGGCTACATCTTCGACGCCGGCCCCACCATCATCACCGTGCCGTTCATGCTCGAAGAGCTTTGGGCCTTGTGCGGCAAAAAGATGTCCGATGACATCGAACTGCGCGCACTCGATCCCTTCTATCGCATCCAGTTCGACGATGGCAGTCACTTCGACTACAACAACGATCTGGTCGCCATGCGCGCTGAGGTCGCACGTTTTTGTCCTGTGGACCTCGCCGGCTTTGACGACTTCATGGCCGAATCGGACCGCTGCTACAAGCTCGGTTTCGAAGAACTCGCCACGGTGGCCTTCGACACCGTGGGCGACCTCATGGATGCGTTGCCGTCGATGGTGAAGATGCGCGCCTGGCGCAGCCTGTACTCCATGGCTGCCAAGCACTTGAGCAACGACAAGTTGCGCATCGTGATGAGCTTTCATCCGCTGCTGATCGGTGGCAATCCGTTTGCCGTGACCTGCGTCTACAGCCTGATCACCGCGCTGGAGCGCAAGTTCGGCGTGCACTGGGCGATGGGCGGCACCGGAGCGCTGGTCAAGGGGCTGGTCGGCCTGCTTGAAGGCAGCGGTGGGCGCCTGAGACTCAACTCAGAGGTGCGTCAAATCAACTGCGTGAGCGCGACATCAGGAAAGCCACGCGCCACCGGCGTCACCCTGGCCAGCGGCGAGCGCATCGATGCGGACATCGTCGTGTCCAACGCCGACACCGCCTGGACCTACCGCCATCTGATTTCGCCCGAGTACCGCAAACACTGGACCGACCGCAAGATCGACAAAGGCCGCTATTCGATGAGCCTGTTTGTCTGGTACTTCGGCACTGACTGCCAGTATCCCGACGTGCCGCACCACATGATGGTGCTGGGTCCGCGCTATCGCGAGTTGCTCAACGACATCTTCAAGCATCAAGTGCTGGCCGAAGACTTCAGCCTGTACCTGCATCGTCCGACGGCGTCCGATCCCTCGATGGCGCCCCCCGGTTGCGACACGTTCTACGTGCTGGCGCCGGTACCTCACCTCGACAGCGGAACCGACTGGCGCGCGCAGGCCGAGCCCTACCGGCAGGCGATTGCCGATGCGCTCGATCGCAAGGTGATGCCCGGCTTCCAAAAGCACATCGCCACCTCGCTGATGACGACACCGCAGGATTTCCACGACCGCTTGCTGTCCTACAAGGGTGCGGCTTTCGGGCTGGAGCCCGTCCTGCTGCAAAGCGCCTGGTTCAGGCCGCACAACCGCAGCGAGGACATCGACGGGCTGTTCATGGTCGGCGCCAGCACCCACCCGGGCGCGGGTGTGCCGGGCGTGCTGGGCTCGGCCAAGGCGCTCGAATCGGTGGTGCCCCAGGCCTCATCCTTCGCAACGAACACGGCTCGTCGTTCCTGAGCCCTCACCCCATCGGAATTCGCATGAACCCAGCTCACGCCTCCGCTTTGGCCGACACGCAAGTGGCGAATGCACACCCCGATCGCAGCGCCGAGAACAGCCTCCTGACGCGTCAGCGCATGGACCTGCAGGACTGCGAAGACCTGATGCGAACCGGCTCCAAGAGCTTCTTCGCTGCGTCGATGGTGCTGCCCGGCCGGGTGCGCGCGCCGGCCACCGCGCTGTACGCGTTTTGCCGACTGGCCGACGACACCATCGACCTTGACGCCCACCTGTTTGGCGGCCCCTTCGGTGCATTGCAGCACCTGCAAAACCGGCTGCAGCGCATCTACGAAGGGCGCCCATCCCAGGTGCCGGCAGACCGCGCTCTGGCTGGGGTGGTTGCCCGCTTCGGCATTCCGAAGTCGCTGCTCGATGCGCTGCTCGAGGGCTTCGAATGGGATCTGCAACAACGTCGCTACGACAGCATCGAGGAGTTGCACGCCTACGGCGCGCGCGTGGCGGGCACGGTGGGCTCGATGATGGCCATCATCATGGGCACGCGCGACCCGAAAGCACAGGCGCGTGCCTGCGAACTGGGCGTGGCCATGCAGTTGACCAACATCGCACGTGATGTGGGCGAAGACGCGCTGGCCGGACGGCTTTACCTGCCGCGCAACTGGATGCGCGAGGCGGGCATCGATCCGGACGCATGGTTGCAAAACCCCTGCTTCAGCCCCGAACTCGCCGGCGTGATCAAGCGGCTCCTGGCCGCTGCCGATGAGCTGTACGAACGCGCCGCCTTGGGCATCGCCGCGCTGCCACGCGACTGCCGCCCGGCGATTCAAGCTGCACGGCTTGTGTACTCGGAAATTGGCCGCGAAATCGAACGCGCCGGCTGCGACTCGGTGGGTCGGCGTGCCTATGTGTCCACGCAGCGCAAGCTGGCTCTGATGGCCATCGCCTTGGGTGCAGTGGCGCTTTCCCCGGCTCGCCGCCGGAGCGCTGCAACGACTCTCACGCCACTGGCCGCGATTCAGTATCTGGTCGATGCAGCCTCTGCCGACGACACGGCGTCGCTCGACAGCGCGCAAACCATCGCCACAGCCGTGGCGAACCGGCAGGTGCAGCCCGTGAAAGGCAAGCGCTTCGATGAGCGGGCCACCTGGGCCATCGGTCTGTTCGAAAAGATCGAAGAGCGCAACCGTGCCAGCAATTCATTCGCTGGCGCGGGCGTTCAGCAGCCCTCTGCCTACACCGGCTGGCGGCGGTAAACCCGGCCCCTGGCGACAGCGCCAGGGCGCGGTCCCATCACCTCACGCGTGGCATGCGCCAAGGCAGCATCAACTGCGTTGAGGTGGACACCAGCCGCGGCACGTTGAGGGTCTCGTGCACGGACTCCACCGACTCGCCCAGCAGCGATGAGGCCACCACCGAGCGCACATAAAACGGCGTGTCCTCAAGCGTTTGCGTGACCTTGGCTGGCTGACGCTCGTCGGTGCGCATGGTGCGGCCAATGCGCCATGCGGTGGTCGGCAGTGGCTGCCGCTTGGGCGGGCTGAAGTGCTCGAACTCGCCCGACGGCATGAAGCGCACAGCGATCACACGGTCGTCACCGCGCTTTTGCCTCACGTCGTAGATCACGCCGGTGCTGCCGTCCTTGAGCGGGGCGCGCGACCAGTCCCATTCGACGAAGGGCGTGTCGATGGGCTCATCGCCTTCGTTGCTGTCCAGATAGGCGTGCCCCGCCCATTTCACGCCCGGCGAGGCAAATTCGACCTCGACCCGGGCGCAAGGCGCAATAGGGCCCCAGCGGTGCCGGCCGCCATCGTCGAGCGATGCATTGAAACGGCACAGCCCCTGCGGGTGCACACGAACGCGCCCGCGCACCCGATGCGGAATCGGCACGCCCACCTCATCGATGTCTATCGTCAGGCACTGGCCATCCCATGCCAGTTGGCTCGGCCCGATCACCAACCTGTCGGCATCCCGGTGAACGCTGGCACGGCTGCGCTCGGTCATGGTCCAGCGCTTGCCTGCCTTGCCGTACAACCCGACATTGATCGAGCAGTGGTTTTCGGCATCGACCGCGCCCTTGCGGCGCGCCCAGCGGTAGTAAGGCGAAAAAACGCTGCCGACAAAGGCAATGATGGTCAGCGCGTGCTGGCCGCAGTCGCTGATCGCGTCGATGTACCACCAGAGATATGCACCCGGCGCGACCGGCTGGTCGAATCGAGGTGCGCCACCAGCGTCTCTGCCGCCAGTCGCCCCGACATGGCCGCCATCGGCACCCCGGGCCCCGGATGCACGCTGCCCCCCGCCAGATACAGCCCCGGCACCCGGCTCGCCGAGGCTGGCCGATTGAAAGGCCCCATCCAGCCGTGGGACGCCTGGCCATAGAGCGCTCCCCCGGTGGCTGGGAACAGTCGATGAAAGTCGGCCGGCGTCGTCAGCACCGTGTTGTGCGCTTGCCGTTCGATGCTCAGGCCGCAGCGCTGCATCAAGGCGAAGTGTGTCCGCTCGCATGTATCAATCTCCGTCGGGGTCAGGGAAGTCAAGTCACCGGTGGCGGGCGCGTTGACAAGGCAAAGCAGGCGTTCGGGTCGGGACGCATCAGGCAGTGAAGCGTTGTCATCGCGGTCCTGAGCACAGACATACACCGTGCCCTCGCGGGGCAGGCGCTGCCGCTCGAAGATGTCCTTGAACTCGCTCGCGTAGTCAGAATTGAAAAACACGTTGTGCCGCACCAGCGGAAAGCCCGAGGTGGCGGCGTGCATCGACCAGGTCATGGCCGACAGGGACCGCTGCGATGCGGCCACCGCAGGCACGGCCTGGCGAGACGGCTGACCCAGCAGACCTTGCGCCAGGGCCGCTGCATCACCGTTGAAGACCACGGAGTCGGACTCGATGACCTCACCGCCCGCCAGACGCACGCCGCAGGCACGGCCGCCGCGCACGAGCACCTCGTCGCAGCCCTGACCGAAGCGCAACTGCACGCCGCGCTGAGCGGCCACGCGGGCCAATGCCTGCGCCACCGCAAGCATCCCGCCCTCCACCGCCCACACACCATCCATCTCGACTTGCGCCACCAGCATCAGTGTGGCCGGTGCGGCAAAGGGCGACGATCCGCAGTAGGTGGCGTAGCGGCCGAACAGCTGCTGCAGCCGAGGATCGCGGAAATGTTTTGACAGCGTTTGCCACAGCGACGAGAACGGACCCAGTCCGCCAAGCACGCCCAGACCGCCCGCACCGAGATCGCGCGCCATGCTGAGCATGGTCGGCCGTTCGGATCGGATGTACGGACCCTCGAGCGCGTCATACACGCGCTTGGCCTGGTCGCAGAACTGCACGAAACGCCTGGCTTCTTGCGGACCGGCGAACTCGCCGATGGCCTCGGTCGAACGAGCCGCATCCGCAAAAAGATCGAGCCGGGCATCAGCACCCCAGGCGTGGCGCGCCAGCACACCCAGTGGCTGCAGACGCAACTGCTGCTCCAGCGACGTGCCCGCGGCTTCGAAGATCTGATCGAAAACCCAGCGCATGGTGAACACGGTGGGCCCGGAATCGATGGCAGCGCCATCCACCATCACCTGACGCATCTTGCCGCCGGGGGTTTCGGCTCGCTCGACCACAGTGACCTGCAAGCCGCGGCAAGCGAGCATGAGCGCGCTCACCAGCCCGGCCACGCCAGCACCGACCACCACCACGCGGTGCGTGCGCGTGGCCTCAGCCATAAGAACGCCCCAGCCAAACACCCCGGGCGGCATAGGGAGCAAAACGCACGAACATGGACTCGGAGAAATAGTTGTTCAGCTTGGCAAGCTTGATGGCATTGAGGTGCGCACCGCTGCGCGCATAGGCATCCATGTGCGCAATGCTTTCCCACATCGTGAAGGTGGCCTGGCGCAGCAGCGGCGCCTCGCCGACGCCTGCTGAAAATACACAACCCTGGGCGGTTTCAAGCGATCGCTGCGTGAGCGGTGCCTGTCGCCAGAATTCGCGCGCCAGTGAAGGCCGGATCGAAGCGCGCGTGAGCGCTGCAATGGGCCCGAGTTCCGGCTCGACAGCGGTCACCGGCAAGGTCGCGCCAGACCAACTGCCACGGCTGCTGAACGCGCGCAACTTGACCGAGAAAAACTCGCGCGAGTGGTCACGGTAACCGCGCATCAAGGTCGAGTCGTTGATGAAGCGCTCAGCGCTGTCATCGTCGTCAAACACACCGAAAAATCCCTGCCGAGACACGCTCGGTCTCAAACCGAACCCCGACTCATAGCCCGCACCCAGCACTTTGAAAAACTTCAACCCTTGCACACGAGGCAGCGTGTAGCGACCGAACAGGAAGCGGCTGTATCCCCAGGCGCGATGCGCTTCGGAAATGTCACACAGCACCATCGCTGCGACGGTGCTGTCGAATTCTCTTGCGGCTGACTGCACCGCTGAAGCCAGCCTACTTCTCGCTCTCGGCGATGGGATCGCTCAGGCCGTAGCGGCGCAGCTTGACGTACAGGCTTTGCCGCGACAGACCCAGCATCTCTGCGGCCGCCGCGCGGTTGTCACGGGTGAGATCGAGCGCGGCTTCGATGCACAACTGCTCGATCAGGTCGGTGGTCTCGCCAACGATGTCCTTCATCGGCACGCGGCCGACCAACTCGGACAACTGACCCACCGATCGCGGAATTTCCTTCGTGGCTCGCGCATCGCCCGTCAAGCGACGGCTGACATCGCGCAGCGTGAAGCACAGGTAAGGTTGTGCGCCTTCGGTCACCATCGTGGCCGAAATCTCGACATCGCTGGACGAACCCTGTTCGCTGCGCAACGTCGTAGGAAACAAGCGCACCGAGCCGCGCTGGCGCAGCGTCGAGATCAGCACGTTCATCTCGATGCCGGTGCGGCCAAGCCACCGTCCGAGTGCCTCGCCGGTGACCTCCTTGTCGGATGACACCTGCAGCAGTTCGACAAAGGCATCGTTGACCGTGATGATGTTGCCGTCGATGTCGGTCACCACGATGCAGTCGGGCGACGCTTGCATCAACGTGGGCAAGACCGAGAACGGGACCACCTTGGCCTGGGTCGCCTTGCCTTGCGTGGCCACCTTGGCCAAGCGCAATACCAGCATGGAGCCGGCCTCTTTTCGCAGCAGGGAGCCGGAAACTGTCAGCTGTCCCTGCCCATTGAGCAGACGCACGCACAGATCATCGGCCTTGCCTGTGGAACGAAGCTCGGAAATCATGCCCTGCAAGGCTTCTTGGCTGCTCGCATCGAACCCGACCGGAAACGATGAACTCACCAGTTTGCGCACCACCGGTTCGAACAGGCCCAAGGCCGCAGGGTTGGCCTCTTGCACCTTTTGGCTGGCGGCGTCGATGAGCAAGATGGCTTCAGACGAAACATGAAAGATGTGCCGGAAGCGCGACTGCGCATCGCGCAGCCTCCAGTGCTCGTTCAGTGAGGCCTGCTGAGCATCGACCAGACTTTGCTGCAAGGCCACGATGGCGCGCAGATCGCGGCCGTAAACCACCGAGTGGCTGGTGCCGCGTTCGCCAGCCGCGCCAACCTTGACGGCGCAATACGACAGCGGAAGGCTCGGGCCGGACTCTGATTCGTGATTGACCTGCCGCCAGCGAGGCGACTCAGAAGACTCTCCGTCCCTGAGCAGGGCTTCGATCTTCTTGTGGCTGTCCTTGGCCACCGTCTGCACCCAAGGCTGGCCTATCCACCGCTCATAGCCCAGGTTCTTGAGGCTTTCGCTTCCGAAGGCCATGTCCCGGATCACGCCCTGCGCATCAACGATCAGCGCCACATCGGCGGCAGCAGCCACCAACTTGCCTGTCACTTCAGCGCCGAGATCGCTCAGGAACTGCGCCGAAGATGTGAAGGAGGTCATTGGAACCTTTGAATGAAAGTACTGCTGTCGTTGAACATGAGCGGGAAAGACATCAAAGGCTCATCCCAGGCGCATCACTTGACGCGCCCTGTGACGATTCCAGCCGCCACGATCGGCGCCTGCTTGGCATCGACACTGGTGGCATCTGCGCCCACCAAGGTCGCGTATTCAGGGTTGAGAGTGAAGATCGGGCCGCCGACCAACACTGCGATATCGGGGTTGCACGATGCGGCACGCACGGCCTTGATACAGCTGGCCAACCAATCCAGCCTGGACTCGCTGCCCACCGAAAAACCGATCACGTCAAACCATTGCTCGCGGGCCAGATCCACCGCCTCGTCGCGACCACCACCGTGGCCGACCATCACATCCCAGCCGGCATGCAGGAAAAACTCGGCGACCATCGACAGGCCGAAGGTGTGCTGCTCGCCAGGTGCCGACACCAGCGCGATGCGGTGCGCATTGGCCGGAAAGACCGCTTCGCTGACGAATGCAGGGCTCAACTTGTAGAGGATTTTCTGCAAGCGGCCGACGCCAAGCGTGACGGCATTGAAGTCGCAAATATCGTCTTCCCACATGACCCCGAGACGGGTGGCTGCAGGCGCGAGCAACTCAAGGCAGACCCCCTCGATGGGCAGGCCCTGCTCAAGGCGCTCGTCAACGAACTGCGTCACAGAGCTTTCGTCCGTGCCGAGCGCCAGCTGCACGAAAGCCTCGACCTCCGTAGCGGTGGGCGATGCACAGCCAGCCACAACCGAAATGCTCTCAGTGGCCGAGCGGTGCGCCTCGACCAGACGGGGTATGACTTCGGCTTCGAGGGTTTTCACGAGCTTGGCCATGCGCTCTTCGGCCGAGGCGCGAGAGGTGGCACCCTGCATCCATGTGGCCGAGGCCGAGTTGAACGGCAGTTCATGCCGCTGATGGGAACATTCGTCAAAGCCGGAAGACTCATCTTCCTGACTTGACGGCGAAGCTCCGTGCGTGGAACGGGACATGGGCTGACTCCAGACGAAACGCGCGCGCTTACTGCCTTGCGAGAGTTGCTTCCGGGATCGCACACCTGACTGAAACAGCGCAGTGTCACCACCGGCGGATTGACTCGCCACTGAAACCCAGGACGAGCCAAGCTCCTCGGGGTTCTCAAGTGAGTGAGCATGCACCACCCCACGGGAGGTGTCCACCCTGCGATTACCCGTGGCAGGGTTTTTATTTGACTCCCGAAGCGCTCCGTGCGGCGTGTTTCGTGCTTCCAATCTTCGCCCTGAGGAGTCGTCACGCGTGGATCTTTCAGCGCGCCCGGCCTCATGGTCTTGGCCCGAGTCAGCCTGGCCGTCAGATGTTGTCGGCATGTCGGCATCAAGACGGAACTGCATTTCAAGACCTGTTCATCCAGGAAATGCGAGTGGGCAAACCCTTGAAGCCCAAACCCGCGAGTTGACTGAAACGCCGCCACCGCATGGGCGACCTCCCGAGCCTGAATGATCAATCGACAGAACCAAAGTGTCAATATACATTTACGTCAATCTGGATTGACAACTGCATGTTCAGCGTCTAAATTCGTTCGCAACAGGTCGCAGCCCTTCGAGGTAGTAGATGTACGAACGTGGTTCACAGGTCCAGATGAGGCCGCCTCTTTACACACCCGAGGAGCGCATTCGCCGCGACAACTCGGTGTGGACTCTGATTCAGGGCATTCTGGCGCCCATCCAGTTTCTGGTGTTTCTGGTGAGCGTGTGTCTGGTGCTGCGCTACATCAATACGGGCGAAGGTCTGCAGGCCGCCACCATCTCGGTGGTGATCAAGACGCTGACGCTGTACACCATCATGATCACAGGCTGCATCTGGGAAAAGGTGGTCTTCGACTGCTACCTGTTCGCCCCGGCATTTTTCTGGGAAGACGTGTTCAGCATGCTGGTGCTCGCGCTGCACACGATCTACCTGTGGGCGGTCTACACCGATGCGCTGACGCCGCTCGAGCAGATGTATCTGGCGCTGGCAGCCTACGTGGCTTACGCGATCAACGCCGGCCAGTTCATCTGGAAGTTGCGCATGGCGCGTCTGGACATGGCACGCCGAGAAGCCATGTCCGCACCAGCGGGGCTGGCGGCATGAGCGAGGTGATCCCCATCCACAAGGCTTCTGCAGTCGGTTGCGGCGAGGCTCCTGTGCTGCGCGAGCGTGGCCAGCGCGAGGTTTTCTGCGGCCTGACCGGCATCATCTGGCTGCACCGCAAGATCCAGGATGCGTTTTTTCTGGTGGTAGGTTCGCGCACCTGCGCCCACCTGATCCAGTCAGCAGCCGGCGTGATGATCTTCGCCGAGCCCCGCTTTGCCACCGCCATCATCGATGAGCGAGATCTCGCGGGTCTGGCCGACTGCAACGACGAACTCGACCGCGTGGTCACACGTCTGCTGGAGCGTCGGCCCGAAATCAAGTTGCTGTTTCTGGTCGGCTCCTGCCCGTCCGAGGTGATCAAGCTCGACCTGTCTCGTGCAGCCTCGCGGTTGTCGGGGCGCTTCTCTCCAGACGTTCGGGTGCTGAACTACTCGGGCAGCGGCATCGAAACCACCTTCACCCAGGGCGAGGATGCCTGTCTGGCGTCTCTTGTGCCCGACCTGCCACCAGCCCCAGCGACCGCCCCTGCCTCGCTGCTGATCGTCGGCACGCTGGCCGATGTGGTGGAAGACCAGTTCATTCGCCTGTTCACCCAGTTCGGCTTTGGCAGCGATCACCCGTCGGTGCGTTTCTTCCCGCCTCGCAGCGCGAATGACCTGGCCGAGATCGGACCGAACACCCGCTTCCTGCTGGCGCAGCCCTTCCTGGCCGACACGGCCCGAGCTCTGGAAGGCCGTGGCGCCGAGCGGCTCGCAGCGCCCTTCCCGCTGGGCGTCGAGGGCACCACCGCCTGGCTGCGCGCTGCGGCGGATGCATTCGGCGTGGATGCGGCGACCTTCGACAAGGTCACCGCAGCCGGTCGTGAGCGCGCCGCCACAGCGCTGGCGCGCCATCGTGCTCAGCTGTCTGGCAAGAGCGTGTTTTTCTTCCCCGACTCGCAGCTCGAGATTCCGATTGCCCGCTTCCTCGCTCGCGAAATGAACATGCAACTGGTGGAAGTCGGCACGCCCTACCTGCACCGCCAGCACCTCAACGAAGAACTCGACCTCTTGCCAGCCGGGACGATGCTGTCCGAAGGCCAGCATGTGGAAAACCAGCTCGACCGATGCCGCGAGGCACGGCCCGACATCGTGGTGTGCGGCCTGGGTTTGGCCAATCCACTCGAGGCCGAAGGCATGACCACCAAGTGGGCCATCGAACTCGTCTTCACGCCCATTCAAGGCTATGACCAGGCCGCCGATCTGGCAGAGCTCTTTGCGCGCCCCTTGGTGCGCCGCATGAAGCTCGTGGCCTGAGCCGGCACCGAAAGCACAAGACCATGCAGCTGACCCTCTGGACATACGAAGGACCGCCACACGTTGGCGCGATGCGCATCGCCACCGCCATGGAGGGCGTGCACTACGTGCTGCACGCACCGCAAGGCGACACCTACGCCGACTTGCTGTTCACGATGATCGAGCGGCTGCCCAAGCGCCCGCCGGTCACCTACACCACCTTTCAGGCGCGCGACCTTGGCGGAGACACGGCAGAGCTGTTCAAGACTGCCGCTCGCGAAGCCTACGAACGCTTCAAGCCACAGGCCATGATGGTGGGCGCCTCGTGCACCGCCGAGCTGATTCAAGACGACCCAGGCGGCTTGTGCAAGGCGCTGGATCTGCCCGTGCCGGTCGTGGCACTCGAACTGCCCTCCTATCAACGCAAGGAAAACTGGGGCGCTTCGGAAACCTTCTATCAGATGGTGCGTGCCCTGGCCGCACCGAATGCGCCGGTGCCAGGCACGCCCAAGGCCGAGCGGGCTGCGGGTGCGCGGCCGCGGTGCAACATCCTCGGGCCATCGGCGCTCGGTTTTCGCCACCGCGATGACCTGCGTGAGATCACCGGACTGCTGCTGCAACTCGGCATCGATGTCAACGTGGTGGCGCCCTTGGGTGCAACGCCTGCTGATCTGGCTCGCCTGGGCGATGCGGACTTCAACGTGGTGCTCTACCCCGAGATCGCCGCGCTGAGCGCCTCGTGGCTGAACCGCACGTTCGGACAGCCGTCCACCAAGACCATCCCGATCGGTGCAGGCGCCACACGCGACTTCATCCGCGAGGTGGCGCAACTGGCGGGTATCGATGCCCGCGCCGTGCTCGACAACGCCGATTCGCGCGCCACCTGGTATGCCAAGTCGGTGGATTCGACCTACCTCACCAACAAGCGGGTCTTCGTGTTCGGTGATGCCACCCACGCCGTCGCGGCCGCCCGCGTGGCCAGCCAGGAAATGGGCTTCAAGGTGGTCGGCATCGGCACCTATTCACGCGAGTTCGCACGCGAGGTGCGCGACGCCGCCAAGCTTTATGACGTCGACGCGCTCATCAGCGACGACTACCTCGAGATCGAGGCACGCATTGCCGAACTGCGACCCGAACTGGTTCTGGGCACGCAGATGGAGCGCCACATCGCCAAGCGTCTGGGCATTCCCTGCGCCGTGATTTCGGCACCGGTGCACGTGCAGGACTTTCCGGCGCGCTACTCGCCGCAAATGGGCTTCGAGGGCGCTTGCGTGCTGTTCGACACCTGGGTGCATCCGCTCATGATGGGCCTTGAGGAACATCTGATCGGCATGTTCCGCGGCGACTTCGAGTTCCACGAAGACGCTGCACCTTCGCACCTCGGCGGTCATGCCGAGCCTCGCGCTGCGAGCCAGCCAGCGGCTGAAAGCCTGGTCACCGAAACAGCCGCGGCAACTGTTGCAGCGGCCGCCGACACGAAGACGGTTGTTGCTGCCACCTCCACTGCCGCCCCATGGGCACCAGAGGCCGAAAAAGAGCTGCGCAAGATTCCATTTTTTGTTCGTGGCAAGGCGCGCCGCAATACCGAGCGCTACGCCATGGAACGAAGCATCACGCTGATCACCGTTGAGGCACTTTATGACGCAAAAGCTCACTTCGGCAGCTGAGGCGAAGAAGGCAGCAGCGCACACCGCAGTGCGTATTGCGGTGGTCACGATGGACACCCATCTGGCCAGCGCGACGGATCGCGCGATGCTGACCCTGCGCCGTGAACTGCCGGGTCTGCAGTTGTCGATGCACGCCGCGTCCGAATACGCCAACAACCCAGCGGCACTGGCGCGCTGCAAGGCGGACATCGCTGCGGCCGACATCATCGTGGCGGGCATGTTGTTCCTGGAAGAACACTTTCTGCCGGTGATGGAAGACCTGGTCGCACGCCGCGACAACTGCGACGCCATGATCTGCATGGCTTCGGCCAGCGAGGTGGTCAAGCTGACACGCCTGGGCAACTTCGACATGGCCAAGCCCGCCAGCGGCCCGATGGCGCTGCTGAAGAAGCTGCGCGGCAACAAGGAAAAGAACTCCACCGGCGGTGCGGCCCAGATGAAGATGCTGCGCCGCATTCCGCAGATGCTGCGCTTCATCCCCGGAACGGCTCAGGACGTTCGCGCCTATTTCATGACCATGCAGTACTGGATCGGTGGCTCCGACGAGAACATGCTCAATCTCGTGCGCCACGTGGTCGACCGTGGCGCGGATGGCCCTCGCCGGGTGCTGCGTGGTCTCACCAAGGTCCAGCCGCCTGTCGATTACCCAGAGGTCGGCGTGTACCACTCGCGCATGCCCGGACGCTTTGCGCACGAGGCCGAGTCGCTGCCCAAGCCGCCCCTTGGCGGCCAGAGCGGCACCGTGGGCGTGCTGTTGCTGCGCTCTTATTTGCTGTCGAACAATGCCGGTCACTACGACGGTGTGATCGCCGCGCTTGAAGCGCGCGGAATGCGCGTGATTCCCGCATTTGCCGCCGGGCTCGATTCGCGCCCCGCCATTGACCAGTTCTTCAAGAAGGACGGCCGCGTGATCGTTGATGCGGTGGTGTCGCTGACCGGCTTCTCGCTGGTCGGAGGCCCCGCCTACAACGACTCCAAGGCCGCTGCAGACGTGCTGGCAGACCTGGACGTTCCTTACGTGTCGGCCAACCCGGTCGAGTTTCAAACGCTGGACCACTGGGGCGGTTCGGATCGTGGCCTGATGCCGGTGGAAAGCACCATCATGGTGGCCATCCCCGAGCTTGATGGGGCCACCGGACCGATGGTGTTTGGTGGTCGTCCTGGAGCGCCCGGAGTGACCTGCACCGGCTGTCACCACGCCTGCACCTTCAAGCCCGCCGACTCGGCTCAGGACATGCAGTCGTGCCCGGAGCGCGCGCTGATGCTCGCTGCACGCGTGACCAAGCTGGTGGCCTTGCGTCGCAGCGAACGCTCGCAGCGCAAGGTGGCTGTTGTCATCTTCAATTTCCCGCCCAACGCCGGCAACATCGGCTCGGCCGCCTACCTGTCGGTGTTCGAGTCGATGTTCCAAACCCTGACGGCCATGAAGGCAGAGGGTTACACGGTCGACATGCCGCAAAGCGTGGATGAACTGCGTGATGACGTGCTCAAGGGCAATGCGCAGCAGCACGGCACCGACGCCAATGTGCACGCGCTGATTTCGGCGAGCGACCACGTTCGGCGCGAGCGCTGGCTGACCGAGATCGAGGCGCAATGGGGTCCGGCACCGGGTCGCCAGCTCAGCAATGGCAGTTCGATCTTCGTGCTGGGCAAGCAGTACGGCAATGTACTGATCAGCGTGCAGCCTGCGTTCGGCTACGAAGGCGACCCGATGCGGTTGCTGTTCGAAAAAGGTCTCTCGCCAACGCACGCCTTCTCGGCTTTCTACCGTTATCTGCGTGAAGACTTCAAGGCGCATGCGGTGCTGCACTTCGGCACGCACGGCGCGCTCGAGTTCATGCCCGGCAAGCAAAGCGGCATGAGTGGCACCTGCTGGCCAGACCGTCTCATCGACGATCTGCCCAACATCTATCTCTACGCCTCCAACAACCCATCCGAAGGCGCCATCGCCAAGCGCCGCTCCGGTGCCACGCTGGTCAGCTACCTCACCCCGCCGGTGAGCCAGGCCGGTCTGTACCGCGGGCTCAATGACCTCAAGAGTTCCATCGATCGCTGGCGCAGCATGGAGCGCAACGCTGCGGATCGCGCTGAAGTCGCCGCGCTGATCCAGTCGCAAGCGGCCGAACTCGATCTGGCCGAAGCCGAGCCGCTGTGGGTGCTGTCGCCTGACGATGCCTCGTCGATCGCCGTCGACGTGCGTGTGACGAAGCTGTCCGAGCAGATGCTGGAGATGGAATACACGCTGATTCCGCATGGCCTGCATGTGACCGGCCGGGCCGCCACCGAAGCCGAGCGCGTCGACATGCTGGTGTCGGTGGCAGACGCCTCGCATGGCGTGCATGTGGAGCGTGCGGCCATCGAGGCGCTGGTCGCCGGTCGCAGCGTCGAGCAAGTGCTTGATCTGGCTGGGATTCCCCGCGATGACGCCTCACGCGACATGATCACAGAGCTCGCCGGCATGGACAAGATCCTGGCCGAAGAGACCGAAGTGGCTGGCCTGTTGCGAGCCCTCGATGCGCGCTTCATTCGCCCGGCGCCGGGTGGCGACATCCTGCGCACACCTGAGGTGCTGCCCACCGGCCGCAACATCCACGGCTTTGATCCGTTTCGCATCCCCAGCAACTTTGCCGTGAAGGATGGCGCCAATCAGGCAGAACTGCTGCTGCAGCGTCACATGGCCGATGGTAATCCGTTGCCCGAGTCGATCGCCATGGTGCTGTGGGGCAGCGACAACCTCAAGAACGAAGGCGCGCCGATTGCCCAGGCGCTGGCACTCATGGGTGCACTGCCGCGGTTTGACAGCTACGGTCGCATCGCCGGTGCGTCGCTGATACCGCTTGAAAAACTGGGCCGCGCCCGCGTCGATGTGGTCATCACGCTGTCGGGCATCTTCCGCGATCTGATGCCGTTGCAGATCAAGCTGCTGGCCGAGGCTGCCTTCCTCGCTGCATCGGCAGCCGATGAACCCCTCGAGATGAACCACATCCGTCGCCACGCCCTGGCCTACCAGCAAGAGCACGGCTGCACGCTGGAGATCGCCTCGCTGCGTGTCTACGGCAACGCAGAAGGCGCCTACGGCTCCAACGTGAACAACCTGGTCGAAAGCAGCAAGTGGTCCGATGAGGGCGAACTGGCCGAGACCTACTCGCGCCGCAAGGGCTTTGCGTACGGTCGCACGGGTCGTGCCGTGCAGCAATCGGCGCTGATGCAAAGCGTGCTGGCCAATGTGCAGCTCACCTACCAGAACCTCGATTCGGTCGAGTTGGGCGTGACCACCGTCGACAACTACTTCGACACGCTGGGCGGCATCACCCAGGCAGTGAAAGTGGCCAAGGGTGGTGAGGCGCCGCCGGTCTACATCGGCGACCAGACCAAGGGCGACGGCGCTGTTCGCACACTGCGCGAGCAGGTGGCCCTCGAGACCCGCACCCGCATGCTCAACCCCAAGTGGTACGAGGGCATGCTGGAACACGGCTACGAAGGCGTGCGTCAGATCGAAGTGCATGTCACCAACACCATGGGCTGGTCCGCGACCACCGGGCAGGTACAGCCTTGGGTCTACAAGCAGCTGACCGAGACCTTCATGCTGGACCCCGAGATGCGTGAGCGTCTGGCCAAGCTGAACCCGACCGCCTCTGCGCGAGTCGCCAACCGACTGATCGAAGCGTCAGAGCGCAACTACTGGCAGCCCGACCCCGAGACCCTTGAGGCCTTGAGGCGCGCTGGCGAAGAACTCGAAGACCGCCTTGAAGGTATTTACGAAGGAGTAAACGCATGAGCACAACCACAGTCCCCATCCCTGACATCAAGAGTCCCGGCGTCAGAAAGAACCTCAGGCTCGATGGCGAGGGCAGCGTTCAGGTTGAACTCGACCCCAACATGAAGATCGGCAATGCCAAGGTCTTTGCGATCTACGGCAAGGGCGGCATCGGCAAGAGCACGACCTCGAGCAACCTGTCGGCCGCCTTTTCGAAGCTCGGCAAGCGGGTGCTGCAAATCGGCTGCGATCCCAAGCACGACTCGACCTTCACACTGACCAAGAAGATGCTGCCCACCGTCATCGACGTGCTCGAGACGGTCGACTTCCATGCCGAAGAACTGCGCGTCGAAGACTTCGTCTTCCCCGGCTACAACGGCGTGATGTGCGTCGAAGCGGGCGGTCCGCCAGCTGGCACCGGCTGTGGCGGCTATGTGGTCGGCCAGACCGTCAAGCTTTTGAAAGAGCACCACCTGCTCGAAGACACCGACGTGGTGATCTTCGACGTGCTGGGCGACGTGGTGTGCGGCGGCTTTGCGGCACCGCTGCAGCACGCGGATCGTGCGCTCATCGTCACGGCCAACGACTTCGACTCGATCTTCGCGATGAACCGCATCGTGCAGGCCATCGGCGCCAAGGCCAAGAACTACAACGTGCGATTGGGCGGGGTGATCGCCAACCGCAGCCGCGAGACCGATCAGATTGACAAGTACAACGCGCAGATTGGCCTGAAGCTGGCCGCGCACTTCCCTGATCTGGACGTGATCCGTCGCAGCCGCCTGAAGAAATCCACCCTCTTCGAGATGGAGTACTCGCCCGAACTCGAGGCGGTGCAAAAGGAATACATGCGTCTGGCTGCCTCGTTGTGGCTGGGCACCGAGCCGATGAACGCCGTGCCCATGAAAGACCGCGACATCTTTGATCTGCTGGGCTTCGATTGAATCCCGCCGACAACACAACGGACAACCGAATGGACACCGTCAGCTACACCGAGCGTCGCAGCAAGATCGAGGACTACTTCGATCGCACCGCGGTTCAGGCCTGGGCCAGGCTCACCTCGGACGCGCCCGTGGGGCGCATCCGCGCCACGGTACGCGCCGGCCGCGATCGCATGCGCAACACCCTGCTGGACTGGTTACCCGCCGACATGACCGGCATGCGGCTGCTCGATGCCGGCTGCGGCACTGGCGCGCTGGCGGTCGAGGCGGCGCGGCGCGGCGCTCAGGTGCTGGCGATCGACCTGTCGCCCACGCTGGTTGATCTGGCACGCGACCGTCAACCCGCCGAGTTGACCAGCGAGCACAGCGTGGGTCGCATCGACTTCCGTTCGGGCGACATGCTCGATGCAGCGCTGGGTGAATTCGACTATGTGGTGGGCATGGATTCGCTCATCCACTACCAGACTCAAGACGCAGTTCGCGTGATCGCCGGCCTGACCGAGCGCACCCGCAAGGGTCTGCTGTTCACCTATGCCCCGAGCAACCCGGCTCTGATCATGTTCCGGGCGGTGGGCCGCCTGCTGCCTCGCAGCGATCGTGCGCCGTGGATCGAGCCCGTGGCCGAATCGAAGCTCTACCGACTGCTGGACACTGATGCGTCCTTCAAGGGCTGGCAACGCGGTCGCACCCAGCGGATCTCCAGCGGTTTTTACACCTCGCAGGCGTTGGAGCTGATTCGCAAATGAATCTCCTTGGCCCTTTCAGGATCCGCGCCGAACAGTGGCGCAAACTGACTCCTGAGCTCCTGCCGTTTGCCGATGCGGCCACGGGTGATCTGCCGCTCGGCCGGCTGCTTCGCCTGTCGCTGTTCCAGGTGACGGTGGGCATGGCCAGCGTGCTGCTCGTGGGCACGCTCAACCGAGTGATGATCCTCGAGATGGGCATGGCGGCCTGGATCGTGTCGCTGATGGTCGCGCTGCCACTGTTGTTCGCGCCGTTTCGTGCGCTGGTGGGGTTCAAGTCAGACACCCACCGCTCGGTGCTGGGGTGGAAGCGCGTGCCCTACATCTGGATCGGGTCGTGGCTGCAGTTTGCCGGCTTCGCGATCATGCCGTTCGCACTGATCTTGCTGTCTGGCGACTCCAACTTCGGACCTTGGCTCGGGCAGGTCAGCTCGGCGCTGGCCTTCTTGCTGGTGGGCGCAGGCTCGCAAATCACCCAGACCGCAGGTCTGGCGCTGGCCACCGATATCGCCCCTGAAAAATCACGCCCGCGCGTGGTGGCGCTGATGTACGTGATGCTGTTGCTCGGCATGGTGGTGAGCAGCCTGGTGTTTGGCGCCTTGCTGGCTGACTTCAGCCAGGTGCGGCTGATCAAGGTGGTTCAAGGTGCCGCCGCCGTGACCCTGGTGCTGAACCTGATCGCGATGTGGAAGCAGGAGGTGCGAAACCCGCAGGCCACATCGCCGCGCATTCCACAGCCCGACTTCGCCACGAGCTGGAGATCCTTTGCCGGCCAGGGCCGGACCATGCGCTTCATGCTGGCCGTGGGGCTGGGCACCGCCGCATTCAACATGCAAGACATCATCCTCGAGCCGTATGGCGGCGAAATCCTGGGCCTGAGCGTGGGCTCCACGACCACCCTCACGGCGCTGCTGGCCGGTGGAGCGCTGGCAGCTTTTGCGCTCGCGGCGCGGTGGCTGGGGCGCGGCCTGGATCCCCACCGTCTGGCCGCCTTGGGTCTGCTGATCGGGGTGGTGGCCTTCTCGGCCGTGGTGTTCGCCGCCCCCTTGAATTCGCCCGCCCTGTTTCGAACGGGAGCCTGCCTGATCGGCCTGGGTGGTGGACTGTTTGCCGTCAGCACCCTGATCGCAGCGATGAACCTTGAAAGGCCGGGACAGATCGGCCTCGCGCTGGGCGCCTGGGGTGCGGTGCAAGCCACTGCGGGCGGCATGGCGGTGGCCATCGGTGGGGCATTGCGCGATATCGCGTCGAGCCTGTCTTCGCACGGTCTGCTGGGATCTGCACTCACCGACCCTTCGGTGGCCTACAGCATCGTGTATCACCTGGAAATCGTTTTGTTGTTCGCCACGCTGGTCGTCATCGGCCCGCTGGTTCGTTTCGCCGCGGAGCCTCAACGTCCGCAAGTCAAGTTTGGCCTGGCCGAGTTCCCCGGCTGAGGTCGTTAGCAAGTCAAAAAGAGGAGATCACATCATGGGCACTGGCGCAATCACCGGCTACATCGACGTAGCGCAAATCGTTCTTTACATCTTCTGGATCTTTTTCTTCGGTCTGGTGTATTACCTCCAGATGGAGAGCAAACGCGAAGGTTTCCCGCTGGAAACGGTGCACCCCTGTGGCGCCACCGATTACAGCGACGGCTTCGTGATGACGCCCACGCCAAAGACATTCCTGCTTGAGCACGGCGAAGATGTCTCCTACCCGAACGACAAGGTCTCGCCCCAGACGCTGCATGCACAGCCGCTTTATCGCTACGCTGGATCGCCGCTGGTGCCTACTGGCAATCCAATGCTCGACGGCGTGGGCCCCGGCGCCTATGCCGACCGTGCCGATATCCCCGACGCCATGTGGCACGGCGAAGCGAAGATCGTTCCGCTGCGAGTGGCCGAGGGCTATGGGGTGGCGGCCAATGACGTCGACCCGCGTGGCTTGCCCGTGCTGGGCGCCGATGATGAGGTGGGCGGCACCGTGGTCGATCTGTGGATCGACAAGATGGAAATGATGTTCCGCTACCTCGAGGTGGCAGTGAACGTCGATGGTGTGCAACGCAACGTGCTGCTGCCGATGAACTTCTCGCGCATCAACAGCGAACGCGTCAAGGTGCATTCGATCATGAGCCACCAGTTTGCGCGAGTGCCCGGCACCCGCAGCCCTGTTCAGATCACCATGCTCGAAGAAGAAAAGGTGATGGCCTATTACGGTGCCGGAACGCTCTACGCCGAGCCGTCGCGTCAGGAGTCACTGGTATGAAGGTCAACTACGACGGCCACGAGCACGAGCATGAGCTCGAGCCGGCGTTTGGCCTTCCCGAGCCCCTGCCGTCCAATGAAAAAATCCTCTGGCAAGGATCGCCGGACTGGCGCGTCCTGGCACGCCGGGTGTTTTTTCTGCGCACCTTGACCATTTATTTCGTGGCCATCTTGGCCATTCGCGGAACGCTGGTTCTGGTCGACGGCGGCACCGCCATGGCTGCGCTGAAGGCTGTGCTGCTGGTGGCACCACTGGCCGTGCTCGCCTTGGGCACTTTGCTCGGTGTGGCCATCATGACGGCACGCACAGCCGTTTACACCATCACCAACAAGCGCGTGGTCATGCGCATCGGAATCGTTCTGAACGTTACCTTCAACCTGCCGTTCAAACGCATCGCCTCGGCGGGCATGAATGACACCGGCAACGGAACCGGAGACATCACGCTGGCGTTGGCGGGCGATGACAAGATCGGCTTCGTTCATCTGTGGCCGCATGCCAGGCCATGGCGTCTGGCACGTCCCGAGCCGATGCTGCGCTGCGTGCCGCAGGCCAAAGAGGTCGGCCAGATCCTGTCTCGCGCATGGAGCGCATCGACAGGGTTGGCCATCAGCACTGCACTGCAGGCCGATGCTGGCTCAGCTACCGACCCGGTGCGGCCCATCGCCGCTTCGACTGCGCCAACCGCCTCGGGCAGGGTGTCTTCGTGGCTGGGTCGCGGCGATCGCCGCGACTCCGGTATGACGCAGGGAGCTTGAACATGAGCGCTGCCGTGGTCGACCCTGTATTGCCCCGCCGCGCGCTGTTTGCCATCGGCGCGGTGCTGCTCGTCACGGTGCTGGGCGTGGCATCGGTGCGTTTGTCGGGCACCGACATCAGCACGCCGGATGCGCCCGTCCTCAAGATGCGCGAGCTGCGCTTCGAAGACCGAGCCGACGGCAGCGTGGACGTGATCGACGCGCCCAGCCAGCGCGTCATCCACAACATGACCGGAGAGAACGGTTTTTTTCGCGGCTCGCTGCGTGGCCTGGCCCGCGAGCGCAAGCGCAACGGATTTGGCCCCGAGCAGCCTTTCCAGCTGATCGGCCACGCCGATGGTCGGCTCACACTGCTCGACCCGATGACAGGTACGCGCGTGGACCTGGGCTCTTTCGGCCCGACCAACGCGGGGGTATTTGTCCGTTTTCTTGATGACGCGCCCGCCGAGCGCTGACACGAACCCAGACATTTGACACGGAGCCAGACATGACCACGATCGCCGAACGCGCGCCGAACGAATCGACCACCACCGCGCTTCAAAACACCATCCTGACACCGCGCTTTTACACCACCGACTACGACGCGATGGACCGCGTGGACGTGTCTTCGGTTCGTGCCCAGTGGGACACGTTGATGGCCGAATTCCGAGCCGATGTGAACGGTGATCACTTCCAGCGGCCGGCCGACATGATGGCCAATTACGCCGGTCTGCCGCCGCCCTTGCTCAAGGAATTCACCGAATTCATGATCAGCTCGGTCACCTCAGAGTTCTCGGGCTGCGTGCTGTACACCGAGATGAAAAAGCGCGTCACCAACCCGGACGTGAAGGAACTGATGTCGCTGATGGCGCGTGATGAGAGCCGTCACGCGGGCTTCATCAACCAGTGGCTGAAAGACTTCGGCGTTGGCGTCGATCTGGGCTTTTTGGTCAAGGCCAAGAAGTACACCTACTTCCGTCCGAAGTTCATCTTCTACGCCACCTACCTGTCGGAAAAGATCGGGTATGCGCGCTACATCGCGATCTACCGTCAGGTCGAAAAGCACCCCGAACTGTGCTTCCACCCCATCTTCAAGTGGTTCGAGCGTTGGTGCAACGATGAATTCCGCCACGGCGAAGCCTTCGCCTTGCTCATGCGCTCAGACCCCAAACTGCTGACCGGCGTCAACAAGCTGTGGATCCGTTTCTTCGTGCTGGCGGTGTACGCCACCATGTACGTTCGTGACCACCAGCGGCCAGAAATGCATGCCGCGATGGGCCTCAATCCGACCGAGTACGACTACCAGGTGTTTCGCATCACGTCCGAGATCACCAAGCAGGTGTTCCCGCTCACGCTCAACACCGATGACCCTCGATTCCGCGCGGGGCTCGAGCGGCTGCGTCTGACGTCAGATGCCATCGATGCAGCCCGAGCGCAGGGTGGTTTGATCGGTGGCATCAAGCGCATGGCCCTGAGTGCTGTTGCGGGTGCCACCTTCGTGCGCCTTTACTGCCTGCCTGTCCAATCCCACGCCTTGCCGGTCAACATCCGGGTCGTTCCCGCTTGGTAAGGTCAGTCGCACTGACGGCCTTCAAGAAGTTCGACACGCCATGACCCAGTACGCGCTGCCCCTGATCTTCACGCTGTTCATCTGGTGGTTCAGCACGGGGGCGATCCTGTTTCTCAACGGGCTGCCGAGCCGCACTTTCAAGTGGACGATGCTGGGCACCAGCGTGGTTCTGGTGGCGGCGCTGGCCGGACTGGGCCTCACCCGCGACGACACCACCGTGAGCGGTGCCTATCTGGCTTTCACCAGTGGCGTCATGGTGTGGGCCTGGCAGGAAGTGGCCTTCTTGCTGGGCTATGTGACCGGCCCCCGGCGCACGCCCTGCCCGCCCGAGTCATCGGGCTGGGAGCGAGCCGGTTATGCCTTCATGGCGGTGATGCACCATGAACTGGCCCTTGTCGGCCTTGGATTGGCCGTGGTCGCGCTGACATGGGGTGGCGAGAACCCCACCGGTCTGTGGACTTTCATGATCCTGTGGGTCATGAGGCAAAGCGCCAAGCTCAATGTCTTTCTTGGCGTGCGCAACCTCAACGAGGGTTTTTTGCCCATCCACCTGAAGTACCTGCAGACCTACTTCACCCGGCGCGCGATGAACCGGTTGTTTCCGGTGTCCGTGATCGTCTCCACTGTCGTGGCAGCGATGATCTGGCAAGCGGCAACGGTCACCGGCATCACCGCATTCGATGCCACGGCGCTGACCTTCGCTGCCACGCTGCTCACGCTGGCGGTGCTGGAGCACTGGTTCATGGTGCTGCCGCTGCCATTTGAAGTCATGTGGAACTGGGGACTCAAATCCCGGGGATGACCCAGGCCGACGGCTTGGGCCGGCAAGCTGGGCAGTCGTCAGCTTGCCATCAGACCAGGCGTCCCACCGCCTGTTGACGCAGCCTCAGGCACGCCGGACACCACCCGTCCGAACGCACCTGCGACGGTCAACACTCAGCTGTCGCGCGACGCCTTCTTGCGGTCGCTTTCACGCAGGTGGCGCTTGCGCACGCGGATCGACTTGGGCGTGATCTCGACCAGTTCGTCGTCATCGATGAACTCCACGCCGTACTCGAGCGTGAGATCGATCGGCGGCGTGATCTTGATCGCGTCTTCCTTGCCGCTGACGCGGAAGTTGGTCAGCTGCTTGGTGCGCGTGGCGTTGACCACCAGGTCGTTATCGCGGCTGTGGATGCCGACGATCATGCCCTCGTAAACAGGGTCGTTGGGCTTGACGAACATGCGACCACGGTCGTCGAGCTTGCCCAGCGCGTAGGTGAAGATCTCGCCAGCATCCATGCTGATCAGCACGCCGTTCTTGCGCCCGGCGATCTCGCCCTTGTGCGCCTCGTAGCCATCAAAGATGTTGCTGATCAGACCTGACCCGCGGGTGAGGTTCAGGAATTCGTTGGTAAAACCGATCAGGCCACGCGCCGGGATGCGGTACTCCAGACGCACGCGACCGCGGCCATCGGGTTCCATGTTCACCAGCTCGCCCTTGCGCTCGCCCAAAGCCTGCATCACGCCGCCCTGATGGGTCTCTTCCACGTCGGCGGTGACCAGTTCGATCGGCTCATGCTTTTCGCCGTTCACGTCGCGGAACACCACACGCGGCTTGCTCACGGCCAGCTCGTAGCCCTCGCGGCGCATGTTCTCGAGCAAGATGGTCAGGTGCAGTTCACCACGGCCCATGACCTCGAAGATGCCGTCCTCGTCGGTCTCGCTCACGCGCAGCGCGACATTGGATTGCAGTTCCTTTTGCAGACGATCCCAGATCTGGCGGCTGGTGACGTACTTGCCTTCACGACCGGCCAGCGGGCTGGTGTTCACGCAGAAATTCATGGTCAGCGTGGGTTCGTCCACCTTGAGCATGGGCAGCGGTGCCGGGTTGGCCGGATCGGTGACGGTCACGCCGATGCCGATCTCGTCGATGCCGTTGATCAGCACGATGTTGCCCGGGCCGGCCTCGGTGACCTGCACACGGTCCAGACCCTGGAAGGTGAGCACCTGGTTGATGCGGCCGTTGACGCTCTTGCCGTCGGAGCCTTCCATCACTGCCACGTTCATGCCCGGCTTGATCGTGCCCTGGCTGATGCGGCCCACGCCAATGCGACCCACGAAGGTGGAGTAATCGAGCGCCGAGATCTGCAACTGCAGCGGTGCATCGGCATCGCCGCTTTGTGCCGGCACGCAGCGCAAGACGGTATCGAACAAGGCCGACATGTCAGGGCCCCACTGCTCGCCCGGCGCGCCTTCTACCAGCGACGACCAGCCGTTGATGCCCGAGGCGTAGACCACGGGAAAGTCGAGCTGCTCGTCGTTGGCCCCCAGCTTGTCGAACAGGTCGAAGGCGGCGTTGACCACCGCGTCGGGCTTGGCGCCCGGCTTGTCCACCTTGTTCACCACCACGATGGGCTTGAGGCCCAGCGCCAGCGCCTTCTTGGTCACGAAGCGCGTTTGCGGCATCGGGCCTTCCTGCGCGTCAATCAGCAGCACCACGCCGTCGACCATCGACAGCGCGCGCTCCACCTCGCCACCGAAGTCGGCGTGGCCCGGGGTGTCGACGATGTTGATGTGCGTGTCTTTCCAGCTGACGGCGCAGTTCTTGGCCAGGATGGTGATGCCGCGCTCGCGCTCGATCGCATTGCTGTCCATCACGGTGTCGACCACTTTTTCGTGCTCGGCGAAGGTGCCGCTTTGGCGCAGCAGTTGGTCGACCATCGTGGTCTTGCCATGGTCCACGTGGGCGATGATGGCGATGTTGCGGATTTGTCGGGTCATGCTGGTTCTGCTTTCACTGGTACTGATGTCTGAAAAAGATCAAAGGCCTGCCGCGGCTTGTGGTTGACGATCGCCACGCGCGGCAACCGCTGGGACGTCGAGAAGGCCTTGCACCTCCAGCGGGCTGAGGAGCCTGGTGGAAATCAACTCGCCGCCTGCGATGTGTCCGCTGCCCAGAAACGCCCTGGACTGCGGACCATAGACCCGCACACGCGGGGTGTCGGGCAAGGAAAGACGCCGGCGCACGCCACTGAGAAAACGACCCGCCCCCTCGTCATCGAGGCGAATCACCGGCCAGTCCGCAATCAGGCTGTCTGCGGCGAGCAGCAATTCATCTCGTTGCGCTTCGGTCATGTCGGACAGTGCCTCCAGCGTCTGCGCACCGGCCAGTGTCAAAGGACCACTGCCCGTGCGTCGCAGGCCAGCCAGATGGGCGCCGCAACCCAACAGCTTGCCAATGTCCTCGGCCAGCGTGCGGATGTAGGTGCCCTTGCTGCACAACACGTCGATCGTCCATTCGTCGACGCAGTCATGCTGTGGCTGTGGATGTTGGCCGCTGACGATGTCGATCCGATGAATCGTGACGCGCCGCGGCTCGCGCTCGAGTTCGATGCCGGCGCGGGCATATTCGTAGAGCGGCTTGCCATCGCGCTTCAAAGCCGAGTGCATGGGTGGCACCTGATCGATCTGTCCGGTGAGCTTCGCGCAAGCGGCTTGCACGTCGGCCGGGCTCACGTGCACCGTGCAACGCTGCAGCACCTCGCCCTCGGCGTCGCCGGTGGTGGTGGTGACACCGAGCTTGATCCTGGCCAGATAGCGCTTGTCCGCCTCGAGGCCGACCTGTGAAAACTTGGTCGCTGCGCCAAAACACAGCGGCAACAGCCCTGTGGCCAGCGGGTCCAGCGTACCGGTATGGCCGGCCTTTTCGGCACGGTAAATCCGCTTGGCGCGCGTCAATGCGTCCTGACTTGACAGGCCGAGCGGCTTGTCGAGCAGCAACACGCCGTGCACCGCACGGCGCGCGATGCGCACGGGCCTCACTCCTTGGCTCGCGTGGCGTTGGCCTGCGCGATCAAAAGGTTCAACTCCGCCGCACGCTCGGTGGTTCGGTCGAAGTGAAAGTGCAGTGTCGGCACGGTGTGAATCTGCAGGCGTTTGAACAGGCCATTGCGCAAGAACCCCGCCGCCTCGTTCAGCGCGATCTCACATTCGTTCGGATCACCCACCAGCACCGAGAAAAAGATCTTGGCGTGCGCATAGTCGGGCGTGACCTCCACGGCGTGGAGCGTGACCATGCCGATGCGGGGATCTTTCAGGTCGCGGATGAGATCGGCCACATCGCGCTGGATCTGGTCGGCCACACGGAAACCGCGGTTGGGAATCGAACGCTTGTGCTTCATCTTGATCGGTGGCCGGCCGCAAGGGCACGCTGCGAGGCGCCCCGCGGCGCGCGACTCACAGCGTTCGAGCCACTTCCTTGACCTCGAAGAACTCCAACTGGTCCAGCTCGGCGATCTCGTTGTAGTTCTTGAGCTTGATGCCGCACTCGAAACCAGAGGCCACTTCACGCACGTCGTCCTTGAGTCGGCGCACCGACTCGACTTCGCCGGTGTAGATCACCACGTTGTCGCGCAACAAGCGGAAGCGTGCACCACGACGCACCAAACCGGCGGTGACCATGGAGCCCGCCACGGTGCCGATCTTGGATGCCACGAACACCGTGCGGATCTCGGCGGTGCCGATGATCTCTTCGCGCTGTTCCGGCGCCAACATGCCAACCATCGCGGCCTTCACATCGTCGACCGCGTCGTAGATGATGTTGTAGTAGCGAATGTCCACGCCGTTGTGCTCTGCCAGCTTGCGTGATCCTGCATCCGCACGAACATTGAAGCCGATGATCACCGCCTTGGACGCAATGGCCAGGTTCACATCGCTCTCGCTGATGCCACCCACGGCACCGTGCACCACCTGCACCTTGACCTCGGCGGTGCTGAGCTTGAGCAGCGAAGTGGCCAGCGCCTCTTGCGAACCCTGCACATCGGCCTTGATGATGAGCGCCAAGCTCTGAGCCTCGCCCTGGCCCATGTTCTCGAACATGTTCTCCAGCTTGGCCGCTTGCTGCTTGGCCAACTTGACGTCGCGGTACTTGCCCGAGCGGAAGGTGGATATCTCGCGGGCACGGCGCTCATCAGCCATCACGATGAACTCGTCGCCGGCTTGCGGCACTTCGGTCAGACCTTGAATCTCGACCGGAATCGATGGGCCCGCCTCGGTGGCGGCCTTGCCGTTTTCATCCAGCATGGCCCGCACACGTCCATAGGTCGAACCTGCCAGCACCACATCGCCGCGCTTCAGGGTGCCTGACTGCACCAGCACGGTAGCCACCGGACCACGGCCCTTGTCGAGCTTGGCTTCGATCACCAGGCCCTTGGCCATGCTCGCCTTTGCGGCGGTGAGTTCCAGAACCTCGGCCTGCAACAGCACCTGCTCGAGCAATTCATCAATGCCCTGGCCGGTCTTGGCCGACACCGGCACGAAGGGAGACGGTCCACCGAACTCTTCGGGCACGACTTCTTCGGCCACCAGTTCGCTCTTGAGTCGCTCGAGGTTGGCACCCGGCTTGTCGATCTTGTTCATCGCCACCACCAGCGGGACACCGGCGGCCTTGGCGTGGGAAATGGCTTCCTTGGTTTGCGGCATCACGCCGTCATCGGCAGCCACCACCAGAATCACGATGTCGGTAGCCTTGGCGCCGCGAGCTCGCATGGCCGTGAATGCCGCGTGACCCGGAGTGTCGAGGAAGGTGATCATGCCGCGCGGCGTGTCCACGTGATACGCGCCAATGTGCTGCGTGATCCCGCCAGCTTCGCCTGCCGCCACACGAGCGGTGCGGATGTAATCGAGAAGCGATGTCTTGCCATGGTCCACGTGGCCCATCACGGTCACCACCGGCGCGCGTGGCAGCAATTCGTGCTTGGCATCGACCTCGACATCCTCTTCGAGGAAGGCATCGGGATCATCAAGCTTGGCCGCAAACGCGGTGTGGCCCATTTCCTCGACCAGGATCATGGCCGTTTCCTGGTCCAGCTGCTGATTGATGGTGACCATCTGACCGAGCTTGATCAACTGCTTGATGACCTCGGAGGCTTTCACGCTCATCTTGTGAGCCAGATCGGCCACGCTGATGGTTTCTGGCACGTGAACTTCCTGGACTTGCTGCTCTGCTGGCGCCACAAAGGTCGACACCGACCCGTCAGAGCGCTCGCCGCGACGACCGCCGCGCGGTGCGCGCCAGCCGGGCCGAGCGCCACCCGGGGCATCGTTGCGTGCTTTCAGACCGCGCTTCTTGGCCGCATCGTCGGCCCAGCTCGAAGACAACTTTTCCGACTTGACCGACTTCTTGTCGCCGGGCTTGGCCACAGTTGCGGCGGGTGCCCCTGGAGCGGCGGCTGGCTTGTGGATGGTTCCCTTGATGCCTTCCTTGCCGGCTTCGGGCTTGGCGGGCTCTTCGGGTGGCTTGGGCGGCACCGCAGATTTCTTGGGCGCGGACATCATCGCGCGAATGGCCGAGGCCTCGTCTTCGGCTGCCTTGCGGCGCTTGGCCAGATCGATGGCTCGCTGCTTGTCTTCGTCGACGAAATCAGCGGCCTTGATCACACGAAGCACGGGCTTGGCAGGTTCGATGACAGCAGGCGCCTCCTGCGCAGCGGGTGCCGCAGGCTTGTCGGCAGGCTCTCCAGCGGCCGCTGCGCGTGCGGCCTCTTCAGCGGCAGCCGCCGCGGCTTCAACCGCCTTTTGCGCTTGAGCGCGAGCCAAGGCTTCGGCGGCCTGGCGCTCGGCGAGCTCGGCTTCTTCGCGCAGGCGCTGACGCTCGGCGAGCTCGGCTTCTTGCTGACGCAGCAACTCAGCTTGCGCTTGCGCTTGCTGCTCGAGTCGCTGCAGCTCTTCGGTGTCGATCTCTGGGGTCGATGGCTCACCGGTCGCCGCCGGGGCGTCGTCACGCTTGACGAAGGTGCGCTTCTTGCGCACTTCCACCTGAATGGTTCGCGCCTTGCCGCTCGAATCGGCCTGTTTGATTTCGCTGGTCGACTTGCGCGTCAGCGTGATCTTCTTGCGCTCGACACCTGCAGTGCCATGTGAAGAGCGCAAGTAATCGAGCAACCGCTCCTTGTCGGACTCGGTCAGGGCATCGTCCGTCGAGGCCTTGCTGACCCCTGCCAACTTCAGTTGCTCGAGCAGCGCAGCAGCGGGGCGGTTCAGCTCGGCAGCGAGTTGGGCGACGGTAGTCACAGCCATTGTGGAATCCTTGGGAAACTGTCTAGCGGTATGGCGGATGCGGGCGGTGGCGTCAGGTGGTGAACCAGTGCTCACGCGCTTTCATGATCAGGGTCTTGGCCCTTTCATCGTCAACGCCAGAGATTTCGACGAGCTCGTCGACCGCAAGGTCGGCCAGATCGTCACGGGTATTCACACCGCCGGCGACCAGCTTGGAGATCAGATCAGCGTCCAGCCCGTCGAGATCGCGCAGGTCCTGGGAAACATCATTGACGTTTTCCTCTTGGGCGATTTCCATCGTCAGCAACGCGTCCTTGGCCCGGGTGCGAAGCTCATTGACGGTGTCTTCGTCAAACCCTTCGATCTCGAGCATTTCCTGCATCGGGACGTAGGCCACCTCCTCGAGACTGGAGAACCCTTCAGCGATCAGGATGTCCGCGACTTCGACATCGACGTCCAGCTTGTCGACGAACAGCGTGCGCACCGAATCGCTCTCGACGGTCTGCTTGGCAGACGACTCTTTGGCGGTCATGATGTTGATGCGCCAGCCCGTCATCTCGGAGGCAAGCCTCACGTTTTGACCGCCACGGCCGATGGCAATCGCAAGGTTTTCCTCGTCGACCACCACGTCCATCGCATGCCGTTCTTCATCGACCACGATGGACTGCACGTTGGCTGGGGCCAAAGCGCCGATCACGAACTGTGCGGGGTCTTCCGACCACAGCACGATGTCCACACGTTCTCCGGCCAACTCATTGGTCACGCCGTTGACGCGCGAGCCGCGAACACCGACACAGGTGCCAATCGGATCGACGCGCTTGTCGTGCGACTGCACCGCGATCTTGGCGCGCGAACCGGGGTCCCGGGCACAGGATTTGATCTCGAGCAGACCTTGCTCAATTTCGGGGACTTCCTGCGCGAACAACTCGATCATGAAGCCCGGTGCGCTGCGCGACAGCAGGATCTGCGGACCGCGCAAGGTCGGGTCGACCTCGGCGATGTAGGCCCTGACGCGGTCGCCGATGCGCAGGTTTTCCTTCGGGATCATTTCGTTGCGGCGCAAACGGCCCTCGACGCGACCGGACTCGACAACGATGTCACCCTTGTCAAGCCGCTTGACCGTGCCAACGAAGATCTTCTCGCCACGCGAGAGAAAGTCGCTGAGCAACTGCTCGCGCTCGGCGTCGCGGATCTTTTGAAGAATGACTTGCTTGGCCGCCTGAGCGCCAATGCGACCGATCGACACCGATTCGACGGGTTCTTCGATGTAGTCATCGACTTCGATGTCAGGAATCTGCTCGAGCGCCTCGAAGTGCAGGATTTCTGAATCGGGCAACTGCAAACCCGCCTCATCGGCCACCACATGCCAACGGCGGAAAGTTTCGTAGGCGCCGGTTTCGCGGTCCACAGTGACGCGCATATCGACTTCGCCACCATGGAGCTTCTTGGAAGCCGATGCGAGCGCGGCCTCAACCGCAGCAAACACCACCTCCAGATCGACGCTTTTCTCGCGCGATATGGCATCCACCAGCATCAACAGTTCGCGATTCATGGTTTGCGATCTCCAACTTCCTCAACATGGGCCGACTCGACTGCGCCGACTGGCCCCACCGGTCGCGCGGCGAACCGGCGCCCCTTGAAATCAACCACAGGCACCAGCCTGGCCTCACGAACCTCATCAAACATGAAGTCAAGGGCCTGATCGCCCGCGCTGTCACTCATGACAAGACGCCATCCTTCGCCCAAAGGCTCGATGACACCTTGGTAATGCTTGCGTCCCTTGAACGCGACCTTCAATGCCAAATCCACCCGCTCGCCCTTGAAGCGCAGGAAATCAGCAGGCTTTCTCAACGGGCGGTCAAGCCCGGGCGAGGAAACCTCCAGCCGCTCGTAGGCGCAGCCCTCGACCTCAAGCACATGCTGCAATTGCCGCGTGACACGCTCGCAATCGTCTACCGTGATGAACTCGCTGGCACCGGCAATCGGGGCAGCGCCCGGCAACTTGTCAATGTAGACCCGCAGCAAGCCCTTCGGGGTGCGCTCGGTGTCGACCAGGTCATACCCCAGCCCGGTCACGGTCTTTTCGACGGCAAGTTGCCAATTCATCAACGATCTGTTCCCCGTCTTTACGCTGCCGCTTCAAAAGCGTTCAAGAAAAAAAAATGGGCTGGAAGAATCCGCCCATTGAGCTTTTTCTGGCATGTCACAAAACGCGGATTGTAGCGTGTGAGACCGCTATCGACAAGACAGAAAACTGTCAAGTGAGGCCCGCCAGCGGGCCTCACCGTGAGTCACATCATGGCTTGGGTGACATGGCCTTGGCCAAAGACACGGCGCCCAGTTTCGTTTCCTTGTCGACCATTTTTTGCAGATAGTCGGCCGTGATCGGTTCGGCTACCTTCTTGGTCTCGGAGTCTTGAAGCTTGTTGATGCCGCCAGCCAGCAACGCACCGGTTTGCGAATCAGACAACTGGCTCACAGTGGACACATCGAGCAAGTAGGGCTCGGCGCCCGCCGCAGAACGCACCAGGTTGAAGACCAACTTGACCGGGACCAGATCCCTGACCTTGAAGTCCGGCTTGACCTGCTGCAACCCGGTGACCGCCACCTGCAAGCGAGCCACACCCGGCCCTGGCTCGGTAACCACAGCGATCTTGTTCGCGACCAAGGCATCGGTCATCGACTTGCGAAAACTGGCGTCGATCTTGCTCTTCTCATCAGACACCAACAGGCTCCAGGCGCCTGTGGAGTCACGCTCGATGTAGCCCACCGGTTCAATGATCAGGCTGTTGTAGGCCTTCAAGTCCGCGCCTGGCTTCATGTAGAAGCGGAAGTTGGCTCGGTCCTTGTCCTTGGACGCCATGAACTCCTCAGGCGGCACAGACAGGATCGTCTCGATCGAGTCGGCTGCGCGAGCGCCAGACATGACAAAGGAAAAGGCGACCATCGCCAGCGCAAGAAATTTCGTAGATCTCATCAAGAGGCTCCTGAAAAAAGGAGCTCAGATTGTGGCAGCCGGGCCATGTCGTTCCAATGGGGGCGCCCCTCCCGTCTCGGCTGCGCGGGGCGCGTGCAAAATCCTCTGACATTTCGAGAGGAAACAACATGGGCTTTTTGACTGGCAAGCGCCTGCTGATCACCGGGGTTTTGTCCAACCGTTCGATCGCCTATGGCATCGCCCGTGCCTGCCACCGCGAGGGCGCGGAACTGGCCTTCAGCTACGTGGGTGAGCGCTTCAAGGACCGCGTGGCCGAATTCGCCGCCGACTTCAACTCGACACTGCTGTTTGACTGCGATGTGGCCGATGACGCGCAGATCGACGCGATGTTCAATCAACTCGGCGAGATCTGGCCCGAATTCGACGGCTTCGTTCATTCGATCGGCTTTGCCACGCGCGAATCGATCGCCGGCGACTTCCTTGAAGGGTTGTCTCGCGAGGGCTTTCGCATCGCGCATGACATCTCGAGCTACAGCTTTCCGGCGATGGCCAAGGCGGCCGCCCCCCGACTGCGCCAAGGCGCTGCGCTGCTCACGCTGACCTACCTGGGAGCCGAGCGGGCGGTGCCCAACTACAACACGATGGGTCTGGCCAAGGCCTCGCTCGAAGCCAGCGTGCGCTACCTCGCCGCCAGCCTGGGGCCACGCGGCGTGCGCGTCAACGGCATTTCGGCAGGTCCGATCAAGACACTGGCGGCCTCGGGCATCAAGGGCTTCGGCAAGATCCTCGATGTGGTCGCGGCCAGTGCACCGCTGCGCCGCAACGTCACCATCGAAGACGTGGGCAACGTGGCGGCGTTCTTGCTGTCGGATCTGGCCTCGGGCGTCACCTCCGAGATCACCTACGTCGACGGCGGTTTCAGTCACGCCATGGGCGGCATGGCCGACGCGAGCTGACCTCAGCCGTTCACAGCTTCGACTTGACCAGCGCGATCGCCTGCTCTGACAAGGGCACGGCGCTGGCCAGCAAGGCATCCATCTCGTCTCGGCAGGCCTGAGCGAACGCCTGGTCCTGAAGACTCGGGACGTTGATGTCGACGTTCAGGGCTGCACTGCGCAAAGCGGCCTGCGCTGCCAGCGCTCCCACGCCGGCGTCGCTGATGACGTTGCGGTTGCCGACCTCGGCAGCACGCATCGACAACTTGATCACCTCGGCACAGGCGCGGGCGCAGGCCAGCGGAGCTTCGGTGGCTGCCCGCAGCGCGTGCTGGATGGCCGCGCCGCGCGCGGCCTTGTCCTCGTCGCTCAGCTTGGGCAATCCGTAAGCGGCCATCAATCCATTGAAGGCGGCGATGTCCTCGGCCACCATGTCGGCCAGGCGCTGGCGCAGGGCTTCGGCATCAGCCAGCACGTCGCGCATCTCGTCTTCGACTTCGGCGTAGTTCTTCTTGCCGATGGTCAGGTTGCACACCATGCTGACCAAAGCCGCGCCCAGCGCGCCCATGATGGCCGCACCGCTGCCGCCGCCCGGGGTGGCTGCGCTGCTGGCGAGTTCGTCGAGGAATCGCGTGACGGGCTGTTCAATGATCATGTCAGTGTCTCCAGTTCAGGCCAGCGCCATCGCCTTGGCGGTGGCATAGATCTCTTCGGCGTCGAGCACCCGGTCTGATGCCTCGAACAACTGCGCGATGCAGGCGCGGTGCACCGCAAGCTTGAGCGCGCCAAAGCCGATCGCGCCCCAGCAGGCGCGGCCGTGGCGGTCGACTCCGCGATCCATCATGTCGATGCCCTCGATGCCCAGCGGCGGCGTGGCGTTCGAATCGGCCAGATAGCGAATCGTCGGATTGTTCTTCCAGTCGTCTTCCCGCAGCAGCACACTGCTCGCCGCACCCGTGGCGAACACGATGTGAGCGCCTTCACAGGCCCGCGCACGCGAATCGCAATCGGGGGCCTCGATGGCCTGCACGTCAATGCCGAAGCCGGCCTTGAGGTGGTCACAGGCCTTTTGCGCGTTGGCCAGCGTGCGCGAGGTGATCGCCACCGACACGCCCTCTTTGGCCAGCATGACCGCAGCGCGCTGACCGACCGGTCCGGTGCCGGCCAGGATGACCGCGCGCAGGCCGGAGAGTTGACCGCCCGCGCTCTTGAACAAGCAGGCCACGCCGGCCGCTGCGGTGGTGTTGGAGCCATTGCTGTCGAGCATCACCGACACGCGAAAGTTCGAGAAGAACTTGCCGCGCACCGCCTTGAACAGCGCCTCGCCCGCGGCCAGGTTGCTGCCGCCGACAAACAGCGCGGTGGACTTCTTGTCCTTGGGTGCCCGCGTGAAGATGGCGCCTTCGACCAGCGCGCCCACGTTGGCAGCGCTGATGCCGCCGTGCGGCACCACATGATCGGCGCCACCGTCATAGCCCACCACGGTGTCGAAGACAGACGGGACAGGGTCGGTATCGAACTGGAACAGGAGTTTTTTCATGGTGTCCTCGCTATGGAATCAGATTCACGCGGCGCGAATCAGCCCAGCAGATGCTGGGGCTCACCGCGAATGAAGCACTCGACGTTGTCGATCAGTTGATCAGCCAGCCGCTGCATGGCCTCATCCGATGCCCAGGCCACGTGTGGGGTGAGGATGAAATTGGGCAGGCGCAATTCGAGCAGAGGGTTGCCCAGTGTGGGCGGCTCCGCGCTCAGCACATCGAACCCGGCACCGGCGATCAGCCCTTGCTGCAGTGCCGTTACCAGCGCTGCCTCGTCGACCAGCCCACCGCGCGCCGTGTTGATGAGGATCGCGGTGCGCTTCATGGCACGCAACTGATCGGCTGCAATGAGCTTGCGTGCGGCAGGCGTCAGCGGGCAATGCAGCGAGATCACGTCAGCCTCGCGCAGCAACCGATCCAGCGGCACGAAATCGAGGTCGGCTGCGGCCGATGTGGCGTGCTCGGCGAACAGCACGCGCATGCCAAAAGCGCGCGCCACCGCGGCCGTGGCGCGGCCCAGCGAGCCCGCACCCACGATGCCCATCGTGCTGCCGTGAAGGTCACGGATCGGGTGGTCGAAAAAGCAGAACTGCTCGGCCTGCTGCCATCTTCCGCGCTCGACGTCAGCCCGGTAGTCGAGCAGCCGGCGGCGCAGCGCGAGGATCAGCGCAAAGACATGCTCGGGCACGCTGTGCACCGCGTAATTGCGAATGTTGCTCACCGCAATGCCGCGCTCGCGGCACGCTGCCAGATCGATGATGTCGTGACCGGTGGCGGCCAGCGCGATCATCTTCAGATGTGGCAACTGCGCCAGTTCGGCAGCACCCAAGCGCACCTTGTTGGTCAAGGCGATGGTCGCGTCGCGCAAGCGCTCAACCGTCTGATCGGCCGACGTCGCCTCAAACTCCTGCCAGGTGTGCGCAAAGGCGGGACGACGCAACGACGCTCGCAACGTCGAGCGATCGAGAAACACCAGATGTTCGGTCAGGTTGGCCACATCGCATTGTCGACGCGTCGGGCCCGGCCGCACCGTTCAAGCCGCCGTCAGAGCTGCGCTCGGTGCCATCATCCCGGTTGATTTCAAGACCCGCAAGGAACCCTCATGAGCTTCACCCTCATCGAGCAGGCCACGCCACGCCTGCACCGCTCGGAACTCGCCGTTCCCGGATCGAGCCCCGACCTGTTCGAAAAGGCCGCGCGTTCGGCTGCCGACATCATCTTTCTCGACTGCGAAGACGCCGTGGCACCCGACGACAAGGAGAAAGCGCGCAAGAACATCGTCGCCGGCCTGAACGACGTCGACTGGGGCCACAAGACGATGATGGTTCGCATCAACGGACTCGACACCCACTACATGTACCGCGACGTGATCGACATCGTCGAAGCCTGCCCGCGGCTCGACATGATCCTGATCCCGAAGGCCGGCGTGGCGGCCGATGTGTACGCGCTCGACATGCTGGTCACGCAGATCGAAGCGGCCAAGCAACGCACCAAGCGCATCGGCTTCGAAGTGCTGATCGAGACCGCGCTGGGCATGGCCAACGTCGAGGCCATCGCGCAATCGTCGAAACGGCTCGAAGCCATGAGCTTCGGCGTGGCCGACTACGCCGCGTCCACCCGCGCTCGCACCACGGTGATCGGCGGCGTGCACAAGGACAGCGTGGTGCTCACCGACAAGGACGAGCACGGCCAGCGGCAGTCCTTCTGGACCGACCCGTGGCACGCCGCGCAAACGCGCATGCTGGTGGCCTGCCGCGCCTACGGACTGCGCCCGATCGACGGCCCGTTCGGCGACTTCAGCGACCCGGATGGTTTCGTCGCGGCCGCCCAGCGCGCCGCGGTGCTGGGCTACGAGGGCAAGTGGGCGATCCACCCCTCGCAGATCGAACTGGCCAACCGCGTCTACACCCCGTCCGAAGCCGAAGTGAACAAGGCGCGCCGCATCCTCGAAGCCATGGCCGAAGCCGCGCGGCACGGCCGCGGCGCGGTGTCGCTCGACGGCCGGCTGATCGACATCGCCAGCATCCGCATGGCCGAAGCACTCATCGCCAAGGCCGACTCGATCGCCGCTGGCGGCTGAACCGATCCGCGTGCGGCGTGCGCGACTCAGTCCTGCCGCACGCAGTCCACGCCGTAGCGTTTGCCGCCGCCTTCAGTGTGTTCTTCAACCAGCCCGTGCACGTCGGTGGCAAAGCCGGGGAAGGCAGCGTTGAAGTCGCGCGTGAAGCGCAGGAAGTCGACGATCTTCTTGTTGAACACCTCACCCGGGATCAACAGCGGAATACCCGGCGGGTACGGCGTGAGCAAGGTGGTGGTGATGCGGCCCTCGAGCGCGTCGATCTCGACACGCTCGGTGCGGCGGTGCGCGATGTAGGCGTAGGCGTCGCTGGGCTTCATGGCCGGCTGCAGGTCTGACAGGTACATCTCGGTGGTCAGGCGCGCGATGTCACCCTTGGCGTACATGGCGTGGATGCTCTGGCACAGGTCGCGCAAGCCGGTGCGCTCGTAGCGCGGGTACTTGGCCACGAACTCGGGCAGCATCTTCCACATCGGCAGGTTGCGGTCGTAGTCGTCCTTGAACTGCTGCAGCGCCGTCACCAGCGTGTTCCAGCGGCCCTTGGTGATGCCGATGGTGAACATGATGAAAAACGAGTACAGCCCGGTCTTTTCGACCACGATGCCGTGCTCGGCAAGGTACTTGGTGACGATGCTCGCCGGGATGCCGCTCTTGGCGAACTTGCCCGACACATCCAGCCCCGGCGTGATCACCGTGCTCTTGATCGGATCCAGCAGGTTGAAGCCCTCTGCCAGATTGCCAAAGCCGTGCCACTTGTCGCCCGCCTTCAACACCCAATCGGTGCTCTTGCCGATGCCCTCGGCGGCGATCTTGTCCGGGCCCCAGACCTTGAACCACCAGTCGCGGCCGAACTCCTTGTCGACCTTGCGCATGGCGCGGCGGAAATCCATCGCCTCGGCGAGACTTTCTTCCACCAGCGCCGGGCCGCCCGGGGCTTCCATCATGGCTGCGGCCACGTCGCAGCTGGCGATGATCGAGTACTGCGGGCTGGTCGAGGTGTGCATCAGGTACGCCTCGTTGAACAGATGGCGGTCGAGCTTGCGCTCTTGCGCGTCTTGCACCAGCACCTGCGACGCCTGGCTCAAGCCGGCCAGCAGCTTGTGGGTGGACTGGGTGGCAAACACCAGTTGATTCTTTGGACGCGCCCGGTTCTTGCCCATCGCGTGGAAGGTGCCGTAAAAGCGATGGAATGCCGCGTGCGGCAACCAGGCTTCGTCGAAGTGCAGCGTGTCGACATAGCCGTCGAGCGCGTGCTTGATCGTCTCGGTGTTGTAGAGCACGCCGTCGTAGGTGCTTTGCGTGAGCGTCAGGATGCGCGGCTTGACGTTCTTCACGTCCACGCCCTTGAGCAGCGGGTTGGCGGCGATCTTCTTGCGAATGGCGTCGGGCGAAAACTCCGACTGCGGGATCGGGCCGATGATGCCGAAATGGTTGCGCGTGGGCCGCAAAAACACGGGCACCGCTCCGGTCATGATGATCGCGTGCAGGATCGACTTGTGGCAGTTGCGGTCGACCACCACCACGTCGCCCGGGGCCACCGTGTGGTGCCACACCATCTTGTTCGACGTGCTGGTGCCGTTGGTCACAAAGAAGCAGTGGTCGGCATTGAAGATGCGCGCCGCGTTGGTTTCGCTGGCAGCGATCGGGCCGGTGTGATCCAGCAGCTGGCCGAGTTCCTCGACCGCGTTGCACACGTCGGCGCGCAGCATGTTCTCGCCGAAGAACTGGTGAAACATCTGCCCGACCGGGCTCTTGAGAAACGCCACGCCGCCGCTGTGGCCCGGGCAGTGCCACGAGTAGGAGCCGTCTTGCGCGTAATCCATCAGCGCCTTGAAGAATGGTGGCGCGAGCCCGGCCAGATAGGTCTTGGCCTCGCGGATGATGTGACGCGCCACGAACTCGGGCGTGTCCTCGAACATGTGGATGAAGCCGTGCAGCTCGCGCAGCACATCGTTGGGCAGGTGCTGCGAGGTGCGTGTTTCGCCGTAGATGTAGATCGGAATGTCGGCGTTCTTGAAGCGGATTTCCTCGATGAACTTGCGCAAGCTCAGCACTGCCGGGTCGAGCTCGGGGCCGGGCGTGAACTCCTCGTCGTCGATCGACAGGATGAACGCGCTGGCGCGGCTTTGCTGCTGCGCGAACTGGCTCAGGTCGCCGTAACTGGTGGCGCCCAGCACCTCGAAGCCCTCTTTCTGGATGGCATCGGCCAACGCACGGATGCCGAAACCGGAGGTGTTTTCCGAGCGGTAGTCCTCATCGATGATCACGATCGGAAAACGAAAGTGCAGCATGGCAATCCTGTCGGTGGGCGGGGTGAAGAGCGCGGAGTTTAGGCCGCGCCGATGACCGGCCTTTGCATGCCGCCCACTACACTGGCTTGGGGCCGATGGGCGCCGAATTTCAAGGACGACATGGACTTTTCACTAGCCACGCTGTGGTGGGTGGCCGCAGGTCTTGCGGTGGTGGCCGAACTGGCCACCGGCACCTTCTACCTGCTGATGATCGCGCTGGGACTTTGCTGCGGTGCCCTAGCGGCCCATCTGGGGCTGAACGGCGCAGGCCAAGTCGCTGCCGCAGCGGCGGTCGGAGCGGGCGCCACCGCGCTGTGGCACTGGCGGCGTTTCAGCCAACCGCGCAGCTTGCCAGCGCGGGAGAACCGCGACGTCAACCTCGACATCGGCGAGTCGGTGGCAGTCGCCGCCTGGGCCTCTGACCACACCGCTCGCGTGCAGCACCGCGGCACCGACTGGACCGCACGACTGCAACCCGGCTTCGCCGCACAGCCGGGCCTGCACAAAGTGGTGGCCGTAGAAGGCAACTGGCTGGTGCTGGCTCCGACCGACGCTGCATCCTGAATCACCTCACGAAAGCCCCACATGGAATTCGCTCTCATCTTTGCCGTCATCGCTGTCATCTTCATTTCTCAGACCTTCAAGATCGTGCCGCAGCAAAACGCTTGGGTGGTCGAACGTCTGGGCAAGTACGACCGCACGCTCACACCGGGGCTGAAGTTCGTGGTGCCCTTCATCGAGAAGGTGGCCTACAAGCATTCGCTGAAAGAAGTGCCGCTCGATGTGCCCAGCCAGGTCTGCATCACCCGCGACAACACCCAGCTGCAAGTCGACGGGATCATCTACTTTCAGGTGACCGATCCGATGCGTGCGAGCTATGGATCCAGCAACTACATCGTCGCCATCACGCAGCTCGCGCAGACGTTGCTTCGGTCGGTGATTGGCAAGATGGAGCTCGACAAGACCTTTGAAGAGCGCGACACCATCAACGCGTCGGTGGTCAGCGCGCTCGACGAAGCCGCCGCCAACTGGGGCGTGAAGGTGCTGCGCTACGAGATCAAGGACCTGACGCCGCCGGCTGAGATCCTGCGCTCAATGCAAGCGCAGATCACGGCCGAGCGCGAAAAGCGCGCGCTCATTGCCGCCAGCGAAGGCCGCAAGCAAGAGCAGATCAACATCGCCACCGGCGAGCGCGAGGCCTACATTGCCCGCTCCGAAGGTCAGCGACAGGCCGAGATCAACAACGCCCAGGGTCAGGCCTCTGCCATCACCGCCGTGGCCGATGCCACTGCGGGTGCCATCACCAAGATTGCCGAGGCCATCCGATCACCCGGCGGCGAGCAGGCCGTGCAATTGAAGGTGGCCGAAAAGGCCGTCGAGGCCTATGCCCAACTGGCTCAGAAGAACAACACCATGATCGTCCCCGGCAACATGAGCGAGGTGTCTGCCCTGATTGCCACCGCGATGACCTTGCTCAAAAGCAAACCCCCTGGAGCGAACTGAACATGGCTCTCAACGTTCTGGGCACCGAACTTGTGCCCTGCTCCTACGCACCGCTGACTGGTTTTTTCCGCGATGGTTGTTGCAACACGCGGGCCGACGACACCGGGCTGCACTTGGTGTGCGCCAAGGTGACGGCCGAGTTCCTCGAGTTTTCTGCGCAGCGGGGCAACGACCTCAGCACGCCGCAGCCCGCGTACCGTTTTGCCGGCCTCAAGCCGGGCGACCGCTGGTGCCTTTGCGTGGACCGCTGGCGCGAGGCACTTGATGCCGGTGTGGCGCCTCCGGTGGTGCTCGAAAGCACCCACCAAAACACGGCGCTCCACGTGCCGCTCGAAACGCTGCAAGCCCATGCTCTGGGATCCGTCGGCTAGACTCGCGGCCCACGGAGAGGTGGATGAGCGGTTTAAGTCGCACGCCTGGAAAGCGTGTGGGGGCTAATAACCCCCCGCGGGTTCGAATCCCGCCCTCTCCGCCATTCGCCCTATAAAGACGTCAGAGAAAACGTCTCTACCCCCCAAACAACCCGCCTAACGGTTTGCGCTTGGGCACACCCACATATTCGTGTTGCCGGTGGCTTGCCGAGGCCACCGGCAGTACGCGGGACACAAACAGGGCTAACTGACCCTGTTTTGCTTTACTCAGCGCTGTGCGCCGTCGCCAGCTGCTTGCTGCCGCGCCTGCTCCTGCAGGTGGCCAATCTGCCGAGGCAGCATGGTGGTCGGCTGGCTGAACAGGACCATCTGGCGCTCGGCTCGAATCTCCCAGCGCGCCTCGCTGCGTTCCTTGCGATACCTGATCTCGGCCTCAGAGCGGGTCTTTTTCATTGGGCACCCCCATCAGCTTGACCGCCTTGATCCACTAGCGCGTCAGGCTCACCGTCTGATTCGTCGTCCTCCTCCTCATCTTCGTCTTCATCTTCATCGTCTTCGACCATGAACTGGTCCAGGTATTGGTCCGCCTCAGCGTCGTAGTACTTCTGCAGCTCGGGATAGAACACGCTGCTGACTGAGACGAATCCTCTGAGCGACTCCAGCTCACCACACCCAATGAGCGCGTCGAGCACCGAAAACACCAGACCGTTGACCTCTGCTTCTTGCGCGTGGTTTGTGCCGTCGATGAAGGCAATCAACTGCCGCAGTGACATCGGTGCCGCAGAGGAATTTCTCGGCAGCGCGAATTCGGTTTCGTACTCGTCCACCACCCGATAAGCGATCCGCTTACCGGCGCGCCTGGCGCGGATGCTGATCACGTCCTGCGTGACCGACGCCAGAACGATTCGCACGATCTCGATCTCGTTCTGCCCGAACTGCGGCAGGTACTCGCCGCCCATGAAGGCGGGATGAATGCTGCCAATCAGCTTTCGGGTTTGATCGTCGAGCTTGCTCTCGGTCAGCCACTCACCCCACACCGCAGGATCGAAGTCCTCAGACTCAAGCCGCTGCTGTACGTCTCTTCGGCGCTCCTCGCCGAGGATCGACGAGAGGATGAGTGCTTTGGGATCGACGTCCTGAAAGTAGGACTGGGGACGGTAGGCGTAGTCGAAGCCCGTTGGAAAACGGGTGACGTGATTACTCATGATGAGCTCCGGTTTAGCAGCAGTGCCGAAGAGGCGGGGGCCGCAATCTGGTTGACAAATCACCCCGGCCGAATTCCCCTGTGTGGGAGGTAGGCCAAACCTTGCACCAACAAAAAAACCCGCGTCAGCAAAGCCAAAGCGGGTCGTCCCCTTTAGCTGTTTTGGAGTTTCCTCCGCACCCGCAAGCTGGTTTCAAATCGGTGCTGGCTGGATGCTAACCATTTGGTACGGGATGTCAATTTCCGGCACCGATCGCCATCGCGAAGTTCAGTCACCGAGACGCCCCGAGTTCAAGGGTGTAGCTTTACTGGATCACCCCATGAGCCATCCAGGATCGACGATTGAACGCCAACTCCGTCGGATCGCCCATGCTCATCCTGTTTTTGTGCCTGCTGCTCGTCCCGATTCCAAGCCCGGCCTCAGCAACTGTTCCACTCCGCCCATCATGCAAGGCTGAGCGCCTTCGGGCGGAAAAGATGTGGCGAGAGCAGGAACTTGTTGCCTTCCCGAGCAACCCGCTGCGGGCCTATCGGTGCAAGCATTGACAAGCCCAATTCGCAATCGACTGGCTCACCCTATGAGCTTCCAGCCTGAGAAGCTTGATCTCCGTCACCAAGACGGCTTTCAAGACATCTACCGAGGAAGCTCCCATGACCCCAGGCTCAACCCACGTCGTCCGCTGTCCATCGTGCGGCCAACTCGGCACCTACCCGAGCATCGCCTCTGGCAACACCTTCGGGGCGGTGTACTACACGGATGGTCGGCGGGTGGCGCCCATGCTGCCCAATACACCGAGCGTTGTTCGTTGCGGCGGCTGCAGCGGTGTCTTCTGGCTCGCGTCGGCCACTGAGGTCGGCGAGTACTCGCCGTGGGGATCGGACGATGAATCGATCGACCCGACGTGGACCTCCGCAGCACGCCTTGTCGAGCCCGACGAGCAGCAATACCTCGCGGCCCTGGAGCAACTGGTTGGTGCTCAACCGCAAAGGTCACGCGAGGCACGGTTCTTCGCATGGTGGCGAGGTAACGACCGCCTTCGCTGCCAGCAGCCATCTGGCAGCAATGACACACCCCAGACCATCAGCCAACGCCACGCCAACATGCGCCAGCTCATCGCCTTGCTGGACACCGCCGAGCCGTCCGATCAGCTGATGCGCGCCGAGGTGCTGCGCCAGTTGGGTGAGTTTGATCAGGCGGTGGCCATCCTGAGCAAGCCCTTCCCGCCCGAGTACGACACCGCGCTCAGCCGCTTGCTGGGCTTGTGTGCGCAGCGAAATTCGATGCTGCAAAAGCTGTAACCCGCGGTCCGCTAGCCTTCAGACATGCCCCGACCAAACCACCCCGAAGCCCGTTGCACCACCATCGTCCGCAAGGCGATCGCTGTGGTCCGCCCGCAGTTCCGGCTGTCGTTTGCGCACGGCATCCACGGCGTGCCGCACTGGACGCGGGTGTGGTTTCACGGTCGCTCACTTGCTGCATCGCTGGATGTGAACCCAAGCGTTCTGGCGTGGTTTGCCTTCTTGCATGACAGCCAGCGGCACAACGACTACACCGATCCGCTGCACGGCACGCGTGCTGCCGACTTCGCGCTCAGGCTGCGGCACGACGGTGTGATCACCGAACTGGCCGACACCGAGTTCGAGCACCTGTGCGAAGCGATGCGACTGCACAGCGACGGCCACACGCTGGCCGAACCCGCCATCCAGGCCTGCTGGGATGCCGACCGCCTGGACCTGGGGCGCGTGGGCTTCACACCCGACCCCAAGCGGCTGTGCACTCCCCGCGCCAAGCGACCCAAGACGATCCGCGAGGCGCTGCGCATGTCCGAAGGACTGGCCAGATCCCCATCCACAAGCCGAGTCCCGGCAAGCAAGTGACCGATACCGACACCATGAACTTCATCCCCCGTGCACTTCGCTCCACCCTGCTCTTGCTCATCGCGTTGGCACCCGCTCTGCCCGCCTTCGCCCAATATCAACCCAGCTACACCGTGCTGCGCAGCACCCAGCATGTGCACGTGAACCGAGACGGCTCCAACACGGATGACATCTCGAGCCTGGTGCGCATCGACACGCCCAAGGGCATTGAGCTGCTTGGCGAACAGCGACTGTCGTATGTGGGCTCGCTCGAGACCATGGAAGTGGTCGAGGCCTGGACGCTCACCCCAGACGGCCAGCGCATCGACGTGCCGCCCAGCGGCATCCGCACCATGGAAGAGTCGGATTCGGGATCGCCTCAGTTCAGCGACGGCAAGGTGCTGATCATCATTTTTCCGGCGGTGAGCGTGGGTGCGCAGACGTTCTGGCGCGCCCGCAGCGTGCAGCACACGCCTTACTTTCCCGGCAACTTTTTCTGGTCGCGGTTCTTCTCTCCACAGGTGGTGCAGCAAGACACCCGCCTGAGCATCACCCACGACCCGGCCATCGCGCTGTCGATCGAAGCCAGCGGCATGTCGGGCGGCGCGGTGGCTGCCCTGGCTTCAGACGCGCCGGGCACGATTCGGCATGAATACGCTTTCAAGCAAGACACCGCCTACCCGCCCGAACCCGGCCGGCTCCCGTTGACCGACTTTGCGCCGCACGTGCTGGTCACCAGTTTCAAGAGCTGGGGCGAACTCGGGCTGGCGTATCAGGCGCGAGCCCGACCGCAAGCAGAGCCGACCGAAGCCATCACCCGCCTGGCCACCGAGCTGACCGCCGGCAAGACCACCCCGCGCGACAAGGTGCGCATGCTGCACCAATGGGTCAGCCGCAACATTCGCTACGTCAGCATGGACATCGGCGCCGGCGGGTTTGTGCCGCACAGCGCACAAAGCATCCTCGACAACCGCTACGGCGACTGCAAGGACCATGTGGCGCTGCTCGAAGCGATGCTGCGCTCGGTCGGTATCGAAAGCTCCCCGGCGCTGATCAACTACGGTGATGCGGTGCGGCTGCCCAAGCTGCCGGTGTCCTCACCGATCAACCACGTGATCACCTACATCCCGAGTCTGGATCTGTACCTGGATGCCACCTCCCAGTTTGCGCCCCTGGGCACGCTGCCTGACGGCGACCTCGACAAGCCGGTGCTGCTCACCGCCACGGGCGAGGTGGGCCGCACGCCGGCCATGCATCCGCAGCGCGAATTCATTCACTCGCACGCCAAACTGACGCTCAGCAAGACCGGTGAGGTGACAGGCCGATCGGTCACCCGTTATGGCGGCAGCCACGAGATCGACTCGCGCGGCGCGCGCTTCGACCATCAGGGGCGCGAGGTGTCGCAGATCGTCGATGACTTGCTGTCGAGGTTTGATGAGACCGGCACCGGGAACATCGAGCAGCCCGATCCGCTGGATCTGACGGTGCCGTGGGAGTTGACGTCGAATTTCAAGCTCGACCCGGTGGTCAACATGCCCGGGCCGGCGGCGATGACCCTGCCCGTGGGGTTGGTGCCAGGCGTCATCCCGAGCATGCGCACGTTCAAGGCTTTCCCTGAGCGCCGCTTCGAGTTCTATTGCGGCTCGCACGGGTATCGCGAGGAGACGGAGATTGCCTTTCCGACCAGCACCCGCATCGATCGCATTCCGCCCAACGTGACCTTCAGCCGTGGGGCACTTCGCTATTCAGCGCAGTACCAGCGGCGCGGACAGAGCTTGCACGTGGTGCGTGAATACACGGCACACCGGCAAGGTCTGGCGTGCAATGCAACCAACGACGCGGACTGGGCGGCGCTGCTGCCGGTGCTGCAGAGGGATTTGAGGGGGCAGGTGTTTTTCAAGTAGGTCGATTGGCTTGACTTGCCCAACGCGCCAAGGTTAGATGCAGCATCCGCATCAACGATCAGTGGCGGCTGTGCTTCGTCTGGCGTGACGATGGTGTGCACGATGTCGAGATCGTCGACTACCACTAGTGAGGTAAACATGAAGGCATTGCTTGACGAAATCCACCCGGGAGAGATCCTGCTCGAGGACTTCATGAAGCCCATGGGCATCACCGCGCGCAAACTGGCGGCCGACCTCGACGTACCGCCAAGTCGCGTGAGCGAGATCGTCAACGGTCATCGACCGATCACGGCAGACACGGCACTGCGCCTGGGGCTGTTTTTCTCGATGGAGCCGCGCTTCTGGATGAACCTTCAATCCGAGTTCGACATGCGCGTGGCCGCACGCGAACTGCAGCCGAAGATCTCGCCTCGCATCAGGGTGTTTGAGCAAGTCCCCGTCGGGGACTGAGCCACCAGGCTCTGATCCGCCGACCTACCCCGCGCCGCTGAACGGGTTGAGCACCTTCACCCCGGTTCCTTCGAAGTCCGCGCAATTCCGTGTCACCACGGTCAGGTCGTGAATCAGCGCGATGGCGGCGATCTGCTTGTCAAGTTCATGCTCGGGGTGTGGCACGCGCAAACGCCCCCAGACCTGTGCGGCGTCGGCATCGAAGGGCAGGATGTCTTGCCCGTGCTGGTCCAGTAAATCCGTGAGCCAGTCCTCGAGCAGTTGCGCCTGGTCGGCGTCGCCCCGGTGGCGGATGAGTTCCACACCCCGGCGCAACTCGCCCATAGACACCGCCGACAGATACACCGGTTCGCCTGCCTCGGCAATGCGCTTGAAGAAATCGGTGACGCCGCGGTTGGCCTTGGCCTTCTTGCGAGCCTCGCTGATGACGTTGGTGTCAATCAAATACACGCGGCACCTTCGACTCTGAGCTGACACGCTCGAAATCCGCGTCCGTGCCGACCGGCGGCATGTCGGCCACCATCTCGGCAAAGCTGCGCTTGCGAGGCCGACTGAGCGCGGCCGCAAGAATCGCCCGATGCTCCGCCTCGGCGCTACGGCCGTGTGCGCCGGCGCGTGCCTTGAGCGCCTTGACCAGTTGGTCATCGATGCCGCGAACGAGCAGGTTTGCCATCTTTCACCCCCTAATTTGATATCAATGATATCGAGTCGGGTTACCCGGATCAGGTAACGGAAAAATCAGACTTGGGCTCTCAGCCCCTACTGGGTCCAGTTCTCGACTTGAAGGCCCTTGACCCGCCCGAAGTCCTTCACGTTATTGGTGACGATGATCGCCCCCATGGCCCGCGCGTGCGCCGCAATCATCAGATCAAACGCGCCAAGCTGAGCCCCCCCCTGCGCTTGAGGTCCACCCGAATTTCGGCGTAGTGCTGGGCCGCCTCTTGGGGCCATTCCAAGACTGATACGAGGATGATGCAGGTGTCGGTGTCCAGCATGAACAGTGGAACCGTCAAAACGAGCGCTCCTGGACCGGCATGCGTTGCGCGTCAGCCATGAAGTCGGCCGAGGCCGTCAGGCCGGAAGCGAAAAAGCTGGACCAATCCGTCGGACGCGGCGTGAGCACGACGCTTTCCCCCTCACGACGTATGAACACCTTGTGCTGGTAATCCGTGAGCTGGATGCTGGAAGAAAGGAGAGCGCTCATCCCTAGGCTAGCGGCTCGTTGGCGAGTGACCCCCTTCATGAACAGGCTGCGCGCATCTGAAAAGCGCGGCGTCTCCGTAACCTGCCGCTCAAGGAAGGTCAACAGGTTCCGAATTGGCTGGCGCCAACGCACTTCCAGCTCAGCAACAGGTACGTTCACTATCTTTTTGTTGGGGAACTGCACCAAAAGGGTGCTGCCCTCGCCGTCCAGCACACGCCCGACCTGCCAGCGTCCGGTCGTTTCGTCGTGTCGGAAAACCCGGGTCTGTTTGTCCAACGCTACTGGATCCAGTGCCTTGGCACTTGTTTCGATCCGGAATTGCGCGGCATCGCCGGGCACGTCAAAGTAGACGACCGTGGCACGGTTGCCATTTAACTCGGCCAACTTACCAATGCCGAGGCCATGACCCGCCCCGGACTTCACCCTAACGAACGAACCGACATCCACTCAGTGCCCCAATAAATTTCGCTAGGCGTTAGCCAACAAAGGAACCCACAAATCGGCCACCCAGCCCTTTTGACAGCGCCCGATCTCGCACGCGATCATTGGTTGCGCTTTTGCCCAACTCGACCCGAGACAGCACGCACTTTTGTCGGAATGCCGGTGCCTGGACGGCGCCTCAGCTGGTCACATAACAACTGAACCCGAAACAAGCATGCCGATAGTAGGAATGTTTAAAGCATTTTTCTAAAGAAAAGCCCGAACTTGACACCCTCTTTTGGGGGTGTCAAGTTACGAGCGCAGGCGCCCACCCCTCCGACGATCACTGCAATAACTCTTGCGGCCCGACTGGCAACCATCCGCACAGCACCTCACTGGGCACCAACGTCACAAAGATCCCATCGGTACTGTCTTCTGGCAATCGGGGTGGCCAGTCGAGCAGCGTGACGTCCATGCCGGCAAAGTGATCGGCCAGCGGGCGTGTCGCCGATGGGCCGAAGGTGTCAAACCACTCACCCATGTCAGCGATGGCGAGAATGCCCACGAGTTTGGGTTGCGCGTGTGACGCTGTGCTCACAGCGGCTCTCAATTGCGCAAGGCCGGACTTGATGCTGCTTTTGCTGGCGCTGGCCTTGACCTCAAGGATGACGGTCGTGCGGTTGCCGGCTTCAAACACGCCATCCAGCTCGCGAAAGCGCACGAAAAACCGGTTTTGGATGTCTCGCTGCTCCCAGCGCAAGACCCGATAGTCGGTAGGCGACAGTTGCTGCGCGACTTCGCCACGCACGCGGTTTTCAACCAGCCGGCTGAGCGCCAGGTTGGGATCAGCCACCGTTTCTGGCGCGTTCACCTTGTTAAGGAAGGTGTGATGCGCCGTGTGGCTGCGATAACTCTTTGCGCTGATGGGCAGCAGCATGACCCCTCTGATTGATGACATGGCGGGCTCCGGTGGTTGGCAGGGTTGCCAGACGGATGCTGATTGGCGAGGGGCTCACCAGGTGAGCCTGGTCGGGGCGCTGCATGTGGCCTGGCGTCTTGCGCCGCCACCGCGCCAGACAAGTCTATATAAAGACTACATTTAGTCTCCAAGCAGTCACAAGGATGGCCATGCGCTACTCATCTCAAGTCAAACCGATCAGCTATCTCAAGGCGAACGCTGCGGAAGTCCTGAAGCGTCTGGCTGAGCAGCGGGAGCCCATGGTCATCACCCAAAACGGTGAAGCCAAAGCTGTCCTTCAGGACGTGGCCTCGTTTGAAGAGACCCAGGAAACCTTGGCGTTACTGAAAATTCTGGCGCTGGGCAACCAGGACGTGGCTGCTGGCAAGGTCAAGCCTGCAGCTGATGTCGTAGCCCGTCTGCGCGCTAAGCGAACCCCCGCCTGATGGCTGGCGCACAAGCCGAGTTCGCAGTCCTGCTCACAGAGGGTGCGGAGCAGGACTTGGAGTCCATCCACGACTACATCTGCGAATTCGACTGCGTGGCCAACGCCCATCACGTGCTGGATGAGCTGATGGCTGCTGTGGACAGCTTGTCGAAATTTCCGCAGCGCGGCAGCTACCCGAAGGAGCTGGTCAGCCTCGGCATCAAGGAGTACCGCCAAACCTTCTTCAAACCGTACCGAGTGATCTACCGTGTCTCAGACAGCCAGATCATCGTCTACCTGATTGCTGACGGGCGTCGTGACATGCAGTCCGTGCTGGCTCGAAGGCTGCTGGGCGCGTAGGCTGTGAAGTTTCAATAGGTTGTTGGTGTCCTCACAGCCAGGCGGCCTGTGAACTCGACGCGGCAACCATTCAGCCCTACACCCGCTCGTCACCGAGTTGGGCCGGCACATCGGGCACCAGCTTGAGGTAGCTTTCAAAGTCGGCACGGTTGCCTTTGGCAGCCTCAGATTTCAGGTAGTCCAAAGTCATCACCGATGCCATCTTTTCAGCGGCGGCGCTGGCGATGAACTGGTTGACTGAGATTTCATCGCGCGCGGCCAGTTCCTTGATCTTTTGATGAACCGAGTTGGGCAATCGAACCGTCAATGCAGTCATGGTGAAGTCCTTAAAAGATTCAAAAAATCTGCCGGTTTGACGGCTTGCAGTTTCAATTCCTCGACCCTGCGGAAGTCCTTGATGTTGTGGGTCACGATGAACTGGCTGCCTGAGGCCACCGCACACTCCACCACCATGTCGTCATTCGGGTCACTCAAAAACGGCCTCCACAAGAAGTGGACATCCTGCAAATGGGCAATGGAGGCAAGGTAGCGCAGATAACCCAAGGACATCTCAGCAGTGGCACCCGGTGGCAAGTGTTCTGGCCGGGTCAACACCGCCTGCCACTCTGTGTACAAGGCAATGGTGAGGGCAGGCTCGAATCGCCGTGACGGCAACATGCTCATCAACTCAAAGCTTGCCCCATCGCGTGACCTCGCCGCAGCAACCAGCACTGACGTGTCAAGAACTACCCTCAAAACTCAGCCCCCTATTCATGGTTGCGCCTGCATAACCATATTTTATTCAGCTTTCTCGGACTTGCAACTTAAAACTGTCTCGCTCCTGCTGCAGCCAAGACGCAAAGCGCTTATCCACGGGCGCGCGATCGGCGCATCTCACGCAAGACTCGCGCGGCGGTGGGTAAGCCGTCTGGCTCGCCACTGCGGTACCGGCTGTCAGTCGTGCTGACAGACCTGAGGCTACCGACCTGCCAATGCGTGCTCAGCAAACGGTCGTGACAGCGGCAGCTGTTGCAGTCCTCATGATGTTGGCGCAGGGTCAGCCCGTTTGATTTCCCGCTGGCTGAGTCAGCCCGGTTGATGTCCGTCACCGCATCGCCCTTGCCCGCTCGCGCGGGCGCAATCGCCGGCCTCATCTCCTGAAACCCGGCAGCCGAAAGGCGTGGAGATACCCGTCAGGCTTCGCGCACGACAGCCGCGCGCCCTGCCCCAACCGGCATCCCTGCAGCGCCCGACGGCCTGCTGCGCTGCCGACACCAGTCGGCCAGACCGAAGCGGCGACAGTCGATGTCCAGCTGGCGCAACCTCGCCAGCGCCCTGCTGCTGATCCTCATACCCGCTGCGCCAACCGCGTCGTCACTACGCGGCGCCACCCAGTAGTGACGACGCGCATGCTGCCCCAGCGCCCCAGGGCTGACTTCGGGCAGCCGCAAGTGACCGCCCCACGTGACGGGCTCACCGCGCGTCAGAACGGCAGATCGTGCAACGCGATCTGCCCAGCCCGCTCCCCGCGGGTCATGTCATCCATGGCGCCACCTGGCGCACCCCCGAGCCTTGGGCAATGGCTCGACCCGATGGACCGACTTGCAGCAGCAAGCGCCATCGAAGCCAATGCCGCGTGCCGCGGCGGCCAGCAGCAAGACCTTGGCACAAAACGGCGCGAGCTGGACCGGGAAGCTCGGCTCACGATCAGCGCAGAGCTGGGGCATGAGAGGGAGCACATCTCGGCGGTGTATCTCGGCCGGTAGATACCGACATTGGCGGCGGCGTGAATCACCCGACGCCCAGGATCCAGCCCTCCACACCGGCCACCATGCGCTCTGGCAGCGTCAGATTCGGTTGCAGAAACCGCTCGAGCTGGCCAGACCGGTCGGCTTCACTGAGCCAAGACGCCACTGCATACGCGTCGTGCTGGTCGGGCGTGCGGTCATCAGCCGGAAAGGCGTGCTTCCACAGCGAGGGGTAGACCTCGACGACGGCAGATTTCCCCGAGGGGACTGACCAACCATCGAATGGCCAGACATGCAGCCGGCTGCCGAGTTGCCGGCGCAGGTAAAGCAGCCAGGGAATGCCGGCATGGGTCGACTTGGCTACCGAGCCCTGGACGTCGAAATGGAACACCGACTTGGCCGAGCCGGCACGTTGTTCGGTCATCCGGCGCCAGCGGGTGTTGCCGGTGCGCGCTGCGCCGTTACCAGCCAGGCCGTCGCGCACGAAATCGACATAGGTGTGCTCGGCATCCGTGGGCCAGTGGCGCTGAAAGTCCGCCAGAAACTTGGGCCAGTCAGGCTCCAGCTGGTGCACTTCGAAATAGCGCAGCGGAAACGAAAACCCGTGATCGATACCGACGATCGTGGGGACGTCTTCGGCCAGGCGCTCGGCGAGCCACTCCGCGATGCCGCGTCGCGTCCAGTACTTGCGCGGGCTCGGCGGCGGCGCCACTTCCTGGGCCACAGCAGCGCCGTCGGCGCAATAGACCCGGAGCCCCTTCAGGCTGGACTCGGGCGTCTGCGCACCGGAGTAGTCGATGCCGATGTACCGGGTGAACGCAGTGGCCATCGGAGTGCTGGCCCTACGCTCAGGCCAGTACCTTGAGCCCGTGCTTTTCGACGACGGCCAGCAGCTTGAGCGCCATGCCGCTCGGCCGTTTGGTTCCGGCCTCCCATTTCTGCACCGTGGATTCGCTGGTGTTCAGAAAGCGCGCAAACACCGGCTGGCTGACGTGTTCGCCCTCCCGAATTCGCTTGATCGCCTCAGGTGCGATCTCCACCGGCGAGGCAAGGCACGACTCATCGAAATCACGCATGGTCGCCTTGTCGATGGTGCCGGCACGGTGCAGCCCCTGCGCAGCGCTGTAGATGGCCTCGAAGGCGTCACTCTTGAACTTGGCTTTACTCGTCATGGAAAAAGCTCCTGTAAGTCACCTTGACTCAGTGCGAATGCCAACTCGGCATCCGTCATGCGACCGTAGAACTGCGCGAGCTTCCTGAAGGCAGCAAGCTCGTCGGGATCGATGTTGGCCCGATCCTTCTTGGCAAAGAGATACGCGAAGACCCAGTGCTGGCCACCCTTTGCCAAGACGATGGAGCGGTGCATGTTCTCGTTGAGCCGTTTCTTGAATACGCCGCCGCCCAAATCATCGGCCTGACCCTGCATGACCTCAAGAATCGCAGCCACCAACGCCGGATCACCAATGCGCGCTTTTTTGGCAGCTTTGCCGAACCAAGCGGTCTTGAATGCTCTCGTGGAAGGCTTTCTTGGCATGACAAAGCATAGCACCCGGTCCTACTTAAAGCATCTGCCGTCATAGGCTGGCCGAACTGCCCCCGCGCGGCTCAGCGCAACGCCTCCAGGCAAGCCTCCGGCGCCTTGTCCAGCACCCTCAGCAACGCCCTGGCCGCACCGGTGGGGCTGCGTTTGCCTTGCTCCCAGTTGCGTATGGTGTCGAGCGACACGTCGATGCGACGCGAAAACTCGAGTTGCGTCAGCCCCAGACGCTTTCGGACACGTTGCGCAAACGCAGCCGCGTCATGGGCTGAGGCTGCATCGTCGAGCCGCTGTTGCGCTTCGAGGTCGGCCTCTGAGGTGCCCTCGAGTTTGCGCAGGTTCACCCGCCCTGCCGGCAACGGCTGGACGGCCGAATCAAGCTTGAAACGCACCGTTTTCATAGTCATTCACCTCGCGAAATCAAAGCCCCTGTGCTCAAAGCACTGGCTGCTTTTGGCTTCGTCCCACTCGAACTCCATGAGATCAATTGTAGTTCAATGGACTACAAAAGACGGTGGCCGGCGCTCCGCTCAAATGCCAGCCATCGCATCCAGCAACCGGCGGAACCTCGAAGACCGCTGCCCGGAATGTCCCGGGCTGCCGAGCTTGTCGTCAAAGATCGCGTTGGCGGCGCTGATCACTTGCGGGTCGATGGCAGCCAGGGCGGCTTGAAGCGCCGAGTTGATGGCGGCGGGATCGTCGGTGCCGGTGTGGGCGTTGACCCAGTGGGCCAGCAGCACCCAGGCCTGAGCCTGATCGATACCGCAGGCGATCACCTCATCGAGCGCATCACGCTCGTCGGGACGCAAGACCAGTGCGGCGCAACGTGCGTTCAGGCCTTGCACCTCACCGCCGCCGCCCAAGTGATCGGCCACCGTCTGCGCGATGACACGCAGCGATTTTGTGGCGGCCTTGGCGCCGGTCACGATGGTCTGCCCGTCGTCACTTGAGGACATCTGAATGCCAAACTTGATACCCGACTTGGGCGCCATGCGGCTGGGCGCCGCTGGCGACGAACGGGTACGCCACACGGTGGGGGACTTCATGGCTCGGAAGTCGGTGGTGTCGGTGGCGCTGTCTCCGGACGACATGGCACTCAGGCTCATGCCCATGCTGCAACTCAAGACGGCCACGTGGTCATCCACTGAACTCGTCGCCCCCCACCCCGCCGCCAGCATGGCCTGCACGCGGTGGAGCTCAGCTGCTTCTTGCGGCTTGTCGGCTTCGGCGCGCTGGTGCACCAGGATGCAGTTCGTTTGAGGGCCCATCAACTGATAGGCGAGTGCCAGCGGCAGTGAGCCTTTCTCGCCAAGAGTCTTGATCCGCTCGGCCGCAGCGATTCGCGGCAAGGTGTCGCCCGGGCATGCAGCACTGGCTTCGCCACGGGCCAGCGTGGTTTGTTCGCCTTGGTCGTTCAGCGCCGTCAGTTGCACCGCAGTCGTCTGGGCATTGGCCGACAGACCGGCGAAGGCGATCACCGTGTCGCCGCCAAACACGCTCAAGGGCACGGCCGTTTGCCACTGGGGTTGGCTGCCCCAGTCGATGCGGGTCTCGCGCCAAAGCGGCTGGCGCATGCGGAAGATCATGCGTGCGGCTGCGGCTTCGAGTGCCTCGCCGGGGGTGGCGAACTCGCACGCGCCACCGGTCTCCTCGGCCAGCGAGCGCACGACGCTGTGAGCCGGTGCAGAACCCACGCCGATCACGAAGATGCGGTGGCCGCTTTTTTTGGCGGCTTCGATCGTTTCTTCGACCTTCCAAATCTCGCCATCGGTGAGCAGCAGCACATCGGCGTTGCCCATGCCTCGGGCCGAGGGCAGCTTGAACACCGACGCCAGAGCGAGGTGCATTTCGGTGCCACCCAGATCGGCATCAATGCCGTCGATGAGCGAGCCGAGCTGGCTCAGCGCCTTAGGCGCGCAGGCGGTGGGCTTGAGACGATGCTGGGACGTGGAGCCGAAGCAAGTCAGGCTGACGTGGTCACCCTCCCCCAGCCTTTGTGCGACACCGGTCAAGGCCACGCGTGCCGATGCAATGCTGTCGCCAGCCATGGAGCCTGAGCAGTCCACCAGCAGCTTGAGCGCGATGGCGCCGCGCGACGCGCTGGCCTGCGGCTGGAACGCCGCCATCACCACCACCGGTGCGGCGTTGGCGACGCTGTCGTGGGCCTGGATCACCAGCGACGGGGATGGCTCCACGGGTTTGAGCAGGATGACCACATCGCGGTCGAGCCACGCGCCTTCGGCCAGATCAAGCTGCAGGCCGCCTTCGAGCGTGGACCGGGTGAACCGGTGCGTGGGGCAATCGAGCGCCCCTAAGGCGAGTGAGCCCGCCACGGTAATCGACAGCGCGAGCGGGTATTCGGCGAACAAGGATGCGGTGGGTTCTTGCTGGGGCTGCAGGCCCGAATCGGCGGGGTTGCCGTAGCGCGGGGCGATGGTGCCGGGGATGGCCAAGCGGATGCGGCCTTGCTCGAACATGAGGCACTTGGCAAAGCGCACCTCAAGCACCATCTCGTCGCCGGGCTGGAGGTTGCCGACGTTGGCGGTGTGGATGCCACCGCCCGAAGCCTCGAGCATCACGGGCGCGTCACCTTGGGCCAGGGCCACCTCGTACTCGCGCTCGGCTTCGCGCTTGGAGGTGATGGTGCCGACCTTGCGAGCGCCGTTGAGCTCGCTCGCAAAACCGAGCAACACGGCCTGGTCTGGCAGCGGGAAGGTGTAGATCACCTCGAGGTTCTTGCGCCCGGCGTTGCGGTAGGTCTGGCGCAGCGTGAGTTCGAACAGCACGCCATCAAGACGGCCGACAGCTTGCACGCCCGCGAGCACGGGCGGCGCCTGATCTTCGTCTCGGCATGACAGGGCAAAAGGTTCACAGAACATGGGGGCTCCCTTGGGTTGGGGGTTTGGCTTAAGGGCGGTTGGGCCCGACGCGCGTCTTGCGTCTTTCGTCTTAATTAGGCCTTGCGGGCCTGCTGATCAGTTCGCACTTGCCGGTACAAGTCAGTGATGCCACGCACCAGCGCGCGCACTTGCTCTGGCGACAAGCCAGCGCGGCCGGGTTCGACATGAACCTCGAGCCCGTCTGCAAGCGTCACGCGGCTCCACACCTCGACCGAACCGGGCTGCACCCGGCGTGGTGGCGGGTCTTCGGGTGCCCCGGCAGTCAACTCCTTGATGCGATCCAGACTGAGCCCGGCTTCGGTCCAGCGGCGAATGAGCAACAACTGCTCGAGGTGACGTTGCTCGTAATACGCGCCGCGCTTGGCCCCAACGGGGCGATCGACCAGACCTTGCTGGATGTAGTAGCGGACGGTTCGAGCGGTCAACCCCGACAGGGTGGCCAGATCGTCGATGGACAGCCGCTGCCCGGTAACGGGTGCTTCGTCTGATTCGGAAGGCGAGAACGAATTGATCATTCGGCATTAACACACACCATTTACTGACAGTCAAGTGTTCTATAAAGGCAAGCCACGGTTGGGGTGGCGTAGTTCTGCTCGAGGGCAGACGAGCAGCATCCGTGGCGAAAAGCTCATGGGGTGAGCCTTTCGTTGCCGCCGTAGAAATGTTTTTTGCGACGGCGGGGCTCGCTGTATCCGGATGTCATGGCGACAAATCGCAATCTGGAGCTTGACCTCTGCGGCACACCTAGACACCCCCAGGGGGTCAGATGCGTTGGTCCCACCCCCACCCCCGGGGGGGTCTATCGCGTTGGGCTTGGCGAGCGACGGAACACGTCCGCGCCATTGGGGTGATCAACTCCCCTGAAGGCACCGGGCATGCGACACCCCACCGTTCAACAAGCGCTCGAGCTCCTGGCTTGCGAAGTCCTGCCCGCGACGGATGCACTCACGGGCCCGCAAGTTGTGCGCGACTACCTGAGGCTGCTGCTGGGGGATCGGCCGCACGAGGTGTTCGCCGTCGTCTTCCTGGATGCGCAGCACCGGGTGATCACGACGGAAGAAATATTCCGGGGAACGCTGACGCAGACCAGCGTCTATCCGCGTGAGGTGGTGATCGAAGCGCTGCGCAGGAACGCGGCAGCCGTCATCCTGTGCCACAACCACCCATCCGGATCGGTCGAGCCCTCACGGGCCGATGAATACCTGACGCAGACGCTGAAGTCAGCGCTGGCGCTGGTCGATGTCCGGGTTCTTGATCATGTGATCGTCACGCGGGGCGCCGCGGTGAGCCTGGCGGAGCGTGGGCTGATCTGATCGAGTCGCTTGTGCCGAAAGACCGAAGAGGCCCCATGGGCCCCTTTTGCGTTGCGTGGACGGCGAGCACGGGCCTTCCCTGCAAAAGGGAAACGAGCCATGGCGCGGTCGCCCACGCATAGCCAGGTCGGAGGCAACAGGCCTCGTGACAAAAGGGACAAGCGGCGACAAACCGGAAAGCACAGCGTCCCGAAATTCGCCGTTGGTATTTTTGTTGGTATCTGTGGATTCAAAACGTCCACAAACAAACATTCAAGCACCTCTCAAGGCATCTTATGAATGACGCCCTCCCACGGATGCAATGAATACGGGCCTTAGCGGCCCGTTTTTCATTTCTGCTAACGCCTCTGCCCATGAGCAGAGCAAAGATCCTTTTCACCACCTGGCGGATTTCCCCAACACCATCGAGCCGGACACCTACCGGCTGCTCATCAAGGGTGCGGTCAGCAAGGTGCTCAGCCTGTCGCTGGACGAGCTCAAGACCATGCCCGGTCAAACCGAACTGGTCGCCATCAATCAGTGCTTAGGCAACAGCCGCGGCTATTTCTCACCGCGCGTTTTCGGCGCGCAACTCGGTAACGGCGCCATGGGGAACGCCCGCTGGACGGGGGTATCGCTCAAGGCCGTGCTGGAGCGTTCTGGCGTTCAGGCCGACGCGCGCGACGTCACCTTCAACGGTCTGTACAAGCCTGTGATGGCCAGCACGCCCGACTACCACAAGGCACTCGACATCGAGCATGCGCTGAGTCCTGAGCCGTTGCTCGCCTGGGCCATAAATGGCGAAGATCTACCCTTCCTCAACGGCTACCCGCTCAAACTGATCGTGCCGGGCTACTTCGGCACCTACTGGGTGAAGCATCTCGCACAGATCGAGGTGATCGACCACCCATTCACCGGGCATGACGCGTACTTCATGAGTAAGGGATTGCCTGCCGGACAACGACTGCCTGTGCGTGGCACCGGGCACGGCCGCAGACAAAACCCGGCCGATTTCCACCCTGCCAGTGCGCAGCTTTCTCACCAGCGTGACGGCTGGGGGCGTGTTGCCTGCGGGACAGGTGGTGGAGCTCAAGGGCCTTGCCTTCGATCGCGGGGCGGGGCTGACGGCGGTCGATGTGTCGATTGACGGCGCATGCAGCTGGCGCAGTGCCACGCTCGGCAGCGACCTCGGACGCTTCTCGTTTCGCGAATGGCATCTGCCGGTCACGTTCAAACGCAATGGTCCGGCCACCGTGATGGTGCGGGCCACCAACAGGCAAGGTGAGGTGCAACCGATGACTGCCGACTGGAACCCCGAGGGCTACCGGCGCCGGGTGGTCGAGACCACGTACATCACCATCGTCTGAGGAGCGCGCCATGCCGACATTCGCCAAGCTGGCCCTTTGCCGATCCGCCCTACTCGCCTCGGCCATTTCCCTGGCTGCCGCCGGTGCTGCCGCCGGAGTCATCACCCTGCCGCCGGACAGCTCGAAGCTGCGGCCATCGACCTTACCCCGCTATCCGCTGGCGCAGCAAAAATGCGGCATGTGCCATGCGGTCGATCACATCAGCCACCACCCTCCCGGTCTCGACCCAGTGCATTGGACCGCCGAGATGGGCAAGATGCAGCACTCTTATGGCGCGCCGCTGAACCGGGACGAGATCGCCCTGATCGGCGCCTATCTGGCTGTCACCTACGGCAGCGCCAAGGCCAGCGACACCAGCGTCACGCCACTGACCGCGACTTGGGAGGCCGCAAAAACGGCGCGAGACTCGAAGTCTGCGGGTGGTAGCGACGCCATCGATGTACATGCTCTATTGACGGCCAACGCCTGCCTGAGTTGCCGTGCTCCGCAAAAAGCCGTTGCAGGACCGGCGTTCAGTGCGGTCGCCGCGAGATACCGCGGCGAGGCCACCGCACCCGCCCGGCGCACCAACTCGATCCGCCAAGGCGGCGTCGACGAATGGGGCCAGGTGGCCATGCCGCCGATGGCTCATCTTGGCGACGATCAGATCAGGGCGCTGGCAGCATTTGTGCTAAAGCAGTAGGCGCCAGCAACCCGCTCCAGGTTTTCTTGGACGGCGAGACACCGCCGAAGTGGGTTGATGCGGACTCGCTGCGCCGGGATGTCGATATCTGGCGCGTGCCGGGCAAGGTTTGACTGAAGGCCAAGCTGACTTTGGTGGCGCTGAAAGCGCATCCTTGGGAGTAAGGCGTAGGTGTGACGGTCAACGGCTTATGGGAATTCGGGCAGCGTTGACTACAAAAAAGTGCCAAAGGTGGGCGTGCTGAATTTAGAGGTTTACCGGGGGAAATTGGGGGGAATCTCAATCCCCGGGCAATTTAGATTAACCCTTCTCGCCCGGTCTCTACCCCAGTTGGCAATTTCTTCCTGCAAAGCAAAACCCCCCGCAGGTTTCCCTGAGGGGGGTTTTTAATAGTAGCCTGACGATGTCCTACTTTCACACGGGAACCCGCACTATCAT